>Ga0255338_1002132_pt1 | contig 31474 bp, 25 predicted proteins | sample MeOH1_35cm_T4_19_FD_203715 | JGI IMG/M metagenome (GOLD analysis project Ga0255338, IMG submission 203715) | Sandy soil microbial communities from University of British Columbia, Vancouver, Canada - MeOH1_35cm_T4_195 | ecosystem: Engineered > Artificial ecosystem > Sand microcosm > Unclassified ... | reverse complement strand
TTGCGCCCGCCCTGCGGCAGCACGCTGGCCATGGTGCCTTCGATCAGCTTGAGCAGCGCCTGCTGCACGCCCTCGCCCGAGACGTCGCGGGTGATCGAGGGGTTGTCGCTCTTGCGCGAGATCTTGTCGATCTCGTCGATGTACACGATGCCGCGCTGCGCCCGCTCCACCTCGTAGTTGCAGTTCTGCAGCAGCTTCTGGATGATGTTCTCGACGTCCTCGCCGACGTAGCCGGCTTCCGTCAGCGTGGTGGCGTCGGCCATCACGAAGGGCACGTCCAGCATGCGCGCGAGCGTCTGCGCCAGCAGCGTCTTGCCGGAACCGGTGGGGCCGATCAGGAGGATGTTGCTCTTGGTGAGCTCCACATCGTCCTTCTTCGCCTTGTCCTTGTGGCGCAGGCGCTTGTAGTGGTTGTACACGGCGACGGAGAGCGCACGCTTGGCGGGCTCCTGCCCGATCACGTAGTTGTCGAGGTTGCCCTTGATCTCGCTGGGCGTGGGCAGGTCGCCGCGCGCCTCGCGCTGCTCCTCACCCGCGGGCAGCTCGTCGCGGATGATCTCGTTGCACAGGTCGATGCACTCGTCGCAGATGAAGACCGAGGGGCCGGCAATCAGTTTCTTGACCTCGTGCTGGCTCTTCCCGCAGAACGAGCAGTAAAGCGTTTTCTCGCTGGAGGAGCCTTTTCGGTCGGCCATGGATTTGCTCGTGTAACAGTTGGGTAGATGATAGCGGGAAAGGGGCTAGAGGCTGGAGGCTAGGGGCTAGGGTGTTGTAAGACCCCGGCGGTCGGGGATCCTGACTTTCCCTAGCCTCTAGCCTCCAGCCTCTAGCCCCTCGCGAGGCGGCCGGAGGCCCCGCTTACGGCCGCTTGGCGATGACCTGGTCCACCAGGCCGTAGTTCTTCGCTTCGTCCGCTTCCAGGAAATAATCCCGGTCGGTGTCGCGTTCGATCTTCTCCAGCGGCTGGCCGGTCCGCTCCGCCAGGATCTTGTTCAGGGCGGCCTTGGTCTTCAGGATGTCGCGGGCGTGGATCTCGATGTCCGTCGCCTGGCCCTGCATGCCGCCCAGGGGCTGGTGGATCATGATCTTGGAGTTGGGCAGCGAGAAGCGCTTGCCCTTCTCGCCGGCGGCCAGCAGGAAGGCGCCCATCGAGGCCGCCATGCCGGTGCACAGGGTGGAGACCGCCGGCTTGATGAAGTTCATGGTGTCGTAGATCGCCATGCCGGCGCTGACGCTGCCGCCCGGGGAGTTGATGTACAGCGAGATGTCCTTGTCCGGGTTCTCGCTTTCCAGGAACAGCAGCTGGGCGACCACGAGGTTGGCGGTCTGGTCGTTGACCGGGCCCACCAGGAACACCACGCGCTCGCGCAGCAGGCGCGAATAGATGTCGTACGACCGCTCGCCGCGGCCGGACTGCTCGATGACCATGGGGATCAGGCCCAGGCCTTGGGGTTCAAGTGCGCTCATGGGGGGAAGGTGGCTCCGTTGGGTTGGCTGTACTTTAGCCTGAATGGAGTTGGGGCCTGGGCGGGCTTTGACAACCCCCGCAGGCCCCTGGGACGACTCGAACGGGCGGAAACCCCAGCGTTTCGGTGCTTACGCCTGCGGCGCCGGCGTCTGCTGGCCCATCAGCTCGTCGAAGTCGACCTTCTTGTCATTGACCTTGGCCTTGGCCAGCACGAAATCCGTGACGTTGTTCTCGATCACGATCGCCTCGACCTCGGCCAGCCGGCGGTTGTCGCCGTAGTACCAGCGCACCACGTCGGCCGGACGCTCGTAGCTGGCGGCCAGTTCCTCGATGTGCTGCTTGATCTGCTCGGGCTTGGCTTCCAGGCCGTTGGCGCGCACCAGCTCCGCGACCACCAGGCCCAGGCGCACGCGGCGCTCGGCCTGCGGGCGCACGATGTCCTCGGGGATCGGCAGCTTCTCCACGTCCTTCAGGCCGCGCTGCTTCAGCTCGTTGCGCTGCATCTCGATCAGGCGGTCGATCTCGTTCTTGACGATCGAGTTCGGCAGGTCGAGCTCGGACTTGGCGATCAGCGCGTCCATCGCGGCCTGCTTGTTGCGGGCCAGCAGGCGGAACTTGACCTCGCGCTCGAGGTTGCGGCGGATGTCGGCGCGCAGCGCCTCCACCGTGCCCTCGGCGATGCCCAGCGCCTTGGCGAAGGCCTCGTCGACTTCGGGCAGGTTGGACTGCTCGATCTTCTTGACCGTGACCATGAAGTCGGCCGTCTTGCCGGCGACATCCTTGCCGTGGTAGTCCGCCGGGAAGGCGAGCGGGAAGGTCTTGCTCTCGCCGGCCTTCATGCCGCGCACGGCCTCGTCGAACTCCTTGAGCATCTGGCCTTCGCCGACCATGAACTGGAAGGCCTCGGCCTTGCCGCCCTCGAAGGGCTCGCCGTCGATCTTGCCCTCGAAGTCCACGCTGACGCGGTCGCCGGCCTCGGCGCCGGCCTCGGCCGGGCGCTGGGCGAAGGTGCGGCGCTGCTTGCGCAGGATGTCCAGGGTGCGGTCGATCGCAGGCTCGCTCACGTCGGAGCTGATCTTGTCGACCTCGGCTTGCGCCAGCTCGCCGATCTTGACCTCGGGATAGACCTCGAACACGGCGTCGAAGGTCAGCTCGCCCTCGGGCGCGCCTTCCTTCTCGGTGATCTTCGGCTGGCCGGCCACGCGCAGCTTGGCCTCGTTGGCGGCGGCGGCAAAGGCCTCGCCCACCTTGTCGTTCATCACTTCGTAGTGCACCGAATAGCCATAGCGCTGCGCCACCACGGACAGCGGCACCTTGCCGGGACGGAAGCCGTCCATCTTCACGGTGCGCGCCAGCTTCTTCAGGCGCTGGTCGACTTCCGACTGGATCGCGTTGACGGGCAGCGTCAGCGTCATCTTGCGTTCCAGCTTTTCCAGGGTTTCTACGGTCACGGCCATGATCAGTCTCGGTTGGGGAAAACGCGTGGTGCGCGGGGTCGGACTCGAACCGACACGCCCGTGAGGGCGTCAGGACCTAAACCTGGTGCGTCTACCAATTTCGCCACCCGCGCAAGGTTCACTGAAAGGGAAAGCGGACGGCCAGGAAACACCCGACCGCCCGCTCGAATCCGGTCAACCGGCGATTTTAACCGGAGAGGCCTAACGAGCAGCGACGGGGGCTTGGAGGTCGGGAAATTCGGACAACCGGACGCGGAGGACGCGAAAGATACGCAGAGGACGCAAAAGAGACACAGAAAACCTTGAAGGGCTGTTCTTTTGCGTCCTCTGCGTACCCTTTGCGTCCTCTGCGTCCGGAAGTCCGCATTTCAAGCGGCGCTGGCCTCCAGAAGAGCCGCCTTGGGCGCTCCCTCTTCCTCGCGCCGCACCCGGAACCAGGCGGCGTACATGGCCGGCAGCGCCAGCAGGGTCAGCACCGTCGCCACCACCAGCCCGCCCATGATCGCCACCGCCATCGGCCCCCAGAACACCGAGCGCGAGAGCGGGATCATCGCCAGCACCGCCGCGGCGGCGGTCAGCACGATCGGCCGCAGCCGCCGCACCGCCGCCTCGACGATCGCGTCCCAGGCCGGCACGCCGCGCCGGCGGTCCTGCTCGATCTGGTCGATCAGGATCACCGAGTTGCGCTGGATCATGCCCATGAGGGCGATCACCCCCAGCAGCGCGACAAAGCCGAACGGGCGGTTCAGCGCCAGCAGCGCGCCGGCGATGCCGGCCACGCCGAGCGGCCCCGTGAGGAACACCAGCATCGCGCGGCTGAAGCTCTGCAGCTGCAGCATCAGCAGGGTGAAGATGATGAACAGCATCACCGGCACCCCCGCCGCGATCGAGGACGAGCCCTTGCCGCTTTCCTCCACCGCGCCGGCCACCTGGATGCGCCAGCCCTGCGGCCAGCCGGCCTCCAGCTTCTTCAGCTTCGGCAGCAGTTCGGCCGTGACGGTGGCGCCCTGCAGGCCCTCGACGATGTCCGACTGCACCGTGATCGCGTAGTCGCGGCCCTCGCGCCACAGCACGCCCGGCTCCCAGCTGAACGCCGGCCGGGCGATCTGCGTCAGCGGAATGGACTTGCCCGCGGCCGTGGGCAGGTAGGCGTTGGCGATGTCGCTGATCGCGTTGCGCTCGTCCAGCGGCTGGCGCAGCACGATGTCGATCAGCTTGTCGCCCTCGCGGAACTGGCCCACGGCGGTGCCGCTCAGGATGGTGCGGCTGGCCTGCGCGATCGACTGGCTGCTCACGCCCAGCGCGCGCGCCTTGGCCTGGTCGATCTCCAGCCGCATCACCTTGACCGATTCGTTCCAGTTGTCGTTGACGCCGCGCGTGTTGGGGCTCGCGCGCATGACGGCCTTGACTTGGTCGGCGTGTTCGCGCAGTTGCTGCGGCTCGGGCCCGAGCACGCGGAACTGCACCGGGTAGGCCACCGGCGGGCCGTTCGCCAGCAGCTTGACGCGCGCGCGCACCTCCGGGAATTCCTGCGCCAGCAGCGCCGGCAGCCGCATCCGCAACGCTTCGCGGTTGGCCAGGTCGCGCGGCTGGATGATCAGCTGCGACACGTTGGTCTGCGGGAAGATCTGGTCCAGCGGCAGGTAGAAGCGCGGCACGCCGGCGCCGACCCAGCTCGTCACGTCCACCACCTCGGGCATCGCGAGCAGGCGCTTTTCGAAGCGCTTCGCCACCTCCTCGGTCGCGGCGTACGAGGTGCCTTCCGGTGCCCACAGGTCGACCAGGATCTCCGGCCGGCTCGAATCGGGGAAGAACTGCTGCTGCACCAGCCGCATGCCCGCCACGCCGAGCGCGAAGGTGAGCAGCGTGACGCCGATGGTCGTCCAGCGGTGCTCCACGCACCAGTCCACGGTGGCGCGGAAGCGCCGGTAGAAGGGCGTGTCGAAGTGCTCGCGGTGCTGCGCCGACACCGGCTTCTCCTTGAGCAGCACCGTGCCGAGGTAGGGCACGAAGAACACCGACACCAGCCAGCTCAGGACCAGCGCGATCACGGTCACGCCGAAGATCGCGAAGGTGTATTCGCCCACCGTGGACTTGGCCATGCCGATCGGCAGGAAGCCGGCCGCAGTGATCAGCGTGCCGGTGAGCATCGGCATCGCGGTGACCTCGTAGGCGAAGGTGGCGGCGCGCACCTTGTCGTAGCCCTCCTCCATCTTCCGCACCATCATCTCCACGGCGATGATGGCGTCGTCCACCAGCAGGCCCAGCGCGATGATGAGGGACCCGAGCGAGATCTTGTGCAGCCCGATGCCCCAGTAGTGCATCGCCAGGAAGGTCACCGAGAGCACCAGCGGGATCGTGATCGCCACCACCAGGCCGGGCCGCATGTCGACGTACCAGCGCTTCCACAGCGGCAGCGCGCTGCCGGCGCGGCGGTGCACGCCCAGGCTCAGGAAGCTCACTCCCAGCACGATCACGATGGCCTCGACCAGGGTCTTGACGAACTCGTTGATCGAGCTGGAGACGACCTTCGGCTGGTCCTGCACCTGCACCAGGCGGATGCCGGCGGGCAGCTGGTCGTCGATGCGGCCGGCGGCGGCCTTGAGCGACTTGCCCAGGCGGATGATGTCGCCGCCCCTGGCCATGGAGACGCCCAGCGCGATCACCTCCTTGCCGCCGTGGCGCACCTTCACCTGCGGCGGGTCGACGTAGCCGCGCCTGACCTCCGCGATGTCGCCCAGGCGGATCTGGTTGCCCCCGGCGCCGGCCGCGAAGCCGCCGCCGCGGATCGGCATCGCGCGCAGTTCCTCCACGCCCTGGAACTGGCCGTCCACGCGCACCTGCACCACCTCCTGCGGCGTGTGCACGGCGCCCGCGGACTCCACGGCGTTCTGCTGCCCGAGCTGCGCCAGCACCTGGTTGAAGTCCAGCCCCAGCTGCGCCAGGCGCTTGTGCGAGATCTCGATGTAGACCTTCTCGTCCTGCACCCCGAACAGTTCGACCTTGGCCACGTCGGGCACGCGCAGCAGCTGCTGGCGCACGTCGTCGGCGAAGGTCTTCACCTCGGCGTAGCTGTAGCCTGCGTCGGCCTCCAGCGCGTAGATCACGCCGAACACGTCGCCGTATTCGTCGTTGAAGAAGGGCCCCACCACGCCGGCGGGCAGCGTGGCGCGCATGTCGCCCACCTTCTTGCGCACCGTGTACCAGACCTGCGGCACCTCTTGCGGCGGCGCCGACTCGCGCAGCACCAGCACCACCAGCGCCTCGCCCGGCTTGGAGTAGCTGCGGATGATGTCGGCGTGCGGCACCTCCTGCAGCGTGCGTTCGAGCTTGTCGGTGACCTGCTCCGCCACCTGCTGCGCGGTGGCGCCGGGCCAGAACACGCGCATGATCATCGCGCGGAAGGTGAAGGGCGGATCCTCGTCCTGTCCCAGCTGGAAATAGGCCGCGACGCCCAGCAGCATCAGCACGATCATCAGGTAGCGCGTGAGCGCCGGACGCTGCAGCGCCCAGCGCGAGAGGTTGAAGCGCTCCCGGGTCGGTGTCTCGCTCATGGGGCCTTCAGCGCGTCGCGGAGCTCAGGGTGGCCAGGGGCGGCTGCGGCGCGTCGGGCGCCGCGCTGACGGACGACGGCGCGACCGCGGGCTTGGGCGCGTCGGTGACGGACGACGGCGCGGCCGCGGCGTTGGGCGCCCCGGTCGCGAGCGGCGGCGCGACGGCAGTCTTGTCCTGCCAGATCGTGACCTTCTGCCCGGGCGCGAGCACGTGCACCCCGGCTGAAACCACCAGCATGCCGGGCGCGAGGCCGGCGGCGATCACCGCCTCGTTGCCGTCGGCGGAGGCCACCTGCACCGGCTGCGACTTCAGCGTCATGGTCGGCCGGTCCAGCACCCACACGGCGCTGCCCCGACCTTCCTGGCGCAGCGCGCTGGTCGGAATGCGGATCGCCTGCGCGCCGGCGACGCCCCGGGCCTGCGGCAGCACCGCCACCGTGGCGCCCAGCGGCGGCTGGCGCGCGCCCTCCAGCGCCACCTTCACCGCATACGTGCGGGTGACGGGATCGGCGCTGGCGGCCACTTCGCGCACGCGCCCGGCGAGCGTCTCGTTGCCGGCCCAGGCGCGCGCGGCCACTGCCGTGCCGGGGCGCATGGCCGCGAGGCCGTCCTCCGGCACGGCGAACACCACGTCGCGCGGACCGTCGACCGCGATGCGGACCACCGGCGTGCCGGCGGCGACCACCTGGCCGGGCTCGGCTTCCACCGCCGTGATCACGCCGGACACGTCGGCCACCAGCTTGGTGTAGCGCGCCTGGTTGCCCTGCGCGGCAAGCTGGGCCTGGGCCTGATCGAGTTGCGCCTGTGCGGCCTTCAGGGCGGTCTCGCGTCGCTCCAGTTCGGCGCCGCTGATGAAATTCTGCTGGCGCAGCATGACGTAGCGCTTGAAGTCGGCGGCCGCGAGGTCGCGGTTCGTCGCGGCCGCGGCCACCTGGGCCCGGGCCACATCGGCGGCCAGGCGATAGTCCTGCGGATCGAGCTGCGCCAGCAGCGCACCGGCGTTCACGTGCTGGCCCACTTCGGCCTGCCGCTGCGTGATCTTGCCGCCGACGCGAAAGCCCAGGCGCGCCTCGACGCGCGGCTTCACCTCGCCCGCGAACTCCTGCTGCTGGCTCAGCCCGGAGGGGCTGACGGTGATCACCTTGACCGCGCGGATCGGCTCCGGCGGCGCTTGCGGGCGGGAGCAGCCGGCCAGCGCCAGCGCCGCCACGGCGGCGGCCCAGAGGGCCAGGCGGGGAAAAGAGGCTGTGGACATGCGGCGACGTGGACGTGGCAGGGGACCGTATCTTACTGACTGACCGGTTAGTAATCTAAAAAAAGGCCCCGCCAGGTCAAGCGACAATGGGCCGCGTGACCGCAACGCCCGACGGCCGGCTCCGACCGGTCGAGCATTACGAGAATTTCCCCGTCGCCTCCTGGCTCTGCCCGCGCCGGCTGCGCAGCCCGGTGGCCGCGATCTACTGGTTCGCCCGCACGGCCGATGACCTGGCCGACGAAGGCGAGGCGCCCGCAGCTCGGCGTCTGGCCGATCTTGAAACATATAGAAACGATTTGCAAGCCTGCTTCCGCGGCGCGCCCGATTCGGGCCGCTGGCCGGCCGTCTTCCCCGCCCTGCGGGGCGCGATCGACGCTTTCGCCCTGCCGCAGGAGCCGCTCGCGCGCCTGCTCGACGCCTTCGCGCAGGACGTGCGCAAGACGGCCGCGGCCGAGGGCTACGCCGACCGCGGGGAGTTGCTGGCCTATTGCAGCCGCTCCGCCAGCCCCGTCGGCCGGCTCCTGCTGCACCTGTACGGCGTGCACGAGCCCGCCGCGCTGGCGCGCAGCGACGCGATCTGCAGCGCCCTGCAGCTGATCAACTTCTGGCAGGACCTGGGCGTGGACGTGCCGCGCGGGCGCTATTACCTGCCGGCCGAGGACTGCCGCGCCTTCGGCCTCGACCCGCAGGCCCCGCAGACCTGGGCCGCGCACCCCCGCGCCGCGGAACTGGTGGCAAGCCTGTGTGCCTGGGCGCGCGAGCTGATGCTCACCGGCGCGCCGCTGGTGCAGCGCGTGCCGGGCCGTGCCGGCTGGGAGCTGCGCCTGGTGGTCCAGGGCGGCCTGCGCGTGCTGCACCGGATCGAGCGCCTGCACTATCGCACCTTGCAGCAGCGCCCGAAGCTGGGGCCCGCCGATCTGCCCGGGATGCTGTGGGGCGCCGCGCGGATGTGAGAATCACGGCCCAGCGCCCCCCACCCAACCCTCCCCCAGAGCGGGAGGGAGAACCCCTTATGACGCCGGAACAGTACGTCCAGCAGAAGGCCGCCGGCTCCGGCAGCAGCTTCTATTACGCCTTCCTCTTCCTGCCGCCGCCGCGCCGCGCGGCGATCACGGCCTTCTATGCCTTCTGCCGCGAGGTCGACGACGTCGTCGACGAGGTCAACGACCCCGCCGTGGCACGCAGCAAGCTCGCGTGGTGGCACACCGAGGTGGCGCGCGCCTTTGCCGGCGAGCCTTCGCATCCCGTCATGCGCGCGCTGATGCCCAGCGTGCCGGCCTACGGCCTCGAGCAGGACCAGCTGCAGGCCGTGATCCGCGGCTGCGAGATGGACCTGGAGCAGACCCGCTACCTCGACTTCCCCGGCCTGCAGCGCTATTGCCACCTGGTGGCCGGCGTGGTGGGCGAGGTGTCGGCGCGCATCTTCGGCCAGTCGCGCCCGGAGACGACCGCGTACGCCCACAAGCTGGGGCTCGCGTTCCAGCTCACGAACATCATCCGCGACGTCGGCGAGGACGCGATGCGCGGGCGCATCTACCTGCCCGTGAGCGAGCTGCAGCAGTTCGACGTGAAGGCGCAGGAGATCCTGCAGCGCAAGCACTCCGAGCGCTTCCTCGCCCTGATGCGCTTCCAGGCGCAGCGCGCGCACGCGCTGTACGAGGAGGCGCTCGCGCTGCTGCCGGCACAGGACCGGCGCTCGCAGAAGCCGGGCCTGATGATGGCGAGCATCTACCGCACGCTGCTGCGCGAGATCGAGGACGAGGACTTCCGGGTGCTGAACCAGCGCATCAGCCTCACGCCGCTGCGCAAGCTGTGGCTGGCGTGGAAGGTGCAGGCGCTGGGGCGGATGGCGTGAAGCTCGCCGTCCTCGGCGCCGGCTGGGCGGGCCTGGCCGCCGCCGTCGCGGCCACGCAGCGCGGCCACGCCGTCACCCTGGTCGAAGCGGCCCGCACGCTGGGCGGGCGGGCGCGCTCGCTGGCCGTGGCCTTGCCCGATGGCGGCAGCGCGCTCCTGGACAACGGCCAGCACATCTTGGCCGGCGCCTACGTCGACACCTTGCGCCTGATGGAGCAGGTCGGCGTCGCGCCGCAGCAAGTGCTGCTGCGCCTGCCGCTGGTGCTGCGCCATCCCGATGGCAGCGGCATCGCGCTGCCGGACTGGCCCGCGCCCTGGGACGCTGCCGCCGGCATCCTGCGCGCGCGCGGCTGGGGCTGGAAGGACAAGCTCTCGCTGCTGCGCGCCTCGCGGGCCTGGCAGCGCGCGGGCTTCCGCTGCGCGCCGGGGCTGACGGTGGCGCAGCTCGCGGCCGACCTCACGCCGCGCGTGCGCGAGGACCTGGTCGCGCCGCTGTGCGTCTCCGCGCTCAACACGCCGCCCGAGCGCTCCAGCGCCCAGGTGTTCCTGCGGGTCGTCGGCGACGCGCTGTTCGCCCGCGGCTACCGTGGCTGGGGCGGATCGAACCTGCTGGTGCCGCGGCAGGACCTCGGGCGCGTGTTTCCGGATGCGGCGCACGCCTGGCTCGCCGCCCGGGGCGCGCAGGTGCGCATCGGTGCGCGGGCCGAAGGCATCCGGCCGCGCGGCGCCGGCTGGGAAGTCGACGGCGAAGCCTTCGATGCCGTGGTGCTGGCCTGCCCGCCCACCGAGGCGGCGCGGCTGGTCGCCGCCGGCGGCATCGATGCGAGCGGCTGGCTCGCCGCCACGCAGGCGCTCGCGTACGAGGCGATCGCCACGGTGTACGTCACCGGCGGGCCGAGGCTTGCCTTGCCTCTGCTCGCATTGCGCAGCGGGCCGGGCGCGCCGGCGCAGTTCGTGTTCGACCGCAGCCAGCTCGGTGGCCCGCCGGGCGTGCTCGCGTTCGTGGTCAGCGCGAGTCCTGCCGACAAGGAAGCCCTGGAGCGCCAGGTGCTGGCGCAGTCGGCCGCGCTCGGCTGGCCGGTGCAGGCGCTGAAGACCGTGATCGAGAAACGCGCGACCTTCGCCTGCACGCCGGGGCTTCAGCGGCCCGGCGCCGCCATCGCGCCCGGCCTGTGGGCCTGCGGCGATTACGTCGAAGGACCTTACCCGGCGACGCTGGAGGGTGCGGTGCGCTCGGGGCTCGCGGTGGCTGCCTTGCCGGGCGATTCGTAGGCTGGCGGTGAGCGCGCCGCGAACCCCAGCTTCGCCGGAACGCCGGGGTTCGCAAGGCTCACCGCCAGCCTACCCGAACAAGTCCACCAGCTCCGACAGGTGCGCCACCGTCACGTGCGGCTCCGGTTCGTGCGGCCACGCCGCATCCCTGCGGTTCACCCACGCCGCCTGCATCCCCGCGTTGAGCGCCCCGAGCGCATCGAGCGTCGCGTCGTCGCCGATGTGCAGCACGTTGTCCGGCCAGAGGTCCACGGCGCCCGCGGCGGCGTGGAAGATGCGCGGGTCCGGCTTGCCCACGCCGAACTCGCGCGCGGAGATGGAGGCGCGGAAATAGCGCGCCAGGCCGATGCGCTGCAGGTCCGCGTTGCCGTTCGTGATCGCCACCAGCGGATAGCGCGCGGCCAGGAAGTCCAGCGCCGGCAGCGCGTCGGCGAACAGGATCACGCGCTGGCGTTCCGTGAAGAAGACCTCGAAGGCGGGATCGGCGAGCATCGGGTCCTCGCCGGCGCGGTACAGGGCCAGGCGCACCGACTCGCGCCGCAGCGCGCTCATGTCGTGCTTGAGGTCGGGCCGGGCCGTGGACATCTCCTCACGGATCTCGCGCAGCGCCGGCGGGCTGGAAAACAGCGCCGCCGTCATCGGCGCGTGCACCGTCAGCCAGTCGTGCAGCGCCTTCTCGGCGCGTTCGATGGTGGGCCAGATCGGCCACAGCGTGTCGTCGAGGTCGAGCGAGATCGCGCTGATTTTCCCGGCGTCGAGCATGGCGGCGAGAATACCGCATGCCCGTGACCGCCCGTCCCTCGCCCGTGCCCACCCAGCCGCACGGGCAGGCGCCCTGCACCGCCGTCCTCCTGTGCAACCTCGGCACGCCCGATGCGCCCACGCCGCAGGCGGTGCGCCGCTACCTCGCCGAATTCCTGGCCGACCCGCGGGTGGTGGAGATCCCGCGCGCCGCCTGGCTGCCGATCCTGTACGGCGCCATCCTGCCGCTGCGCTCGCCCCAGTCGGCCCGCAAGTACCGGAGCATCTGGATGCCCGAGGGCTCGCCGCTGATGGTGTGGACCGAGCGGCAGGCCAAGCGCCTGCAAGGCTGGCTGGGCGAGCGCGGGCACCGGGTGCGGGTGGCCCACGCGATGCGCTATGGCAGCCCCGCGATCGCGAGGGAGCTCGATGCGCTCGCGGACGCGGGGGCCGAGAGGATCCTGGTCCTCACCGCCTACCCGCAGTACTCCGGCACCACGACGGCGAGCGTGATCGACGCGGTGGCCGACTGGACCCGCACGCGCCGCCACATCCCCGAGCTGCGCTTCGTGAACCGCTACCACGACGACCGCGGCTACCTGCAGGCCCTGGCGCGCCGCATCGAGCGCCACTGGCGCGAGCACGGCCGCCCGGAGCACCTGGTCATGAGCTTCCACGGCGTGCCGGAGCGCACCATGCGGCTCGGCGACCCGTACGTCTCGGAATGCCGCACGACGGCGCGGCTGCTGGCCGAATGGCTGCAGCTCGCGCCGCAGCAGTACACCCTGAGCTTCCAGTCGCGCTTCGGCAAGGCGAAGTGGGTGGAACCGTATACGCAGCCGACGGTGGAGGCGCTCGCGCGCAAGGGCGTGAAGCGCCTCGACGTGGTCTGCCCCGGCTTCGTGGCGGACTGCCTGGAGACGCTGGAGGAGATCGGGATGGAAGTGCGCGATGCCTTCCTCGCCAACGGCGGCCGGGAGTATCGCTACATCTCCTGCCTGAACGAGGACACGGAGTGGATCGCGGCGCTGGGGAACATCACGCTGCGGCACCTGGGGGGCTGGCAGACGCAGGCGGCAGGCGTCAGCTGACCGCGATCGGCTTCATCGGCCTGGCCGCTTCGGCCTGCTCGATGAACTCCCGCACCACATCGAGCTGCTGCGGCACGTTCAGGGCCGGCGCATGGCCGCAGCCGGGCACCTCCACCACGCGGGCGAGCCCCAGCGCGCCCGGGCCGCGCGCGAGCATCTCCGCCGCCGTTTCGGGCAGCACGAGGTCCGATTCCGCGCCGCGCAGCAGCAGCACCGGGACGCGGATCCGGTCGTAGTGCTCCCACACGTCGTAGTCGCGCGGATGGTCGGTGAACTGCCGCACCATCGCGGGGTCGTAGTGCGGCGTCACGCGGCCGTCGGGCAGGCGGCGGGTCGAGGTTTCCGTGAGCCGCCGCCATTGCTGGTCGCTCAGCCACCCGTAGGGCTTGTACACCTCGCGGAAGAAGGCCTCCAGTTCCGCCATGGTGGCGAAGGCCGGCGGCTCGCCTGCATAGGAGCGGATGCGCTCCACGGCGGACTGCGCCAGCCGCGGCGCGTTGTCATTGAGCACCAGGCTGCGGATGCGCCCGGCCAGCTGCGGCTGCAGCAGCCCCCCCGCGCACACGGTGCCGATCGCGCCGCCCATGGAGGTGCCGACCCAGTGCGCCCGCCCGACGCCGAGCCGCTCGAACAGCTCCGCGGCCAGCCGGGCGTAGAAGTCGAGGCAGTACTCCTTGCCGGGATCGGGGCTCCACTGGCTGTAGCCGCGGCCCAGCGTGTCGGGGCAGATCACGCGGAAGCGGCCGCACAGCGACTGCGCCAGTTCGTCCATGTCGCGGCCGGTGCGCGCGAGCCCGTGCCAGGCGATCACGGCCGGCCCGTGCGCGGGGCCCCACTCGGTGAAGTGGATCTCGCGCCCCGCGCAGGCCACGTAGTTCGAGGTGAAATGCATGCTCTTGCCGGGGCGCTGCGCGCCCCGCTCCTTACTGCGGCACCGTCAGCGTGTTGCCGGCGAAGCCGATCCTGTCGCCGGCCGGCGGGTTCGCGCTGATCGGCGGAATGTTGGCCGCCGCCAGCGCCGGCGCCGCACCCGGCGTGCCGCCACGCGGCGTGGTGCGGACCACCTGGCTGGGCGGCAGCAAGGCTCCATTGCGCAGGTGCGCGTACATCATGTCCATCGCCTGGTTGAAGTAGACATGCAGCGGGACGAAGCGGGTGTCGAAGCCGGAGAGGGGGATGAAGGTGTCGAAATGCTGGCCGTTCGTGACCTCGATGTAGTGCAGCCGGCTCTTGCCGCCCTCGCGCGCCCGGTTCAGCGCCGTGTACGCGCGCGCATTGTTGTTCACCGGCACCAGCGCGTCGCTGCGGCCGGCGACGATCAGCGTCGGCGCGCCGCGCAGGTCGCCGTCGAAGAGCACTTCGGCGATGCCGGCCTGCACCGCCCGGCTTTGCGCCAGCGTGGGCGTGCTGGTGTCCGTGAGCGGCGCCCCCGTGACCGGGTCGGCCCCCGTCACCAGCGCGCGCTGGCACAGCGCGGTGTCGAGGCCGAAATCGGCCACGCCGGTGGACGCCGAAAGCGCCAGCTGCCAGGCCTTGGAACCGCCCGGCGAGAGGTCGTACACCGGGGTGACCGGCGTGCCGTTGGCGGTGCCGTTGGCGGTCGCGAAGCTCTGGGCAAGGGCCGCAGCGGCGGCCGGCACCGGATCGCCCAGCGCGTTCACGGCCGCGAAGCTGGTGCCGCACACCTGCTCCAGCACGGAGAAGCGGCCATAGGCCAGCGGATACATCGCCGACAGGATCGGCCCGTTGCCCAGGCCCCAGTGGGCGTTGTGCATGCGGTCGTGTTCCGCCGTCCAGCCGTAGGCGTGCAGCTGCGCGAGCGCGTCGGCCGCCTGCTCCTGCACGCTGGCGCCGCTCACGAGGCCCTTGGCTGCCAGCCCGGCGCAGCGCGCCTGGGCGCGGCCGTTCATGCCGGCGATGGTCATGAAGTTGAATACCGTCAACTCGGTCATCGCCGCTGCGGGCGCGAGGGCGGCGCAGGGCTGCAGCAGGTTGCCGTAGGTGACGTAGTCCGCGAGCGTCCTGAACCCGCTGGCCGGCACCCCGCCGAAGGCGATCGCGAAGCCGCGGGCGCCGTCGATCTCGGTCACCGGCTCCGAGGCGACCACGCCGTCGATGATGCCGCTGCGATCCAGTTCGGCCGCGCGCAGCACGGCGGCGCCGCCGTTGGAGGCCGAGCCCGCGATCACCAGCGTGTTCGACTTGTCGAAGCGCATGGGCCGGCCGCGCTGGCCGAAGTGGTCCTCCAGCGCGAAGAAGGCGTACTGCGCGGCGGCCAGCGTGTCGCTGCCCCAGTCCTTCTCCGGGTTCTGCTGCGAGTGCGCGTGCTTGAGCGCGAAGCGGTTCGGCAGCACCGCGTCGAAGGCGGCCAGGGCGGCATCGCCGACATCCGCGGCGAACTGCGCGAGCGGGCCTGCCGCCGCCCGCGTGGCGCGCGTGCCGTCCACCTGGTTGACCGTGTCGTGCTGCAGGTCGTGCAGCCCCACGCCCTTGCCCGCATCGGTGAGGGCCACGGCGCAGCCGCGCTTCAGGCCCCACTCGCCGGCCGTGCCGATCGCGCCGTACACGCCGCGCGAACCCGAGGACGGACCCAGCACCAGGCAAGGGGCCCGGAGGTCGAAGCTGTCCGGGATCTGCACCGCCATCACGACCCGCTTGCGGCCGCTGCCGTCGTCCAGCGAAGCGAGGTATTCCACGCCGGGGATCAGCCCTTCGCTCGCCGTGACCGCGCCGTCCACGGCCACGTTGGGACCGTAGAACAGGCCGTAGCCGCCGGCCGCCGACGGATCGAGGATGCCGCGGTAGTTGGAGTACAGGGCATTGCGGCGCAGTTCGGCCGCGGTGGGATGCTCGGGGTCGGCATAGGTGGGCGGCAGCGGCGCGCCCAGGCCGGTCCGGCCGATGCCGCCCGTGAGCAGGTCCTGCTGCGCCGCGGTCGCGCCGGTGCCGACCGCCGTGGCGGGGTACGCGGTCACGCTGTGCTGCGTCACCTGCAGCGGCTTGCCCTGCCCCGGCACGTTGACGAAGAGCGGCGACTTGCCGCGCGGGGAGGACGCCAGGAGCGAGGCCGCACCGTCGCCGGAGGCGGCCGGGGAGCCGCCGCCGCATCCCGCCAGGGCCGCCGCCGCGAGGGCGCACAGCGGGGCGAGGCGGCGCACGGTGGCGCGGGCAGGATCAGTTGTTTTCAACATAGTCTCCTTGCATGCTCTTGGTGGGGGGAGATGCGGCGGGTGCGGCCGCGGCGGGGGAAGGAGATGAGGTCGCGGCGCGCGCGCGCAGGGCCCGCAGCCGTCCCACCACGCCGGTGGGGAAGTAGTAGACCGACAGCACGAACAGCAGGCCCAGCCACAGCAGCCAGCGATCCGGCGACAGCAGCGCGGCCAGCCACGGCAGGCCCGCGACCGCGCCGCTGGCCAGGCGCAGCAGGTCCTGCAGGTAGCTTTGCGCGACGAGGAACAGGCCCGCGCCGATCGCCGCGCCGTAGATGGTGCCCATGCCGCCGATCACCACGATCAGCAGCACGTCCAGCATGATCTCGAAGGACAGCGTCGTGTCCGGCCCGTTGTAGCGCAGCCAGATCGCCAGCATCGCGCCCGCCAGCGTGGCGAACAGCGCCGACAGGATGCTGGAGATGGTGCGGTACACCACGACGCGGTAGCCGATCGCCTCGGCCCGGAACTCGTTCTCGCGGATCGCCTGCAGCACGCGCCCGAAGGGCGAGTTCACGATCCGCAGCAGGGCCAGGAAGAGCACGACGCAGGTGGCGAACAGCAGGTAGTAGCAGAGGATGCGGCCGTCGATGGTGAGGCCCAGGAACGGCGTCTCCGACAACGTGAAGCCGGGCGACAGCACCTCGGGCATCTTGAAGGTGAGCCCGTCCTCGCCGCCCGTGAGGTCCGACAGCTGCGACGCCAGCGTCTGGAAGGCCGCCGCGAACGCCAGCGTGATCATCGAGAAGAAGATCGCCCGCACCCGCAGCGAGAACAGGCCGATGGCCAGCGCCAGCGCGAAGGACAGCGCGAGCGCCACCAGCGTGCCGAGGGCGATCGCGCCCCAGCCCGGGCCCATGCGCGCGGACGCGACCGCCACGCCGTAGGCGCCGATGCCGAAGAACATCGTGTGGGCGAAGCTCACGATGCCGGTGTAGCCGAGCAGCAGGTCGAAGCTCGCCACCAGCACGATGAACACGAGGATCTTGGCCGCGACGTTGAGCGCCTTGATGCCCGGGATCAGGAAGGGCTGGAAGGCCAGCGCGAGCAACAGCAGCACCAGGATCGCGCCCAGCACGCGGCTGCGCGGCCAGTCGTTGGAGAGCAGGCGGTTCAGGATCATCGCGAACTCACTTGCTCAGGGCGTAGACGCCCTGCGGCCGCCACAGCAGGATGGCCATCATCAGCAGGATGTTGGAGAACAGCGCCGCCTTGGGCACCAGGAAGCCGGTGTAGTTGGCCATCAGGCCCACCAGCAGCGCGCCCACCAGCGCGCCGGTGGTGGAGCCGAGCCCGCCGATGATCAGCACGATGAAGATCAGCACGTTGACCTGGGCGCCCATCTGCGGGATCACGCTCTGCTGGTACAGGCCCCACATCACGCCGCCCAGCCCCGCCAGCGCGCTGCCGACGGCGAACACGCCCACGAACAGCACGCGGATGCGATAGCCGAGCGACTCCACCATCTCGCGGTCCTGCACGCCGGCGCGGATCAGGAGGCCGATCTTGGTGCGCGTGAGCGTCCACAGCAGCACCGCGAAGACGATAGCGCCCACCACCACCGCGACCAGGCGGTACTTCTCGACCACCGCGTCCCCCAGCAGCAGCGTGCCGCGCATGCCTTCCGGCAGCGGCAGCGGGATCTGCAGCGGGCCCCAGATCACCTTGATCAGCTCCTCGCCGATGATCATCCCGCCCATCGTGATCAGGATCTGCTTCAGGTGGTTGCCGTAGACCGGCCGCACGATGAAGCGCTCGAAGGCCAGGCCGATCGCGCCGGCCACCAGCATGGCGACCACCATGGCCGGCAGCACCGCCAGCATGTTGCGCCACAGGCTGGCGGAGGCGGTGTAGTCGCCCATGGCGCCGAGCACGCTGGTGGCGACGAAGGCGCCCAGCGCGATGAAGACGCCGTGGCCGAAGTTCAGCACGTCCATCAGGCCGAACACCAGCGTCAGGCCCGAGGCGATGATGAAGACGATCATGCCCATGGCCAGGCCGGCGATGGTGAGCGTGAGCCAGGTGGAAGTGGAACCGACGAAGGGAAACACGATCACCGCGAGCAGCGGCACCAGCGCCAGCGGCTTCCAGTCGAACTCTTTCAAATTCATAACGCGAGCCCCAGCAGCTCGTGCTGCAGTTCCTCGTTCTCCGCCAGCGCCTGCATGGAGCCGGCGTGGACCACGACGCCGTTGTCCATCACGGCCACCGTGTCGCCCAGCCGCCGGGCGAAGTTGATGTTCTGTTCCACCAGCAGGATCGTGACGCCGCTCGCCTTGAGCTGCGCGAAGGCGTCGATCATGTTGTTGATGATGGCGGGCGCCAGGCCCTTGCTCGGCTCGTCGACGATCAGCAGCTCGCGCGGCTCCACGATCGCCCGCGCGACGGCCAGCATCTGCTTCTGTCCGCCCGAGAGCTTGCCGGCCGGGTGGTTCCAGAACTTCTCGACGGCGGGGAAGAGCGAGAAGATCCACTGCAGGCGCTTCTCGTCCATCTGCCGGGCGTGCCGCGCGCCGCGAGCGGCCAGCAGCATGTTCTCCTTGACCGTGAGGTCGGCGAAGATGCCCATGCTCTCGGGCACGTAGGCGATGCCGCGGCCGGCGATCTGCGGTGTGGCGTCGCGCGTGATGTCCTCGCCGCCGAAGGCGATGCGTCCGGCCGAGGCGCGCCACAGGCCCATGATCGTGCGCAGCGTGGTGGTCTTGCCGGCACCGTTGCGGCCCAGCAGCATGGTGAGCTGCCCGCGCGGCACGGCGAGGTCGACGCCGTGGAGGATGTGGTAGGCGCCGATGTGGGTGTGGACGCCTTGAAGGGTGAGCAGGTTCATGGTGTTCCTCCTCCTCCCCCCTCCGGGGGGAGGTTGGGAGGGGGGCGCTGGGCGTCGGAGCGCCCCCACCCCTGCCCTCCCCCGGAGGGGGAGGGAGAAACACCCAGGTAAGCTCCCTGGACGATCGGCGACGCGATCACTTCGGCCGGCTTGCCATCCGCCACCAGCGTCCCGTTGTGCAGCACGATGATCCGGTCCGCCAGTTCGCGCACCACGTCCATCTTGTGCTCCACCAGCAGGATGGTCTTGCTGCGGTCTTCCTTCAGCTTGCGCACCAGGTCCAGGATCACCGGCGCTTCCGCGTGGTTCATGCCCGCCGTGGGCTCGTCGAACATGTAGACCTGCGGTTCCAGCGCCATCAGCAGCGCCACTTCGAGCTTGCGCTGGTCGCCGTGCGGCAGCGTGGCGACGACTTCGTTCTCGCGCGCCTTCATCGCCACCGCTTCCAGGATGGCGTCGGCCCGCGCGAGCAGCTCGCCGTGGTCGTTCCACACGCTCCACAGGTTCAGCCCGCGCCGGTGCGTGCCCTCGCGCGTGGCCTGCACGGCGAGCCGCACGTTCTCCAGCACCGTCAGGCGCGGGAACAGGTTGGTGAGCTGGAAGGCGCGGCCGAGGCCGGCGCGCGTGCGCTGCGAGGCCGAGGCGTTCGACAGGTCGCGCCCGCCCAGCGTCACGGTGCCCGAACTGGCCTTCAGCTGCCCCGAGATCAGGTTGAAGTAGGTCGTCTTGCCCGCGCCGTTCGGGCCCACGATCGCCGTGAGCGTGCCGGGTTCGAAGCTGCAGGTGACGCCGTTGACGGCGACGTGGCCGCCGAACCGCACGGTCAGGTCGCGGGTGGCGAGTTGGGTCATGGGCTCCCCTGGAGTGAGGGAATGCTGCGCCTCTGCGGGCGCTGTCGGAATGCGGACTACCGGACGCAGAGGACGCAGAGGACGCAAAAGATACGCAGAGGACGCAAAAGAACATCCATCAAGGAAGTTCTTTTCCATCTCCCTTTTGCGTCCTCTGCGTACCCTTCGCGTCCTCTGCGTCCGGAAGTTGGCTGTTCCTAACGCTTGTTGCGGATCGGCACCTGCATCTCTTCCGGCTTGATCTCGCGCACCAGCTCCGGCACGCCCCAGGCGAAGGCCGGGTCGACCTTGATCCGGAAGTGGTACATGCTCTGCATCGCCTGGTGGTCCTCCTTGCGGAAGGTCATCTTGCCCTTGGGCGTGTCGAAGGACATGCCTTCCATGGCGGCGATCAGCCTGTCGGCGCCGGTCTCGCCGTTGGTCTTCTTCAGCCCGGTGACGATCGCCATCGCGGCGGAGAAGCCGCCGGCGGTGAAGAAGTCCGGCGGGGCCTTGAACTGCTTGTAGTGCGCCGTCACCAGCGCCTCGTTCACCGGGTTCTTCGGGATGCCGAAGTAGTAGTACGTGGCGCCCTCCATGCCCGGGAACTGCTTGTAAGAGGCCATGGCCGGCAGGATGTTGCCGCCGGTGAAGACGTCGATGCCGTAGCGCTGCTTGAGGTTCTGCGCCGCCAGCGCGTTGAAGGGCGGCGTGCCGCCGGCCCAGATCACCTCGATCACCTTGCGCCCCGGCTGGTCCTTCATCTTGTCGACGATGCGCTGGATGCCGGCGGTGAAGTCGGTGGTGGTCTGCGGCAGGTATTCCTCGTGGACGATCTTCGCGTTCTTCAGGGCGTCCTTGAAGGCCTTCACGCCGTCGCGGCCGAAGGCGTAGTCCTGCGCCAGCGTGGCCACCATGGTGCCGGGCTTGTCCATCGCCACCGCGTTGGAGATCGCGTCCTGCGAGCTGTTGCGGCCGGTGCGGAAGATGTACTTGTTCCACTTGTCGCCGGTGATGGAGTCGGCCACGGCGGGCTCCACCAGCAGGATCTTCTTGTACTCCTCGGCCACCGGCAGCATCGCCAGCGCCACGCCGGAGGAGGTGGGCCCGATCGCGAGATCGGCCTTGTCGTCCGAGTAGGCGGTGGCCAGCAGCGACTTGCCCAGGTCGGGCTTGCCCTGGTCGTCCTTCTCGATCAGGACGATCTTCCTTCCGGCGACCGTCATGGTGCCGCCGGTGGCGTACTCCAGGCCCATCATCAGGCCGGTCTGCGTCTGCTTGCCGTAGGCCTCCAGCGGGCCGGTGCGGCTGTAGACGTGGGCGATCCGGATTTCCTTCGCCTGCGCCCACACGATCGGCGTGGCGAGGCTGGTGGCGGCCAGGGCGGCAACCGCCACCCAGGTGCGTCTTTGCATGCTTGTCTCCTGCTTGTACTTCGGACGGGCCCGATCTTGCAGGCCCCGTGCCAGCGCGCAAGTGCTTGTCAGCTCAGGATTTTCCCGCTCCGCCCGGTCGGATTGACTGATTTTCACACACTTCTTCATGTCTGAATTTCCTCCACATGTCTGATTTTCAAACGTAGGCCGACGGTGAACCGGGCCAGCGCGCGAACCCCAGTTCCCCCTCCAGCCGCTCATACAGTGTCGCCCGCGAGATCCCCAGCATCTTCGCCGCGGCCACCTTGTTCCCCCCGGTCGCCTCCATCGCCGCGCGGATCGCGCGCCGCTCCACCTCCGCCACCTGCTGCGCCAGCGGCCGCAAGGCCCCGGATGCGGCACTCTCCACCGCGCGCACCTGCGGCAGTGCCACCGGCGGCAGCCGCTCGATGCCCGCATCGCGCAGCACCTGCTCGATGTGCGCGGCCGCGATCCGCGGCGAGTCGCTGCGCATCGCCGCCTGTTCCAGCACGTTGCGCAGCTCGCGGATGTTGCCGCGCCAGGCCTGCGAGGCGAGCGTCGCGACCGCCTCCGCATCGAGCTCGTACGGCGCCGTGCCGTTGCGCAAGGCGATGTCCTCCACCAGCACCTCGGCGAGCGCCGGGATGTCGCCGCGCCGCTCGCGCAGCGGCGGCACCTTCACCGGCAAGACGTTGAGCCGGTAGTACAGGTCCTCGCGAAAGCGCCCTTCGCGCACCAGCGCTGCGAGGTCGCGCGAGGTGGCGGCGATCACGCGGGTGTCGAAAGGCACCACCTTGTTGGAACCCAGCGGCTCGATCTCGCCTTCCTGCAGCGCCCGCAGCAGCTTGGGCTGCAGCGCCAGCGGCATGTCGCCGATCTCGTCGAGGAACAGCGTGCCGCCGTCTGCCAGCTTGAACTTGCCTTCGCGGCCCTTGCGGTCGGCGCCGGTGTAGGCCCCCGGCGCGACGCCGAAGAACTCCGCCTCCAGCAGCGTGTCGGGCACGGCGGCGATGTTGACGCTGACGAAGGGCGCGCGCGAGCGCGTCGAGGCCGCGTGGATCGCATGCGCCAGCAGTTCCTTGCCGGTGCCCGTCTCCCCCAGCAGCAGCACGGGGCTGGAGGACTGCGAGGCGCGGCGCGCCTGCCGCTTCACTTCGACCGCCGCGGGGCTGCTGCCGATGAAGCTGGCCAGGGTGTACTTGCTGCGCCGCTGCGTCGCCAGCTCGCGCCGGGCGTCGTCGAGGTCGCGCTGCAGCGCCGCGAACTTCTGGATCAGGGGCTGCAGCGTCGTCTCGGGATGGTCGAACAGCACGATGCCCAGCACGCCGATCACCCTGCCCGCTTCGTCGCGCAGCGGGATGCGGCTGACGACGAAGGTGCCGGCGCGATTGGACAGCAGGTCGATCAGGATCGGCTTGCCGGTCTCCAGCACGCGATGCATCTGCGTGTTGTGCACCACCTCGGAGACGGGGTGGCCGACGAAGTCCTCCACCCGCTGGAAGCCGAGCGCCGGCAGGAAGCGCTGGTACTGCTCGTTAATCCACACGACCCGTGCGTGTTTGTCGACGAGCAACATTCCTTCGCTGGCGTTGGCGAACAGCTCGAACATCGAGCGCGCGGCCAGCTCCAGGATGCGCTGGCCGTCGAGGGGCAACGAAGCGTCGGACTTCATGCGCGACATCGTAGCGCCGGCCGGCAGCCCTCCCATTCCTTGATCCTCCGCAAGGCTTGTGCGTTTGCGCGGGCCGCCTCTCTTGCGCGCCTGTCGCCACGGTTCCAATCTTGCGCCCACAACACGTGCACCGCTGTCGGCAGAGGCAGTTGCGCCGACCGCGGCAGACCATTCCCACAGGAGACAGACAGTGAAGCTTTCCCTCGTTCGCGGGGCTGCGGCCCTGGCGGCCGCCTTCGCCTGCACCGGCGTGCTGGCCGCCGGCAACACCATCAAGGTCGGCGTGATCGCGGAGATGTCGGGCACCTTCGCCGACTTCGGCCAGCAGATCACCAACGGCGCCAAGGCCTACATGAAGGCCAACGGCGACACCGTCGCCGGCAAGAAGGTCGAACTGATCATCAAGGACGCGACCGGCCCCGCGCCCGACGTCGCCAAGCGCCTGGCACAGGAACTCGTGGTGAAGGACGAAGTGGACTTCATCGTCGGCTTCGGCCTCACGCCCAATGCGATGGCGGTGGCCGCGGTGGCGAGCGAGGCGAAGAAGCCCACCGTGATCATGAACGCGGCCAGCTCCGTGATCACCACCAAGTCGCCCTACATCGTGCGCACCTCGATGACGCTGCCGCAGGTGACGGAGCCGATGGCGCTGTGGGCCTGGAAGTCCGGCGTGAAGAAGGTCTACACCATCGTGGCCGACTACGGCCCCGGCCACGATTCGGAGAAGGCCTTCCGCACCGCATTCACCCGCGCCGGCGGCGAGATCGTGGGCGACCTGCGGGTGCCGCTGAAGAACCCCGAGTTCGGCCCCTTCGTGCAGCGCATCAAGGACGCGAAGCCGCAGGCCGTGTTCGTCTTCATGCCGGCCGGCGAACTGGCCCTGGGCTTCATGAAGGCCTACAACGAGCGCGGGCTCGCCAAGGCCGGCATCAAGCTGCTGACCACCGGCGACCTCACCGAGGACGGGATCATCGAGGCGCTGGGCGACCACGCGCTCGGCGTGATCTCCACCCACCACTACTCGATGGCGCACGACTCGCCGGAGAACAAGGCCTTCCTCGCCGCCTATGCGCAGGTCAGCCCGCAGCGGCCCAACTTCATGGCGGTGGGCGCCTGGGACGGCATGGCGGCGATCTACGAAGTGGCGCGCAAGCTCAATGGCGTCATCGACGGCGACAGGGCCATGCAGGCCTTCAAGGGCATGGCGCTCAAGAGCCCGCGCGGCACGCTCCGGATCGATCCCGACACCCGCGACGTGGTGCAGACGGTCTACGTGCGCGAGGTGAAGAAGGTCGCCGGCAAGCTGTACAACGTCGAGTTCGACCAGTTCCCGAACGTCAAGGATCCGGGCAAGTAGCCGCTGCGCGAGGGCAGGCGCCATGGCGACCATCCTCTTCGACGGCATCGCCTACGGCATGCTGCTGTTCCTCATCTCCGTGGGCCTGTCGGTCACGCTGGGCATGATGGGCTTCATCAACCTCGCCCACGGGGTGTTCGCGATGATCGGCGGCTACCTGCTGGTCACCTTCACGGGCAAGGCAGGACTCTCGTTCTTCCTCGCCCTGCCCCTGATCTTCCTCGCCACCGCGGCCTTCAGCCTGGTGCTGGAAGGCAGCCTGTACCGCCAGCTCTATCGCAGCACGCACCTGAAGCAGGTGCTGCTGACGGTGGGCATCATCCTGGTGGCGGTGGCGGCGGCCACCTATGCCTTCGGGCCCGCGCAGCAGCCGGTGCAGCTGCCCGAGGTGCTGGCCGGACAGGTCGTCGTCCTCGGAGCGGAGCTCTCGCGCTACAAGCTGTTCCTGATCGCGGTGGGCATCGCCGTCACGCTGGCGCTGGTGTTCGGGCTGGAGCGCACGCGCTTCGGCGCGCGCATCCGCGCCTCGGTGGACCGGCAGTCCACGGCCGAAGCCATGGGCATCCACGTCGGGCGCGTGTTCCAGCTCACGCTGGCGATCGGCAGCGGCCTCGCCGGCCTGGGCGGGGCGCTGGGCGTCAACATCCTCGGGCTCGACCCGCACTTCCCGCTCAAGACGCTCGTGTACTTCCTGCTGGTGGTGGTGGTCGGCGGCGCCGGCTCGATCCCGGGCACCCTGCTCGCGGCGATGGTGCTCGGCATCGCGGACACGGCCGGCAAGTACTACCTGCCGGAGGTGGGCGCCTTCATCATCTACGCGGCGATGATCGCGCTGCTGCTCGCGTTCCCGCACGGCCTGCTCGGGCGCCGGAGGCTCGCATGAAGGAACCCCCCGTGATTCCGCGCGAACTGCTCGGCGCCCCGCCCTACCTGCATGTGCTGCGCCGGCGGGAGCGCTGGGGCAAGGGCGAGATCGTGTTCTGGATCGCCCTGGTCGCGGTGTTCTTCCTGTTCCCGAAGAACCTGCTGCTCGCTTCGCAGATCCTGATCGCGGGGCTGTTCGCGCTGTCGCTGGACCTGATCCTCGGCTACGCGGGCATCGTCACGCTGGGGCATGCGGCCTTCTTCGGCCTCGGCGCCTACACCGCGGGCCTCATCACCAAGGTCGGCGTGCACGATCCGCTGCTCGGGCTGGTGGCGGCGGGCGCCGTCGCCGCGGCGGCGGGCTGGCTCACCAGCCCGCTCGTGCTGCGCTCCAACGACCTCGGCCGCCTGATGATCACGCTGGGCATCGCCATGCTGCTGTACGAGGTGGCCAATCGCGCGACGGAGATCACCGGCGGCGTCGACGGCCTGCAGGGCGTGGAGGTCGGGCTGGTGCTGGGCCTGTTCCGCTTCGACCTGCTGGGACGCACCGCCTATCTCTACGTGCTGGCGGTCACCTTCGCGCTGTTCCTGCTGGTGCGCGCGCTGATGCTCTCGCCCTACGGCCTGTCGCTGCGCTGCATCCGCGAGAACAACCGGCGCGCCCAGGCCGTGGGCGTGCCGATCCGCTCGCGGCTGACCAACATCTACACGCTGTCGGCCCTGCTGGCGGGCGTGGCCGGTGCGCTGCTCACGCAGACGACGCAGTTCGTCGGCATCGAGGTGCTGGGCTTCCAGCGCTCGGCCGACCTGCTGATCATGCTGATCGTGGGCGGCACGGCCAGCCTGTACGGCGGCTTCGTCGGCGCCGCGGTGTTCATGCTGGCGCAGGACCGGCTGGCCAACCTGAGCCCGGTGTACTGGCTGTTCTGGCTCGGGCTGCTGCTGATCGTGGTGACGCTGTACCTCGATGGCGGCGTGGTCGGCGGCCTGAAACGCCTGGCCGCGTGGTGGGAGCGGCGGCGATGAGCGCGCAGCCCGCGGCGAGAAGCGCCCACTCCGTGCTGCGCACCGTGGACCTGTGCATGGCCTTCGGCGGGCTGAAGGTCACGCAGGACATCAACCTGGCGCTCGTGCCCGGCGCGCGCCACGCGCTGATCGGCCCCAACGGCGCCGGCAAGACGACGCTCGTCAACCAGCTCACCGGCGTGCTGCGGCCCTCCAGCGGCTCGATCTGGCTGGCCGGCGAGGACATCACGGCGCTGCGGCCGGACCAGCGCGTGCGCCGCGGCCTGGCGCGCACCTTCCAGATCAACACGCTGTTCCCGCAGCTCACGCCGCTGGAAGCGGTGGCCAACGCGATCTGCGAGCGCGAACGCGAGCACCTGAGCCTGCTGCAGCGGCGGCTGTTCGCGCTGAGCGAGCGGCGCGAGCAGATCGACGAGGCCTACGTCCTACTGGAGCGCCTGAACCTCGGGCCGGACTGCCTGCGCGAGACGCGCGAGCTCGCCTACGGCAAGCAGCGCCTGCTGGAGATGGCGCTGGCCCTCGCGGTGCGCCCGCGCGTGCTGCTGCTGGACGAGCCGGCTGCGGGCGTGCCCGAAGGCGAGAGCGACGAACTGTTCGCCGTGCTGGCCGAACTGCCGGACGACATCGCGATCCTGCTGATCGAGCACGACATGTCGCTGGTCTTCCGCTTCGCCGACTGCATCACGGTGCTGGCCGGCGGGGCGGAACTCGTGACCGGAACGCCGGCGGAAATCGCCGCCGATGCGCGCGTGCGCGAGGTCTATCTCGGAAAGGCGGGCCATGCCTGAAATGCTGGCGTTGGAACGAGTGGTCGCGGGTTATGGCGACGCCATCGTGCTGGACCACTGCTCGTTCTCGCTCGCCGAAGGCGAGAGCCTGGCCCTGCTGGGGCGCAACGGCGTCGGCAAGAGCACGCTGCTCGCCACCCTCATGGGGCAGACGCGGGTGCGCGACGGCACGCTGCGCTGGCGCGGGCAGGACCTCACGCGCATCGCGCGCCACCGCCGCGCGGCGGCGGGACTGGGCTGGGTGCCGCAGGAGCGCGAGATCTTCGCCTCGCTCACGGTGGAAGAGAACCTCACGGTCGCGGCGGTGCCGGGCAAATGGGACCTGCAGCGCGTCTACACCCTCTTTCCGCGCCTGCGCGAGCGGCGCGGCAACTGGGGCAACGAGCTTTCCGGCGGCGAGCAGCAGATGCTGGCGATCGCCCGCGCGCTGATGCTCAACCCGCTGCTGCTGCTGCTGGACGAGCCGCTCGAAGGACTGGCGCCGGTGATCGTCGAGGAGCTCTGCGCCGCGCTGGACCGCATGGTGCGGCAGGAAGGCCAGTCGCTGCTGCTGGTGGAGCAGCAGGTGGCGCAGGCGCTCGCGCTCACGCAGCGCTGCGTGGTGCTGGAACGCGGGCGCGTGGTGCACTCGGCCCGCAGCCGCGAGCAACTGGAGGACGTGGGCGCGCTGGACCGCTGGGTCGGCGTGCGCCTGCAGGGCGCCGGCACGCCGGCGCGGGACATGATGAAGGAGCAAGCATGAACGCCGCCGAAACCCTGCTCGCCGCCGGCTGCGACGACGCCGTCGCACTGCAGTGCTGGGAACAGCAGATCACCTACCGCGTCCTGCGGCGCCTGGTGCGCCAGAGCGCCGGTGCCTGGCAGGCGCGCGGCCTGCGTCCCGGCGAGCGCGTGTTCGTGCTGGCCCCCGACGGCATCGACTGGGTGGTCACCTACCTCGGCGTGATCTGGGCCGGCGGCGTGGCCGTGGGCGTGAACCCGCGGCTGCCGGCGGCCGAACTCGAGGCGGTCCTGGCCGACAGCGAGCCGCGCTTCGCCTGGTGCGAGGGCGAGGTGGCCGACGCGGTGGAAGGCCTCACGGCGATCGCCGTGACGGTCGTGCGCAACGACGCCGCCTGGGCCGCCGAAGTGGCCGCCGCCGCCGCGGCCGCGGCCGTCAAGCGCGACGCCGAGGATCCGGTGCTCTGGGTGGGCACCTCGGGCACCACCGGCACGCCCAAGGGCGTGGTGCACGCCCAGCGCACGGTCGTCGACGCGCATTCCTTCGCCTGCGGGGTGCTGGGCGCGGATTCGTCCGACCGCTTCTATGCCAGCTCGAAGCTGTTCTTCGCCTATGCGCTGGGCAACAGCCTGTTCGCCGGCCTGCGCGCCGGCGCCACCGTGATCCTCGATCCCGAGTGGCCCACCGCGCAGCGCGTGGAGGCGGTGCTCGAGCGCTTCCGGCCGTCCCTCGTCTTCTGCGTGCCGACGCTGTACCACAAGATGCTGCAGGAAGGCGTGGCGAAGCGCATCGGCCGCTCGGGCGTGCGGCACTACGTGTCGGCCGGCGAGGCGCTGCCCGCGGCCACGCGCAAGGCCTGGCGCGAGGCGACCGGCGTCGCGCCCGTCAGCGGCTACGGCACCAGCGAGACCATCGCGCTGATGCTGTACAGCGACGAGGACAGCGGCCTGCTCAGGCCCACGCCGCTGACCGAGATCGACTACGCCGAAGTGGCGGATGCGAGCGCGCCGCAGCGCATCTGGATCCGCCACAGCGCGGTGGCGCGCGGCTACTGGCGCCGCCCGGAGGCGCAGGCCGACAGCTTCCGCGCCGGCGGCTGGTTCTCGCCGGGCGACCTGTTCCTGCGCCATCCGCACGGACGGCTGGAATACACCGGCCGCAACGACGACATGCTGAAGATCGCCGGCCAGTGGGTGAGCACGCTGTGGGTGGAACAGCGGCTCGCGCCGGCGGCGGGAGACACGGTGCTGCAGCTCGCCGCGGTCGGCGTGCCGACGGAGGAAGGCCTGACCGCGCTGGCCGTGCTGGCCGTCGCGATGCCCGGGCAGCAGCCGCAGGCGCAGCAACGGCTGGCGCAGGCGGTGCAGGCCCTGCCGCGGCATCGCCGGCCGCGCTGGGTGCATTGGCTGGACGCCCTGCCGCTCACGGCCACGGGAAAGTTGCAGCGGGCGGCGCTGAAGGGCCTGCATGCGCAGGCGCTTCAGCGGATGGCCCTTGCAGCCTGAGTTGCGCGCGCGGCTCGCAGGCCGGCCACCAGACCATCAAGGCTCCACGCCGCCGTGCGGCAGCAGCGCCGGCCGCTGCTTGCGCGCCTGCACGAAGCGGTACAGCCGCGGCAGCGCCAGCACGGCGACGACGATCACGATCAGCGCCAGCGACATCGGCCGCTCGACGAACACCCGCGGGCTGCCTTCGCCGATCGACACCGCGTTGCGCAACTGCGCCTCGGCCAGCGGGCCCAGGATCATGCCGACCACCACCGGCGCGGTCGGGAAATCGAAGCGCCGCATCAGCACGCCCACCAGGCCGATGCCCCACAGCAGCACCAGGTCGAAGGCGCTCTGGCGCATGCCGTAGGCGCCCACGGTGGCGAAGATCAGGATGCCGGCATAGAGCTGCGGCTTGGGGATCTTCAGCAGCTGCACCCACAGCTTCACCAGCGGCAGGTTCAGGATCAGCAGCATCACGTTGCCGAGGTACAGCGAGGCGATCAGCGCCCACACCAGGGCGGCGGAATTGGTGAACAGCTGCGGCCCCGGCTGGATGCCGTAGTTCTGGAACGCGCCCAGCAGGATGGCCGTGGTGTTGGAAGTCGGAATGCCCAGCGTGAGCAGCGGGATCAGCGCCGTGGTCACCGTGGCGTTGTTGGCTGCCTCCGGGCCGGCCACGCCTTCGATCGCGCCGGCGGTGCCGAATTCGTCCTTGTCGCTGCCCTTGGCGAGCTTCTTCTCCACCGCATACGACAGGAAGGTCGGGATCTCGGTGCCGCCGGCGGGGATGCAGCCGAAGGGCGCGCCGATGAAGGTGGCGCGGATCCAGGCCGGCACCGAGCGCGCCCAGTCGCGCCTGGACATGTAGACCCGGCTCATCCTGTTCTGCGTCTCGACGGCCCGGCCTTCGTAGAGCGCGAAATAGAGCACTTCGGCGACGGCGAACAGGCCGACGGCCACCAGCACGATCTCCACGCCATCCAGCAGCTCGGGAATGCCGCCGGTGTAGCGCGCCTGGCCCGAGATCTGGTCCATGCCCACCAGGCCCAGCGCGAGGCCGAGGAACAGCGCAGTCATGCCGCGCAGCGTGCTCTGCCCCAGCACCGCGCTCACGGTGGTGAAGGCCAGCACCATCAGCAGGAAGTACTCCGGCGGGCCGAGCTTCACCGCGAACTCGGCGACCGTGGGCGCGAACAGCGTGACGATGACGGTGGCGATGGTGCCGGCCACGAAGGAGCCGATGGCGGCGGTGGCCAGCGCCTGGCCGGCCCGGCCGCTCTTGGCCATCCGGTTGCCTTCCATGGCGGTGACCATGCTGGCCGTCTCGCCGGGGGTGTTCAGCAGGATCGAGGTGGTGGAGCCGCCGTACATCGCGCCGTAGTAGATGCCGGCGAAGAAGATCATCGAGGCGGTGATCTCCACCTTCGCGGTGATCGGCAGCAGCATCGCCACGGCCACCGCCGGGCCGATGCCGGGCAGCACGCCGACCGCCGTGCCCAGCACGCAGCCGACGAAGGCCCACAGCAGGTTGACCGGGCTGATCGCGGTGGCGAAGCCTTGCAGGAGGGAGGCGAAGATGTCCATGGCTTCAGATCCAGCCGGTGTTCGTCAGGCCCGGCAGGTTGATGGCCAGGAACTTGGTGAAGGCCCAGTACACCGGGGCGGAGATCAGCAGGCCGGACGCGAGATCGGTGGCCAGCACGCGCGCCGACGTGGCGCGCTGTCCCTGCGCGCGCCGCAGGCCCTGCACCGCCAGCAGGTAGCACAGCGTGCAGCTCAGGATGAAGCCGATGGTGGTGATGAGCGCCGCGTTCAGCAGCAGGCCCGCGGACACCCAGACCAGCCCGGGCCACCAGCCGCGCTCGGCGCCGGAAGGCGGCTCCATGTCGCGAAAGCCGCCCGTGAGCGCCTCGCGCGCGATCAGCACGCCGCACAGCGTCAGCACCACCGCCACCATCCAGGGCAGGAAGTTGGGGCCGACGCCGCCATAGCCCGCCTCGCCGGGAATCGAGATGGCGCCGCCCGCCAGGCCCAGGCCGGTGAGCGTCACCAGCGCCCCGACCAGGGTCTCGACGCGCAACGTTGGGTGTTGTTTCATGGGTCTGCCCTCCGCGGGACTCGAAGCACAAAGAAAAACGCCCGGCCTTGCACCGGGCGTCCGCCGCACGGGCGGCCTCAGATCATGCCGGCCTTGGCCATGGTGGCGCGCAGCATCGCGAACTCGTTGTCCACGAAGTGCGCGAAGGCGTCGCCCGTCAGGACCGCGGGGGTCCAGTCGTTCTTGTCCAGCGCTTCCTGCCACGACTTGGTCTTGATCGCGCGTTCGACCAGGGCGACCAGGTTCTTGCGCTGCTCCGCGCTGATGCCGGGGGCGCCGTACACGCCGCGCCAGTTGCCCAGTTCGACGTTGTAGCCCAGCTCCTTGAGCGTCGGGATGTCGATGCCCTTCAGGCGCTGCGGCGAGGTCACGGCGATGGGCCGCATCTTGCCGGACTTGATGTACTCGGCGAACTCGCTGTAGCCGGAGCCGCCCACCGTGACGTTGCCGCCCAGGATGGCCGCCGTGGCCTCACCGCCCCCCCGGAACGCCACGTAGTT
>Ga0255338_1002131_pt1 | contig 31481 bp, 32 predicted proteins | sample MeOH1_35cm_T4_19_FD_203715 | JGI IMG/M metagenome (GOLD analysis project Ga0255338, IMG submission 203715) | Sandy soil microbial communities from University of British Columbia, Vancouver, Canada - MeOH1_35cm_T4_195 | ecosystem: Engineered > Artificial ecosystem > Sand microcosm > Unclassified ... | reverse complement strand
GCCGGCTGGATCGCGCCGGTGAACGCCTATCCGGAGCTGATGAAGTACAACGACGGCACCGACGAGTTCTGCGTGAAGTCGATGCAGTACAAGGGCAAGCAGTACGGCCTGACCTACTACTCCGACTACATGGCGTTCTTCTACGACGAGGAGATGCTGAAGAAGGCGGGCTTCACCCAGCCGCCCCAGACCTGGGACGAGGTGGTGCAGCAGTCGGCCAGGATCAAGCAGATGGGCCTGTCGCAGTATCCGCTGATGCTGTCGATGGCGCGCGAGAGCTGGCTGGTCGAGTTCCTCACCGCGCTGGTCTATTCCAACGGCGGGCGCTTCACCGACGACAACGGCATGGCGCTGATGGCCGACCCCAGGCGCGGCGCGCAGCAGGCGCTGCAGTGGGTGGTCGACGCCGTGCAGAAGCACAAGATCGTGTCGCCGGCCTGCGTCGAGATCGGCGAGCTGAACGGCCTGAAGTCCTTCACCTCCGGCAACCACGCCTTCGCGATGCTGGGGCGCTACCGCATCCGCACGCTCAACGACCCGGCGCAGTCGCAGGTCGCCGGCCGCGTCAGGCAGTGCCTGATGCCGGCCGGTCCCGGCGGCTCGCACGCGACGGTGGGCTGGATGCGCTTCCACGCCATGACGGCGCACGCGGCGGCCGACAAGACCCGCGCCGCCAACGCCGCCAAGCTGCTCGAGTGGTTCGGCGGCAAGGCCGACGGCCAGTACAAGTTCCAGAAGATGCTGTTCAGCGATGTCGGCTCCGGCTTCGGCGTCAAGGAGCTGTTCAGGGATCCCGACGTGCAGTCCACGTACAAGAAGTACTCGGACATCGTGATGTTCGAGCGCCAGCAGCAGCTGGCCCGCAAGAAGGACGTGATCGCGCGCTGGTTCGGCGAATGGGACGAGGTCAACGGCACCGCCTGGCAGTCGGCCATCGTCGGCAAGGCGACGCCGGCCGACGCGCTGAAGAAGTCGGCGCAGGCCTGGAACGACATGCGCAAGCAGGCGTGAGATGACGCACGCCGCGGCGAGGGAGAGCGTGCCCCCGGTGGAAGCCGGGGCGCCGGAGGCCGTGCGCAGCCGGCGCCCGGCCTGGCCCTGGCGCTGGTTCGGCCAGCCGGTGAGCGCCTACGACCAGCGCAGCGCCATGCTGCTGCTGGCGCCGATGGTGCTCGTGCTGATGGTCGTCGCCGTCTTTCCCGTCGTCTACTCCTTCTGGATCAGCCTGTTCGACCTCAAGCTGACGCGCCCGCACCGGGTGCCGTTCGTGTGGTTCGACAACTACGCGAAGATCTTCCAGGACAGCCTGTTCTGGGAGTCGGTGGGGCGCACCACCAGTTTCACGGTGGTCTCGGTGAGCGCCGTGATGCTGGTCGCCACGCTGATGGCGCTGCTGCTGAACGAGGACTTCCGCGGCCGGCGCATCCTCTCGGCGATCCTGCTGATCCCCTGGGCCATTCCCTACGTCGCCAACGGGCTGATGTGGAAGTGGATCTACGACTCCGGGTACGGCGCGCTCAACGGCCTGCTGCGGCAGCTCGGGTTCATCGACAAGTACCTGGTGTGGCTGGGCGACGCCGACAAGACGCTGCTGCTGATCGCCAACGCCTTCGTCTGGAAGGAGCTCCCGCTGGCCACCATCCTGCTGCTGGTGACGCTCAAGTCGATCCGCGCCGACCTGTACAGCGCCGCCAAGGTCGACGGCGCCAACGTCTGGCAGCGCTTCCTCCACATCACGCTGCCGTCGCTGGTGCCCGGCTTCGCGCTGGTGATGATCTACGAGACGATGATGGCGATCCGCCACTTCGACCTGTTCTTCATCCTCACCGAAGGCGGCCCGGCCGAAGCCTCGCATGTCGTCGCCTGGCAGGTGTACGTGGAGACCTTCCGCAAGCTGGCGTTCGGCACCGGCGCGGCGCTGGCCTACATCATGGCCATCGCGACCTTCACGCTGGCGTTCTTCATCATCCGCAGCACCAGCAGGAAACTGTGATGCAAGCCGTCCTGCCGCTTCCCATCGCTCGCCTGGGCCGCCCCGCGCTGCTGCTCCTGGGCTCGCTGCTGTTCGCGCTGTACGTGCTGGCGCCGGTCGCCTGGCTGGTGTCCTCCTCCTTCCAGTCGGAAGCGGAGATCACCTCCAAGCCGCCGCACTGGGTTCCGCACCAGCCCACGGCGCACAACTTCAGGTCGATCTTCGAGGCCAGGGAGAAGGTGGTCACCTACGAGAACCGCAGGCAGGGCGACACGGCCACGGGCGGATTCATCCCGTCCACGGCCGGCAACCTGCTGCCCGGCATGTGGAACAGCCTCATCGTCGCCGTCGCGGTGGTGCTGCTGAACCTGGTCGTCAGCGTGCCGGCCGCCTATGCGCTGGCGAAGATCCGCTTCATCGGGCGCTCGGCGTCGATCTACTTCATGCTGACCTCGCGGGTGATCCCGGACATCGCGCTGGTCGTGCCCTTCTTCCTGTTCGTGCAGAAGCTCGGGCTGATGGACAACCTGCTGTCGCTGGTCATCACCTACCTGGCGGTCACGGTGCCGTTCAGCATCTTCATCCTGACCGGCTACTTCGAGTCGCTGCCCGACGAGCTGGACAAGGCGGCGCGGGTGGACGGCTGTTCGCGCCTGCAGACGCTGCTGCTGGTGTACCTGCCGCTGGCGCTGCCGTCGCTGGTCGCGGTGGTGCTGTTCACCTTCCTGACCAGCTGGAACGAGTTCCTGCTGGCGCTGATGTTCACCCAGACGCCGGCGTCGCAAACCATGCCGATCGTCGTGGCGTCGTTCACCTCGGACTTCAACATCAGTTTCTCGTTCATCAACGCGGCCGGCGTGCTGGCCATCATCCCGCCCGTGATCATCGCGATCCTGTTCGAGCGGTACATCGTGGCGGGCCTGACGGCCGGCGCCGTCAAGGGCTAAGGGGACCTCATGGCCAGGATCAAGTTCGATGCCGTCGGCAAGAAATACCCGAACGGGTTCGTCGCGCTGGAAAACCTCAACCTCGACATCGAGGACAGGGAGTTCCTGGTGCTGCTGGGGCCGTCGGGCTGCGGCAAGTCCACCACGCTCAACATGATCGCGGGGCTGGAGGACGTCACCGACGGCGACCTGTACTTCGACCGCGAGGTGATGAACACGGTGCCGCCGCACAAGCGCGACGTGGCGATGGTGTTCCAGAGCTATGCGCTGTATCCGCACAAGACGGTGTACGACAACATCGCGTTCGGCCTGCGCATGCGCAAGCACCCGAAGGACGAGATCGACCGCCGGGTGCGCGATGCCGCGCGCCGGCTGGAGATCGAGCCGCTGCTGGAGCGGCGGCCCGACCAGCTCTCGGGCGGGCAGCGCCAGCGCGTGGCGCTGGGCCGCGCCATGGTGCGCCAGCCGGCGGTGTTCCTGATGGACGAGCCGCTGTCGAACCTGGACGCGGCGCTGCGCATCTCGATGCGCGCCGAGATCAAGCAGCTGCACCAGGCGATGCAGACCACGTTCGTCTACGTCACGCACGACCAGGCGGAGGCGCTGACCCTGGCCGACCGCATCGTCGTGATGCGCGGCGGGGTGGTGCAGCAGATCGGCTCGCCGGACGCCATCTACGAGCAGCCGCGCAACATGTTCGTGGCGGCCTTCCTGGGCAACCCGCCGATCAACTTCATCGACGGCAGGTTGGCGCGGCACGAGGGCGCGCTGGTGTTCCGGCGCGGCGAGCTCGCGCTGGCGCTGCCGCCGGACATGGCGCAGCGCGTCGCCGGGCAGGAGGGCCGCGAGGTGGTGCTGGGGATCCGGGCCGAGGACGTCACGGAGCAGCAGCCCGTGGCCGCCGGCGAGCGGGTGCAGGGCCGCGTCCTGTCGAAGCTGCCGGTCGGCTCCGACCAGTTCTACGAGCTGGAGGTGGAGGGCGCCAGGCTGTTCTTCCGCCTCGGCAAGGAAGTGCGGCATCGCGAGGGCGACTGCGCCGTGCTGGGCGTCAACCTGAACCGGCTGCACCTGTTCGACAAGGGCAGCAGCAACAGCCTGGTCTGGCACTGAAGGGGCGCTGCGTGAAGCCGGCATCCTTCCAGTACCTGCGCCCGGTGGCCGTCGAGGACGCCTTGCGCCACCTCGCGCAGTTCGCCCCCGAGGGCAAGCTGGTCGCCGGCGGCCAGAGCCTGGCGCCGATGATGAACATGCGGCTGGCGCGTCCCGCGCAACTGATCGACCTGAACGACCTGACCGAGCTGGCCTACGTGAAGGAGGCCGGGCAGTGGCTGCGCGTCGGGGCGCTGACCCGGCATCAGCGACTGGCTGCTTCGCCGCTGGTACAGCGGCACTGTCCGCTGCTGGCGCAAGCGGCGCAGACCATCGGTCATTACGCGATCCGCGCACGCGGCACCATCGGCGGCAGCCTGGCCCATGCCGATCCGGCCGCACAGCTGCCGCTGGTCGCCGTGACGCTGGGCGCGCGCCTGCACCTGCGGCGCCAGGACGGCGCGCGCGTGGTCGACGCCGCCGATTTCTTCCTGTCGGCCATGACCACGGCGCTGGCCGCGGACGAGATGATCGAGTGGGTCGAGTTCCCCAAGGCGCAGCCGGGCGAGGCCGCCGCCTTCCGGCTGTTCAACCGCCGCCACGGCGACTACGCGCTCGTCGCCGCGGCGGCCACCGTGGAATGCGACGGCGGCACGGTCCGGCGGCTGCGCCTGGGTGTCGGGGGCGCGGCGGCAGTGCCGCAGGCCTTGTGCGCGCTGGCCGAGGGCGCCACCGGCCGGACCGCCGACGAGCGGTGGGTGGCCGAGGTCGCGCAGGCCGCCGCGCGCCAGGTGAACGTTGACGACGATGCGCGCGTCCCGGCGCACTACCGGCGCGAACTGACCGGCTTGCTGGTCGCGCGCGCGCTCGGCCGCGCGGCCGGCCTGCGAGGCTGAAGCCATGGACCAGCAGAGCATCACCCTCACCGTGAACGGCCGCAACTTCGAGTTCGCCGCCGAGCCGCGCAAGCTGCTGTCGGACGCGCTGCGCGAGGACTGCGGCCTCACCGGCACCCACATCGGCTGCGAGCATGGGGTCTGCGGCGCCTGCACCGTGCTGGTGGACGGCCAGCCGGTGCGCGCCTGCCTCACCTTCGCGATCCAGATGGAGGGCCACGAGATCTCGACCATCGAATCGGTCGGCGGGCACGGCACGCTGTCGCCGTTGCAGCAGGCCCTGCACGAGACCCATGGCCTGCAGTGCGGCTTCTGCACGCCCGGCATCGTGATGACCTTCGAGGCCTTCCTGCGGGCCAACCCCGATCCGACCGAGGAGGAGATCCGCGACGCGCTGTCGGGCAACCTGTGCCGCTGTACCGGCTACCAGAACATCGTGGCGGCGATCCGGCTGGCCGCCGCCCGCATCCGGGAGTCGACATGAACGAAACCTTCCGGCACATCGGTTCGCGCGTGCCGCGCAAGGAGGACGAGCGCCTGCTGACCGGCCGCGGACGCTACATCGACGACATCGCCGTGCCCGGCGCGCTGCATGCGACCTTCGTGCGCTCGCCGCATGCCCATGCGCGCATCCGGTCGATCGACGCGCTCGCGGCGCTGGAGCTGCCGGGCGTGGTGGCGGTGTTCACGGGCTCGGACCTGGCGGCCTGGACCACCCGGCACCGCATGGCGCCGCCGATCGACGGGCTGCAGCCGGTGGAGATGGACACCATTCCCGTCTCGAAGGTGCGCTTCCAGGGTGACCCGGTCGCCTGCGTCGTGGCGGCGGACCGCTACACGGCCGAGGACGCCGCGGAACTGGTGCAGGTGGAGTACGAGGTGCTGCCGGCGGTCACGTCGATGTGGCAGGCGCTGGACCCCGCATCGCCCCTGGTCGACGAGGCGCTGCCGTCCAACCTGCTGTCGCACCAGCACGCGCTGCACGGCGACGTGGCCGGTCAGCTGCGGCAGGCGCACCGGGTGGTGGAAAGCGAGTTCTCGCAGCAGCGCCAGACGCACCTGCCGATCGAAACGCGCGGCTGCATCGCGGCCTGGGACGAGGGCCGGCAGCACCTCACGTTCCATGTCGGCATCCAGGTGCCGCATCCCTACCGCACCACCCTGGCGGCGCGGCTGCGGCTGGCCGAGTCGCAGGTCAGCGTGGTCTCGCCCGACGTCGGCGGCGGCTTCGGCCAGAAGATTGCGCTGTACCGCGAGGAGCTGGCCGTGGCGGCGATCGCCCGCCACTTGAAGCGGCCGGTGCGCTGGCGCGAGGATCGGCTGGAGAACCTGCTCGCCTCGTCGCAGGCGCGCGAGGACTTCGTGCGCACCCGGGCCGCGGTCGACGCGCAGGGCCGGGTGCTGGCGCTGGAGCTGGAGATCGTCGAGGACTTCGGCGCCTACAGCTTCTACCCCGGCAACTACCTGGCGCGGGTGGTCGCGATGATCCTGACGGGTCCGTACAGGATCCGGCACTACGGCTACGACGTGAAGGTGCTGCTGTCGAACAAGGTCGGCAACGGGCCGATGCGCGCGCCCATGTCGATCACGAGCTGGGTGATGGAGGGAACGCTGGACGCCGTCGCGCGCGAGCTGGGACTCGATCCGGTGGCGGTGCGCCGGATCAACATGGTCGAGGCCGCCGAGCTGCCGTACACCATGGCCACCGGCGAGGTGCTGGCCGACATCACGCCGCGCGAGACGCTGGAGGCGGCGCTGTCCGCCGTCGACTACGAGGCGTTCCGTGAGCGGCAGCGCGCGGCGCGCGAGCAGGGTGTGCATCTCGGGCTGGGCATCTGTACCGTGGTGGAATCGACCACCTACGGCTCGAAGTTCTACAAGTCGGCCGGCATTCCCGGCTCCGGCCACGAGGCAGCCTGGGTGCGCATCGAGCCCTCCGGCGCCGTCAACGCGTCCTGCGGCCTCGGGGCGACCGGGCAGGGTTACGAGACGGCGCTGTCCAACGCGGTGGCTGAAGGTCTGGGAACGACGCCGGCCAACGTGCGCATCCAGCTCGGACACACCGACGTCGCGCCTTACGGCATGGGCAGCCGCGGTGCGCGCGGCGGCACGGCGGGTGGCGGCACGCTGTACCTGTGCGCGCGGGAAGCGCGCGCCAAGGTGATGGCGATTGCCGCGGCCCGGCTCGGCCTCGCCGACGCCGCCGACCTGCGCATGGTCGACGGCCGCATCGAGCGCCGGGCCGGCGGGCAGTGGCAGGACAGCGGCCTGACCCTGGCCGACGCGGCGCGCACGGCCTACCTGGACCCGCTGGCGCTGCCGCCGGGCATGGCGCCCGGACTCGAGTTCCATCTGACCTACGAGCCGCCGCCGATGACCTACTCGAACTCGACCCACGCCTGCGAGGTGCGGCTGGATCCGGCCACCGGCGCGGTGCGGATCGAGCGCTACCTGGTCGCCGAGGACTGCGGCACGGTGCTCAGTCCGGTGGTCGTCGAGGGCCAGCAGCACGGGGCGATCGCGATGGGCCTCTCGGGCGCCCTGTTCGAGCACGTCGAGTACGACGAGCAGGGCCAGAGCCTGTCGGGAACGCTGGCCGACTACCTGGTCGCCACGGCCTGCGAACTGCCGAAGATCGAGATCATCTCCATGCACACGCCCAACCGGGCGACCCCGGCCGGCGTCAAGGGCATGGCCGAGGGCGGCGTGATGGGAGCGCTCGGAGCGGTGGCCAACGCCGTCAACGATGCGCTCGCGCCGTTCGGCGTCGCCGCGACCCGGCACCCGCTGACCCCCATGTCGCTGCGCGAGCTGCTGCGCGGCCGCGAGCCCGGCGTCGCGCCCGGGCGCGCGGCGCCGCTGGCCGCGCACCCCGCCACGATCGAGTGAGAACACGATGAACAATCCTTCCGAAACCAGCGTCGGCTTCGTCGGCCTGGGCATCATGGGCCGGAGCATGGCCGGCCACCTGCTGGCGGCCGGCCATCCGCTGGCGGTGTACAACCGCTCGCGCGACAAGGCCGGCGAGCTGCTGGCCAGGGGCGCCGTCTGGTGCGACACGCCCGCGGCCGTCGCCGCACGTTCCGACGTCGTGATCACGATGGTCGGCCTGCCCTCCGACGTGCAGGAGGTCTGGCTGGGCAACGCAGGCGTGCTGCAGGGCGCGCGCCGGGGCAGCCTGCTGATCGACATGACCACGTCCAGCCCCGAACTGGCGCGGCGGATCGCCCGCGAGGCCGACTCGCGCGGGTGCCAGGCGCTCGACGCGCCGGTCTCGGGCGGTGACGTCGGCGCGCGCGAAGCGAAGCTGTCGATCATGGCGGGCGGGCGCCGCGAGGCGTTCGACCGGGCGCTGCCCATCCTGCAGCGCCTGGGCACCAACATCGTGCTGCAGGGCGAGCCCGGTGCCGGCCAGCACGCCAAGATGTGCAACCAGATCGTGATCGCCGCCACCATCATGGGCGTGTGCGAGGGACTGGCCTACGGCAAGGCGGCGGGACTGGACCTGCCGACGGTGCTGAAGTCCATCGGCGCCGGCGCGGCGGGCGGCTTCCAGCTCAACGTGCTGGGCGCCAAGATCATCGCCGGCGACTTCGCGCCCGGTTTCTTCATCGAGCATTTCGTCAAGGACCTGGGCATCGCCCTGGAGGAAGCCGGGCGCATGGAACTGGAGCTGCCGGCGCTGGCACTGGCGCGCAGGCTCTATGGCACGCTGGTCGAGCGCGGGCTCGGCCGGCTCGGCACGCAGGCGCTGGCCCGGTACTACGGGGCGCGGCCATGAGCCTGGAGATCACGGGCGAGTACCGAATCCCCGCGCCGCAAGGGCGCGTGTGGGACGCGCTCAACGATCCGGCGGTGCTCAAGGCCTGCATCGCCGGCTGCCAGCAGCTCGAAAAGGTCTCGGACACCGAGTTCAGCGCAATCGTGGCGACCAGGGTGGGGCCGGTCTCGGCCACCTTCCGCGGCTCGGTGACGCTGTGCGACCTGCAGGCTCCCGACGGCTACACGCTGGTGGGCCAGGGGCAGGGCGGTGCCGCCGGCTTCGCGCGCATGAAGGCGCGCGTGGGCCTCCAGCCGCAGGACGGCCAGACGCTGCTCACGTACGCCGCCCAGGCGGAGATCGGCGGCAAGCTGGCCAGCGTCGGCAGCCGGCTGGTGCAAGGCGTGGCGCGCCGGACTGCCGACGATTTCTTCGCGGCCTTCGCGCGGCACCTGGGGGGCACCGGCGAGCCGCAGGTCGTGCCCGCGCCAGGAGAGGTCGCACGCGAGCCGACCCGGGCGCCGGTGCACGCGCCGGTGGCCGGCGGCGGCCTGGCGGCGCCCGTACCGGCATGGCTCGTGATGTTCGGCAGCGGCCTGGGCCTGGCGCTGGGGTACTGCCTGGCACTGCTCGCGCGTTAAGCTGCTGCCTTCGCCATCGAAGCAATGGAGCTTTCGTGACATCCAGCATCCAGGATCGCCTTGCCGAACTCGGCGTGCGCCTGCCGGCCGCGCCGGCGCCCGCCGCCAATTACGTGCCGGCCGTGCGCGCCGGCAATCTCCTGTTCGTCGCCGGGCAGGTGCCGGTGCAGGACGGCAAGGCGCAGTACCTCGGCAAGGTCGGCGCCGAGCTCAGCGTGGAAGACGGACAACAGGCCGCGCGGCTGTGCGCGATCAATGTCCTGGCGCAGGTGGCGCAGGCGCTCGGCGGCGACCTCGGCCGGGTGGTGCGCTGCGTGCGCGTGGGCGGATTCGTCAACGCGGTGCCGGAGTTCACCGAGCATCCGAAAGTCGTCAACGGCGCGTCGGATCTTCTCGTCGCCGTGTTCGGCGAGGCCGGCCGGCACGTCCGCACGGCAGTGGGCGCCGGATCGCTTCCGCGCGGCGTGGCGGTCGAGGTCGAGGCGGTGTTCGAGATCCGGGACTGATCAGTCGATCAGTCGTCCACCACGATGTCGAGGGTGAACGCGCCCGGCCCGGCCGAACGCGCAACCGAGTGGAAGGACCGGCCCGCCAGCGGCGCCGCCACGCCGGTGGCCAGCTTGTAGACGCCGCTGCCGCCGCCCTCCCAGCGCTCGCCGTTGCCGCGCGGCACGGGCTTGCGCGTCACCTCCTGCACCTCGTAGACGAGCATCGAATCGCCCTTGCTGGCCACGACCATGGAGCCCAGCAGCCGTCCGTCGCGCAGCTGGCCGTCCCAGATGTTGGTGCCGGTGGCCACGAAGCCGTCCAGCAGACCGCCGCGCACCGCGCAGGTGAAGCGCATGATTTCGGCCGGCTTGCCCTCGGGTGCCAGCCGGGGCGCCGCTTCCACCTCGACGACGCGGCAGTCGTAGTGGAAGCGCAGGTCCTCCCCGCAGCCCGCGTCCGCCGCCACTGGCAACAACAGCCAGGCTAAGGTGCGTACCAGGCGCCGGTGAACCATGAGCCGTGGGGTGGCGTCCGGCAGGCCGGGCCGACCACCGCGCAAGTTGGCATGGATGAGTATTAAGCCGGCGGCAGCCGCCATGTCCTTGATCCTGGTCAGCCGGAAGCGCATGCGGCTGCCGGCGATCGACGGCAGCCGCCCGCGCCGGCAGTTTTGCACGCCGGGCCGGCTGCCGGCGGCGTCACATTGCTGCGAAGCCGGTCAGCAGCTCCTCGAACAGGCTCTGGCCGTGCGACGACGCCAGGCCGACCAGGGCGACCGCGGAGGCGACGGCTGCCCGCACGACCTCCGACTCGTAGAACGCGGGTGCCGCACCGGCGGGCTGGGCAACGACGGCGGTCATCAGCGCCAGGAAGTCATGGACGGCGGCCGGTTCCTCGCGGTCCAGGGCCGCGCCCCGTTCCATCATGAAGCGCTCCAACTGTGCGAGCTCGCCGGTGTCGACGCTGTCGGCCACGCGCACGATCGTCCCGTAGAACAGCGACTCGAGCGTCGCGCTGGTGGCCGGCAGGCTCCCCAGGGTGGAGACGCCGAGGTCGGCGGCGGAGAAGACGCCGTCCAGGCCGCCCGCATACTGGTTCGGGTCGAACGCCATGGCGTAGGCGGACGCACCGGTGCGGGCAATGACCTGCGCGCGCAGGGACTCGGTCGACAGGGCGCCCGTGGCCGTGTTCAAAGCAAGCACGCTGGCGAACTGCAGCATGTCGGGCGGCATCAGCGGCTCGGGATCGAGCTCGCGCGCGGGCATCCCCTGCGCGTCGAAGAACGATCGGACGTCGCTGGCGCTGTAGCCGGCGATTTCGCCCAGCATTTCGTTGCTGATGCCGAACTGGCGTGCGGTGCCGTAGATCGCCTGCGGGGAGGACAGGTGGTCGAACACGTACGTCCTGGCTTGGTCGATGGTGACGTTGAAGTTGGCGAGGTAGCTGGATGTCGACATGGATTCCTTGAAGTTGTGGAGGCCGGCAGCTCCCGCCGGCCGGGCCATTATCGTGAGCCGAAATGACCGTCCTGCGCACCGGCTGGCCATAATGCGGCCTGTCCGAGCAGTCCTTGACTTCGATCACCACCCAGCCGCCATGCCATTCCCGCTCGATGCCAGCAGCGTGACCCACGGGATCCAGCTCGCGGTGGCGCCGGTGTTCCTGCTGACGGCGGTGTCCGGCATGATCGGCGCCGTGGCCGGCCGGCTGGCGCGCATCATCGACCGGGCGCGGCTGGTGGAGGACCGGGCCCGCGCCTCGAGCGACGCCGAGTTCCTGCGCCGCGCCTACGACGAGCTGTCGGAATTGCGGCTGCGCGGACGGCTCACCAACGCCTGCATCACCTTGCTCACCAGCTGCGCCTTCATGATCGGCGTGACGATCATCCTGCTGTTCCTGGGCGAGACGACGGCGGTGCAGATCAACCGCACGGCGGTGGTCGGCTTCCTGGCCGGTGTCGGCTGCTTCCTGGCTGCGCTGCTGTGCTTCCTGATCGAGACGCTGATCGCGACCCGGCTGCTCAATTTCCACATGCTGCGGCCCTGAGGCCGCGGCCCGGTCACTTCTTCTCGATCGCGAGCAGTTCCACGTCGAAGGTCAGGGTGGCGTTGGGCGGCACCACGCCGGCCGCGCCGCGCGAGCCGTAGGCCGTGGCGGGCGGGCAGGTCAGCGTGGCGGTGCCGCCCACCTTCATCTTCTGCACGCCCTCGGTCCAGCACTGGATGACGCCGTTGAGCGGGAAGCTGGCCGGCTTGCCGCGCTTGTGCGAGCTGTCGAACTCGGTGCCGTTCTCCAGGCGGCCGCGGTAGTGGACCTGCACCGTGTCGGTGGCCGCGGGGCTGGGGCCGGTGCCGACCTTGGTGTGCCGGACGACGACGCCGTTGCCCAGCGTCTCGCTGGCGCCGGCCTTGGCAGGGGCGCCGGCGGCAGCGGCCAGGCCCGGCGCGGACAGGATCAGGCAGGCGGGGAGCAGGGCGAGCAGATGCTTGTTCATGGGAGAGTGCGGGACGGATGGACGGGAATCCGCCGATCATACGCAGCCGGTCGTGGCCGGCGCGGGGTGGATGCGAATGACAAAGTTCAAATCGCGCCGGCCGCTGCGTCAGTCAAGCGTAAGCCTCCCGGCGGCGGCCCGGGGGTTTTCCCCCCGCCTGCCCGGCGCTTGCGGCGTTACATTCCCGCGACGCAGGCCGCGGCACACGCATCGCGGCGCAGCGTTCGACCCATAGGAGACATCGATGACATCGAGCCGCGTTCGCCCGCTGGGCTGGCTGCTGGTTGGTGCGTTGTTCGCGCTGCCGGCCCTGGCCGCCGATCCGATCCTGATCGGCGCCAGCATCACGCAGTCCCCGCCCGGCTCCGTGGTGCAGGGCACCCAGGTCAAGGACGGGATGGAAATCCTCAAGGACATGGTCAACGCGAAGGGCGGTGTGCTCGGGCGGCCGATCCAGATCCTGTACGAGGACAACCAGGGCATCCCCGAAAAGGGCCGCGCCGCCGCCGAGAAGCTGATCACCAGCAACAAGGTGGTGGCCCTGGCCGGCGGGCACCAGAGCTCGGTGTGCCTGGCCGAGGTGGAGGTGGCGCATCGCTACAAGACGCCGTACGTCAACACCAACTGCTGGTCCGACGACGTGCGCAAGCGCGGCTATCCGGAAGTGTTCAACACATCGCCCTACAACACGCTGGTGTCGTCGTCGATGGCCGAGACGCTGGCCACGATGAAGGTCAAGCGGGTGGTGGCCTTCGCCGAGAACACCGACTACGGCATCGGCCAGGCCAAGCTGACGGGCGAACTGCTCAAGCAGAAGGCTCCGGGCATCGAATACAAGTACGAGACGCTGGACCGCGCCAGCAAGGACTTCACCGCCGCCATCCTGCCGCTGCGGGCCAATCCGCCCGACGTGATCGTGCTGTCGATGCTGCCGCCGGCCGCCTATCTGGTGATGAACCAGGCCTACGAGCAGGGCGTCGCGCCCAGCGCGAAGACCTTGCTGTACGACGGCGGCGGGCTGGCCGACTATCCCGACTTCTGGCAGAACGTGAAGGAGGGCGGCAAGTACCTGCTGTCGTTCGCGCTGTATCACCCGAAGATGCCGCAGAGCAAGCTGGCGCTGGACATCGCGGCCGAATACAAGAAGCGCACCGGCGGCGACATCAACCGGCTGGTGCTGCAGGCGGCGGACTCGCTCAACCTGGTGGTGCAGGCGATCCAGGCCGCCAAGAGCACCGACTCGGCCAAGATGATCGCCGCGATGCAGACCATGAAATTCGACAGCCTGCGCGGCGTCGGCAACTTCTCCACGGCGCCGGGCTACGGCTTCCAGCAGTGGCTGGAGATCCCGTACGTCAACTACGAGCTTACCGCCGAGAAGCAGCCGGTCGGCCAGACCGTGCTGATCCAGGCGCCGGGCCAGAAGTTCGACCCGGCCAAGATCGTGCGTCCGGCCAAGTAAGCGGTCCGGCCTGTTTGAAAGTCCCGCCTGGATCCGGCATCGCAGCGCTGTGATGCCGGATTTTTTTACCCGACATCCGTTCGGGCTGAGCCTGTCGAAGCCGCCCTTCGACAAGCTCAGGGCGAACGGGAGTGAATAGACACCCGACTCTCGGATGCTCGCGCTCGACCTGCTGGCCAATGGCCTGATCTACGGCTGCTTCTATGCGCTGATGGCGGTGGGGCTGGCCATGATCTTCGGCGTGCTGAAGATCGTGAACTTCGCCCACGGCGAGTTCTTCATGATCGGGGCGTACACCTATGTGCTGGTGTCGCTCAAGCTGGGCGTGTCGCCGTGGATCGCGCTACCCGGCGCCGCGCTGGCCGGCGCGCTGCTCGGCTGGCTGGTCGAGCGCCTGCTGATGCGGCCGCTGTACGCCGGCTACGCGAGCTGGGGCTTCATGAAGGACGAGTACGCCGTGGTCGTGACCTTCGGCCTGTCGCTGCTGCTGATCAACCTGGTCGACAAGACGGTTGGCCCGTATTCGTTCCGCGGCGAGCCGCTGATCGACGTGAGCCGCTTCGCCCTGGGGCCGGTCATGCTGACCGGGCAGAAGGCGATCGCCGCCGTCGTCGCGGTGCTGCTGATGGTGGTGCTGGCGCTGTTCATCAAGCGCTCGGTGTGGGGCAAGCAGATCCAGGCGGTGGCGCAGAACCGGCTGGGCGCCTCGCTGGCCGGCATCGACGCGACCCGCACGACCAGCCTCATCTTCGTCATCTCCGGCATGCTGGCGGCGCTGTCGGGCGCACTGCTGGCGCCGCTGGTCAACCCGTCGCCGGACATCGGCGCGTTCCCCGCCGTCAAGTCCTACGTGATCGTGGTGCTGGGCGGCATGGGTTCCATGTGGGGCGCGATGCTGGCCGCGCTGATCCTGGGCGTCAGCGAGGCGTTCTTCTCGGTCTACGTCTCGTATGACTACCGCGATGCCTTCGGCCTGATCATCCTGGTGCTGGTCCTGCTGCTGCGCCCGCAGGGCCTGTTCGGCGAAAAGGGGCGCACGGTATGAAGCCGACTGCCAACCTCTGGCAGCACCGGCTGCGCTTCGACATGCGCGCGGCGCTCGTGATCTGCGGCCTGATCGCGCTGGTGCCGCTGTTCGTGACCGGGCCCTACGCCCTCGGCATCATCCTGGTCAGCGTCTATTTCGCCATCCTGGCGCTGGCCTGGAACCTGCTGGCTGGCTACACCGGGCAGTTCTCGCTGGCGCCGGCGGCCTTCGCGATGATCGGCGGCTACACCACCGCGCTGCTGGACTTCTACTGGAAGGTGCCGCTGGCGCTGGGCATCCCGGCGGCGGTCGTGGTCGCGGCGCTGTTCGGGCTGTTCCTGGGCAAGCTGGTGCTCAACCTGAGCGGACCCTACCTGTCGCTGACGACGCTGGCGTTCGCCGAGATCGCGCGGGTGGTGATCGGCAATTCGCACGAGTTCACGCGGGGCGACCAGGGCATGCACGTGGCGACGCTGATGCAAAGCCGGGTCGGCTACTACTATGTCTTTCTGGCGGCGCTGGTCGCCGTGCTGGTATTCCTCTACTGGCTGCTCAAGGGCCGGCTGGGCCGCTTCATGATGGCGGTGCGCGACGATCCGGTCGGCGCCGAGAGCCGCGGCATCGACGTCGTGCGCACCAAGATGATCGCGTTCTGCGTCTCGTGCGCCATCTGCGGCCTGGCGGGCTCGCTGTACGGCACCTTCAGCCAGCTGGTTAGCCCCGAACTGGGCCTGCTGCAGCAGACCGGCCTGGTACTGTCGATGGTGGTGATCGGCGGCACCAGTTCGCTCTCCGGCGCGATCCTGGGCGCGATCCTGGTCTACCTGGGCTCCGAATGGCTGCGCGGCTTCGGCGACATCCAGATCATCGTCTTCGCCCTGCTGGTGATCCTGTTCGCCCGCTACGTTCCGGGCGGACTGTGGGGCCTGATTGCCGCGCGGCTGCAGGGGCGCAAGCCATGAGCCTGCTGACCATCGAGGGCTTGCTGCGCCGCTTCGGCGGCGTGGCCGCCGTCGACGACGTGAGCTTCGAGCTGCGCGAGGGCGAGATCCTGGGCCTGATCGGACCCAACGGATCGGGCAAGACCACGGTGCTGAACATGCTGTCGGGCTTTCTGCCGCCGCACGCCGGCAAGGTGCTGATGCGCGGCGAGGACATCACCGGCCTGCCGCCGGACCGGCTGGCGCAGCGCGGCGTGCTGCGCATGTTCCAGATGACGCGGGTGTTCGCCCGCATGTCGGCGTTCGACAACCTGCTGGCGGCCGGCATGGCGCGCGGGCTGTCCGAGGCGGAGTCCGGCAAGCGCGCCCAGGCGCTGGTCGAGGAGCTGACGCTGGAGCCGGTGCAGTACCTTGACGCCGGCCAGCTGTCGGGTGGCCAGCGCAAGCTGCTGGAGTTCGGCATGTGCTTCATCGAGCCGCCGCTCGTCGCGATGCTGGACGAGCCCTTTGCCGCCGTGCACCCGGTGATGCGCGAAGTGATGGCGCAGTTCATCCGCAGCCGGCACGCGCAGGGCTTCACCTTCCTGCTGGTGAGCCACGACATGCCGATCATCGTCGACCTGTGCCAGCGCGCGGTGTGCATGAACGCCGGCCGGGTGATCGCCGCGGGCGACATCCATTCGGTGCTGAAGAACCACGACGTGATCGAAGCCTATCTCGGCGAGAGCCAGCAGGGCGAGGGCGAACCGCCCAGCCTGGAGGTGCACCGGTGAGCACCGCGCCATTGCTGGAGATGCGCCGGGTGACGGCCGGCTACGCGCAGGACATCGACGTGCTGCGCGACATCGACCTGCGCGTGGACGCCGGCCGCATCACCGGCCTGATCGGCCTGAACGGCGCCGGCAAGTCGACGCTGGTCAAGACCGTCTGCGGCTTCCTGCCGCCCAAGTCCGGGTCGGTGCGCTACGACGGCCAGGACATCTCGGGCGTGGCCCCGCACCGGCTGATCGACCTGGGCATCTGCTGCATTCCGCAGGAGTCGAGCCTGTTCCCCTACCTGTCGGTGCAGGACAACCTGCTGCTGCCCCTGCTGGGGCGGCCGAAGCGGTTCGCCGGGGCAATGCGGGCGCGCCTGCAGGAAGTCTTCGAGCTGTTCCCGGCCCTGCACGAGAAGCGGGCCGACGCGGCCGGCAGCCTGTCGGGCGGCCAGCAAAAGCAGGTGGAGTTCGCCAAGGCCTGGCTGCAGCAGCCCAGGCTGTGCCTGATCGACGAGCCGAGCATCGGCCTGTCGCCGAAGATCTCGGAGGAAGTGTTCGTCTGGATCGAGCGGTTCGCCCGCGCGCAGATGGGCATCCTGCTGATCGACCACAACGTGCGGCGCGTGGTGCGCATGTCCGACCGCATCTGCGTGCTGAGCCTGGGCAAGGTCACCGCCGACGGCACCCCCGCCGACTTCGAAGGCAACCTGCATGAGCAGGTGCAGCAGTGGCTGGGGTTGAATTTCTGACGCAGCCGCCGCCAGGGTGACAGGCGCCAGCCGCACCGCTCGGGTACATTCGCCGTTCCGGCGGCGCCCGCCGGTGCATTTCCCCTGCGGAGGCCGCCCATGTCACCAGCCGATCTCGCGTTCCTGCCCGTGCACCAGCTGTCCAAGGAGCTGGCCGCGCGGCGCCTGTCCCCGGTGGAGGTCACCGACGCCTTCCTGGCCCGCATTGCGGCGCAGGACGGCAAGCTCGCCTCCTACGTCGAGGTCTACGCCGACGATGCCCGGCAGGCCGCGCAGGCCGCCGAAGGCGCGATCCGCTCGGGCCACGCGGTCGGCCCGCTGCACGGGGTGCCGGTGGCGCTGAAGGACCTGATCGAGCTGGAAGGGCGGGTGGTGACCGGCGGCTGCCAGGCCTGGCGCCAGCGCAAGGCGCAGCGCACCGCGACGCTGGCGCGCCGGCTGATTGCCCAGGGCATGATCGTGCTGGGCAAGACCCACACGGTGGAATTCGCGATGGGCGGCTGGGGGACCAACTCGGTGCTGGGCACGCCGTGGAATCCCTGGGATGCGCAGCGTCCGCGCACCCCAGGCGGCTCCAGCAGCGGCTCCGGCGTGGCCGTGGCGGCGGGGCTGGCGCCCTGGGCCGTCGGCAGCGACACCGGCGGGTCGGTGCGGCTGCCGGCCTCCTGGTGCGGCATCACCGGCCTGAAGACCACTGTCGGGCGCATCAGCACCTGGGGCGTGCTGCCGCTCAGCCCCACGCTGGATACGCCGGGCCCGATGGCCCGCTGCGTGGAGGACGCGACGCTGCTGTACCTGGCGATGCAGGGGCCCGACCCGCTCGATCCGCGCACGCTGGGCTTGCCGTCCACCGACCCGATGCCGGGCCTGCGCCGCGGCGTGCGCGGGCTGCGGCTGGCGCGCATGCCCGACGCCGAGCGCGGCTTCGCCTCCGCCGAAGTGCTGGCGGCCTACGACGCGTCGCTGGCGCAGCTGGAGCGCCTGGGCGCCGAGATCGTGGACGTCAGGCTGCCGTTCAATTTTGCCGACGTGGCAACGGCCAACCTGCTGATCATGGCGGCCGAGAGTTACGCCAACCTGCACGAGCTGATCGACGACGAGGCCGCGCCGCTGGACCCGCACGTGCGTCCCCGGATCGCGGCCGGCCGCAACGTGACGGCGCGCGCCTACATCGAGGCGCTGCAGCAGCGCGAGGCCATGAAGCTGCAGTTCGCGGCCGCCATGGACGGCGTCGACGCGCTGCTGACGCCCACCACCATGACGACGGCGGTGCCGGTGGAGGAGGTCGACCAGACCAAGGCGCCCGCCCATTTCACCCGGTTCGGCAACTTCCTGGACCTGTGCGCGCTGGCGCTGCCCAACGGGCAGGGCGCGGGTGGGCTGCCGACCTCGCTGCAGATCGTGTGCCGCGGCTGGGACGAGGCCACGGCGCTGCGCATCGGCTGGGCTTTCGAGCAGGCCACCGACTGGCACCGGCGGCGGCCCGGGTAAGCTCGGACGCGGCGCCGGCGGCGCCGGGCCAAGGCAGTAAAGGATGGCGAAGTGACTGGAAAGAGCGAGGGCGGCTGGTATTTCGGCTGGAACATCGTGGCCGCGGCCAGCCTGCTGACGCTGCTCACGGTGGGCATGCGCATGGGCATCGGCCCCTTCTTCCTGCCGATGGCGGCCGACCTGGGCTTCAGCCGCAGCCTGCTGGCCGGCATCGTGGCCATCGGCATGCTGTGCTACGGCATCGGGATGCCGATGGCGGCGCACCTGGTGGCGCGGCACGGCACGCGCTTCGTGCTGCTGGCCGGCAACGCGATCGTGGTGGGCGCGATCATCTGGACCGTCCAGGCCCGCAGCCCGCTCGGCTTCCTGCTGTCGTTCGGCATGCTGATGTCGTTCGGCCTCGCGTTCATCGGCCCGGTGGCGCTGACGCCGGTCATCAGCCGGTGGTTCTCGCGCCAGCGCGGCATGGCGCTGTTCTTCCTGTCCACCGGCTCGATGTCGGGCATCGCGATCATGACGCCGGTGCTGAACTGGTCGATCCAGAGCTTCGGCTGGCAGCACACCCTGCTCGGTTTCGCCGCGGTGTTCACGGCCATCACGGTGCCGCTGGCGCTGCTGGTGATCCGCGAGGACGCGCCGGAGCATGCCGACTGGCTGCCCGAGCAGGTGAGCACCGGCCCGGTCCGGGCCGAGGCCGCCCGCGAATCGCTGTCGTTCGGCCAGGCGATCCGCACCCGGCCCTTCGTCAAGGTCTGCGTCGGGCTGTTCGCCTGCGGCTTCAGCATGAACCTGCTGGGCACGCACGGCGTGCCGATGCTGATGGACCACGGTTTCGACGCGACGACCAGTTCGTTGGGGGTCGGCCTGATCGGCGTTGCCGCGATCTTCGGCACGCTGGTGCTCGGCCGCATGGCGGACCGCCTGCCGCGACGCAACCTGCTGGCGGCGATCTATTTCGTGCGTGGCCTGGGGTTCTTCGCGCTGCTGCTGGTCGGCACCCACTGGGAGCTGTACGTCGCCGCGGCGATCGGCGGCCTGGTGTGGGCCGGCAGCATTGCGCTGTCCTCCGCGATCCTGGCCGACGTGTACGGCGTGCGGCTGGTGGGCATCCTGTACGGCTGGGCCTATTTCGGCCACCAGGTCGGCGCCATGATCAGCTCCTGGCTCGGCGGCTGGGCCTATGACGCCTTCGGCACCCACTGGATCGCCTTCGGCGCTTCCGGCGCGCTGCTGCTCGTGGCCACCGGCGTGTCGCTGAGCCTGCCGCCCAGGGGATTCCGGCTGCAACCGACGGTGCGCCCGGCTGGTACATTCGCCCGATGAAAGCTGTTCTTCTCGCGCTGGCGCTGGCCGCCGGCGCCGCTGCCGGCACGGGCGCGCTGGCCAGGACTCCGGGCGAGGTCGAGGTAGGCCAGGTGCTGCGCGAGGCGCCGCTGCAGGGCGTGCTCGGACCCTCGCGCCTGCTGTCGGACTTTCGCGGCAAGCCCACCATCATCAACGTCTGGGCCAGCTGGTGCGGACCCTGCCAGGCCGAGATGCCCTCGCTGCAGCGGCTGGCGCGGCGCGCCGGCGACCAGTTGAACGTGATCGGCATTTCCACCGACGACTACCACGAGCGGGCCGAGTCCTTCGTGCGCAAGTTCGACATCCGCTTCCCCAACTTCATCGACAGCAAGCTGCGCCTGGAGCACATGCTGGGCGCCGAGCGGTTGCCGCTCACGGTGCTGATGGACGCGCAGGGCAAGGTGGTGGCCAAGCACGTGGGTGCGAAGGAGTGGGACAGCCCGGAGGCGGTGACCTACGTCGCCAGGCACCTGCGCGTCAAGCTGTAGCGGCCGGCCATGCCATGGTGCACGTCCCTCGCCTGACCCTGCAATTGCGCGCGCTGCTGGACGGCCAGCGCGTGGCCTCGCTGGGAACCATCGGCGACGACGGCGCGCCGCTGGTGACGATGGTGCCCTACGCGCTGGAACGCACGCTCGGCCTGCTGGTGATCCACGTCAGCGACCTGGCGGCGCACAGCCGCAACCTGCGCTCGCGCCCGCGGGTGTCGCTGCTCGTCATGCAGGCGAGCGTCGCCGGCGAGCCGGTCCATGCCCTGCCGCGGGTCACGTTCGACGGCGCGGCCCGCGTGCTGCCGCCCGAAGGCGCGCCATGGAGCGCCTGCCGGGCGGCCTACCTGGCGCGCTTCCCGGAAGCCGAGCCCATGACACAGCTGGGCGATTTCCGCTTCGTGGCGATCGAGCCGGCCGGCGCGCGCCAGGTGGCAGGGTTCGGCGCCGCGCGATCGATCGAGGCCGCCGAGGTGCGGCTGGCGTTGCAGGGCTGAACCGATCGTCGTGCGCGCGCGCGGCAAGACAGCACGCCGCGGCGCCCGGTCCTTGACGCAGGTCATGTCGCCGCACCGGCGCGCCACCCGCGCGTGCGCTGGCGCAAGCGGACGCGCGGCCGGCCGGTACGCGCGCCGCGCGCTTGACACATCTCAAGACCGGCCGCCGGCGCGGCATCGACGATGTGCGCAGATGAAGACGCAGGTCCACCCCATCGAAGTGCCCGACCGGATGCAGCAGTGGCGTGCCGCCGACCAGCAGGCGCTGCGGGCCGAGCGGCAGCTGGTCCACAAGATGACGGCCGCGGCGCGCGGCCGCGCCCCGGAGCCCAGCCAGGAGGAACAGCGACACGCGCTGCGGCTGCGGGCGCTTGCCAACGAGCTGCTGGGCCGGGCGATCGGCTGACGCCGCCGCGGCGGCGGATCAGTGCAGGCCCAGGTACCGTGCGGTGAGGGTGGCGTCGGCGCGGGCGTCGGCGGCCTTGCCTTTCCAGACCGTGCGGCCCGACTCCAGCACGCACAGGTCGTCGGCCACGCGCAGCAGGCGGTCGGTGTTCTGCTCCACCACCAGGATGGTGAGGCCGTCGCGCCGCAGCTGCTCCAGCGCGCGGTAGCACAGGTCGATCACCTTGGGCATCAGCCCGAGCGAGATCTCGTCGATCATCAACAGCCTGGGCCGGGTCATCAGCGCCCGCCCGATCGCCAGCATCTGCTGTTCGCCGCCGGACAGGTTGCCGGCCAGCGAGTGCCAGCGCTCGCCCAGCCGCGGGAACAGGCCCAGCACCTTGTCGCGGTCCTGCGCGTAGCACGAGGTCGGGTGGATCAGGCCGCCGACCTTCAGGTTGTCCTCGACGCTCAGGTCCTTGAACAGGCGCCGCCCCTCCGGGGAGATCGCGATCCCCAGCTTGACGCGTTCGCGCGGACCCGCCGCGCTGATGTCCTGCCCGTTGAAGCGCAGCACCCCGGCGGTGCGCGCGACGTGGCCGGCGATGCACATCAGCGTGGACGATTTGCCGGCGCCGTTGGCGCCGACCAGGCCGGTGATGGTGCCGGGCCGCAGTTCCAGCGACAGGTCCTCGACGGCCTGGAACATGCCGTAGCCGCAACCCAGGCCTTCAAGCTGCAACATCGGCTTCTCCTCCCAGGTAGGCGGCGCGCACCGCGGGGTCGTTCATGGTGGCCTGCTGCGCGCCGTCGGCGATCTTGCGGCCGTTGTCCAGCACCACCAGGCGCTGGCAGATGCGCATCACCTCGCCCAGGTTGTGTTCGATCAGGATGATGGTCATGCCCTGCCGGTTGACGTCGGCGATGGTGCGCGCCAGCTCGCTCGCTTCCTTCGAGTTCAGGCCCGCCAGCGGCTCGTCCAGCAGCAGCAGCCGCGGCTTGAGCGCCAGCGCGCGCGCCATCTCCAGGCGCTTGAGCACGCCCAGCGGCTGGGTGCGCGGGCTCTGGGCGGCAAGCTGCGCGATGCCGACCCGTTCGAGCGCCTCGAGCGCGATGCTGCGCTCGGCGGTGCGGTCCACGTGCAGCAGCGCCTGCAGCGGTGTGCGGGTCTTGGCCGCCCCGGCGGCCAGCGCCACGTTGTCGCGCACGTCGATCTCGCGGAACGGCTTGACCAGCTGCTGCGACAGCGCCAGGCCGGCGCGGATGCGGGCGTCGATCGACAGCGCATCAAGGCGCCTGCCTTCCAGCGCCACGCTGCCTTTCTGCGGCCGGTTGATGCCGACGATGGCGCGCATCATGGTGGTCTTGCCGGCGCCGTTGGGGCCGATCAGGCCCAGCAGCTCGCCGGGCATCACGTCGAACGAGACGCCGTCGATGGCGGTGATGCCGCCGAAGCGCATGGTGATGTTGCGTACGGTGAGCAGCGGCGCCATGTCAGTCTCCGCCGAGCCGCCTCAAGGAGGCTGAAGCCCCCTCGGGGGGCAGCGAACGCCAGTGAGCGTGGGGGTGCATGTCAGGCCTTCCCGCGCGCCGCCAGGCGCCGCAACGCGCCGGTCACGCCGTCGGGCGAGAAGCGCATCATCAGGAACAGCAGGCCGCCGTACACCAGCAGCTTGTACTCGCCGATGAAGGTGAACATCGAGGGCAGCAGCGCCAGCACGATGGCGGCGGCGGTGACGCCGGGGATCGAGCCGATGCCGCCGATCACCACCATCGACAGCACCGTCATCGACTCGACGAAGCCGAAGCTGTCGGGGCTGATGAACTTGAGGTTGTTGGCATAGAGCGCGCCCGCGAGTCCCGCCAGCGCCGTGCCCATGGCGAAGGCCGCCAGCTTGTAGCGCGGCACGTCCATGCCCATCACGCGGGTGGTGTCCTCGTCCTCGGCGATCGCGTTGAAGACCTGGCCCATCCAGCTGCGCCGGATGTACTGGCTCAGCAGCGCCGCCAGCACGCACAGCGCCACCGTCAGCAGCATGAAGGCCAGCTTGGACAGACCGGTGTCGGGGATCGCGGAGATCCCCATCTCGCCGCCCAGCGCGTCCTGCTGCCGCACCACGCCGACGAACAGGAAACCCACGCCCATCGTGGTGATCGCCAGGAAGTCGGCGCGCACGCGCAGGCTGGCCAGCCCGACGACGACGCCGAATGCCGCCGGCAGCAGCATCGCGGCGGGCAGGGTGGCCAGGAACGGCACGCCGGCCTTGGCCAGCAGCGCCGAGGTGTAGGCGCCGATGCCGAAGAAGGCGGCGTGGCCCAGGCTGATCTGGCCGCACAGGCCGGTGATGAGGTTGAGCGACAGCGCGAACAGCACGCTGATGCCCACCGCCGTCAGGAGCGAAATCTCGTAGTCCATGCGCTAGGGCCTGTGGACACTGTTCTTGGCAGTGCGAACGCGCTTACAACCGCGCCAATCTAGGCGGACGACGACGCCAAGGCTGGACGCCTTGGCTAGGAGTTCAACAACGAGTGGCGCGGTTGTAAGCACGTTCCCTCCGGGTTGCGGCCAAAAAGGCCAATTGCGTTGTTGCCGCGGCTGGCCGCACGTCGAGTGCGGCTGCGCCGCGGCGCCTAGCACTTGGCCTTTTTGACTCGCAACGCATCTGTCAAGAACAGTGTTCACAGGCCCTACCTCTTCGCGAACAGGCCCTGCGGCCGCACCATCAGCACCAGGATCAGGAAGGCGAACGCGATGGCGTTGCGGTCCAGCAGCTTGCCCAGGTAGATGGTGCCGAATGACTCGACGACCCCCAGCGTCAGCGCCGCCAGCAGGGTACCGGGGACCGAGCCCAGGCCGCCCAGCACGATGATCGCCAGCGCCTTGTACGAAGGCACGCTGCCCATGGTCGGCTCGACCAGGTTGTTCAGCAGCGCCACCATCACGCCGGCCGCGCCGGCCAGCGCCGAGCCGACGAAGAAGTTGACGTAGCGCACCGTCTTCAGGTTGATGCCGAACGATTCGGCCATCTGCGGATCGGTCACGGTGGCCTGGCAGGCGATGCCCAGGCGGGTGCGGCTTTGCAGCAGCGCCAGCACGCCGATGACGATGGCGCCGCCGACCATCACGGCCAGCTCGGCCTGCTTGAAGCTGAGCGGCCCGATGGCGACCTGCCCCTGCAGCGGCGGGTTGGCGTAGGACAGCCCGTAGGCGCCGAACACCAGCCGGTAGATTTCCTCCGACGCGATGAACAGGCCGATCGAGGCGATCAGCGGCACGAACGGCGGCTGGTGCAGGATCGGCTCGTAGCAGAAGCGGTACATCAGCACGCCGCCGAGGCCCGCCACGGCCATGGCCACCAGGATCGCCAGCCCCAGGCTGCCCGTCTGGTTGGTGACCAGCACCCCCATGTAGCCGCCCAGGGTGAACAGGGCCGCGTGCGCCACGTGCAATATGCGCAGCAGGCCGTAGACCAGGGTCAGCCCCAGCGCGATCAGCGCATAGATGCTGCCCTGGACCAGTCCCTGCGCGATCAGTTCGACAAACAGCACCGGCTTGGCCCCCTCGTGGTCCGCGGCTTACTTCTTGGCGCTGGCCTTGGTCGGCGCGGCCAGGTACACGGGGTCGGAGAGCACGGCGAAGCGGCGGAACGCCTTGTCCTTGACGACCTGCACCTGCACGTCCTTGTTGACCTCGTGCAGGTCATTGAAGGTCAGCTTGCCCACGGGCGTCTCGAACGTGCCGCCGGCGATCGCGTTGCGGATCGCCTCGCGACTGGACGTGCCGGCCTTCTTCATCGCCTCGATCGCGATGGAGGTGGCGCTGTAGGTCGACGCGGCGACCATGTCAGAGCCGGTGCCGACCGCTTTCTTGAAGTCCGCCAGGTAGGCCTTGGTCACCGGCGAGGCCGAATCGCGGTCCAGCGAGGTGGTGACGTACACGCCCTCGGCGGCGGGGCCGGCGATCTCGATGAACTTCTCGGAGTCATAGCCTTCCTGGCCGATCACGGGTGCCGTGATGCCGGCGGCGCGCAGCTGGCTGACCAGCGGGCCGGCGGTGAAGAAGTAGCCCGAGGCGTAGATCGCCTCCGGGGCATCTGCCTTCAGGCTCGAGATCATCGAGCCGAACTGGCGGTCCGACATGCCGTACTCGTATTCGCCGGTGATCTTGATGCCGAACTTCGGCGCGCCTTCCTTGAAGCCGGCGGCCAGCGCCTGGCCGAAGTCGTTCTTCAGCGTGACCAGGGCCACCTTCTTCTTGTTCAGCACTTCGCCGGCCAGCTTGGCGCCGGCGCGGCCCTGGACCTCGCCCATGGTGGAGGCGCGGAACATGTAGTCGCCGGTGGCCGTCACGTCCGGGTGGATCGAATAGGCGACCACGTAAGGCACCTTGGCGGCCTGGAAGATCGGCGCGGCGGCGCGGGTGGACGCCGAGTACGAGCCGGACACCGCCACCACCACCTTGTCCTTCTCGATCAGCTTGGTGGCTATGGGGGCCGCTTCCTTGGGCGAGGCCTGGTCGTCGTACACCACGAGCTCGATCTTCTCGCCCTTGATGCCGCCGGCCGCGTTGGCCTGGGCGACGGCCAGCTTGGCGCCTTCCAGCGCCGACTTGCCGTCGGCCGCCGCGAAGCCGGTCAGCGGCACGTTCAGGCCGATCTTGACGTCGGCATGGGCGGCGCCGGCCAGGCACAGCAGGGCCGCGAGGGCCGTCGTGGAGAGTCGTGTCTTCATGGGTCTTCCTGTCAGGTTCATCCAGCAGCTACTCACGCGAGCTGCGACGCGTCCAACGCTGCCCGAAGAGGCCGCGAGGGGTCCGGAAACTTTGTGGCGCGTTCGTCGGGATGTCGAGGGCATGCTGCATGCGTGTCGGGCCGGCTTTGGCCGATGCCGGTCTTGGCCAGCTTTTCGAGCACCGTCAACGCCACCACAGTACTGCGACCAGCACCAGCGCGGCAAGCCACAGCGTCTCCAACAGGATCAGCAGGACCGGCCGCCAGCCGGCGCGCGCGAGCTGCATGAACGAGGTCTTGACGCCGAGAGCGGCAATCGCCACCGCCAGGCAACCGCGCGACAGCAGATTGAGCCCATCCTGAACGGCGGGCGCGAACAAACCCGCCGAGTTGAACACGACCATTGCCACGAACAGCCACAGGAACCACGGTACCAGTGGCTGCTTCGCCGCCACTTGATCGCCAGCCTGTTCGGCGTGGGCACGCTCGCGCGAGCGCTTGAACGCGGCCGCCACGACCACGACCACCAGCGCCAGCATCGCGATGCGAAACAGCTTGACGATGGTGGCGATGTCGCCGGTCTGGGGGTCCAGCGTGTAGCCGGCACCGACGACCTGCGCCACGTCGTGAATCGTGCCGCCGAGGAACAGGCCCGCCAGTGCCGGTGGCAGCGCCAGGGCCCGTACCAGCAGGGGGTACAAGATCATTGCCACGGTCGACATCACGGTGACCGTCACCACGACCATCAAGGTGAAGCGCTCGCTGTCCTTTTCGCGCGGCAGGACGGCCGAGATCGCAAGCGCGGCCGACGCGCCGCAGATCGCCACCGCGCCCCCGGACAGCACACCTTGTGCACGGCTCATGCCGAGCCTGCGCGCCAGCAGCAGCCCGCTCAGCAAAGTTGTCACGACGCCGGCGACCACGGTCAGCGCGGTGGCCCAGCCGAGCGTCGCAATCTGTGCCGCCGTGATCCGCGCGCCCAGCAGCCCGACGCCCAAACGCAGCACGGTGCGCGCGCAGAACTCGATGCCCGGCCGAGTGCGCGGTTCCTGGCTCAGATAATGGAAAGCGACACCAGACAGCAGCGTATACAGCAGCTGCGGGCCGCCGTGCAGGGCCGAGACGAAGGTCGCGGCGAGCGCTATCACGGCGGCCAGCGCGGTGCCGGGGAGCCAGGATCGCCATACGTTCGCTCTCACTCGGGCTTGATGTTCTGTTTCTTGATCAGGTCGGCCCAGCGCACGCTCTCGGTCTGGATGCGCGTCGCCAGTTCAGCTGGCTGGCCGCCGCCTGCTTCCATCCCCAGCGCCGCCAGCCTGGCCTTCGTGTCGGGCTTGGCGAGCAGGCGCGAGGTCTCGGCGTTCAGCTTGTCGATCACCGCCTTGGGCGTGTTCGCCGGCGCCATCAGCGCGTACCACGACACTGCCTCGAACTTGGCCACGCCCTGCTCGGCGATGGTGGGCAGGTCGGGCATCAGCGGCGAGCGTTTCGCGCTGGCCAGGCCGATGGCGCGCAGCTGGCCGGACCTGATGAACGGCAAGGCGGCCGACAACTGCGAGAACATCATCGTCACCTGCCCGCCGACGACGTCATTGAGCGCCAGGCTCACGCCTTTATACGGCACGTGCAGCAGGCGAATGCCCCCGTCGTGCTGCAGCAGCTCGCCGGCGAGGTGGGCCTGGCTACCCGCGCCCGGCGATGCGAACGACGGCAAGTCCGGCTTTTGCCTGGCCAGCGCGATCAAATCCTTGAGTGTTCTGACGGGGACGCCCGCATTGACGACCAGCACGTTCTCGGCGGTGGCGAGCAAGACGATCGGCGCGAGGTCCGATGCCTTGTAGGACAGGTTGGGAAACAGCACCGGGTTGACCACGATGTTGCCGACCGGCACCACCGCCAGCGTGTAGCCATCGCTCGCCGAGCGCGCCACCAGGTCGACGCCGATGTTGCCGGCAGCGCCGGTCTTGTTCTCCACGACGACCGTATGCCGCCAGGTGTCGCCGAGCCCCTGGGCGACGAGGCGGCCCAGCACGTCGGGCGCGCCGCCGGGGGCGAACGGCACGACGATGCGGATCGGCTTGTCCTTGTCCGGGTAGGTCTGGGCTGCGGCCAGCGCGGGCACGGCGGCGGCCAGCAGTGTGACCAGCAAACGTTTCATCATGGATCTCATCAGGGCTCCTTCCAGGCGTCGTCGCCTTGTGACTCGCCGGCCATGGCCGCCAGCACGTCGTAGTCGGCCGCGCGCGGTACGGCAAAGCCATCGAGCAGCAACCGGTCCATCGTTGCGCGAAGCTCATTGGCACCCGACACAGCCAGCAGCGCATGCCGCAGGCGCTCGAGTTCGTCGCCCGCCAGTGCGGCGGTGGCGACGAGCGGCGGGATGGGTCGCGCCGGGGTGGTCGCCACCGTCCTCACCTGCGCCGCGAACGCCGGATCGTTGCGCACGAGGAGGTCGTGGCAGTAGCTGTCGAGTGGCCCGACATCGATGGTCCCGGCGGCCAAGGCCTCGATGACGCCGCGGGCGTGGATCAGGCCGCCCACCGCCTGGCGGTACAGGCGCGGCCGCTCGGCGGTGCGAAAGGCCTTCAGATGACGATGCAGTGCGACGCCACCCGACATCGAGTCGGCCAGCGTGTAGCCGACCACGCCGCCGAAGGTGTCTTCCAGCGTCCGGCAACTCGAACCGGCAGGCACGACGATGTCGGTGAAGTAGATCGGCCGCCCGCCATAGCGTGCGGGCGACGGCCGCGGCGCCGCGATCAGCGTCGGCCGCGGGTGCCGCTGCGAATACGGCAGCCCGCACATCATGGTGGCGCCGAGGTCTGCGCGCGCCCACAATTGCGCCAGCGGCGCCGGCGCATCGAAGTCGATCACGTCCCACTCGAGCCCCGCGCGCGCCAACGCCCACTCCAGGACACGGCGCCAATCGGCCTTGACCGCCGGCGTCACGGAGTACATGCGTGCGTTGGCGACAGGCATCATCGAAAACGCAGGACTTGCCCGACGTTCATGCGCCGGGCCTTCTCGAGCATGGCGGCGCCGAGCGCGATGTCCGACAGTGACAGGCCACGGTGCCAGAACAGGTTGGTCTCGTCGTCACTTTCGCGCCCGGGCTTGATGCCCGCCACGATCTGGCCGAGCTCGGCGTGCAGGGTCTGCTCCGAAAGCCTGCCGCTGTCGACGTGGGCGCGCAAGGCGCCCAGCGGGCCGGCCTTGGCCTGGCCCCAGTCGTCCATCACGATCTTGTCCATGATGTCGGTCAGCGACAGCTCGACCGCGCTCATCGTGCCGTAGGGGATGACGCACGCGCCCTGCTTGATCCACGCGGTCTTCAGCCGCGGCTCGGGCTTCTCGAGGCGCGAGGCCTCGACCACGATGTCGGCGCCGCGCACGCACGACTCCCAGTCCTCGGTGACGGTGATCTTCTTGCCGAGGTCGTGCTCGAGCCGGGCGGCGAAGGCGTTGCGGCTCTGGGGCCGGCGCGAATGCACGCGGATCTCGTCGAAGCCGAAGATCGAGTCGAGCAGCCGCACGTTCCAGTACGAGGTGCCGCGCGCGCCGACATGGCCGAGCACCTTGGCGTCCGTGCGCGCGAGGTGCTTGGCGCCGATCGCGGTGATCGCTCCGGTGCGCATGTCGGTGATGTCGCTGGCGTCGATGATCGCGAGCGGGGCGCCGGTCTTCGGGTCGAACAGGTTCAGTACTGCGAGCTCCGACGGCAGGCCGCGCTCGTAGTTTCGGTAGAAGTCGCCGACGACCTTGACGCCGGCCAGCCCGAGCGGGCGCACGTATCCGCGCAGCACGTTGAAGTGCCCGGGGTAGTCCTTCTCCGGGACCAGATGCATCCGCGGCTCGATCGTCGTCTCACCCCGGCCCTGTGCCAGCAGGCCCTGCTCGACGGCGGCGACGATCTCGGCGTCGCTCATCGCCAACGCCTGCACGTCGGCGTGATTCAGATAGTGCAGGTTGATTTCGGGCGCAGTGTCTGCCATGGCCATCACCCGCGGGCGCCGAGCATCGGCAGCTTCAGTCCGTGCTCGCGGGCGCAGTCCTGCGCGATCTCGTAGCCGGCGTCGGCGTGGCGCATGACGCCGGTGGCCGGATCGTTCCACAGCACGCGCTCGATGCGCCGGCCCGCTTCCGGCGTGCCGTCGCAGACGATCACCACGCCGGCATGTTGCGAGTAGCCCATGCCGACCCCGCCGCCGTGGTGGAAGCTGACCCAGGTCGCGCCGCTGGCGGTGTTGAGCAGGGCGTTGAGCAGCGGCCAGTCGCTGACGGCGTCGGTGCCGTCCTTCATGGCTTCGGTCTCGCGGTTGGGCGAGGCGACGGAACCGGAATCCAGATGGTCGCGGCCGATCACGATCGGTCCCTTCAGCTCGCCCGTGCGGACCATCTCGTTGAAGGCCAGCCCGGCCAGGTGCCGCTCGCCCAGGCCGATCCAGCAGATGCGCGCCGGCAGGCCCTGGAAGGCGATGCGCTCGCCGGCCATGTCCAGCCAGCGGTGCAGGCCCTCGTTGCGCGGGAACAGCTCCTTCATCTTCGCGTCGGTCTTGCGGATGTCCTCGGGGTCGCCGGACAGCGCGACCCAGCGGAACGGCCCGACGCCGCGGCAGAACAGCGGGCGCACATAGGCCGGCACGAAGCCGGGATACGCGAAGGCTTCGGCCACGCCGAAGTCCTTGGCCACCTGGCGCAGGTTGTTGCCGTAGTCCACCGTGGGCACGCCCATCGCATGGAACTCGAGCATGGCCTGCACGTGGCGCGCGCAGGACTCGCCGGCGGCCTGCTTCAGGGCCGCATGCTGCGCCGGGTCGCGCTGCGCCTGCTTCCACTGCTCGACGCTCCAGCCCGAGGGCAGGTAGCCGTTGATCAGGTCGTGGGCCGAAGTCTGGTCGGTCACGATGTCGGGGCGCAGGCCGCCGGCCTTCGCGATCGCCGCCAGCTGCGGCACCACGTCGGCCGCGTTGGCGCACAGGCCGATCGACACGGCTTCCTTGCGGGCGGTGTGCTCCTTGATCAGTGCCAGCGCCTCGTCCAGGTCCCGCGCCTGCTTGTCGAGGTACTTCGTGCGCAGGCGGAAGTCGATCGAGCTCTGCTGGCACTCGATGTTGAGCGAGCAGGCGCCGGCGAAAGTGGCGGCCAGCGGCTGGGCGCCGCCCATGCCGCCCAGGCCGGCCGTCAGCACCCAGCGGCCGGCCAGGCTGCCGTCGTAATGCTGGCGCCCGGCTTCGGCGAAGGTCTCGTAGGTGCCTTGCACGATGCCTTGCGAGCCGATGTAGATCCAGCTGCCGGCCGTCATCTGGCCGTACATCATGAGGC
>Ga0255338_1002130_pt1 | contig 31520 bp, 31 predicted proteins | sample MeOH1_35cm_T4_19_FD_203715 | JGI IMG/M metagenome (GOLD analysis project Ga0255338, IMG submission 203715) | Sandy soil microbial communities from University of British Columbia, Vancouver, Canada - MeOH1_35cm_T4_195 | ecosystem: Engineered > Artificial ecosystem > Sand microcosm > Unclassified ... | reverse complement strand
AGCCGTTCAGACCTGGTGAAGCTGGGCAAGGGCGAGCTGGATCCCATGCGCGCGGTGATGACGGGCCGCCTGAAACTGTCCGACATGGGCCTGGCGATGCGCCTGATGCCCGAGGTCCGCGCCCTTTTCGAGAAGGCCGCCTAGACCCCGCCATGTTCGAAGCCGCGCCCCTCGTCGATGTGCCCGAAGACCCGGCTCCGCCGGGCGCCGAGGCCGACTGGTACGTCGGGGCCGGCGGGGTGAAGCTTCGGGCGGCGCTGTTTACGCCAAAGGGTCGGCCTCGTGGGTCGGTGGTGCTGTCCGGCGGACGCACCGAACCGATCGAGAAGTATTTCGAGACCATCCGCGACTTCATGGACCGCGGGTTCGTGGTGCTGGCCCACGACTGGCGCGGGCAGGGGCTGTCGGCGCGCGAGCTGCCCGATCGGCTGAGAGGCCACGCCAAGGGCTACAAGTCGTTCCTCGAGGATTTCCGCCGCCTGCTCAACACCTACGAGCCGAAGCTGCCAAGGCCCTGGATCGCGGTGGGACATTCCATGGGCGGCTGCCTGACGCTGCTGGCCATGGCCAGCGGCGAGAAGCGCTTCGCCGGCGCCGTGCTCTCCGCGCCCATGCTGGGCCTCCAGTTCGGCAACGTCGCGCCGACGGTCGCCGCCGCCCTGACGTGGCTGAACCTGACCTTCGGGCGGGCCAGCCGCTACACCCGGGGCCAGGCCGGCAAGCCTTTCGACGACACGTTCGAGGGCAATGCGCTCACCCACGACGCGCGACGCTTCGCCCGCCACCGGGCGCAGATCCGCGCCAATCCCGACCTCGCGCTGGGCAGCCCGACCTATGGCTGGCTGGACTTCGCCATGAAGGCCGTCGCGGTGCTCAGCAAGCCGGAGCGGCTGCGTAGTGTGACTGTGCCGGTGGACATTGTCTCGGCCGCGGAAGACAAGCTGGTCGATAATTCTGCGCAGGCCGCCGCGGCCCGCAACCTCCCCCAGGGGCGCCTGATCACGGTTCCCGGCGCCTACCACGAAATTCTCATGGAGACGGACGACATGCGTAACATCTTCCTGCGAGTGTTCGACGCGCTCACCGGCAAGGCCGCGCCGAAGCCCGCCGAAGCTCCCAAGGCCGCCCCGGCTCCCGCCGCGACGCCTTCGCCCGCTCCGGCAGCAGCTGCGCCGAAGCCCGCCCCGGCGCCCACGCCGGCGCCGACACCCGCCCCTGCGGCTGCCGCCCCCGCGGCCGCCAAGCCCGCGGCCGTGAAGGCCCCGGCGGCGAAGAAGCCCGCGGCCAAGAAGCCGGCCGCGCCGAAGAAGGCGCCGGCCAAGCCCGCCGCCGCCTCGAAGCCTGCCGCCGCCGCGAAGCCGGCCGCCGCGCCGAAGCCTGCGCCGGCCAAGGCCGCGGCTCCCGCCAAGGCTGCGGCCAAGCCCGCCAAGGCGGCAGCGCCCAAGAAGGCCGCCGCTCCGAAGGCCGCCGCCAAACCTGTCGCGAAGCCGGCCGCCGCGAAGCCCGCCCCTAAGGCCGCCGCCAAGACGCCGGCGCCGGCCAAGGCCGCGGCGAAACCGGCCGCCAAGGCTGCGGCTCCGAAAGCCGCCGCTGCGAAGGCGGCGCCCAAGGCGGCCGCGAAGCCGGCTGCAAAGCCCGCCTCCAAGCCTGCGGCCAAGCCCGCCGCGGCGAAGAAGCCTGCGGCAGCAAAGAAGCCGGCGGCCAAGAAGGCTCCGGCCGCGAAGAAGTAGTCAGGCCGCCGAGCGCCTCAGGGCGACCAGGGCCTCCTCCAGGCAGGCGCGGTCGCCCGCGATGGCGACCTGTCCGCCGTGTCGTCCGACGGGCTCGCCCCGCCAGTCGGTGGTGAGCCCTCCGGCGCCGGCGATCACCGGGATCGCCGCGTCGATGTCCCAGCTCTTGAGTCCGGCCTCGATCACCATGTCCATCGTGCCGGCCGCCACCATTGCGTAGGCGTAGGCGTCGCAGCCCAGCCGGGCGAGGCGGGCGGCGGCGCGCACCTGGGTCCACGCGCCCAGCTCGGCGCCCGTGAAGCAGCCCTCCGGGTCGGTCGTGGCGATGATCGCGTCCGTCAATTTGGGACAGGCCCGCACCTTGAGCGGCTTTGAGCCGCTGGCGGTCACAAGGCGCGAGCCGCCGGCGTGTCCGATATAGAGCTCGCCCAGGTACGATTGGCCGATGGAGCCCAGCACGGGCGATCCCTGGAAGCGCAGGCCGATGAGCGTGGTCCAGAGCGGCAGGCCGGCGATGAACGCCCGCGTGCCGTCGACGGGGTCCAGCACCCAGACGAATTCGGCGTCCGGCCGGTCCTCGCCGTACTCTTCGCCGATGACGCCGTGTTGGGGATAGCGCTCGGCGATGAGGGCGCGGATGGCCCGCTCGGCGCCCTTGTCCGCCTCGGTGACCGGGTCGAACCCGACCTGGTATTTGTTGGAAAGTCCGTGCTCGCCGCGGAAGAGGGGGAGGATGGCTCCGGCGGCGGCGGCGTTCAGCTCGAGCAGGAAGTCGTCGAGCTCGGCCAGGAGAGACTTCGGGAGGCGGGCGGGTTCGAGGGTCGTCATCCCCTCGGTTTACCCTGCCTCGTCCGGAAAGTTAGGCCTCGATCTCGCCGTTCATGGCCTTGGCGAGGTCCAGCAGGCGGCGGCGGGGACGTTCGCCGAGCTGGTAGTAGGCGTGGATCAGGTCCTGGGTTTCCTTGCTGGCCAGCGTCTCGGTCGAGGACGCGCTGGTCTCGCGTTCCAGGCTCTCGCGCTGGTCGCGGGTCAGGCCCTCGTAGAAGTAGCTGACGGGCACTTCCAGAACCTCGGCGAGCTGCCACAGGCGGGCGGCCGACATGCGGTTGGCCGCGCACTCATACTTCTGGATCTGTTGGAAACGGACGCCACAGGCATGCGCCAGCTCTTGCTGGGTCAGGCCCAGAAGGCGACGACGACGGCGAAGGCGCCGGCCAAGATGGATGTCGATCTCGTCCATGGAATCCCCGACCATGATTTCCCTTCGTCCCGGTTCGGGACTCCGTGGTTGAGACATCGCAATTCGCACGCCACCCGCCTCCATTGCCCGTTGCGAACGATCAAGCCTAGGAAGACTGGATGGCCGCAGTTAACCAATCATACGTGTCGAAATTCGTTTGGATGCTCGAAGCCGCGCTATTTGACGCGATCTCGGCGTTAGCGCGCCTGTTTGCAATTGATTCTGTTTCAAATTTCGGCGGATCACTGTTCCGCGTCGTCGGCCCCTTGACGCGCGCCAACCGGGTCGCCGAGCGCAACCTGCGCATCGCTTTCCCCCAGGCGGACGACGCCGAAATCAACCGTCTCCTTCAGGCGCAATGGACGGAATTGGGTAGATCGCTATCCGAGTTCCTGGTGCTCGACCGTGTGGTAGCCGACACAAGCCGCGTGCAGGTCGAGCCGGAAGCTTCGCTGGGCGCAATCGCCGCAGGGGCCGGGCCGGTGGTGTTCATTTCGGGCCACTTCTCGTGCTTCGAACTCATGGCCGCGGCGATCATCAAGGCCGGCGTGAAGTGTCAGATCACCTACCGGGCCATGAATAACCCCTACGTGGACGCCAGCGTCCGGAAGAACCGCTTCCGCTACGGCGTGCGCCTCTTCGCGCCCAAGGGGCTGGATGGCGCGCGCGAGCTGATGAGGGGCCTGCAGCGTGGCGAATCCGTGGCCCTGATGAACGACCAGAAGTTCAACGGCGGCGTCGCGGCGCCGCTCTTCGGGCACATGGCCCACACCGCGCCGGGCCCGGCGACCTTCGCCCTGCGGTTCGGCATCCCGATCCAGCCGATGAGCGTTCAGAGGGTGGGGCCGGGCGCGCGCTTCAAGGTCATCGTCCACGACCAGATACACTTGGAGGACACCGGCGACCGCGAGGCCGACGTCGAGGCCGGGGTCCGCAAGATCAACGCCTTCATCGAGGAGCGTGTCCGCGCGCGGCCCACGGAGTGGTTCTGGGTCCATCGGCGCTGGCCGAACGAGGAATACCGGAAGTGATCGCTTCCCGCCGGGACCGGTGAGGGCCCGGCCTACGGCTCCCGGCTCGCCGGGATGTCCAGGATCGCGCGCAGACCGGCGGCGAATTGCGCCACCTCCGCTTCTCCGCCGAGGGCGGCCGTGATCTCGGCGTTGAGGAGCTCCAGGTTGCCACGGAACCGCTCCAGCGCCGCCTCGCCGTCGGCCGTAAGCGCCACGGTCCAGGCGCGTCCGTCCGTGGCGCTGGGGGCGCGGCTGACGAAGCCGGCCTCCATCAGCCGCCCGACCATCCCGGTCACCGCGGATTCGTTCAGTTTCAACTGCTCGGCCACGCGCCGCTGGGTGGTCCCACCCTCCCGGGCGATCACGAACATCACCGCCGCCTGCGCCGCCGTGACGCCCGCCGTGCCTTGAGAGTCCCGGTCGGCGCGGGTCTTCAGCCGGTGGGCCGCGGTCTGGAGCAGGTGGTAGAGCCGTTCCCGGCCGGCGGGGTTCATGGCGGCGACGCTAACCTGCGTTGACAGCGTGGCTCAATCTGCATTTACTTGCGATGTGAAGTAAATTTGGAGCGACCGGATGGGCGCCGTCGACGTCTGGGCCCAGATGCCCAACCCACTGTTCTCGCAGCAGCCCTGGCTGGCCACCCTGAACCGCTGGACGGGCAAGACCGGCGACGAGCCACCCGTGACGCTGGAGCAGACCCTGGCGGCCATGGACGCGGCTGATGTGGACGTGGCCTTCCTCTCCGCCTGGTGCGGCCCACGGGGCTGGCTGATCACCAACGAGGAGGTGGCGGGCGTCGTGGCGCGGGCCCCCCAGCGTCTGCGCGGGCTGATGTCGGTGGACCTGAACGACCCCATGGGCGCGGTCCGCGCGATCCGTGATCATGCGGCCAACCCCGGCTTCGTAGGCGTGCGCGTCGTGCCGTGGCTTTGGGACCTGCCGCCGAACGACCGGCGCTACTACCCTGTCTATGTGGCCTGCGTGGAGGCCGGCCTGCCGTTCTGCACCCAGATTGGCCACACCGGCCCCCTGTGCCGCTCCGAGCCGGGCCGGCCGATCCCTTATCTCGACGACGTGCTGCTGGACTTTCCCGAGCTCCGCGTCGTCGGCGGCCACGTGGGCTTTCCGTGGATGGACGAGGTGCTGTCGCTGGCGCGGAAGTATCCCAACTTCTACGTCGACACCTCGGCCTACACGGTCGCGCGCCTGCCGGCCCAGCTCACCGACTTCATGCGCGGGCAGGGGGCCGGGCGGGTGATGTTCGGCACCAACTGGCCGATGGTCTCGCCGAAGCACGCCCTGGCCGCGCTCGACGACCTGCGGCTCGGCGACCGGGCGCGCGAGGCCTTCCTCGGCGGCGCGGCGCGGAAGGTGTTTAGGCTGGCGGCCTGACGCGGCGGCATCGCGTGACGATCAGCCGCCCGAGCGAGCCGACGGCCAAGCCCGCGAGACCGCTCTGGAGCCACCCGGCGGCATGCATGGGCAGCAGGCCCACGGACAGCGCGATCGCCCCGGACTGTGTCAGGGTCTCGTCCCCCGGAGAGGTCCAGAATTCCCAGTGGTAGAGGACCGCCCCGACGAGCCCGGCGACGAGATAGAGCGCCACGCCCATGCGCCAGCGGCCGCTTGCCGCCAAAATGGCCAGAACGGTCGCAGCCACGATCCACCCCCAACCCATGAGCATCGCGGCTTGGTCGGCGTAAGGGTTGCTTATGGTCAGGTCACCGACGTTCTTGATCGTCGGTGGGTCGGCGGAGGCTTCCGTCATGGCTTGCACGACGAAAGCCTAGCACGCTCAAGCTGTGCCGCTTAAGTCGCGTCCAGCGCGCGCGACACATCCCGCACCAGGTCACCCGGGCCTTCCAGCCCGACGCTCATCCGCACCCAGCCCTCGGTCAGGCCGATCTCTAGCCGCTCGGCCTCGGGCATCGAGCGGTGGGTGGTGGTGCAGGGGTGCGTGGCCATGGACTTGGCGTCGCCCAGGTTGTTCGAGATGTCGACGATCTGGAGGGCGTCCAGGAACCGCCAGGCCGCCGCCCGGTCGCCCAGGTCGAAGGCCACCACATTGCCGCCGCCGCTCATCTGGTTGGCGATGAGCGCCGCCTGCGGGTGGTCGGCCCGGCCGGGGTAGATCGTCCGCTTCACCTTCGAATGGGCGGCGATGGCGTCGGCGACCTTGCCTGCGTTGTCCGTCTGGCGGCGCACGCGCAGGTCCAGCGTCTCCAGGCCCTTCAGCAGCACCCAGGCGTTGAACGGTGACAGCGCCGGGCCGGTATGCCGGTGCATGTCCTTGTAGGCCTCGGTCATCAGCTCGGCGGCGCCCAGGATCGCCCCGCCCAGCACCCGGCCCTGGCCATCGATGTGCTTGGTGGCCGAATAGACGACGATGTCGGCGCCGAGAGCCAACGGCTTCTGGAAGATCGGGGTGGCGAAGACGTTGTCCACCACCAGCTTGGCGCCGGCCCCGTGCGCGATCTCGGCCACCGCCCCGATGGCGGTCACCTCCAGCAGCGGGTTGGCCGGGCTCTCGACCAGGAAGCACTTGGTGTTGGGCCGGACCGCGTTCTTCCAGGCCTCGAGGTCGGTGGCGTCGACATAGGTGGTTTCCACCCCGAACCGCGGCATCCACTCCGACAGGATCCAGCGGCAGGAGCCGAACAGCGCGCGGCCCGCCACGATATGATCGCCGGCCCGGACCAGGCCCATCAGCGCGAGCTGCACCGCCGCCATGCCCGACGCCGTGGCCTTGCACTGCTCGGCGCCTTCCAGGAGCGCCAGCCGGTCCTCGAACATCTGCGTCGTGGGGTTGCCGAAGCGCTGGTAGATGAACCCCGGCGCATTGCCGGCGAACCGCTCGTCGGCCGACTGGGCGCTGTCGTAGGCGAAGCTCTGGGTCAGGAAGAGGGCTTCCGAGATCTCGCCGTGCTCGGTGCGCATGAGGCCGCCGCGCACCGCTCGGGTCTCGATTTCCCAATCGCGCGGATCTTCCGCCATCACGGCCTCCTCCAGAAACAGAGGCCGCTTGAACGCCGGGCGCCTGTCGCCGTCAAGGCCCGCTTTCCGGGAAGCGGCCTTAGTTTTTCAGCCACGAAAGACACGAAAAACACGAAACGGAACGTGGGCCGATACGGGGCGTCGCCGGCTCGCGGCCCTTTTGTGTCTTTCGTGCTTTTCGTGGTCCCTCTTCAAGCCTTGCCACGCACCGCATCTCCGTTAAGGGTTCGCGGCCCATGAGCGACTTCAGCGTCCCGGGCATCCTGCCCTGCCAGTCCATCGAAGCCCTGATCGCGGGCGGCGCCATCACGTCGGCGACGCCCTTCGACGACGATCAGGTGCAGCCCGCCAGCCTCGACCTGCGCCTCGCCGGCCGGGTCTGGCGAGTCCGCGCCTCGTTCCTGCCGCGGGGGCGCACGGTCCGCGACCGCATCCGCGACGTGGCCATGCACGAGCTGGACCTGACGAAGGGCGCGGTGCTGGAGCGCGGCTGCGTCTACATCGCCGAGTTGCAGGAGCGGCTGAAGCTGCCCAAGGGCGTCTCAGCCCGGGCCAACCCGAAGAGTTCGACCGGCCGGGTGGACGTCTTCGTGCGCCTGCTCAGCGACCATGGCGATCAGTTCGACGACGTGGCCGAGGGCTACGACGGCCCGATCTACATGGAGATCGCGCCCCAGACCTTCTCGGTGCTGGTCCGCTCGGGCACCCGCCTCAATCAGCTTCGGCTCAAGGCCGGCACACCGCAGCGCCTGCGCACGGAAAGCGTCGGTGTCGACCTGACGGGCGAGATCGCCGGCTTCCGCGGCCGCCGCCACGCCGGCGTCGTCGACCTGGACCACGAGGACGGCCACGACCCGCGCGACTTCTGGGAGCCGCTCTACCCGCGGGGCGGCCAGCTGCTGCTGGATCCGGGCGAGTTCTACATCCTGGCATCCAAGGGGGCCGTGGAGATCCCGGTGATGGAAGCGGCCGAGATGACGCCCATCGACCCGTCGGTGGGCGAGTTCCGCGTCCACTACGCCGGCTTCTTCGACCCGGGCTTCGGCACCGACGAGGCGCACGGCAAGGGCTCCAAGGGCGTACTCGAGGTCCGCAGCCACGAGACGCCGTTCATCCTGGAGGACGGGCAGACGGTGGCCCGGCTGGTCTACGAACCGCTCACCGAGCGGCCGACGCGCCTCTATGGCGACCTTGGGTCGCACTACCAGCGCCAGGGTCTCAAGTTATCCAAACATTTCCGGATCTGGGGGGAATGATGCCGGGCGCCTGAAAGGGGCGTCTGGAGTCGGGGGAGTGCCGTGGGCTGGATGCGCAGGCTCGCCGGGGCGGCGGGCGCGATCCTCGTCGGATGGTTGGGCGCAGCCGGGCCGGCCGCCGCCGCGCCGGCCATGTGGCGGGTCTCCGACGGCGACAGCGACGTCTATCTCTTCGGCACCCTGCACGCCCTGAAACCCGACCTGAAGTGGCGGACGCCGCTCTATGACGAGGTCCTGGCCCGCGCCGGTACGGTCTGGTTCGAGGCCGACATGCAGTCTGGCGATCCCGACACCCTGCGCCTGTTGGTTCAGCGCTACGGCTCCGACCCGGACCGGCCCCTTAGCCGCAAGCTGGCGCCGTCCGACCTGGGCGCCCTGGCCCGCCAGACCGACCTCAGCCGTATCGACCACCTGCGCCCCTGGGCCGCGGCCCTGATGATTTCCATGCAGCCGGCGCTCAGCCGCGGCGCCTCGGTGGAGAAGGGGGCCGACGCCACCATCACCCGCGTGGCCCGCGCCGACGCCAAGCGCATCCGCGCCTTCGAGACGCTGGAGGACCAGGCCCGGATGTTCGCGGGGCTGCCGGAGGGCTCCGAGGTCCGCTACCTCACCGACGTGATCCGAGAGCGCAGCCGCGGTCCCCGCTTGCGCCTGCCGTTCCAGCCCGCGACCCTGGAGGCCGCCTGGCTGACCGGCGCGCTGGGGTCGGGCCACCTCGGTGAGATGCGCACGGAGAACCCGGCCCTCTACGACGCCTTTCTGAAGCGCCGGAACCAGGCCTGGGCCGACCGCCTCACCGCCCAGATGGCCGGCTCCGGCATCGAGCTGGTCAATGTCGGCGCCCTCCACATGGTGGGGCCGGACGGCCTCCCCGCGCTGCTGGCGGCGCGGGGGTTCAACGTCGTGCGGGTGCAGTAGGCTTTCCGCAGAAGGCGGGAAGGGGAGGCTACACAGCGGTCCCACCGACCGTCAGGCCGGTGATCTTCAGCGAGGGCTGGCCGACGCCGACCGGCACGCTCTGGCCGGCCTTGCCGCAGACGCCGACGCCCGGATCGAAGTCGAAGTCGTCGCCGATCATGGTCACCCGCGTCAGCGCCGAGGGACCGTCGCCGATCAGGGTGGCGCCCTTCACCGGCACGGTGATCTTGCCGTCCTCGATAAGGTAGGCCTCGGTGCACTGGAAGACGAACTTGCCGTTGGTGATGTCCACCTGGCCGCCGCCGAAGTTGGCGCAGTAGAGGCCGCGCTTCGTCGAGGCGATCATCTCGTCGAGCTTGTGGTCCCCGCCGAGCATGCCGGTGTTGGTCATCCGCGGCATGGGCATGTGGGCGTAGGATTGCCGGCGCGCGTTGCCGGTGGGCTCAAGGCCCATCAGTCGGGCGCTCATGCGGTCGTGCATGTACCCCACCAGGATGCCGTCCTCGATCAGGATGGTGCGCTCCGTGGGCGTGCCTTCGTCGTCGATGGTGAGCGAGCCGCGGCGGCCCAGGATCGAGCCGTCGTCGAAGACGGTGACGCCCGGGGCGGCCACGCGGTCGCCGATGCGGCCCGAGAAGGCCGAGGTGCCCTTGCGGTTGAAATCGCCTTCCAGGCCGTGGCCGACCGCCTCGTGCAGCAGCACGCCGTTCCAGCCCGGGCCGATGACCACGTCCATCTCGCCGGCCGGACAGGCGACGGCGTCGAGGTTGGTCAGCGCCTGGCGAAGCGCCTCGTCCACCTGGGCCTGCCACTTGTCAGGGCTGATCCAGGCCTCGAAGCCGGCGCGGCCGCCGGCGCCGGTGTAGCCCTGTTCACGCTTGCCATCGCGCTCGACCGTGACCTGGACGTTGATGCGGCACAGGGGGCGGACGTCACGGATCAGCCGGCCATCGGCGCGCAGGATCTCCACCGTGCGGCGCTCGCCGGCGATGGAGGCCATCACCTGGACGACGCGGGGATCGCGGGCGCGGGCCCAGGCGTCGATCTCTTCGAGCAGGGCGACCTTGTCGGAGAATTGGGGAGAGGCGAGCGGATTGTCCTCGCCGTAGAGCTTGGCGTTGGTGGCGCGGGGCGCCTCGGCCGCCGTGCCGGCGTACCCTCGCTTGGCCAGACGCGCCGAGTCGGCGGCGCGGCGGATGGCCGCTTCCGAGATCTCCGAGGCGTGGGCGTAGCCGGCCGTCTCGCCCGCCACCACCCGCAGGCCGAAGCCCTCGGTGGCGTCATAGGCCGCCGACTTCAGTCGGCCGTCGTCGAACAGGAACGATTCGCTCTCCGAGCGTTCGACGAACAGTTCGCCGTCGTCGGCGCTGGCCAGGGCGTCACCCAGGATCTCACGGGCGCGGTTCGGATCGACGCCGGCGGAGTCGAGGATCGAGGGAGCGGGGACAGGAGCGTTCATCGGCTGAAGATAGGCATGCGAAGGCCGGGCGTCACCCGCGACGTGTTGCCGACTGCCACGATGCTCTTCGCAGACGGGCGCCGACCGATTCGGTCTCGCCCCGGCGCACCATGCCGACCTTGTGGCTCCGCGGCGTCTCCAGCTGGGCGCGCAGCTCGGCCTGCGTCATGTTGGCCAGGCGTGCGAACTTCGCGCGTATGGCCGCCTCGTCTTCTGGGCTCAGGCGCATCAAAACCGCCTTCGGATAACGAGGTGTCGCGCGCACCCGCCCTGTAAGGCCTCCCGACGCCTTGGCAAGGCCGGGCGATGCGCGTATGGACCCCCGCGAAGGGGCCGGTCGGACGTCGCGAAAGCTGCGTCGGCGCGTCCCGTTCCGAAGTCGTCGGAGGCTTCCCGCCCGTCTCGCGGGGCGCCGCCGGCCAGATAGACCGAGGGGACATGAAGTCGAGCTTTCACGGATTGCGGACGCGGGCGGTCGGGGCCCTCGCGGGCGCGGCGACGGCGTTCTGGGGGGCGGCGGCGATGGCCGCCGACAAGTTCGGCGAGCCCACCAACGGCGCGATCGACCTGCAGCCGGGCGTGACGCCGCTGCGTCATGACGCCATCTGGTTCCACAACGTGATCCTGATGCCGATCATCACGGTCATCACGCTGTTCGTGGCCGCCCTGCTGATCTGGGTGGTCATCCGCTACAACAAGCGGGCGAATCCGGTTCCGGCGAAGTTCAGCCACAACACCGCCATCGAGGTCGCCTGGACCCTGATCCCGGTGCTGATCCTGGTCTTCATCTCGATCTTCTCGTTCCGGCTGCTGTTCGCCTACAACGACATGCCGAAGCCCGACCTGACCATCAAGGCGACGGGCTACCAGTGGTACTGGGGTTATGAATATCCCGACCAGAAGATCGGCGAGTACATCTCCAACAACCTCCCCGAGGATCAGGCCAAGGCCCAGAACCGGCCTTACCGCCTCGCCGTGACCGAGCCGCTTGTGGTGCCGATCAACGCGGTTGTGCGGGTCCAGGTGACCGGCGCTGACGTGATCCACGCCTTCGCGGTCCCGTCGTTCGGGATCATCACCGACGCCATCCCCGGACGCCTGAACGAGACCTGGTTCAAGGCCGACCGGCTGGGCGTCTACTACGGCAACTGCCGCGAGCTGTGCGGCGTCGACCACGCCTTCATGCCGATCGAGGTCCGGGTCGTGACCCAGGCCGAGTTCGACGCGTGGGTGGCCAGCAAGGGCGGTTCCAAGGCGGGCGCCGCGCCGCCGGCGGCTCCGGCCGCCGTGGCCGCTGACGCCACGGCCGCGGGCCAGCCGGCCGCCGCGACCTCGTCGGTCAACCCCGCCGCTCCGCCTCCCGCGACGCCGGAGCCCAAGGCTCCCGCCGCCACCACGCCTGCGCCCTCGGCGCCGGCCGCGAAATAAGCTCAGGACCGCGTAAGATGGCTGAAGCCGCTCACGATAACGACCACGGCCACGGGTACGGCCAGAGCCACGAGGGCGAGCACCTCCCGGGCTTCTTCACCCGCTGGTTCTTCTCCACGAACCACAAGGACATCGGCACGCTCTACATCATCTTCGCCATCATGGCGGGGCTGGTGGGCGGCGCGCTGTCGGGCCTGATCCGCTGGGAACTGGCCGAACCGGGCATCCAGGTGTTCCGCGACGGATCCTGGCTCGCCTCGACCGGCCTCGTGGAGGCTTCGAAGCATGGCTACAACGTGGTCGTCACCGGCCACGCCCTGATCATGATCTTCTTCATGGTCATGCCGGCCATGATCGGCGGTTTCGGCAACTGGTTCGTGCCGCTGATGATCGGCGCGCCCGACATGGCCTTCCCGCGGATGAACAACATCTCCTTCTGGCTGCTGATGGCCGCCTGGGTGCTGCTTTGCTGCTCCATGTTCGTCGACGGCGGCCCCGGCAAGGGCTTCGGCGGCGGCTGGACGCTCTATCCGCCGCTCTCCACTTCGGGCCACACGGGTCCCTCGATGGACCTAGCGATCCTGTCGGTCCACTTGGCCGGCGCGAGCTCGATCCTGGGCGCCATCAACTTCATCACCACGATCTTCAACATGCGCGCGCCGGGCATGACTCTGCACCGGATGCCGCTGTTCGTCTGGTCGATCCTGGTGACCGTGTTCCTGCTGCTGCTCTCGCTGCCCGTGCTGGCCGGCGCGATCACCATGCTGCTCACGGACCGCAACTTTAACACCCATTTCTTCGACGCCGCCGGCGGCGGCGACCCCGTGATGTACCAGCACCTGTTCTGGTTCTTCGGGCACCCGGAAGTGTACATCCTGATCCTGCCCGGCTTCGGCATGATCTCGCACATCGTGGCCACGTTCTCGCGCAAGCCGGTCTTCGGCTACCTCGCGATGGCCTACGCCATGGTCGCCATCGGCTTCATCGGCTTCGTTGTGTGGGCTCACCACATGTACACCGTGGGCATGGGCATCGAGCTGCGCGCCTACTTCGTCGCGGCCACCATGGTCATCGCCGTGCCAACGGGGGTGAAGGTGTTCTCGTGGATCGCCACCATGTGGGGCGGCTCCATCAGCTTCAAGACGCCCATGCTGTGGGCGATCGGCTTCATCTTCCTGTTCACGGTGGGCGGCGTCACGGGCGTGGTCCTGGCCAACGCCGGCATCGACTACAGCCTGCACGACACCTACTACGTGGTGGCGCACTTCCATTACGTGCTGTCGCTGGGCGCCGTGTTCGCGATCTTCGCGGGCTTCTACTACTGGTTCGAGAAGATGTGGGGCGTGAAGTACAACGAGTTCCTCGGCGCCACGCACTTCTGGATCATGTTCATCGGCGTGAACCTGGTCTTCTTCCCGCAGCACTTCCTGGGCCTCCAGGGCATGCCGCGTCGCTACATCGACTATCCGGACGGCTTCGCCTACTGGAACTACGTCTCCTCCGTCGGCTACGCGATCACCGCGGTCGGCGTGGGCGTGTTCCTGCTGGTGCTGGTGGAGGCCGCCGTGCGCCGCCGCAAGGCCGAAGCCAACCCCTGGGGCGAAGGCGCGACCACGCTGGAGTGGACGCTGTCCTCGCCGCCGCCGTTCCACCAGTTCAATGAACTGCCGGTGGTGAAGCCCGACGTCCACTAAGGACCGACGGCCCCTGGGGACCACAATTCGGGGGCGCGTTCCGGACACGGAGCGCGCCCTTCCGACTTTCTGAGAGTAAGATCGAATGGCCATGGCCACGGCCCACCCCGAGACCCGCGCGATCGCCCGTTGGCAGGACTTCCTGCAGCTCCTGAAGCCGCGCGTCATGTCGCTGGTGATCTTCACCGCCCTGACCGGCCTGGTCTGCGCGCCGGAGCGGATCAACCCGATCCTGGCGGCGGTAGCGGTGCTGTGCATCGCCGTGGGGGCCGGGGCCTCGGCCTCGCTCAACATGTGGTACGACGCCGACATCGACGCGAAGATGCGGCGCACTCGCGGCCGGCCGGTGCCGTCCGGCAAAGTCCAGGGCGCCGACGCGCTGGCGCTTGGCGTGGTGCTGTCGCTGTTCTCGGTGATGCTGATGGGCATGGCGCTGAACTGGCTGGCCGCCGGCCTGCTGGCCTTCACCATCGTCTTCTACGCCGTGGTCTACACCATGTGGCTGAAGCGCTGGACGGCGCAGAACATCGTCATCGGCGGGCTGGCCGGCGCGCTGCCGCCGGTGATCGGCTGGGCCGCGGCCACGGGCTCCACGCCACTCAACGCCTGGCTCCTGTGCGCCATCATCTTCATGTGGACCCCGCCGCACTTCTGGGCGCTGTCGCTCTACACCTCAGAGGACTATGCCAAGGCCGGCGTGCCGATGATGCCGGTGGTCAAGGGCGCAGCCTCCACCCGCCTGCAGATCCTCGTCTACAGCCTGCTGCTGATCCCGGTGTGCGTGGCGCCCGCCTTCACCGGCCTGGGGGGCGCGAGCTACCTGGCCGTCTCCGGCCTGGGCGGCCTGGTGTTCCTGCTGCTGGCCTGGCGCCTCTATCGAAGCCGGGCGGGCGAGGCGGCCGATCCGCGCAACGACGACGGCCTCTATGACGTGCGAGCCGGCGCGCGGGACGCCCGCAACCTGTTCGCCTTCTCGATCCTGTACCTGGCGCTGCTGTTCGCGACCCTCCTGGCCGAGCACCTGATGGGCGCAACCCCGCTGGAGCTGTTCCGATGAGCGACCCCAACCGCGAGACCGACGCGGCGGCCAAGGCCCGCAAGGGCCGCAACATCGCGATCGCGCTGGGCCTCGTGGCCTTCGTGATCCTCGTCTATGTCGTCACCGTCGTGAGGATGGGCGCCAGTGTCGCAACCCGGCCTTTCTGAAACCGAGCGCAAGCGGAACGCCAAGGTCGCGGTCATCTGCGCCGGCGTGTTCTTTTTCATGACCGGCGCGGCCTTCGCCGCGGTGCCGATCTACCGGATGTTCTGTCAGGTGACCGGGTTCGACGGCGCCACGCGCCGCGCCGACGCGGCGTCGGACACAGTGCTGGCTAAGACCCTCACCATCCGCTTCGACGCCAATGTGCGCGACCTGCCCTGGACCTTCACCGCCGAGCAGACGTCGCAGGAAGCGAAGATCGGCGAGACCAAGATCGCCTTCTTCAAGGTGAAGAACAATTCGGACAAGCCGATCACTGGCCGCGCCCTGTTCAACGTCGTGCCGGAACAGGCCGGCCCATACTTCCAGAAGCTGCAGTGCTTCTGCTTCGAGGATCAGACCATCGCCGCAGGCGCCACGGTGGACATGCCGGTGCTGTACTACGTCGATCCCAAATACGCCGACGACATCGACACCAAGGGCAAGCCCGAGGTGACGCTCAGCTACACCTTCTTCCCGACCACCTCGAAGGAAGCCCAGGCCGCGCCGGCGAAGTCGCACAAGGCGGCGGCCGCGGGCGACTGATCCGATGGGCGTGGACGCGGGCATCCGCGCATGATGTTCTTCCCGAAGACTCGAGGGAGGCGCGCGTGAAGCTGGCTTGTCTGACCGTGGTGCTGTCGCTGGCGACCGGCCCTGCCTTCGCCTCCATCGATGACGACGTCTTCGCGGGCCATGGCGACGACTCGGAGCTGAGCTGCGCGCAGCTGGTGGGCGAGATCGGACAGATCGAGCTGGACCTGCGCGACATGGCCCGCGGCCAGCGCAAGGGGACATCGGATCGACTCGGGTCGGGTCCCCTGGTGTACGTGGGCGGGATCGTTATCCCCGCCGACGTCGTGAGCGGGACGCCCGGCCGGCTGGAGAGCAGCCTGCAGGCCGCTGCGCAGCGCAAGGCGGCGCGCGCGGCGCGTGCCCGGCGCAGCCTCCTGACGGGCATCTACCTGAGCAAGGAATGTCAGCGCGCGGGCCGTCGATACGAGGCCCCCGGGCAACGAGGCCTGGGCGCGTAGGCCGCACGTTTGCCGCGCCGTTCGTGGCGCCGCGCCTGAACCGTAGCGGCAAAGCGTCCTTTCCCCCTTGGCGGATGCATCGGCGCAGCGCTATAGCGTCCGCGACTGACCGCGCGCGACTCTAGCGTCTGCGTGCGAGGGGAACTGCAAGGGGTTAGGACCGCAATGGCCGCTGGCGTGAAGCACGACTACCACCTGGTCAATCCGAGCCCGTGGCCGCTGGCCGGTTCGGTCGCGGCGACGATCATGGCCGTGGGCGCCGTGGCGTGGATGAAGGGCGTGTTCGGGATGCCGGAAGGCACCTCGTGGCTGTTCTTCGCCGGCCTGGCCGGCGTGCTGTTCACGATGGTCGGCTGGTGGGCCGATGTGGTGAAGGAAGCCAACCAGGGCGACCATACCCCGGTCGTCTCGATCGGCCTGCGCTACGGCATGGTGCTGTTCATCGCCTCCGAGGTGATGTTCTTCGTGGCGTGGTTCTGGATCTTCTTCGAGATGGCCCTCTTCCACGGCAACCGGACGCTTGCGCCGATCGAGGACGTCGCCACCGCCTGGGCCAACTGGCCGCCGAAGGGCATCGAGACCGTGCCGGCCTTCCAGCTGCCGCTGGTCAACACCCTGACCCTTCTGCTCTCGGGCACGACCGTGACCTGGGCCCACCACGCCCTTCAGGTCGGCGACCGCAAGAGCGCCAAGATCGGCCTCCTGCTCACCGTGATCCTGGGAGCGCTGTTCACCGCCATCCAGGTTTACGAGTACCAGCACATCCTGGAGCACAAGTACTTCTTCGGCGGCGAAGGCCAGGAGAACTCGGGCCTCTACGGTTCGTCCTTCTTCATGGCGACCGGCTTCCACGGCTTCCACGTGCTGGTCGGCACCATCTTCCTGCTGGTCTGCCTGTTCCGCCTGATGGGCAAAGGCTTCACGCCCAAGCAGCACTTCGGCTTTGAGGCGGCCGCCTGGTACTGGCACTTCGTCGACGTGGTGTGGCTGTTCCTGTTCGCCTTCATCTACGTGATCTTCGGCGGACCCGCGCACTAGGGGTGAGATGACCAAGCCCAATCCGCTGCTGGCGGGGCTCGCGGGCCGCTGTCCGAACTGCGGAGAGGGTCACCTCTTCGAGGGCTTCTTGAAGGTCGCGCCGTCCTGCGAAGCTTGCGGCGCTGACTTCTCCAAGGCGGACTCCGGCGACGGGCCGGCGGTGTTCATCATCCTGATCGCCGGCTTCCTGGTGGCCTTCGGGGCGGTGTTCACCGAGTTCACCCTCCACCCCCCGATCTGGGTGCACCTGATCGTGTGGCTGCCGGCGACCCTCTTCATCTCGCTGGGACTGATGCGCCCGTTCAAGGGCGTCATGCTGGCCGCACAGTTCATGAACAAGGCCTCCGAAGCACGCCATGACGACTGAGCCGCGGCGCGGGGGCTTCCCCGTCGGGCTGACCATCGCCACGGCTATATCGCTGGCGATCCTGCTGGCTCTCGGGACCTGGCAGCTGCAGCGGTTGCACTGGAAGCAGGACCTGCTGACGCGGATCGCGGCGTTGCAGGTCGCGCCGGCCCAGCCCCTGGGCCTGGTGCTGGACCGGGTGGCGAAGGGCGGAGACGCCGACTTCACACGGGTGAAGGCGAACTGCCCCGGCCTTGCCGCCGCGCCGCATCTCGAGCTCTACAGCGTGCGTGACGGCCAGGCGGGGTCGCGGCTGATCTCGGCCTGCCGCGTCGAGAGCTCGCGCTATCGGAGCATCCTCGTGGACCGGGGCTTCGTGATCGACACGGTGTCGGCCCGCCCCCCAGTGGACGCCCAGGCGACAGCGCCGGTCGAGGTGACAGGCGTCCTGCGCGTGCCCGAGCCCGGCAACAGCTTCACGCCGCCCAACACCCCGCAGCGCTGGTTCACCCGCGACGCCCTCGCCATGGCCGCCGCGCTGAAGGCCCCTGATCCCGCGCCGCTGTTCCTGATGGCCGAGAGCGCCACCAATCCGGAGTGGAAGGCCCTGGTCCCAGCCCCGATCCCGGCGGACATCGCCAACCGGCATCTGGAATACGCGCTGACCTGGTACGGCCTTGCCGCCGCCTTGCTCGGCGTCTATGCCGCCATGCTTTTCAGACGGCGGAAGACCTAAATGCGCTACGTCTCGACCCGCGGCCAGTCGCCTTCGGTCAGTTTCACCGACGCGGTCCTGGGCGGGTTGGCGCCCGACGGCGGCCTCTACGTGCCCGAAACCTGGCCGACGTTCAGCCGCGGCGAGATCGCCGGGTTCGCGGGCATGCCCTACGCTCAGGTCGCTGCCCAGGTGCTGGGCAAGTTCGCCGGCGACGAGATCGGCCACGCCGACATGCTGGCCATGTGCGAGGAGGCCTACGGGACCTTCAGCCACAAGGCCGTCGTCCCGATGGTGCAGATCGGGCCCCAGACCTTCATCGCCGAGCTGTTCCACGGGCCGAGCCTCGCCTTCAAGGACGTGGCCATGCAGATCCTGGCCCGGCTGTACGACCACCTGCTGGGCCAGCAGGGCCGCCAGCAGACCATCCTGTGCGCCACCTCCGGCGACACCGGCGGCGCGGCCGTCGAGGCGTTCCGTGGCGCGAAGAATGTCCGCGTCGTGGCCATGTTCCCGGAGGGCCGGATCAGCGAGGTCCAGCGCCGGTTCATGACCACGGCGGAGGAGCCCAACATCGCCTGCGTGGCGGTGAAGGGCACCTTCGACGACTGCCAGGCGATCCTGAAGGACGCGTTCCAGGACCAGTCGCTGCGCCAGGCGGTGGACCTGGCGGCGGTCAATTCGATCAACTTCGCCCGCATCGCGGCCCAGGCGGTCTACTACTTCACCACAGCGGCGGCCCTGGGCGCGCCGGACCGCGAGGTGAACTTCGTGGTCCCGTCGGGCAACTTCGGCGACGCCTTCGCGGGCTACGTCGCCTTGCGCATGGGCCTGCCCATCCGGCGGATCGTGGTGGCGACCAATTCCAACGATATCCTGGCACGGGCGTTCACGACCGGCCGCTATTCGCGGGGCACGGTCCAGCCAACCCTCTCGCCAGCCATGGACATCCAGTCGGCCTCCAATTTCGAACGGCTCTACTTCGAGGGCGTGCAGCGCGAGCCGGCCGAGACCGCGCGCGCCTTCGAGGCGTTCGGCAGGACCGGTCTGATCGACATTCCGCCGGGTGCGCTGTCGGCCATGCAGGCCACCTTCACGGGGATCGCTATCGGCGAGGACGAGACGGTGCGGACCATCCTGGCGACGCTGAACGAGACCGGCGAGCTGATCGACCCGCACACGGCGGTGGCGGTGGCGGCGCTGCGCCACGTGGAGCTGGAGGGACCCACCGTGGTGCTCTCCACGGCCCACCCGGCCAAGTTCCCCGAGGACGTGTCCAAGGCCTCCGGCGTGGAGCCCGGCCTGCCGCGGGGCGTCGGCAGCCTGGCCGATCGTCCCGAACGCTTCGACCGCCTGCCGGGCGAGGCGGACACCATCAAGGCCTACGTCCGGGCCTTCGCCGAGCGATGATTTGAGCCCCCGGGTCCACAGGCTGGCGAACGGCGTGCGGGTGGTCTGCGACCCGCTGCCGGGCTGGCAGACGGTGGCGCTCTCGGTGGTGGCCGGGCGAGGCGCGCGGTTCGAGGACGCCGCCCACTCCGGCTGGTCGCACCTGCTCGAGCACATGGTGTTCAAGGGCGCCGGCGGCCGTTCGGCCAAGGACATCGTCGAGGTGATCGAGGCCGAGGGTGGGCACATCAACGCCGCCACCGGCTATGAGCGCACCAGTTTCCAGATCCGCGCCCTGAAGCACGGCCTGGACCTGGGCTCCTCCGTGATCGCCGACCTGGTGCTGCGGCCCACGATGGACGCCGACGATCTGGCCCGCGAGAAGCAGGTGGTGGGCCAGGAGATCGCCGAGGCGGCCGACACGCCCGACGACCTGGTGTTCGAACTGGCGCAGGAGGCGGCGTTCGCCGGCCAGCCGCTGGGGCGGTCGATCCTGGGCACGGCGAAGTCGATCAAGGCGGCGACGCCCGAGACCCTGGGCGCCTGGCGGTCCGCCCTCTACGCGCCGGAGACCCTGGTGGTCAGCGCGGCCGGCGCGGTCGACGAGGACGAACTGCTGAAGCTCGCCGAACGCGACTTCGGCGGCGCGTCCGGCGCGGGTCTGGCGGCGGCGGAGCCGGCGGCCTTCGCGGGCGGGACCAAGACGGTGGCCAAGCGGCTGGAGCAGGCGAACCTGGTGTTCCTGCTGCCGGCCGTGGGCGTGAAGGATCGCGACTACTTCGCGCTTCGCCTGCTGGCCGAGATGCTGGGCGGCGGCATGGCCTCGCGGTTGTTCCAGGAGGCGCGGGAGATCCGCGGCCTGGCCTATGCCATCGACGCCTATTCGGAGACCTATGCCGACACCGGCATCCTGGGGGTTTTCGCCGGCTGCGACGCCAAGGACGCGGGTGAGCTGGCCGAGGTGACGGCGACCCAGATCAAGGCGCTGACCGAGCCGGTGGGCGAGGCCGAGCTGGCGCGCGCCAAGGCCCAGCTGAAGGGTTCGATGTTCATGGGCCGCGAGTCGGCCCTGGCCCGGGCCGAGCAGGCGGCGGGGCAGGTGCTGCTGTTCGGCGAGACCCTGGATCCCGACGCCGTGGCCCGCGAGATCGACGGGGTGACCCGCGAGCAGATCGCCGCCCTGACCGCGAAGATCCTGGGGCCTCGCAAGGCGGCTACCGCCATCCTGGGGCCGAAGACGTCCCTGCCGGCGGCGGACCGCTTCGAGCAGGCCCTGTTCGGATAGGCGGCGCCGGGCGGCCCGACGGGCTCCGTCAGTACGCCCTTGACCACGCGGCGAATTGCGCGAGGCTCCGGCGCCATGGCCCTGCTGGACTGGATCGCGCCCGAGAGCGGCCTTCGCGTCGAAGGCGAAGGCGTTTGGCTGCGTCCGCCGCGCGCCTCGGACTTCACCGACTGGCGGGAGCTGAGGGCCCAGAGCCGGGCCTTCCTGCAGCCGTGGGAGCCAACGTGGCCGGCCGACGACCTGAGCCGGGCGGCGTTCCGGCGGCGCCTGCTGGCCTATGCTCGGGACCGCGAGATCGGCCTGGCCTATCCGTTCTTCGTCTTCCGCAACTCGGACGACGCCCTGACCGGCGGGATAACGCTGTCCAACGTGCGTCGCGGCGTCGCGCAGATGGGGTCGGTGGGCTACTGGTGCGGCCGGCCGTTCACGCGACAGGGCCTGACCCTCTCGGCCGTGCGGGCGATGTCGGAGTTCGCCTTCCGGACCCTGGGGCTCCACCGCCTGGAGGCGGCCTGCATTCCCGAGAACGCGCCCTCGCGCAGCCTGCTGCAGAAAGCCGGCTTCGCGGAGGAGGGATTCGCACAGGCTTATCTTAAAATTAACGGCGGTTGGCGAGACCATGTCCTGTTCGGCCTGGTGACCCCCTATGGGGATCGCGAAGGACCGGACGAGGGCGTGTCGGTCTAGGACCCGCGCCCTGCAACACGGGCTCGAATTCGGGACGGAATGGCCAACGAACGTTGGATGTGGGACGCGACGGCCACTCTCGAGGCCCTGGGTGCGGCGGAAGTCGCGCTGTGGGTCTGGGAGCCGGAGAAGGATCGTCTGCGCCTGACCGGGGCCACCCGCGCCCTGGGCCTGGGTCCGCTTGCCCCCGACTGTTCGTCCGCCGCCCTCCGGGCCCTGGCCCTGCCGCAGGACCGCGCCATCGCCGAGGACATCCTGCGCCAGCAGCAGCCGGGCGGCGAGGTCGCCGTGCGCCTGCGCATGCGCGGCGGCAGTCCCTGCATCTGGCGCGGCGTCTGGCTCGAGGAGGGCGTCCGTGCAGCGGGCGTCATCGCGCCGGAGGTGCGGTTCGCCGCCTCGGGCCTCGACCATCTGACCGGTCTTTGCGACCGCAAGAGCTTCATCACCCTGGCGCGCGAGCGCCTGCAGACGCCGGGCCAGCACGAGCTGATCGTCGCCGACCTGGACCGCCTGCGCCGCCTGAACGAGGCTCTGGGCCACGAGCGCGCCGACCTGGTGCTGGCCGCCCTGGGCTCGCGCCTGGCCGCCGCCTTCCCGCCGGGCGCCCTGCTGGCGCGGATCGGCGAGGACGAGTTCGCGGCCCTGGCCCCGGTCAGCGCCTCGCCGGGCGCCGAGACCCTGCGCCGCGCCCTGGAGCAGCCGCTGCGCGTGGCCGGCTTCGACATCCATCCGACCCTTTCCATCGGCGCCGTCGAGGCGCCGGGCGGCGAGGAGGCCCCAGAGGCCGCCGAACTGCTGCGCCGCGCCGAGCTGGCGGTGGAATCGGCCAAGAGCAACGGCCGCGGCGGCGCGGCCGCCTATGGCCGCAGCCTGGAGACCGACGGCCTGTCGCGCCTGGCCCTGGAAGGCGACCTGAAGGGCGCCCTGCGCCGCGGCGAGCTCAGCCCGTTCTACCAGCCGATCGTGCGCCTCTCGACCGGCGCGCTCTCCGGCTTCGAGGCGCTGGTGCGCTGGCGTCACCCGCGCCGCGGCCTGCTGATGCCCGAGCAGTTCCTGCCGCTCTGCGACGAGATGGGCCTGATGCCCGAGCTGGGCGCCATGATGATGCGCGAGGCCTCCAAGCAGCTGTCGGTCTGGCGCAAGCGCCACCGGGCCGCCGGCGAGCTGACCGTGGCGGTGAACCTGTCTACCGGCGAGCTGGAGCGGCCGGACCTGGTGTCCGACGTCGAGCAGATCCGCCGGGACACCGACCTGCCGCCCGGCGCGCTCAAGCTGGAGGTCACCGAGAGCGACGTCATGCGCGACCCGGACAAGGCCGCCGTGATCCTGCGATCCCTGCGCGCCGCCGGCGCCGCCCTGGCGCTGGACGACTTCGGAACCGGCTTTTCGTCGCTCAGCTACCTGACGCGGCTGCCCTTCGACACGCTCAAGATCGACCGCTACTTCGTGCGGACCATGGCCACCAACGAGGGCTCGGCGAAGATCGTCTCGTCGGTGGTGAAGCTGGGCCAGGACCTGGACCTGGAAGTGGTGGCCGAGGGCGTGGAGAACGCCGGCATGGCGCGTCACCTGCTGTCGCTGGGCTGCGACTACGGCCAGGGCTTCGGCTACGCGCCGGCGCTGTCGGCCCAGGAGGCCGAGGTCTACCTCAACGAAAGCTACGTCGACGGCGCGGCGCCGGTGAAGGCGCGGGGCTGAACGAATTGCTCCCCCGTCGGGGGAGCTGTCGGCGATGCCGACTGAGGGGCTCCCACACAACGTTCTGAGCGGACCCCCTCCACCGCCCACCGGGTCGCAAGCGCCCCGGCACCCCCTCGCTTCGCGATCCACCCCCAGCGGGGGTGGAATTGCGGTCCCCCTCCCCCGAGGGGGAGGAACTTAGGGATCACGCTTCGCCGGCCTCGGCGCTCAGGAAGTTGGGGTCGATGCCCAGCTTGCCCAGGGCGCGCGACCACTTGGCGTCGTAGTCGGCGTCGAAGACCAGCGCCTCGTCGGCCTCGACGGTCAGCCAGGCGTTCTGGCGGATCTCCCGCTCCAGCTGGCCCGCGCCCCAACCCGCGTAGCCCAGGGTCAGGATCGCCCGGCGGGGGCTCGCGTCCTGGCGGCCCATGGCTTCGAGCACCTCGCGGGTGGTGGTGAGCGCGATGCCGTCGCTGACCTCCACGCTGTGCTCGGCGTGGTAGTCGTCGGTGTGGAGGACGAAGCCGCGCTCCATCTCCACCGGGCCGCCCAGCAGGACCAGGTCGTCCTCCATCTCGGTGGTGGTGCGGACCTCCAGGCGCTCCAGCAGGTCGGGCACGGTCAGGCCCTCCACCGGGCGGTTCACGGCGATGCCCATGGCGTGGTCGTGGTCGTGCGCGCAGATCAGGATCAGCGACCGCTCGAAGCGCGGGTCGCCGATGCCCGGCATGGCGATCAGCATCTGGCCCGAGAGGAATGCGCCTTCCATCACAGCAAAGATTCAGCGGGATCGTGGCGACTTCAAGGGGTGCGGCCCCATATGTCGCAAATCGAGGTTACCGCGTCGCCGCGTTCTCGGTTATCTGCGCATCCGAACCCCGTACCCAAGGAGACTTACCCATGGCGATCAAAGTGGGCGACAAGCTGCCGAACGTGACCCTGACCCAGGCGACCGCCGAGGGACCGAAGCCGATCCAGAGCGGGGACTTCTTCGCGGGCAAGACCGTGGCCCTGTTCGCGGTGCCGGGGGCGTTCACGCCCACCTGCTCGGCCAAGCACCTGCCGGGCTTCAAGCAGCTCGGCCCCGAGCTGAAGGCCAAGGGCATCGACGAGATCGCCTGCATCTCCGTGAACGACGCCTTCGTCATGCGCGCCTGGGCCGAGGACCAGGCCGTGGGTGAGGACATCGTCATGCTGGGCGACGGCAACGGCGCCTTCACCGAGGCCGTGGGCCTGGAGATGGACGGCAGCAAGTTCGGCCTTGGCAAGCGCTCGCAGCGCTACTCGATGGTGGTCAAGGACGGCGTCGTCACCGAGCTCAACATCGAGCAGGGCGGCGAGTTCAAGGTCTCCGCCGCCGACTACATGCTGGCCCAGCTCTAGGCTCGGTCGCCAACAGGATCGTCCACGAACCCCGCGGACAGCCCGAACGGGCCGAGGCGGTGGCCCGCTCGGATCGTGCGGAATGTGCGCGTGGGGTTCGTGGTGCGATGGATAGGCCCGCGGCGCGGGCGTCCGGGATCGGCGCTCAGGACGAGTCCACCAGGCGCAGCGCGGCGGCGCCGTTCATGAGACCGGCCCGTGGGCTGGGCTTCGGCGCCGCCGAGGCGAGCCTTGGCGCGGGGTGTGCTTTCGGCGCGGCAGGGGCGCGCAGGGCCAGGACGCCCTGGCGCAGGCGCGCGACGCCAGCCTCCAGGGCCGCCTCGAAGCGTGCGACGTTGATCGGCTCGTCCTCGGGAAGGTCCGCCAGCTCGTCGAGCTCGTCGAGAAGCTCGTCGCTGTCGAGGCGCTCGTATTCCGTCCAGCCGGTCGACTCGGCCCGCGGCGGACGTTCCGGGGCGGGCGCCGCCGGAGGTGCGCTGGGCGCGATCCCACGCGTCGCGGCAGCTGCGGGCGCTGTCGGGACCCATCCGGCGGCGAAGCGAGCCTTCAGCGCCAGCGACTGGCGCACGCCGCGTGAAACCTGATGGAAGGCCGCCCCCACACGGGCCAGCGCCTCCAGATCCTCCGTCGTGTGCGCCGCGTCATGCAGCCGCCGCGCCAGCCCCATGCCCAGGGTGGCCAGCTCTCCCAGGAGCAGCGCTTCATCGGCTGTGGCGGCGAGCGTCGTCATGAACAAAACAAGAACATCAAGCCTGCCGAATGTCAAGGCTTTGAAGTCGGAGTGACCAGGCTCAGCTCAAACCCGGCCTGCAGAAGACCGCCACGCTCCGACTTGGGCCGCGCCCGCTAGTCGGCCGTCGCTGAGCCGGTCCGCCCATGAACCGGAGGCCGCCCCCGATCAAGGCCGGGCCGGCGATCCTTATGCCTTCCTTATGATTGGGTGCGGCCTTCCGAATGGAGCCCTTACGCCCCCGCTTGGTAGTCCCTTGGCTCCATCGACCTTAAGCGGGAGCGGGCCATTGCTCGACATCGTCTACATCGCGCTCGGCCTCGGGGCCTTTGCGCTGTTCGGCCTCTTCGCCGCGGCGCTGAGGCGGCTCTAGATGCTCGAGATGATCATCTGGGGCGCGGGCGCCCTCGTCATCGGCGGCTACATGCTGGTCGCCCTCCTGCGGCCAGATCGCTTCTGACGGACACCCCAATATGAACTGGCAAGGCTGGGCGGAGATCGCCCTCACCCTCGGACTCGCCATCGGCCTCGGCTGGCCGATCGGCATCTATATGTCGCGCGTCTGGAACGGCGAGCGCACCTGGCTCGACCCCGTGCTCAAGCCGGTGGAGAAGCTGTTCTACGCCGCCTGCGGCGTGGACCCGAACAAGAGCCAGGGCTGGTTCGGCTACGCGGCCGCCGTCCTGGCCTTCAACGCCGTGGGCTTCGGCCTGCTCTACGCCATGCTGCGCCTGCAGGGCGTCCTGCCGCTGAACCCGCAGGGTTTTGGACCGCTGTCCGAGCACCTGGCGTTCAACACCGCCGTCAGCTTCGTCACCAACACCAACTGGCAGTCCTATGGCGGCGAGACCACCCTATCGACGCTGAGCCAGATGGCCGGCCTGACGGTGCAGAACTTCCTGTCGGCCGCCACTGGCGCCGCGGTCGCCGCCGCCCTGGCGCGCGCGTTCCTCGCGAACCGCGGGGAGGGCCTCGGCAACTTCTGGGCCGACCTGACGCGCACGACGCTGTGGGTGCTGCTGCCCCTGTCGATCGTCGTCGCGGTCGTGCTGCTGGCGCTGGGCGTGCCCCAGACGCTGGACGCGTCGGTCATGGCCACGACCCTGGAAGGCGGGCAGCAGAAGATCTCGCTCTACGCCACCGCCAGCCAGCTCGCGATCAAGCAGCTCGGCATCAACGGCGGCGGCATCTTCAACGTGAACTCGTCGCACCCGTTCGAGGGGCCGAACCCGCTGGCGAACCTCATCGCGGCCGTCTCGATCAATGTGCTCGGCTGGGCGGCCTTCTTCGCCTTCGGCCGATCGGCCATGGCCAGGAAGGACGTCCGCGCGCTGGCCGCCGCCGCCGCCATCATCCTCTCGGCCGGCGCGGCCACGCTCTACTGGACCGAGACCCAGCCGGCGCCGTCCCTGGTCGCCGCGGGCGTCGACGCCAGCGTCAACATGGAAGGCAAGGAGGTCCGCTTCGGCGCGCCCGCCTCGGCCGCCTGGGCGGCCGTCACCACGGGCGCCTCCAACGGCTCGGTCAACTCCATGCACGCCAGCTACATGCCGCTGGGCGGCGCGGTGCAGATGTTCTTCATGCAACTGGGCGAGATCCTGCCTGGCGGGATCGGCACCGGCCTCGCCTCGATGGTCGTCATGGCCCTGCTGGCGGTGTTCGTCGCCGGCCTGATGGTCGGCCGCACGCCCGAGTACATGGGCAAGAAGATCGAGGCCCGCGAGATCAAGTTCGCGATGCTGGTGGTCCTCGTGCTGCCGCTCTCGATGCTCGGCTTCTCCGCCGTCGCAGCGGTGCTGCCCGAGGCGCTGAAGGGTCTGCTGAATTCCGGGCCGCACGGGCTCTCGGAGATCCTCTACGCCTACACCTCGGCGACGGCGAACAACGGCTCGGCCTTCGCGGGCCTCACCGCCAACGCGCCCTGGTGGAACACCACCCTGGGCCTTGGCATGCTGCTGGGGCGCTTCCCCGGCATCGTGGCCGTGCTCGCCATCGCCGGCGCGCTGGTGGCCAAGCCCAAGCTTGAGCCGAGCGCCGGCACGCTGCCGACCGACAGCGGCCAGTTCGTGGGCCTCCTGATCGGGGTGATCCTGATCCTGGGCGGCCTGCAGTTCTTCCCGGCGCTGGCGCTGGGCCCGATCGTCGAACACTTCCAGCTGCCGGCGGCCCTCGCCGCCGCCCGCTGAGTATCAGGACCCTCCTGTCATGACCTCCGCTCACGTTCCGCTCGGCGACAACCGCCGCAAGGCCTCGACGCTCGCTACCGGCCTTAATCCGGCGATCCTCAGCCGAGCCACGCGCGACTCGTTCGCGAAGCTCGATCCGCGAAAGCTCTTGGGCAATCCCGTGATCTTCGCGACCTGGATCGTGGCGCTTCTCGCCACCGTCTCGGCCGGCATGGAGATCGCCGGCGGCGGCGAATGGAGCTTCGCGCTGCAGTTGGCGCTGTGGCTCTGGGCCACCGTGCTGTTCGCGAACTTCGCGGAAAGCATCGCCGAGGGCCGAGGCAAGGCCGCCGCCGACAGCCTGCGCGCCACCCGCGTCACCACGAAGGCCAAGCTGATCGTGGACGAACGCACCGGAACCTTCGTGCCGACCCCGGCCCACGAACTCACCACAGGGCAGGTCGTGCTGGTGGAGGCCGGCGACGTGATCCCGTCGGACGGCGAGATCATCGAGGGGGTCGCCTCGGTCAACGAGGCCGCCATCACCGGCGAGTCCGCGCCCGTGATCCGTGAGAGCGGCGGCGACCGGTCCGCCGTGACCGGCGGCACGACGGTCGTCTCGGACTGGCTCAAGATCCGCATCACCTCCGAGCCGGGAAGCACCTTCCTCGACCGCATGATCGCCATGGTGGAAGGCGCCGACCGCCGCAAGACGCCGAACGAGATCGCGCTGGCGGTGCTGCTCGCCGGCCTGACCCTGGTGTTCCTGATCGCCGTGGTGACGCTGCTGGGCCTCGGCAAGTACTCGGGGATCGCGCTCTCGCCCCTCGTGCTGGGCGCGCTCTTCATCACCCTGATCCCGACGACCATCGGCGGGCTGCTGTCGGCCGTCGGCATCGCCGGCATGGACCGCCTGCTGAAGGTCAATGTGCTCGCCACCTCGGGCCGCGCCGTGGAAGCGGCGGGCGACGTCGACACCCTGCTGCTCGACAAGACCGGCACGATCACCTTCGGCAACCGGATGGCCACCGAGCTGATCGCCGTGCCTGGGGTGCGGCCGGACATGATCGCCCGCGTCGCCTACCTGGCCTCGCTCGGCGACGAGACGCCGGAGGGCCGGTCCATTCTCGACCTGGTCCGCAACCAGGGCTTGGCGGTGGAGGCCCCTGCGGACTCCAGGATCATCCCGTTCAGTGCGACCACCCGGCAGTCGGGACTGGAAGCGGGCGGCCACGCCTGGCGCAAGGGCGCCGTGGATGCGGTGTTGAAGGACACCGGCCTCAAGCCCGAACAGGTTCCGGCCGAGTTCACCGCCGCTGTGGACCGCATCGCGCGCTCCGGCGGGACCCCGCTCGCCGTGACCGAGGATGGCGTCCTCTGCGGCGTGATCCACCTGAAGGACGTGGTGAAGCCCGGCGTGAAGGAGCGGTTCGCAGACCTGCGCCGCATGGGCCTGCGCACCGTGATGATCACCGGCGACAATCCGGTGACGGCCGCGGCCATCGCCTCGGAATCCGGCGTGGATGACTTCCTCGCCGAGGCCACGCCGGAGGACAAGCTGAAGCTCATCCGCACCGAGCAAGCCAAGGGCCGGCTGGTGGCGATGTGCGGCGACGGCGCCAATGACGCCCCGGCGCTCGCCCAATCCGATGTCGGCGTCGCCATGCAGACCGGGGCCCAGGCCGCCCGGGAGGCCGGCAATATGGTGGACCTCGACAGCGACCCCACCAAGGTCATCGAGATCGTCGAGGTCGGCAAACAGATGCTGATCACCCGCGGCGCGCTCACGACCTTCTCGATCGCCAACGACGTGGCCAAGTACTTCGCCATCATCCCCGCGATGTTCGTAGTCTCGCTGCCGGCCCTGGGCGCGCTCAACGTCATGGGGCTCTCCTCGCCCGAGAGCGCGATCCTCTCGGCGGTGATCTTCAACGCCCTGATCATCGTGGCCCTGATCCCGCTGGCGCTGCGCGGCGTGCGCTACCAGGCCATCGGCGCCTCACGGCTGCTGTCGCGCAACTTGCTGATCTACGGCCTGGGCGGCCTCATCGCGCCCTTCGTGGGGATCAAGGTCATCGACCTGATCATCTCGACGGCGGGGCTCGCATGATCGACGCCCAGCTTCTTCGCGCGCTGATCGTCAGCGGCGGCGACAAGTTCACCTGGTAGGAGCAACTCACATGTTCGCGCTTGTTCGGCCGGCGGTCGTCTCGTTGGGACTGTTCACAATCCTCCTGGGTCTTGCCTATCCGCTGGCGATCACCGGCCTGGCGCAGGGGGCCTTCCCCGACCAGGCCAACGGCAGCGTGGTCCGCATCGGCGGGAAGGTCGTGGGCTCGGAGCTCATCGGCCAGACCTTCGCCGGCCCGCAGTACCTGCACGGCCGGCCCTCGGCGGCCGGCAGCGACGGCTATGACGCCTCGGCCTCGTCGGGCTCCAACCTGGGTCCGCTCAACGAGGACCTGGCGAAGCGGATCCAGGAGAGCGCGGCGGCGCTCAGGGCCGAGGCCGGCGCCGCCACGATCCCAGCGGATGCGGTCACGACGTCCGCCTCCGGCCTCGACCCGCACATCTCGCCGGCCAACGCCGAGATGCAGGCCGCCCGGATCGCGGCGGCCCGCGGCGCGCCCATCGAGCAGGTGCGGGCCCTGATCGGCCGCCACGTCGAGGACCGGACGTTCGGCGTTCTCGGCCAGCCGCGGGTGAACGTGCTCAAGACCAACCTGGCGCTCGACGCGGCCATCCCTGCGAGGCAACCTCCGCCGCAATGAACGCCGAAGAGCCCCGCAGGCCAGATCCGGACGCCCTGCTGGCCGCGGCCCGGCCAGGCCAAGGCCGGCTGAAGGTCTTCCTCGGGATGTCGCCCGGGGTGGGGAAGACCTATGAGATGCTGCGCGCCGCCCGACGCCGAAAGGCCGAGGGCGGCGACGTCATTGTGGGCGTGGTCGAGACTCACGGCCGCAAGGAAACCCAGTCCCTGCTGCGTGGGCTGGACGTCCTGCCGCGCAAGCCGATCGAGTATCGCGGCAGCACGCTCCTGGAGTTCGATCTGGACGCGGCCCTGGCCCGCAAGCCCGAGCTGCTGCTGGTCGACGAGTACGCCCATTCGAACGCGCCGGGCTCGCGCCACCCGAAGCGCTGGCAGGACGTGGAGGAGCTGCTGGCCGCCGGCATCGACGTCTGGACGACGCTCAATGTCCAGCACCTGGAAAGCCTGCTGGAGGTGGTCTGGAAGATCACCGGCGTGCGCCAGCGCGAGACGGTGCCCGACTCGGCGCTGAGCCGCGCCGACGAGATCGAGCTGATCGACATCACGCCCTCGGAGCTGCGCGAGCGGATGGCCGAGGGCAAGGTTTACATGGGCGAGACCGCCCGGGTGGCGGCGGACCGGTTCTTCAAGATCGAGAACCTCACGGCGCTCCGCGAACTGGCCCTGCGGCGCGCGGCCCAGGCGGTGGACGACCAGCTGATCGGCGCGATGAAACGCGCGGGGGTCGAGGGGCCGTGGGCCGCCGGCGAGCGGATCCTGGTGCTCGTGGGGCCGGACACCATGGCGGGGGCCCTGGTTCGTGCGGGCCGGCGGCTGTCGGACATGATGATGGACGCGCCCTGGACGGTGGCGCACGTCGAGCGGCCGAATGCGGCCGCGCCCAGTCCGGCCGGGGCCCAGCGCCTGCGCGATGCGATGAAGCTGGCGACGCAGCTCGGCGGCGCGACCGTGACCCTCACCGGCGACGACCTGGTGGTCGGCGCGCTCGATTTCGCCCGACGCAACAACGTGACCCAGATCGTCGTCGGCCGGCGGCAGCGCAGGGGCCTGCGCGTGCGGCGCGACCTCATCCAGGCGCTGTTGGACGAAGCGGGCGGGGCCGCCCTGCATGTCATCACGGAGTCGTCGGAAGCCCCCGCGCCCGAGGTGCGGCCCCGGACCTCCCTGCGCGACATCCCTTGGCGGGGCCACATCGGCGCCCTGGGCAGCGTCGCGGCGGCCGGCGCCGTCGCCTGGCTGGTCGACCGCTATGTCGAGAGCGCCAACCTCGCCATGGTGTTCATGCTGAGCGTGCTCGTCTCGGGGATCGCCAGACGAGCACGCTCA
>Ga0255338_1002129_pt1 | contig 31532 bp, 30 predicted proteins | sample MeOH1_35cm_T4_19_FD_203715 | JGI IMG/M metagenome (GOLD analysis project Ga0255338, IMG submission 203715) | Sandy soil microbial communities from University of British Columbia, Vancouver, Canada - MeOH1_35cm_T4_195 | ecosystem: Engineered > Artificial ecosystem > Sand microcosm > Unclassified ... | reverse complement strand
TAGCACGTCGGCGGAGAGGATTTCGAGGGACATGGCAGGCTCCTTGGGGTGCGAGGAGGCCGGCGTTCTCGGATTTGTTCGGAATGCGCCGGCCGGGAAGGGCAGGCGCGTGGGATCGGGCGCCTGCTAGAGGGGCAGGCGGTAATAGCGGCCGATGTTGGCGGCGGGACCGATCATGGCGGCTAGCTAGCGGTTCGCGGACATGGCAGTCAACGGTCATGCTCGTGCTGGGATTCATGACCGGAACCTCGCTGGACGCCGTCGACATGGCGGTCCTGGAGACCGATGGCGAAGCGATCCAGGCGTTCGGCCCGGCCGGCGAACGCAAGCTCAGCGACGCCACCCGCAACGTCATGCTGGAGGCGACCCAGCAGGCCCTGGCCTGGGCGCGAGGAACGCCGGAACCCGCCATCTTCCGCCACGCCGCCGAGATGGTGGCCGAGGAGCATCACGCCGCCGCCGAGGGCTTCCTGCAGGCCAACGGCCTGTCCTGGCCCGACATCGACCTGATCGGCATGCACGGCCAGACGGTGCTGCACGAGCGGCCGAAGGACGGCGTCGCGGGCCGTACGGTCCAGCTCGGCGACGCAGCCATGCTGGCGCGGCTGGCCGGCCGGCCGGTAGCCTTCGACTTCCGCACCGCCGACGTGGCCGCGGGCGGGGAGGGCGCGCCGCTGGCGCCGATCTACCACCTGGCCCGCGCCCGAGCCTCCAAGCTGCAGCCGCCGCTGGCCGTGCTGAACGTCGGGGGCGTGGCCAACGTCACCTTCTGGACCGGTGGAAACGACATCGCGGCCTTCGACACGGGGCCCGGCAACGGGATGATCGACCTGCTGGTCCAGGCCAGGGGCGCCGGCCGCTTCGACGCCGGCGGCAAGTACGCCAGCGTGGGCCGGGTGGACGAGGCGGTGGTCCGCGCCCTGCTGGCGCATCCCTATTTCCAGGCGCCGCCGCCCAAGTCTCTGGACCGCTTCGACTTCTCGCTGGAGCCGCTGGAGCCGCTGCAGCTGGAGGACGCCGCGGCGACGCTGGTGGCCTTCACCGCCGAGGCCGTGAAGGCCGGGTTCGACATGATGGGCGCCGCGCCCACCGAGGTGATCGTCTGCGGCGGCGGGCGGCACAATCCCGAGATCATGAAGGCGCTCAGCGAACGACTGCCGATGCCGGTGAAGACCGCCGAGGACCACGGCTGGCGCGGCGACTCGATCGAGGCCGAGGCCTTCGCCTACCTGGCGGCCCGCACCTTCCGCGGCCTGCCGATCTCGTTTCCGAAAACCACTGGCGTGGCCACACCGATGGCCGGGGGCCGCATCGTCCGGCCTTGAGGGGGAAGTCTCATGGGTAAGTCTCACTGGATCGCTGGCGCGCTGGCGCTGGCCATGGCGACGCCGGCCGCGGCGCAGAGCTTCGACGCGGCGGTCTTCGCGAAGGCCAAGGCCATCCAGCCCAAGGTCGTCGAATGGCGGCGCGACATCCACGAGCACCCCGAGCTGGGCAACAACGAGGTCCGCACGGCCAAGCTGGTGGCCGATCACCTGAAGGCGCTGGGCTTCGAGGTCCGCACGGGCGTGGCCAAGACCGGCGTCGTGGCGGTGCTGAAGGGCGGCCGGCCCGGCGGCGTGGTGGCGCTGCGGGCCGACATGGACGCCCTGCCGGTGGCCGAACAGACGGGCGCGCCGTTCGCCTCCAAGGTCACCGCCACGTACAACGGCGCGACGGTCGGGGTGATGCACGCCTGCGGTCACGACGCCCACGTGGCGATCCTGATGGGCGCGGCCGAGGTGCTGGCCTCCATGAAGGCCCAGATCCCGGGCACGGTGGTCTTCCTGTTCCAGCCGGCCGAGGAAGGCCCGCCCTCGGGCGAGGAAGGCGGCGCGCCGCTGATGATCAAGGAGGGCGCCCTGGCCAGCCCCGCGCCCAGCGCCGTCTTCGGCCTGCACGTGGTCCCCGGCGAGCCCGGCTCGCTGGTCTGGCGGTCCGGTCCTATGATGGCGGGTTCCGACGGCTACGAGATCCGGCTGAAGGGCAAGCAGACCCATGGCGCCAATCCGTCGGCCGGCATCGACATCGCCTCGATGCAGGCGGAGATCGTGCTGGCCTTCAACCAGATCGCCGCGCGCCAGATCAATGTCACCCGCACGCCCACGATCCTGACCGTGGCCACGGTGCATGGCGGGGTGCGCGGCAACATCATACCCGACGACATGACCCTGGGCGGCACCCTTCGCACCTTCGATCCCACGCTGCGAAAGGATATCATCGGTCGGATCGAAAAGACCGTGGAGTCGATCGCCAGCCGTTACGGCGGCAAGGGCGAGGTGGTCTGGAACACGCCCAACCCGGTCACCGCCAACGACCCGGCGCTGACCGCGAAGATGAAGCCGACCCTGAGCCGCGCGGCCAAGGGCAAGATCAAGGACGACATCGACTTCATCACCGGCGCCGAGGACTTCTCCTACTACCAGCAGAAGATCCCAGGCGTTTTCTATGACCTGGGCATCGGCTTCCCGAAGGGCGTGAACCATTCGCCGTTCTTCAACGTGATGGACGAGGGCGCGATGGAGGTCGGCGTGCGGGCCCAGGCGCTGACGGCGCTGGACTATCTGGCGAGCTTGAAGCGTTAGGCTGGGACGGATTGACGTCCAAGAAGGTTGGAGGTCTTGGCATCCTTCCTCCTCGATGGAGGAAGGGTAGGGATGGTGGTGGGCGCAAGGCGAAGGGACTAGCCCAAGGTCGGCGCCGACCCTGGGGTTCTGCTTCACCTCAGCAGCAACACCACCACCCAACCCTCCTCCATCGAGGAGGAGGGCGAGCGGCTGCCAGGCCTCGCGACGCCTTCAGCGCCACGCAGCCACGCCGAATGTCGATATCCCCTCGACCCTTCCGTCACGTCCCCCTTGCCGTTCAAACATTCGTTCGGCAGGCTGAACGCCGATAACATGACGGCGGAGGACGACGATGGCGGCGGACGACCTGGGCTTCGACCCGAACGCGCTTCGTGACAAGTACCGGGCCGAACGCGACAAGCGCCTGCGCGCCGACGCCAGCGAGCAGTACGTCGAGATCGCCGGCCAGTTCGCCCACTATCTGGAAGACCCCTACGTCGAGAAGCTGGACCGGGCGCCCGTCACCGACGACGTCGAGGTCGTGGTGGTCGGCGGCGGTTTCGGCGGCCAGCTTGCCGCGGCCCGCCTGCGCGAGGCCGGGGTCCAGGACATCCGGATCATCGAGAAGGGCGGCGACTTCGGCGGCACCTGGTACTGGAACCGCTATCCCGGCGCGGCCTGCGATATCGAGAGCTACATCTATCTGCCGCTGTTGGAAGAAGTCGGCTACCTGCCGGTCGAGAAGTACTCCCGGGCCCCTGAGATCCTGCGCCACAGCCGCGCCATCGGCGACAAGTTCGACCTCTACAAGGGCGCGCTGTTCCAGACCGAAGTGACCGAGATGCGGTGGGATGAGGATGCGTCCCGCTGGACGGTCTCCACCAACCGCGGCGACGCGCTCAAGGCCCGCTTCGTGGTCATGGCCAACGGGCCTCTGCATCGGCCCAAATTGCCTGGCATTCCGGGCGTCGAAGGCTTCAAGGGCCACAGCTTCCACACCAGCCGCTGGGACTACGGCTACACCGGCGGCGATTCCGACGGCGGACTGACCGGGCTGAAGGACAAGCGGGTCGCCATCATCGGCACCGGCGCCACGGCCGTGCAGTGCGTGCCGCACCTGGGCGAATGGGCCAAGGAGCTCTACGTCTTCCAGCGCACGCCCTCGTCCATCGACGTCCGCAACAACCGCCCCACCGACCCGCAGTGGGCGGAAGGCCTGACGCCGGGCTGGCAGCAGCGCCGGATGGACAACTTCAACATCCTGGTCTCGGGCGGCTTCGCCGACGAGGACCTGGTGAACGACGGCTGGACCGACATCATCGGCAACATCCTGCTGCTGGCCCGCAAGAAGATGGAAGCCGGCGAGCAGGTCGAGAACCCCGCCGAGCTGATGCAGCTGGCCGACTTCAAGAAGATGGAACAGGTTCGCGCCCGGGTGGACAGCGTCGTTGAGGACCCGGCCAAGGCCGAGGCGCTGAAGCCCTGGTACAACCAGTTCTGCAAGCGGCCGTGCTTCCACGACGAATATCTGACCACCTTCAACCGCCCGAACGTCCATCTGGTGGACACCAAGGGCAAGGGCGTCGAGCGGATCACCGAGCGCGGCATCGTGGTCGAGGGCCGCGAGTACGAAGTCGACTGCCTGATCTATGCGACGGGCTTCGAGGTCGGCACCGACTATGCCCGGCGGTCGGGCTATGAGCTGTACGGCAAGGGCGGCAAGACCCTGACCCAGAAGTGGGCGAACGGGGCCGAGACGCTGCACGGCCTGCTGACCCGTGATTTTCCCAACTGCTTCATCGTCTCGAACGTGCAGTCGGGCTTCAGCGCCAACTTCCCGCACATGATCAACGAGCAGTCCAAGCACATCGCTTATGTGATCCAGAACGCGATGGAGCGTCAGGCCCGCACGGTGGAGCCGTCGGCGGAGGCCGAGCAGGCGTGGGTCGACACCATCGTGAAGCTGGCGATCATGCGCGAGGCGTTCCTCAAGGAATGCACGCCCGGCTACTACAACAACGAGGGCAAGCCCGAGGCGATGACGGCCAAGAACGGGTCGTATGGCGCCGGGCCCGTGGCCTTCACGAAGGTGCTGGAAGCCTGGCGCGAGAAGGGCGACCTGGAAGGCCTCGAACTGACGCGATAGGCCTGCACAACTTCTGCACATGAACCGGGCCGCCTGCGGACGGCGGCTCGGGCAGGGCGCGACCGACAGGCCTTAGGGTGATCCCAAGAGTTGTGGGGGACCCCGATGCCTGTGCGTCTGCCGACCTTCTGGCTGAAGCTGGGGCTCGCCGTGGGGATCGTGGCGGCGGGTGACGTCCTGCTCTTCGACATCGACGCGATCGGCGTGAACCTCGGCATCCTGCTGACCAGCGCCACGGTCGCCCTGGTCCTGACCAACCCGGCCATCCGCCACTGCCGGCTCTCCATCTGGGCGATCCTCGCCGCCGGCCTCCTGGCGCTGCTGCCGTTCGAGCGCCCGAGCTTCGTGGGCTTCCTGCTGTGGGCCCTGGCGATGGCCGTGGCGGCGCTGGCGCCCCGCGCGGCCCGGGGCGACGACGGCTGGCGCTGGTTCCAGCGCTTGCTCTTCGGCGGCCTCAAGGCCCTGGTCGGCCCGGCCCTCGACCTGCGTGACGCGCTGAAGGTCCGCGCCCGTTCGGGGCCCTTGAAGCTCACGGCGGTGTTGCTGGCGGCGATCCTGCCGATCGCGGGCGGCGCCCTGTTCCTCGCGCTGTTCGCCAGCGCCAACCCGGTGATCGCCCAGGCGTTCGCCACCCTCAGCCTGCGGCCGTTCGAACCTGCCCGTCTCATCTTCTGGTTCGTCGTGGGCCTGCCCGTCTGGGCGGTGCTGCGACCGCGGGGCGTGCGCCGGCTGCTCAGGACCCCCGGCGTCGAGGGCGACTTCGACCTGCCCGGCGTCACCACGGCCTCGATCACCGTCTCGCTGCTGGTGTTCAACACGGTCTTCGCGATCCAGAACGGCCTCGACATCGCCTACCTCTGGAGCGGCGCGGGCCTGCCCGAGGGCGTGACCTTCGCCAACTATGCGCACCAGGGCGCCTATCCGCTGATCGCCACGGCGCTGCTGGCGGGCCTGTTCGTGGTGGTCTTCCTGCGCCCCGGCTCGGCCACGGCCGCACGACCCGTGGTCCGTTGGCTGGTGATCGTGTGGGTGGCCCAGAACGTCTTCCTGGTTGCCTCCACGGCCCTACGCACGCTCGACTACATCGACGTCTATTCGCTCACCCGCATGCGCATCGCCGCGCTGCTCTGGATGGGGCTGATCGCGGTTGGTCTGCTGCTGATCCTCTGGCGGCTGCTGCGCGCCAAGAGCTCGGGCTGGCTGATCAACGCCAATCTCGCTACCGCCGCAGTGGCGTTGCTGGGCTGCAGCGTCGTCGACCTCGGCGCCGTGGCCGCCGCCTGGAACGTGCGCCATGCCCACGAGGTCGGCGGTCGCGGGGTGAACCTCGACCTCTGTTACATGCGGACTCTTCAGGGTGCAGCCCTGGTGCCGCTCACTCAGGTCGAGCACGGGCCTTACGATCGGGTCTTCCTGGAGCGCGTCGCCTTCACGCGTCGATTGCTCATGGGTGAGATGGCGGAGCGTCAGGCGAACTGGCGGGGCTGGAGGTGGCGAGACGCGCGGAGGATCGCGTGGGCTGAGCTCAACATCTACGAGAGCCCCGAGATGCCCGACGCGTCCGCCCGCGACTGCAACGCCGAATTCCTTACCCCGCCGCCCGCCGCGACCCTGCCTTCCGCCACCCCTCCATTGACGCCCACCCCGAACCCCGGAACATGAGCCCCATGCCCCAGGTCCTCGTCGTCGACGACGATCCCCACATCCGCCAGCTCCTGGTCTTCGCCCTGGAGAAGGCCGGCCTCGCCGCGCGCGAGGCCGAGGACGGCGAGGCTGCGCTGGCCTCCGTCGACCAGCAGCGCCCGGACCTGGTGGTGCTGGACATCAACATGCCCAAGCTGGACGGGCTGGAGGTCTGTCGCCGGCTGCGGGCGCAGGGCGATCTGCCGATCCTGTTCCTGTCGTCCCGCGACGACGAGATCGACCGCATCCTGGGGATCGAGCTGGGGGCGGACGACTACGTCGTGAAGCCGTTCAGCCCGCGCGAGGTGGTGGCCCGGGTCCAGGCGATCCTGCGCCGGACGCGAGCCGCGGCGCCCAAGCCCGCCCAGGCGGTCATGAGCCAGGGACGCCTGGTTCTCGACCCCGAGAGCTGGATCGCGCGCTGGGGCGACAAGGAGGTGGCCCTGACGGTCACCGAGTTTGGCATCCTGCGCATCCTGCTGGGGGCGCCGGCCCGGGTCTTCAGCCGCGACGCCATCATCGACAACCTGCACGGCCCGGGCTTCGCGATCACCGACCGCACGATCGACAGCCACGTGCGCAACCTGCGCGGCAAGTTCGCCGCCCTGGGCGGGGACGACGTGGTCGAGACCCGCGCCGGGGTCGGCTACCGGCTGGGACCCTGCCTCGGCCAGATGGCGTGATCGACCGGCTGAAGGACATGATCGCGCCGTGGTGGCCGGCGCTCCGGCTGCGCACGATCCTGTTCGGGGTGCTGGTGTTCGCCGCGGCCATGCCGGCCATCGGCGCCATCTCGCTGCGGGTCTACGAGAACACTCTGGTCCGCCAGACGGAGGCCGAGCTGGTGGCCCAGGGCGCGGCCCTCGCGGCCCTGGCCTCGGTGACCTGGCCGGGCGCGCCGCCGCCCGCGCCGCGCCCGAAAAAGCCGCCGGACGGCTATTTCCGGCCCGAGTTCACCACCATCGATCTCAGCCGCGATCCGGTGCTGTCCGAGCGGCCGGTCCTGCCGCGCGCCCGCCACGCGGCCGACCCGGAGGCCGCGGGCGTCGCCCGCGCCATCGAGCCGGTGCTGGAGCGCACGACGCGCACGACCCTGGCGTCCGCCGTGGTTCTCGATCGGCATGGCGTTTCGATGGACGGCGAGGACTATTCCGGCCTGCCGGAGGTGCGAGCGGCGCTCGCGGGTCGGTCCCGCACGGTGCTGCGCGAGAACGGCGACTTCCAGCGTCGGTACCGCTTCGAGTGGCTCTCCAAGGCCGGCGGCATCCGCTTGCACCATGCGCGGCCGATCCTGGTGGGCGATCGGGTGCAGGGGGTCATACTGCTGTCCCGATCGCCCCGGGCGTTGTTCCGCGGCCTCTATGAGGACCGCGGCAAGTTCGCCCTGGCGGCGGCCGTGATCCTGGCGTTGGTCGGGCTGTTGTCGGGCTTGATTTCGCGCGGCGTCACCCGGCCCATCGAGAAGCTCAGCGCAGCAGCCCGCGAAGTCGCCGGCGGGGGCGGGGTGATTCCGCGCACCCCGCGTACGGCCGCCGTCGAGGTTCGCGACCTCTACGAGGACTTCCGCGCCATGGCCGAGCGGATCGAGCGCCGCTCGGGCTACCTCCGCGACTTCGCCGCCGCCGTCAGCCACGAGTTCAAGACGCCGCTGGCCGGCATCGGCGGAGCGGTCGAACTGCTGCAGGACCACTTCGAGACCATGTCGCCGGCCGAGCGGCGCCGGTTCCTGGACAACATCGCCGGCGACAGCGACCGGCTCTCGCAACTGGTCACCCGCCTGCTGGACCTGGCCCGCGCCGACATGGCTCTGCCCGAGGCGGGGGCAGCCGCCGATCTCGCCGAGCCGGTCCGCCGGGCCGCCGACGCCGCCGGCTTCCCGGTGGAAGTAGACGTGCCGCGCGATATCCCGCCGGTCGCCGCGCCTCTCACCACGCTGGAAAGCGTGCTGACCATCCTCCTTCAGAACGCCCGCCAGGCCGGAGCGCGCCACGCCAGCGTCACCGCCGCGCTGGAGGGGCGCGAGGTGATCCTGACCGTGGCCGACGACGGTCCCGGCGTCCCCACCGCCGACCGCGAGCGCCTGTTCGAGCCCTTCTTCACCAGCCGTCGCGCCGAGGGCGGCACGGGCCTCGGCCTGCCCATCGCCCGCTCGCTGCTGGCCGCCAGCCACGCGCGGATCGAACTCGCGGAAACGGGGCAGGGCGCGGCGTTCCGCGTGACCCTGCCGCGCGCGGATTAGGCTTCTCTCCCATCTCCCGCTCGTCACGGCCGGGTTTGACCCGGCCATCCATGAGGCCTCTCCGGACAGTGCGGCTAGATCGCCGGGTCAAGCCCAGGGATGACGAGCAGGATGATGGAGCAACGACGGCGGCCTGCATGCAGTCTCCATATCGCTCGGCGCTCGCCCTGCACTGACCCAAGCGATCCTCACGCCATGGACAAGCCGTTCTCCCGCACCGCCGACGGCAGCTCGCTCTCCCTTGAGACCGTTGGTGAGGCCTGGTCCTGGCAGCTGACCACCCCGGATGGCGCGCGTGTCAGAGGCCTGGCTCCCGACCGTAGCGCTGCCCGGCGGTCAGCCGCCTTCGCGGCCTTCGTCGTGACGGCGCTTCAGCGGACGCAACAGCGCCGGTTCTAGGTCAGGGTGACGTAGAGCTCGCTCTCGATGACCCACTGGCCGCGCACGTTGCGCCAGACGGCCAGGTAGGTCCCGCTGAGCTCGGCGTCGGCGTAGAGGCCGGTCCAGCGCCCGGCTTCCGCGGCGCGTTGGCCGTCGGCGTCCACACGGACCGTCTCGGTTTCGCGGACGTAGGTCTTGAAGCCCGGATCGCGGAACTGGGCCGCGAACGCCTCGATCACCGCGTCCACGCCCAGGATCAGCCCGCCGTCGCCAACGATCAGCTTCACGTCGGGCGTGAAGAACGGCCGCAGCCGCTCGGCCTCGTGGGCCGCGATCAGCCTGTTGGTCAGTTTGCGCCGCGCCCGGATCGCGGCATCCGGCGCGATCACCGGCTCTAGGCCGGGTTCGCCGCCAGGCGCTTGTCGAGATAGTCGCCCACGCGGCGTTCCACGTCCGGCAGGTTCTCCATCCAGAAATGGGTGGCGCCCTCGACCACGTCGTAGTCGATGACGATGCCCTTTTGGGTGCGCAGCTTGGAGACCACGCGTTCCACGTCCAGCGGCGGGACCACGGTGTCGTTCTGGCCGTGCAGGATCAGGCCCGAAGCCGGGCAGGGGGCCAGGAACGAGAAGTCGTACGCGTTGGTCGGCGGCGACACCGAGATGAAGCCGTCCGTCTCGGGCCGGCGCATCAGGAGCTGCATGCCCACCCAGGCGCCGAACGAATAGCCGGCCACCCAGCACTGCGACGCCGCCGGGTTGGTGGACTGCAGCCAGTCCAGCGCCGTCGCCGCGTCGGCCAGCTCGCCGATGCCGCCGTCGAACTCGCCCTGGGAGCGGCCCACGCCGCGGAAGTTGAACCGCAGGACCGAGAACCCGCGCTTCATGAACAGGTGGAAGAGCTGCACCGCCACGGGATTGTTCATCTGGCCGCCGGCCTTGGGGTGGGGGTGCAGGATCAAGGCGACCGGTGCGGTCTCGCTCTTGCCCTGGGAATAGCGCCCCTCGATCCGTCCAGCTGCGCCGGTCAGAACTATCTCTGGCATTCGTGGTCTCTCATCCGTCCGGAATACTTGACTGCCGTGCTGGGTCTTCCTAAGTCGCAGCCTATCTGGCGCGACCCGTTTCGTAGCCCTGCGCGAGGCGGGGCTAATAACATAGGCCGCTCCGGATGCGCGCGAAAACTGCATCGGACCCAAAGCCATGCGTCTCTCAACCAAAGGTCGCTACGCCGTGATGGCGATGGCCGACCTCGCGCGCCGCGAAAGCGACGCCTGCCGCGCCGTGGCCCTGGCCGACATCGCCGCGCGGCAGGAGATCTCGCTCAGCTATCTCGAACAGCTCTTCGCGCGCCTGCGCCGCCAGGGCCTGGTGAAGAGCGCTCGCGGCCCCGGCGGCGGCTACCGCCTCGCGCGCACCGCCGACACCACTACCATCGCCGAGATCGTCCATGCGGTGGACGAGCCCCTGCGCGCCACCCGCTGCGACAAGGTCGGCAAGGGGTGCATGATCCGGGGCGAGCGCTGTCTGACCCACGACCTCTGGGCCGACCTGGGCGACAAGATCGAGGACTATCTGGCCTCGGTCAGCCTGGCCGATGTGATTGGCGGAAGGCTCCGCCGCGCCGCATGAGCGTCTACCTCGACCATAACGCCACGGCGAAGGTGCGCCCCGAGGCGATCGTCGCCATCACCCAGGTGCTGACCCACGTCGGCAATCCCTCCTCGATCCACGCCGCCGGTCGCGCCGCCCGCGCGGTGATGGAGCAGGCCCGGGCGGACGTCGCCGCCCTGATCGCGGCTCCAGCGTCCACGGTCATCTTCACCAGCGGCGGCACCGAGGCCAACGCGCTGGCCATCGAGAGCGCGGTCGCGGCGGGCGCGAAGCGCCTGATCGTCTCCGCCATCGAGCACGACAGCGTCCAGGAGACCTCCCGCGCCCTCGGTGTGGCGGTCGAGACCCTGCCGGTGGACGCAAACGGCGTCGCCGATCTGGCCTGGCTGCGCGAGCGCCTCACGCGCTGGGACGCCGCCGACGGCAAGCCTTTCGTGGCCCTGATGCTGGCCAACAACGAGACGGGCGTCATCCAACCGGCGGCCGCCGCCTCGGAACTGGTCCGCGCCGCCGACGGCTGGCTGCACGTGGACGCCATCCAGGCCGTGGGGAAGATCCTCGTCGACAGCCGCGCCCTGGGCGCCGACACGCTCTCCGTCTCGGCCCACAAGATCGGCGGACCCCAGGGGATCGGCGCGCTTACCTTCGGGCCCCGCGCCACCATGGTCCGTCGCCAGCACGGCGGCGGCCAGGAGCGCGGCCGCCGCGGTGGAACCGAGAACCTGCCCGGAATCAGTGGGTTCGGCGCGGCGGCTAAGGCTGCGGCCGTCGGCCTGGGCGCCCAGCAGGCCCTGCGCGACGCCGCCGCCGCCCGCCTGCAGGCCGCCGGCGCGGTCGTCGTCGGCGAGGCCGCCCCCCGCCTGCCCAACACCCTCTGCATCGCCACGTCCGGCTGGACGTCCGACCTGCAGGTGATGGGTCTCGACCTGGCCGGCGTCATGGTCAGCGCCGGCTCGGCCTGCTCGTCGGGCAAGGTGAAGGCCAGCCCGGTCCTCGCCGCCATGGGCCTGGACGACCTGGCTGCCTGCGCGATCCGCGTCTCGGGCGGCTGGGACACCACGGAAGAAGATTGGAACCGGTTCGCGGACGCCTGGCTTGAAGCCCATGCCCGTCACGCCTCGCGCCGGAAGGAAGTCGCCTGATGGCCGCCGTCAAACAGACCGTCGAACACGTCGCCAGCCTTGAGAAGTACAAGCACGGCTTCGTCACCGATATCGAACAGGACTTCGCGCCCAAGGGCCTGAACGCCGACATCGTCCGCTTCATCTCGGCCAAGAAGGACGAGCCCGAGTGGATGCTGGCCTGGCGTCTGGACGCCTTCGAGCGCTGGCTGGCCATGGACGAGCCCGACTGGGCCAAGGTCAGCTTCCCGCGGATCGACTACCAGGACAGCTACTACTACGCCGCGCCGAAGCAGAAGGTCGGCCCCAAGAGCCTGGACGAGGTCGATCCAGAAATCCTCGAGGTCTACAAGAAGCTGGGCATCCCGCTGCGCGAGCAGGAGGTGCTGGCGGGCGTCGAGGGCGCGCCCCGCTACGCCGTGGACGCTGTCTTCGACAGCGTCAGCGTGGTCACCACCTTCAAGAAGGAGCTGGCCCAGGCCGGCGTGATCTTCTGCTCGATGAGCGAGGCGATCCGCGAGCACCCGGAGCTGGTGAAGCAATACCTGGGCTCGGTGGTTCCGGTCAGCGACAACTACTTCGCCTGTCTGAACGCCGCGGTCTTCTCGGACGGCAGCTTCGTCTATGTGCCTCCGGGGGTGCGCTGCCCGATGGAGCTCTCGACCTACTTCCGGATCAACGCCGAGAATTCCGGCCAGTTCGAGCGCACCCTGATCATCGCCGACAAGGGCGCGTACGTCTCGTACCTGGAAGGCTGCACCGCCCCCATGCGCGACGAGAACCAGCTCCACGCCGCCGTCGTCGAGCTGGTCACCCTGGACGACGCGGAGATCAAATATTCCACGGTCCAGAACTGGTACCCGGGCGACCCGGAGACCGGGAAGGGCGGCATCTACAACTTCGTCACCAAGCGCGCCGACTGTCGCGGCGACCGCTCCAAGGTGAGTTGGACTCAGGTGGAGACGGGGTCTTCCATCACGTGGAAGTATCCGTCCTGCATCCTGCGCGGGGAGGGGAGTTCGGGCGAGTTCTACTCGATCGCCATCACCAACGGCCGCCAGCAGGCCGACACCGGCACCAAGATGATCCACCTGGGCGCCAACACCCGCTCGCGGATCATCTCCAAGGGCATCTCGGCGGGCAAGAGCAGCAACACCTATCGCGGCCTGGTTTCGGCGCACCCGAAGGCCAAGGGCGCGCGGAATTTCACCCAGTGCGACAGCCTGCTGATCGGCAAGCACTGCGCGGCGCACACGGTGCCCTATATCGAGGCTCGCAACGGGCACTCGAAGTTCGAGCATGAGGCGACGACGACGCGCCTCTCGGAGGACCAGCTCTTCTATGCCATGCAGCGCGGCCTATCCCAGGAGGAGGCGGTGCAGCTGCTCGTAAACGGCTTCGTCAAGGACGTGCTGCAAGAGTTGCCTATGGAGTTCGCGGTAGAGGCCCAGAAGCTGGTGGCCATATCGCTTGAGGGGAGTGTTGGATGACGGGACGGCCGACGCACGAGGGGGAGCGCACCGCGCTCGACGCCGACGGGAATATGCTGCGCGAGTGGGACGGCGTCGTCCTGCTGCGCGCGCTGCCTTCGACGGCGCCAGGCAACTGCGATCCCGCGCCGACCGAGATCCCGGCCGGAGCCCGGGCGACCGCCATCACCCTGCTCGATCCGGATGCGGGCCTGTTCGACCTCGAATGCTACCTCGACGAGGCGGGCGAGGCCTATGCGTTCGCGCACGGCGTCGGCGCCGATGTCCGGGTCGTCGAGCGGATCGAAGACAAGAAGGCCGTGGAACTGTGACCACCCGGGCGCGCAAACCCAAGGTGCTGACGCTGAAGGACGCGTTCGAGACCGAGTTCGCGCGCCGCGAGATGGAACGCCGCGCGCGCGACGAGGCCGTGCGCCGCCAGCAGGAAGAAGACCTGGCCGCCGCCCAGGCGCTGCACGCGGCGATCAGCGGCGACGGCGACTTCCTGGCCGGCCGCGGCCTCTCCGCCGACGTGCGCCGCTACACCGTCTCGCTCGACCACAAGAACTTCCGCATCGCCGCCTATTTCGAAGGCGGCAAGGCCAGTGTCACGCTGGCCGACAAACGAGGCGCCACCCCCGGTTCGGCCGCGCCTCGCAAGCAAGAGACCGTCGAGGGCGTCGAGGACGCCCTCAAGGCCATGGCCCAATTCCTCGCCGACGAGACCCCCAAATGAAGTCGCCGCTCGACGAGCAACCCATGCTGTCTGTTTCCAGCCTCCACGCCACCGTCGACGACAAGGAGATCCTGAAGGGTCTCACCCTCGACGTGCCCGCGGGCGAGGTCCACGCGATCATGGGTCCGAACGGCGCCGGCAAGTCGACGCTGAGCTACGTGCTGACCGGCCGCCAGGGCTATGAGGTCACGGCCGGCGGCGCGACGCTGGACGGCGAGGACCTGCTGGCGCTGGAGGCCAACGAGCGGGCCGCCAAGGGCGTCTTCCTGTCGTTCCAGTACCCGCTGGAGATCCCCGGCGTTCCGGCGCTGACCTTCATCCGCACCGCGCTGAACGCGCAGCGGAAGGCGCGAGGCGAGCCCGAGGTCACCGCGCCCGAATTCCTCAAGCTGGCCCGCGCCAAGGCAGCCGAGCTGAAGATCGACTTCGACATGCTGAAGCGGGCGCTGAACGTCGGCTTCTCGGGCGGCGAGAAGAAGCGGATGGAGATCTTCCAGATGGCGATGCTGTCGCCCCGCTTCCTGATCCTGGACGAGACGGACAGCGGCCTCGACATCGATGCCCTGCGCATCGTGGCCGATGGCGTGAACGCCCTGCGCAGTCCCGACCGCGCCATGCTGGTGATCACCCACTACCAGCGCCTGCTGGACTACATCAAACCCGACCGGGTCCACGTGCTGGCCGGCGGCTGCATTGTCGCCTCGGGCGGCCCGGAGCTGGCGCTCGAGCTGGAGCGCGAGGGCTACGACAAGTACGCGAGGGCGGCTTGATGCGCTCGTTGCCGATCTCCCTTTCCTTTCCCGCTGCAGGCGGGAGAGGGGGACCGCGCCCCGCAGAGGGCGTGGTGGAGAGGGCAAGCCGCAAGCTCGGTGGACCGTCCAGCCGCTCAATGACTCGGTGGATGGGGCTTGCCCTCTCCACCCCCCGCTCTTCGGCGGGCGGTCCCCCTCTCCCGCCTGCGGCGGGAAAGGAAGAGGCGATCCTGTGAGCGTCCTCTCCGCCATACGCACGCGGGACGCCGCCGAGCTTCCCGGCAAGCGCGACGAGGCGTGGCGCTGGACCGACCTGCGCGGCCTGATCCGCCAGGTGCCGGAGCCGTCGGCGGCGCTGGATCTGGGCTCGCTGCCGGCGGGGCCGTTCGACGCCCTGGCCGATGAGGTCCTGGTCGTCGCCAACGGGCAGGGGGCGGCCCACATCGGCGTCGAGCCCGGCGAGACCAAGGTGGTGGCGCTGCGCATTCTGTCGCGCGGCGACGGCGCCCACGTGGCCCGCGTCTCGGTGGATGTCGAAGTCTCCGGCCGTCTGACTGTCCTGGAGAGCTACGAGGGCGAGGGTGGCTATCTGGGCCAGACGGGGCTGCTGTTCAGCCTGGCCAAGGATGCCTCGGTCGAGCGGATCGTCCTGGCCGCCGACGACGCCGAGGGCGTCACGGTCAGCCAGGCCGAGATCGACCTCGCCCCCCGCGCGTCCTTCGCCCAGACCCTGCTCACCGCTGGCGCGCGACGCCAACGGCTGGAGACCCTCGTCCGTCACCCCGGCGGCCACGCCGACCTGCGGCTCGACGGCGTCTACCTGCTGGCCGACAAGCGTCACGCCGACATGACCACCGTCGTCACCCACTCGGACGTCGACGGGACCACCCAGCAGCTCACCAAGGGCGTGGTCCGCGACCAGGCCCGCGCGGTCTTCCAGGGCAAGATCGTCGTCGCGGAGGGCGCCGACCGCACGGACGCGCGCATGGGCCACCACGCCCTGATCCTGTCCGATCGCGCCGAGGTGGACGCCAAGCCCGAGCTGGAGATCTACGCCGACGATGTCTCCTGCGCGCACGGCAACACGGTGGGCGCCCTGGACGAGGACGCCCTGTTCTACGCCCGGCAACGGGGCATTCCGGAGCCAGAGGCCCGGGCGCTGCTGACCGAGGCCTTCATCGGCGAGGTCGTCGACAGGATCGAGCACGAGGGCGCCCGCGACATCGTCCGCGCCTGGGCGGCGGAAAGGCTGAGGGTCTGAGCATGGCCTTCGACGCCGAAGCGATCCGCAGCCAGTTCCCGATCCTGTCGCGGCAGGTGCACGGTAAGCCGCTGGTCTATCTCGACAGCGCCGCCTCGGCCCAGAAGCCGCGGGCGGTGATCGAGGCCATGACGCACGCGATGGAATATTCCTACGCCAACGTCCATCGCGGCCTGCACACGCTGGCCAACGAGACCACCGACGCCTACGAGGCCGCCCGCAAGAAGGCCGCCGCCTTCATCGGCGCCGAGGTGAACGAGATCGTCTTCACCAAGGGCGGCACCGAGGCCGTGAACCTGGTGGCCCACGGGATCGGCAGCTTCCTGCAGGCGGGCGATGAGATCGTGCTGTCGCAGATGGAGCACCACGCCAATATCGTGCCCTGGCACTTCCTGCGCGAGCGCAAGGGCGTGGTCCTGAAGTGGGTCCCGGTGACCGACGACGGCCAGCTCGACCTGGAGGCCTACCAGAACCTGCTGGGCCCGAAGACCAAGGTGGTGGCGCTCAGCCACATGTCGAACGTCCTGGGCACCATCAACGACGCCAAGTCGCTGGCCCGCATGGCGCATGACGTGGGCGCCCTGGTGCTGTTCGACGGCTGCCAGGCCATCGTCCACAAGTCGGTGGACGTGAAGGATCTCGACGCCGACTTCTACGTCTTCTCCGGCCACAAGCTGTACGGCCCCACCGGTATCGGCATCCTCTACGGCAAGGCCGAGAAGCTGGCCGCGCTGCCGCCCTACCAGGGGGGCGGCGAGATGATCGGCATCGTCAGCCAGGACGAGATCACCTACGCCGACCCGCCGCACCGCTTCGAGGCGGGGACGCCGCCGATCATCGAGGCCATCGGTCTGGGCGCCGCCATCGACTGGCTGGCCGGTCAGGACCGCCAGGCCATCGCCGAGCACGAGCACGGGCTCTATGCCCGCGTCCGCGAGCGCCTGGCCGGCTTCAACTGGCTGCGCGTGATCGGCGAGGCGCCGGGGAAGGGGGCCATCCTCTCCTTCACCGTGGACGGCGCCCACGCCCACGACGTGGCCCAAATCCTCGACCGCTACGGGGTGGCCGTCCGGGCCGGGACCCACTGCGCCGAGCCGCTGATGCGGCGTTTCGGCGTCACGTCGAGCGCCCGGGCGTCGTTCGCCCTATATAACACCCAGGAAGAGGCCGACGCCTTCGTGGACGCCTTGACCAAGACTCAGGCTTTCTTTGCGTAACATGAGCATCATGGACGACGCCGCACCCATCGAGACCAAGTCGCCGCCGCTCAGCCAGGCCGAGCTGGATGTGCTGACCGACAAGCTTATCGAGAAGCTGAAGACGGTGTTCGACCCGGAGATTCCGGTCGACGTCTACGAGCTCGGCCTGATCTACAAGGTCGACGTCTCCGACGACAAGGACGTGGCCATCGACATGACCCTGACCGCGCCGGGCTGCCCGGTGGCGGGCGAGATGCCGGGCTGGGTCGAGGATGCGGTGCGCGAGATCGACGAAATCCGCTCGGTGAAGGTGGAGCTGGTCTTCGACCCGCCGTGGGACCCCTCGCGCATGAGTGACGAGGCCAAGCTGGCCTTGAACATGTTCTGATGACCCACATCGACATCATCCCCACGCCTCGTCCCCGGCGGCCCCGGCCGAAGGTGGTCACACTGTCGGAGGCCGCCGCCGCGCGCGTCCGCGAGATCATGGCCAAGGCCGAAAAGCCCTATGCGGGCCTGCGCGTGGGCGTGAAGAACGGCGGCTGCGCCGGCCAGGAGTACGTCCTGGAGTACGCCAGCGAAGCCGGGCCGCTGGACGAAGTGGTCGAGGACAAGGGCGTGACGATCCTGGTCGAGCCCAAGGCGGTGCTGTTCCTGATCGGAACCGAGATCGACTACGAGGTCACCAAGCTCGCGGCCAAGTTCGTGTTCCGCAACCCGAACGAGACCGACGCCTGCGGTTGCGGCGAGAGCGTGACCATTACACCAGCGAAACTCGACTGACGCGACGGAGGCGGTATTCTGTGGTCAGAAACCCGGGGACAGACATGAGCGACGACGTCGAACTGCGCCGCCTGGCCATCCGCCGCGCCGACATGAAGCTCGCCTTCCGCAGCCACTTCATGGCCTACGTGGTGGTCAACGCCGGCCTTATCGCCATCTACTTCATGACCTCGGACCTCGGCGACTATTTCTGGCCCATCTGGCCCATGCTGGGCTGGGGCATCGGCCTCGGGGCCCACGCGGCGTCGGTCTATATGAACGGCGAAGGCATGCGCGACCGCCTCATCGAGGAAGAGCTCGAGAAGCTGCGCAAGACCCGCGGCTAGCTACTCGTCGCCGGCGCCGGCATAGGCGTAGGGGCCGCCGCGCTCCAGGGCCCTGCGATAGGCGGGGCGATTGTGGATCCGCTTCAGGAACGCCGCCAGCTTCGGCCGACCCACGCGGGCTGCGGCCCGGTCGGCGGCGGCTTCCGCCGGGAAGCTCATCATGATGTCCGCGGCGCTGAACTCAGGCCCAGCGAACCACTCCGCCTTGGCTAGTTCGCCTTCCCAGTAGTTGAAGTGGGCCGCCAGCTGCGGATCGATGAAGCTCGATTGCGCGCGCTTGGCGATGCTGTTGACGAGGGGGCGCATCAGCGCCGGCGCGCCGGTCGGCAGCCGCCCGAACACCAGCTTCATCAGCAGCGGCGGCATGGCCGAGCCTTCGGCGTAGTGCAGCCAGTAGGTCAGGCGGCGACGCTCGGGCGTGCCCGCCGGCGGGGTCAGCCGGCCACGGCCGTAGCGTTCCAGGATGAACTCCACGATGGCGCCCGTCTCGGCAATGGTTTCGCCGTCCGCCGTCACCACCGGCGACTTGCCCAGCGGATGGATCGCCTTCAGCTCCGGTGGCGCCAGCATGGTCTTGGGGTCGCGCTCGTAGCGGACGATCTCATACGGCGCGTTCAGCTCTTCCAGCAGCCAGAGGACGCGCTGCGAGCGCGAATTGTTCAGGTGATGGACGGTAAGCACGAAAAGACCCTCGCAAGCGGTTTGCGAGGGTCCTTACAGCGTAAGCGTCAGGCTCCGCTAGCGGCCGGTGAATTTGGCCGGCCGCTTCTCCACGAAGGCCATCACGCCTTCGCGGGCGTCGGTCGTGCGCTGGGCGGCGCCCTGGGCGTAGGCCTCGGCTTCCAGCTGTTCGTGCCAGGCGGAGTCCAGGGCGTCCCAGACCAGGTTGCGGGTCAGGCCCAGCGAGGCCGGGCCGTCGGCCAGAGCGTGGGCGTACTGCATGGCCGCGCCCATCAGCTCGGCGTCGGGGACGACCTTGTTGATCAGACCCCAATCCAGGGCGGTCTTGGCCGGCAGCTTCTCGCCCAGCAGCATCAGCTCCATGGCGCGGGCCTTGCCGATCAGGCGCGGCAGCATCCAGGTGGCGCCGCCGTCCGGCACCAGGCCGATGCGGCGGAAGGCCAGCAGGAAATAGGCGCTCTCAGCGGCCACGCAGAGGTCGGCGGCCAGGGCCAGGGAAACGCCGACGCCGGCGGCCACGCCGTTCACGGCCGAGACCAGCGGCTTGGGCGACTTGCGCACGGCCGAGACGAAGGGGTTGAACGTGCTGAGCAGCGCCTGGTTCGGGGCGGCGCCCGTCTGCGGCCGCGCCGCACCGCCGCCGCCCGACAGGTTTGCGCCGGAGCAGAAGCCACGGCCCTCCCCGGTGATCACGATCGCGCGGACCTTGTCGCCATAGGCGAAGTCGTCGAAGGCGGCCGTGAGCTCGGCCATCAGGTCCAGCCCGGCCGCGTTGAGCGTGCCCGGATCGGAAAGGGTGATGATCCCGACGCCGGCGTCGACGGATGTCTTGACCTTGGGCGTGGCTTGCGCGCCGTCCATGGCGTCCTCCTTGGGTAGAACTCTCTGGGTTCAACTCAAGGCAAGATACCCCGGCGTCAGCCAAGGAGAAACGCTAGGCCGCGCGAGTGGCCTCCGAGCCCATGTCGGCCAGGGAGGTGCGGTTCCGGCCGGAACGCTTGGAGGCGTAGAGGGCTCCGTCGGCGCGTTCCATGAGGGCGGCGGGGGTGTCGCCGGCCCTGTATTCCGCGATGCCGGTCGAGATCGTGATCGCGCCCAGATCCTCGTTGGTCGAGCGCCGCTTCAGGATCCGCGACGAGATTTCCTCGCGCGCCGCTTCCAGGGCCGCGAGCGCCACCGAGCTCTTCTCGCCGGGGAAGATCACCGCGAATTCCTCGCCGCCGTAGCGGGCGGCGAAGCGGGCGCCCTCGGCCACGCGTCCGATGACGCTGGCGACGTAGCGGATGACCTGGTCGCCGGTCTGATGGCCCCAGGTGTCGTTGAACACCTTGAAGTGGTCGATATCGACGACCGCCAGGACCGCCGGCTCGTTGCGGGCCTCGGCCTGGGCGCAGGTGCGGTCCAGCGTCTCGTCGAAGGCCTTGCGGTTGGACAGGTTGGTCAGGGCGTCGGTCATGGCGTCGCGGCGCACCTGTTCCAGGTGCTCGCGCAGGCGGCCCAGCTCGTCCGTGGTGTCGGCGAGCTGGCTCTCCAGGGCCTGGTTCTCCTCGCGCACCTTGCGCGTGGCGACGCTCAGGTTCTCCACCATCACGCGGACGGCGTCGGAGTCCTGCTCCTCCAGCGACTCGCTGGCGGTGGCCAGCTGCTGGCCATAGGCCTCGCTGGTCTCGCGGGCGGATTCGATGGCGCGGTGAACGCTGTCCAACTCCTGGGACAGGGTCTTGCCGGCGTCGAGGATTTCACCCGACAGCTTGGCGGCCGGCAAATGCTGGGCGGCGATCTGTTCGCCGATCTGGTCGGTGAACGGCGTCCCCGACTGCAGCAGCGTGTTGATCTCCGCCGCCACCGTGCTGTCCTTGGCTGCAACATAGTGCAGCCACAGCTCGAAGTTGAGCGCGGTCGGCCAGACCCTGTGGGCCTCCATGGCCTCAAGCGCCTTTCGGGCCCAGAGATAGGCCTTGGGGCTGCGGAGTATTGAATCGATGTCCGACGACATGACTCGGCAATGTAAGGGCGGACCCCAAACGACGCGTTAAAGGCGAAAACTATTCTTCGCTGGATCGCGGCGGCGGCGCCCGCATCAGGAACGCCGGCGTGTCGGCGCCGAAGCCCACCACCCGATCGCGGTCGTCGTCGTCCCGATCGCGGCCTCGATGGGGACGCTCCGACCGGTCGGGGCGGCGCTCGGACCGGTCCGCGCGGGCGGGCGGTTCGCTTCGCTCGGGACGCCCGCTGCGCTCGGCGCGGTCGGTGCCGGCGCTGCGTTCGGGACGCGGCGCGCGCTCGGGGCGTTGAGCCGGTTCGGCGGCTTCGGACTGCACGCTCTCGACGCGCTCGGGACGCTCCTCACGCGGCGCGCGGCCACGGTCGCGACGGGCGCGGGGAGGGCGAGCCTCCTCGGTCCGCTCGGCGACAACGGGGACAGGCGCGGCTTCGGCCTGGGCGCTCTCGACGCGTTCGGGGCGATCCTCGCGCGGGGCGCGGCCACGCTCGCGGCCTCGGCCCGAGCCACTGCCGCCGCGGTCGCGATCGCGGCCGCCGCCGCGCGCGGTGCGCGGCTCGTCCTTGATGCTGCCCCAGTCGACGCCTTCGATGACGATCTCTTCCGGAACCTTGCCGATCAGCTTCAGCACCTTGTCCAGGTTGCGGCTGTCGGCCGGGGTCACGATCATGAACGCTTGGCCGCTCTTGCCGGCGCGGCCGGTGCGGCCGATGCGGTGGACGTAGTCGTCGGCGTGGTGCGGCACGTCGTAGTTGAAGACGTGGCTCACGTCGGGAATGTCCAGGCCGCGGGCAGCGACGTCCGAGGCGCAGAGCAGGCGCAGCGAGCCGTTGCGGAAGCTCTCCAGCGTCTTCATCCGGGTCTGCTGATCCAGGTCGCCGTGGATCGGGGCCGCGTCCAGGCCGTGCTTCCGCAGCGATTTGGCGACCACGTCGACCTCGGCCTTGCGGTTGCAGAAGACGATGCCGTTCTTCACGTCGGCGCGCGCGATCAGCTCGCGCAGCGCGGTGCGCTTGGCCTTGGGGTCGGCCGTGGGGATGCGGACCAGATTCTGGGTGATGGTGTCGGCCGTGGTCGCCGGGCGGGAAGCCTCGATGCGGACCGGGTCGCGCAGGAACTGCTTGGTGAGCCGGGTGATCTCCGGCGGCATGGTCGCCGAGAAGAACAGGGTCTGCTTCTTGGCCGGAGTCAGCTTGAAGATGCGCTCCAGGTCCGGGATGAAGCCCATGTCCAGCATGCGGTCGGCTTCGTCGACCACCATGATCTGCACGCCGGTCATCAGCAGCTTGCCGCGCTCGAAATGGTCCAGCAGGCGGCCGGGGGTGGCGATCAGCACGTCGACGCCCCGGTCCAGCTTCATCTCCTGGTCCTTGAAGGACACGCCGCCGATCAGCAGCGCCCAGGAGAGCTTCTGGCCCTTGCCGTACTTCTCGAAGGACATCGAGACCTGGTCGGCCAGCTCACGCGTCGGCGCGATGACGAGCGCGCGCGGCATGCGCGCCTTTGACCGGCCCGCGGCCAGTCGGTCGATCATCGGCAGGGTGAAGGCAGCGGTCTTGCCGGTGCCCGTCTGGGCGATGCCCAGCACGTCCAGCCCCTGCAGAGCCACGGGAATGGCTTCGGCCTGGATCGGCGTTGCGGTGGTGTAGCCCGTCTCGGCGACGGCCTTGAGGGTAGCGGGCGAGAGGCCCAGGTCGGAAAATTCGGTCATTCGCTAACGATGGTGCGGGGCGCTCCCGCGAAACGGGTACGGCGCGACGCGATGGCGTGGACGGAGATCGGCACGCGCGCGGAACATACGGTGGAAGGCTCCACTGTCAACGCACGGCGCGACACTAGGGTTCAGTCGACGCCCGGATGGTCAGATATCGAGGTCCGCCAGGGCGAACTCGGCGTTCTCCTGGATGAACTGGAAGCGCAGCTCGGGTTTGCGGCCCATCAGCTGCTCGACCAGGCTCTCCACCTGTTCCTCGGCCCGGGGCAGGGTGACCCGCGCCAGGGTGCGGGTCGCGGGATCCATGGTGGTTTCCTTGAGCTGGGCCGGCATCATCTCGCCCAGGCCCTTGAACCGGCTGACCTCGGGCTTCTTGCCCTTGAACTCGGTAGCCAGCAGTTCGTCGCGGTGCTCGTTGTCACGGGCGTAGACCGCCTTGCCGCCGTGGCTGAGCCGGTAGAGCGGGGGCAGGGCCAGGTACAGGCGGCCGCCGCGGATCAGGTCCGGCATGGTCCGGTAGAAGAAGGTGATCAGCAGGCTCGCGATGTGGGCGCCGTCCACGTCGGCGTCGGTCATGATCACGATGCGATCGTAGCGCAGGTCTTCGTCCTTGAACTTCGACCCCGTCTGCGCGCCCAGCGCCAGCAACAGGTCGGAGAGCTCCTTGTTGCCGCCGAACTTGTCGATCGAGGCCGAGGCGACGTTCAGGATCTTGCCGCGCAGCGGCAGGATCGCCTGGGTCTTGCGGTTGCGCGCCTGCTTCGCCGAGCCGCCGGCCGAGTCCCCTTCGACCAGGAACAGTTCGGTGCCGTCCGTGGCCGACCCCGAGCAATCCGCCAGTTTCCCCGGCAATCTCAGCTTGCGGGTCGCCGAGGCGCGGGCGACCTCCTTGTCCTTGCGGCGCTTGAGGCGCTCCTCGGCGCGCTCCACCACGAACTGCAAGAGGGCGCTGGCCGACTTGGGCTGGGCGGTCAGCCAGTGGTCGAACGGGTCGGCCAGGGCCTTCTCCACCAGGCGCTGGGCCTCGGTGGACGACAGCTTCTCCTTGGTCTGGCCCTGGAATTCCGGGTCGCGGATGAACACGCTGACCAGGGCGCCGGCCTGGGAGATCACGTCGTCGGCGGTGATCAGCCCGCCACGCTTCTCGCCGGTCAGTTCGGCGTACTGTTTCAGGCCCTTGGTCAGGACGGCGCGCAGGCCCGCCTCATGGGTCCCGCCTTCGGGCGTCGGCACGGTGTTGCAGTACGACTGCATGAAGCTGTCGGCCTCGCCGAAGCCGGCCGGGGTCCAGGCGATCGCCCATTCCACCTTGCCGGTCTCGCCCGGACGCGCGAAGCGGCCGGCGAAAGGCTCGGGGGTGACGGTCTCCAGCCCCTTGATCCGCTCGGCCAGGAAGTCTGCCAGGCCGTTGGGGAAGCGGAACACCGCCTCGGCCGGGGTCTGGTCGTGGATGCGGCTGGGGTCGCACTTCCAGCGGATCTCGACGCCGCCGAACAGATAGGCCTTGGACCGCGCCATGCGGTAGAGGCGCGCGGGCTTGAAGGCCACGCCGTCGCCGAAGATCACCGGGTCGGGCGAAAAGCTGATCTGGGTGCCCTTCTTCCGCGTCGGGCCCAGCTTCTCGATCGACCCGATCGCCTTGCCGCGCGTGAAGGCCTGGCGCCACTCGAAACCGTCCTTCCAGGCGGTGACTTCGACGCGCTCGCTGAGCGCGTTCACCACCGAAACGCCGACGCCATGCAGGCCGCCCGAGGTCTCGTAGGCCTTGCCCGAGAATTTCCCGCCCGAGTGCAGGACGGTCATGATCACTTCCAGCGCCGACTTGCCCGGGTACTTGGGGTGGGGGTCGACGGGAATGCCGCGGCCGTCGTCGGTGACGCTCAGCGACCCATCGGCCTCCAGCGTCACCGTGATCAGCTTGGCGTGACCGGCGACGGCCTCGTCCATGGCGTTGTCGAGGACTTCGGCGAACAGGTGGTGCAGCGCCCGCTCGTCGGTGCCTCCGATGTACATGCCCGGCCGCTTGCGGACCGGCTCCAGCCCTTCCAGCACCTCAATGTCGGCCGCCGAGTAGCCGGAGGGTTTGGTCGAAACCGGCGCATCGGGACGCGGCTCATGGCTTTCGGCCAGCGGCGCGGCGGGTGCGGGGTTCAGGGCGTCGTCGAACAGGTCGGGCAAGGGCTTGGCGTTGGACTGGGGCATGACGCGGGAGAGGGTGGTGCGATTCTGAGGGGCTCGGTATGAACAGGCCGGGCTCTCAAGGCAATGCGACGAGTTGCGAAGGGGCGGACGGCGTGACCAGCTGGAAGGATCCGGAGATCGCGGGCGTGCGCGCCCTGCTGGCGGCTCGCCAGCCGGGGCCGGGCGCGCCGGCGCCCACGGTCGCCGAACGCCGCGCCGCCATGGACGCGGTGGGCGAGATGGGCGGCCTGCCCACAGGCTGCTTCCACGAACCGGCGACCCTGGGTGCGGTGAAGTGCGAGCGGGTGGTTCCGCAAGGGGCCGTTCCGGGCCGGGCGATGCTCTACCTGCACGGAGGGGCCTACACGGCCGGCAGTCCGCGCAGCCACAGGCCTCTGGTGGCCCGGCTGGCGGAAGCCGCCCGCACCATCGCCGTTGTCCCCGACTATCGCCTGGGTCCCGAGCACCGCTTCCCGGCCGCGGTCGAGGATGCGAGCGCCGTCTACCGGGCGCTGCTGGCGGGCGGGATCGAACCCGGCCAGATCGTGGTGGCGGGCGACTCCGCCGGGGGCGGCCTGGCCCTGGCCCTGGCGCTCGCCTTGAAGGCCGAGGGCTTGCCCCAGCCGGCGGGGGTCTTCGTGATCAGCCCGTGGGCGGACCTGACCCAGTCGGGCGCCAGCTACCGCACCAAGGCCGAGACCGACCCGATGATCGGCAAGGCCGGCCTCGACAAGAACGCCTTGGACTACCTGGGCGGCCTCGACCCCCACGACCCGCTGGCCTCGCCGGTGTTCGGGGACTTCGAGGGGGTGGCGCCGATCCTGATCCAGACGGGCTCGGAGGAGGCGTTGCTCAGCGACAGCATCACCCTGGCCGACGTCCTGGGCCACGCCCGGGTCGAGGTGCGGCTGGAGGTCTGGCCGGAGATGATCCACGTTTTCCACGCCTGGAGCGGTGGTCTGCAGGCCGCGCGCCGCGCGATCAACCTCGCAGGGGCGTGGATGGAGGCGCGGTACGGCGCGTGAAGTGGCTGGCCGGGGTGGTCCTGGCGCTCGCGGCGCACGGCGCGCAGGCCCAATCGCTGGTCCTGTGGGCCTGGGAGCGCCCCGAGGATCTGCGGTTCGCCGGGCGGGCGGCGGAGGTGGCCGTGCAGACGGGCTTCATCGAGCTATCGGGCGACAGGTTGATCGTGAGGGGGCGCCGCCACCCGCTGGAAGCCGAGGCGGCGCAGGTCACGACGACGGTGGTCCACATCCAGATCGACCATCGCCGGCCGCTCGCCTGGAGGGCGGAGCGGGCCGCGCAGGTCGCTCAGGCGGTCGTTCGGCTGGGCGGTCGGCCCGGCGTGCGCCGGCTGCAGGTCGATTTCGAGGTGCGCGCATCCGAGCGGCCGGTCCTGTTGGCGGTGCTTCGGGAGGTGCGGGCCCGCTTGCCGGAGGGGCTGGAACTTTCGATGACGGCGCTGGCGTCCTGGTGCGAGACCGAGGGCTGGCTGGACCAGGCCCCGGTGGACGAGGTCGTGCCGATGCTGTTCCGGATGGGCCCGGGCGGCGAGCGACTGAAGGCCAGGCTGGCGGCGGGCGGCGACTTCGCCAATGCTCGGTGCCGCGCGGCGCTGGCGATCTCGACCGACACGCCCCTGGTTCGCGCGCCGGCCGGCCGGCGGGTCTATCTGTTCAGTCCGCGAAGTTGGACGGCCGCCAGCTTCGAACGCGTCGAGCACGGGGTGGCGGCATGGCCGGGCGTCTGAGCGGGATGGTGGCATGCGCGGCGGCGCTGGCGCTGCTGGGTGCGGACGCGGCGCGGGCTTCCGGGCCGGGCGCGCTGGGGCCCTGGTACGTCGATCCGTTCGGCGGCGACGCGGCCGACCTCAAGCGGCTCTACGACGGTCGACTGGGCGTGGTGATGGCCCGCGCCTCGCGGCCGCAGCTGTACATCGCCTGGCGGCTGCTGCACGGACAGGAGGTGGGGCAGGTTGCGGGCGAGGCTCTGGCGACACCCTGCTGCGACCCGCCCTGGCGCTGGCGGTACACGCCCCGGGACGGCGTCGGCGTCGATGGCTGGCTGAAGGCGCGCAAGGCGATCCCGGGCGCGGCCACGATCGACTACCTCACCACCGAGCGTGACGGTCCGAACTACACGACGGTGGCCAACTGCTTCGACGAGGCCTTCGACACGGCCTCCGCCACCTTGAAGGACCGCGCAGCGCGATACGGCGCGGGCTCGCCCGAGGTGAAGGCCTGGCTGGACGCGCAGGACGCGGTGTTCGACGCCTGCCACGCCTCGGGCGCCGCGATGCCCCCGGCTCCGGCCGACGCGCCGGCCTGGCTGAAGGCCGACCGGGCCTACCAGGAGGCGGCGTTCGAGCTCTACCAGGGCCGCTACAGCGACGCTGCGATCCGCTTCGCCGCCCTCGGCAAAGACAAGGCATCGCCCTGGCGCCCGCTAGCGCCCTATCTGCGCACGAGGGCGCTGGTGCGTTCGGCCGTCGTGGAGAAGACCGGGGGCAGCTTCGCCGGGGCGCGGTCGGCGATCAACGAACTCGCCAAGGCGCCAGCCGGGACCTTTGGCCAGGGCGAAGTGCGCAAGATGCGCCGGCTGCTGGACTACAGGGACCGCCCGAAGCAGCTCCTGGCCGAGCTGGACAAGGAACTGGCCGCGCGCGAGGCCGCCCCCGACATCGCCGTCAGTTTCCGCGACTACGCGAGCCTCTTCGACAAGGGTGTCGGCGCGCCGGAGGCCTTGGACTGGATCATGACGATCCGCGCCCAGCCCACCCGCGCGGCCATCGACGCGGCCACGGGCGAAGGCAGCGGGCCCGCCGCCTACGCGGAACTCGAAGCCCGCACGTTGCGCGAGGCCCTCGCCCATGCGCGCGAGCGGTGGGCGGCGACGCGGGACGAAGCCTGGCTGGTCGCCGCGCTGAGCCTTGTCCAGCCCGGTGCGGCGGAGGCGGCCGGCCTGGCCGCGGCAGCTGCAAAGGTGTCGCCGGATGCGCCAGCCTGGCTGAGCGCGCAGTACCATCTGGGCCGCCTCACGCTGGCGACCGCCGAGCCGGCGGCGACGCGCACGCGGCTGGATGCCGTGCTTCTGCGGGCGGACCTTTCGGTCAGCGACCGCAACCTCTTCACCGCCCAGCGAATGCAGGTGTCGGCCGACCCGGCGGAGTTCGCGCGGCTGGCCCTGCGCAAGCGCCTCTGCGCAGACAGCGACGAGAAGAACGGCTGCGTGCGGGGCTTCTGGCAGGCGGACGTGAGCCAGCCGATGGGCGTCTACGATGGCGAGGGCTACGCCGGGACCCAGGGCTTCGGCGACGACGCGCGCGCCGTCATCGACCGCCTGCCGCTGAAGGCGCGGGTGGCCCTGGGCCGCGACACGCAAATCCCGGCGAAGCTGCGGCTGGACATCGCCCTCACCAACTACGCCCGCGCCGTGGCCCTGGGCGACCACGTCACCATCGACAGCCTGACCACCGACCTGGAAACCTTGCTGCCACAGCTGGCCGCCGAGTGGCGGGGGATCCGGGCGACCCCGGTCGGCCCGGACAAGCGGTTCCGCGAGCTCTTCGTCCTGGCCAAGGTCCCGGGCGTGCGCACCGACCTCGTCGACTACGTCCGGCCCGAGGGCGAGGTGGCGCAGTTCCAGCCGCCCTGGACGAACTGGCTCTTCCTGCCCAAGGGCAGGCCGGTGAAGCCCGAGCCGCCGGCTCTGGCGCTCTATCAGGCGCTGGGAACCGGCGTCGACGGGGAGACTCTCGACGCCTCGACCGACCTCGCCTGCCTGGGCGAGTGCGGGGCAGGGGCCTCGCCGCTGCGGCTGCCCGACTTCGCCGCGGCCGGGGCGGCCCAGGCGGCGGCGGAGCGGGGCTACTTCGTCCGCATTCGGCCGTCCTACGGCGAGGAGCCGCCCCCGCCGCCTCCAGGTGCGATAGCGGCCTGGGACGAGATGCTGGCCTTCGCCCAGGCGAACCCGAAGCATCCCCAGGTCCCCGAGGCGCTCTACTGGATCATCCGCGCCGGACGCTGGGGCGGCAGCCACAACCACTCGGGCAAGCGGGCCTTCCAGCTCCTGCACAGGGCCTATCCGACGAGCACCTGGGCCAAGCGCTCGCCGTACTTCTACGACTGAGAACGCCGCCAGCCATTTGGGCTTGCGAAACGCCGTCCAGCGAGCGACGCTCTCATCGGGAAGACCGCCGTCAAGGCGGCGCTCGACGGGAGGAACAGATGCAACAGGCCAGCAAGGCGCGCCCGGGCGCGCGGATTCCGGCGGAACTCGCCAATATCGTCGGGACGTCGGCGGCTATCCTGGCCGTCGTGGCCACCGGCTCGGCGATCGTGGCGGCGTGGCCCGATCTGACGGAGTGGCAGTTCGCGGGGGCCTACCTCGCCCCCGCCGGTCTTGCCTTCGCGGTCTACTGGTGGATCGCCCAGAAGCTCTGAGCGGTCACTTCAGCGGATCGTAGATCCGGGTCAGCAGGTCGGGCTTGCCCTCGATCCGCTCCAGGCGCGGATAGCGCAGGCCGCCATGATAGCTGAGCGGCGTCACCTTGAAGTGGTCGCCGTCCTTGACGATGAGGGTGATCGGCTCCTTGCCGCCCTTGGCCGCGGTGATCACCTCCTTGAGGCGGTCGGTGTCGTAGGCGATGCCGTTTACGGCCAGGATCTTGTCGCCCACCGTCAGCCCCGCCTTGAACGCCGGCCCGTCCCAGAGGACGCCGGTGATCGTGGCCTCGCGGTTCAGCACCAGGCCCAGGGAATAGGTGAGGTCGATGTTCTTCCGGTTGGCCTCGTTGTCCTTCCAGTAGTCCGTCGGCTTGTCGGTGTAGACCAGCTTGTAGCCGCCGCGGGCCAGGCCATCGAGCGGATAGGCCGGCGCCACGCGCCGCGCGCGGGTGTCGAGGAAGGTCGCCCAGTCGTAGGGCAGCACCGTGTTCAGCGTCTTCACCACATCGTCGAAGGTGTAGGTGAGGGGCTGTTTCCAGTCGCCGTCGTTGACGCCGAAGAACGCGCGGCCGAAGTCGTCGAGGGACTTCTTACCGCCGGTCTTCTCGCGGATCAGGGTGTCGGCATCCAGCCAGATGAGCTGGCCTTCCGAATAGTAGTCCTCGCTGCGCTGCCAGCTGGTCCAGGGGATCGGGCGGCGGCCGGCGATGATCGGGTCGTTGGTGGTGTCCTCGACGGTGCGCCAGTCGCGGCCGGGGCGGCCCTCGGAGTAGAGCGCCGCCGTCATGGCCAGCGCGTCCAGGGTCTGCTGCTTGGTCACCAGGCCCGCCCGCGCGCCCAGCACGAAGCCCCAGTACTGGTCCTGGCCCTCGTAGACCCACAGCAGGCTGTCGCGCATGGGGACGTTGAAGTTGGGCGTCCACAGGTCGGCCGGGCGCCGGTACTTGCCGTCCCACGAGTGGTTGTACTCGTGCGGGAGCAGGTTTCGGGAGGGCGCATTCTTGGCCCAGTCGATGAAATATTCCGGGTCGGTGCCGTTCTCGGACGAGCGGTGGTGCTCGAGCCCGATGCCGCCCATCCGGTCGGTCAGGGCCAGCAGGAAGTCGTAATGGTCATAGTGGCGCGCGCCGTACAGCTTGTCGGCTTGGCGGACCAGCTCGCGGTGCTGCTCGATCTGTTCCGGCGTGGCGGCCAGCAGCTCGGGGCGGTCGGCGACGATGTTCAGGCGCACCGGCGACTTGCCGCTGGTGTCCAGGTCGTAGCGCTTGAAGTAGCGCCCCGCGAACATCGGCGAGTCCATCAGGGTGTCGAAGTCGACCGTCTTGAACCGCGTCCAACCCTTGTCGACCTCGCGGGTCTCCAGCGCCGTGCCGTAGCCCCAGCCCTCGGGCAGCCTGATCGCCGCGTCGATCTGGATGCGGCGGGTGAAGTAGCCGGCGGGATAGAAGGCCAGGTTCAGCCACTGGGCGTTCAGCATCTCCGGCGTCATCACCACCCGGCCCTGGTCGCCGGCGGTGGGCGACAGGTACTGAAACTCGATCTCCAGCGACTTGGCGTCGGCGGGCGGGCTCAGGTGGAAGGCGAAGACCTGAACGGGGTCGCGGGTCCACGGCACGACCCTGCCGTTCGCCTTCACCACCAGTCCGGCCATGTTGTGCAGCGCGTTGCGCGGCGAATGCCCGCCCGGAACCCACTGCGGATAGAGCAGGGTCACGGGCCCGCCGCCGGCGATCGGGATGGTCTGGCGGACCCGGAAGATCCGCCGCTCGATGTCGGTGGCGTCCACCTCAAGCTTCAGCGTACCGGCCGGATAGGCCACGTCGCGGGGCGTGGCGATCGGCGCGGGCATCGGCAGCGGCTGGGGGCCGTCCGACGGCTGGGCGGCGAGGGGAGAGGCCACGCAGAGCGCGGCGGCGAAGGCGAACAACGCTGACTTCAAGGAAATGCCCCGGAACAGTGATTGTGACGGTTCTAGAACCTGTCCGGGTGGGGGCTCAATGGCCGCTCGACGCAAAAGAAAAGGGCCGCAGCTTGCGCCGCGGCCCCGATCTCAGGTCAGCTTTCGCCGACTAGCACTTGTAGTACATGTCGAATTCGACCGGGTGCGGGTGAAGGGCGAGGCGCATGACCTCTTCCATCTTCAGCTCGATGTAGGCGTCGATGAAGTCGTCGGTCATGACGCCGCCGGCCTTCA
>Ga0255338_1002128_pt1 | contig 31549 bp, 25 predicted proteins | sample MeOH1_35cm_T4_19_FD_203715 | JGI IMG/M metagenome (GOLD analysis project Ga0255338, IMG submission 203715) | Sandy soil microbial communities from University of British Columbia, Vancouver, Canada - MeOH1_35cm_T4_195 | ecosystem: Engineered > Artificial ecosystem > Sand microcosm > Unclassified ... | reverse complement strand
ATGCACCTATACCTAACGGCAGTCGATTCGACACGACAGTTCCATTCAGCATGGCGCCCAGGGTCGAGGTGGTTTGAGCCGGGACACGATAGTTTCCCGTTGGGACAGACCCCGTTGCGACGAGCGTCACCTGCTGGTTGTAGCCCCAACCGTAAGAGCCGGATGGCCCGGCCGGAAACACAGTTGGCTCAGCCCCAATAGACACCCATGACGTGTTGAGATTTTTTGTTTCCAGTGCGTAACCTATGCCGGGAATTCCGGTTTCAAATACAGCAGCGGGGCCGGTTTGGCCCCGATACGTCACACCCGGAACCACTCTCCCGAGCGGCGTTACGACGATTGCATCGATCTGGCAGCCGGCGCCGGCGATTCCTGCAACATATGCGCTTCCGGCAGTCGATGACGGAAACTGAATCCCTGGGGCTAACGAATCTCGAACATGGCTGATCGTGGCCGGAAGCGCCGGCGACGGATTCGAACTCGGAGTTGTCGTACAACCAGAAAACGCTGATTCAGACAGAAACATGACGCCCAGAATTAGAGCACTCGAAGTAATTTTAAATAGCATAAGAAGCCCACCTACAATTGCGTGTCGGATCCATCAAAGAAAGCCGCCACAACTGCCATTTTCTGGGGGGAATTTATCTTCATTTTAAAGTCCTTATGTCTTCAAGCCGTTGTCAGCGGGGGTAGTAGGGCGCACCGTTGGCCGGGGCGCAGCAAACTACAGCTTGCCGTGATGACTGGCAAGGCATAGGGAGAGTCGCTCTGCATCCGCAGATTCCGAGGTACTTACGCGGCGCGCTGCGCGCCGCGCGTCCAGTCTTTTCTCAACGACGCGGCTGATTCGCTGCGTAGTTCGGACGAGGCACGCCATCCGCACAGGCTGCATCGATGCGCTGCAGAGGCTGCAGCCCCTTTTTCTTCTTCCGCTCCGGCAGGGTGTAGGGGACGTGGCACACCGACGATTCGTCCTTGCCCCACCTGACGGTCAGTTCGCCCTGCGACTCCAGGCCGCGCGCGAAGATCTTGCCCATCTGGCCGACGGAGCCGACTTCCTTTCCTTGCTCGTTGACCACGGTGGCGCCGAACGGGAGCGGCTTGCCATTCGGCCGCCGGGGCTGGATCAGCGCGGAGCGCCCTGACTCCGTGGCGAATTTCAGCATCGGGGCGGATCCCGCCAGCGGCGCCACGCTCTGGCTCGTTTCCTTGAGCTCAACATCGGTCGACAACCCCTTCGGGTCCAGTTCGACCATATTCATATTGAACGGCGTGAGATACGGCACGATCGCGTAGCCCCGGCTGTCGATCCGCACACCGGAGGCATTCGTCACGCGCGCGCCTTCCGCTCCCGGTGCTTCGACAATCGCAAACGTTTCCGACAGCGGCTGGGACAGCGTGATCCCGCCCGGATGCGCCACCATGGCGCCGCGAGCGGACACGGAGGCCTGCTGGTAATCCGCGCCGCCGCTGACGCTGGCGCTGAGTTCGGCATTCGGGGCACGATACATCACGTTGGCGCCGCCAGTGGTCGTCGAACTGCCGTTGCCGTTCGCGTGATTGGCGTTCAGGCCGTAGGAGAAATTGTTGTCCACGCCGGCCGCGCCCGAGACCGACGATTGCAGCTGGGTGCGCCCGGCGGTATCGCGCAGCATGTTCCCGGTCATCGTCATCGGCGTCTTCCCGCCCAGCGGAATCGTCAGGCCGACGTAGTACAGCGTGCTCATCTGCCCGCCGGAGTTACGCTGGCGCGTGGCGGACACACTGTAGCCAAGATTCTTGTAGGCATTGCTGTAGCCCACTGAATAGCTGACGTCCGAGCCGCTGCGGTTCCAGTACGTCGCCGTGGACGCGGTGGCATTGATGTTGCCGCCGCGCTCGCCGAGGCGCTGGTTGAGTGTCAGCGACGCGCGATTGCGTTGCCGGTAGACCGTGTCGATGGACAGGCCGCGCTCGGCCTGGTCGCGGGCGAGCATGGCGTCGTTGAGCCCGAAGTAGCCGGCCGTCGAATAGCGGTAAGCCGCGATCGAGACGTTGGTGCCGGTGGCCACCACGTTCTTCGCATAGCTCACCCGCACACTGGAGCCGTCGAAGCGCTTCACGCCCGGGATCGAGGTGCGGGCGTGCGTAACGTCCCCCCCGAACGCGCCGAACGTGGTATTCAGCACGCCGCCGGCCATCACCGACACGTAGCCTTCTGCCACGGTGATACCGCCGTAGCCGGTCAGCAGGTTGGTGAAGCCGTGCTGCCAGGTGCCCTGGGTGAAGAGCGGATTCTTCGAGCTTTGCTGATTGCGCACTGTGCCCGCCACCACGCTGTAGCGGCTGGTGCCAGGACGCAGCGACAGCGGCACGGCAGCATACGGCACGGAGAACGAATGCACGGAGCCGTCCGCTTCCGTGACGGCAACGTGCAGGTCGCCGCCGTAGCCGGTCGGGTAGAGGTCATCGATTTCGAACGCACCCGGCGCGACCGTGGTTTCGTAGAGCTTGACGCCGTTCTGCGAGATCGAGACTTTCGCGTTGCTGTTGGCCACGCCTCGCACGACCGGCGCGTAGCCGCGCAGCGAATCCGGCAGCATCCGGTCGTCCGTGGAGATGCGCACCCCGCGGAACTGGGTGGAATCGAACAGATCGCCGGAGGTATAGGACTCGCCGATGACGAGCTGCGACGACAACGACGGCAGGCTCCGTTGCAAATACGTTGCAACGTTCTGGTACTTCTGGCGCCCTTTGTCATCCAGGCTATACGATCCGTCGTGACGGAAATGCCAACCTCCCATGTTGACACCCACGTTCAAGCCCAGGTATCCCTGGGTCTGCGCGTGGCTGCCCTGGCTCTTGCTGCTGTAGACGTTGGCGTTGTAGCCGAGCATGCCGACGGGGACGCCGGCATCCCACTGGTCGGGGCTCACGTATCCGCGCGCGTTACGAACCAGCGCAATCTGCGGAATGCTGAGATTGAGGCGCTGTTCGCCGAAGTCGAAACTTGAGCTGGCGTCCGGAATGGCTTGCCCGAGGCGCACGCAGGCATCCGGCTCGGCGAAGGCGGCCTTCACATGGTGAGGCAGCTTGCCGAGATTGACCCCGGCCTGCTTCAGCAGCGCTTCATTGAAGCAAGGCTGGGCATCCGCCGTGCCGGCCACGGCCTTGAACGGCACGCTGGCGCGCCCCACCCAGTTTTGATCGACATAGATATCGACACTGTACGTTCCAGGCGGGACGACATTGCTGCGCTCGAACTTCGACAGATCCACGCCGCCGCCGCTGTTGTTGAGAAAACCGCTCTCGAACTCAAGTGACGTGGACTGGATTTGCGCGATCTGGAACGGCGCCGGCGTGCCGTCATCCGCGTTCGCATTGCTCTGCCAGCCGGCCAGGCTGGTCAGCAGCAATGCGCATATCGGCCGCAACTGCGGCATGTGGCCAATATCGGAATTCGGACGCTGAATCGGCGGCATGGAAAACACTCCGGAAGTAGATCATCAGGCGATCGTGGATCGGACCACGCCATCGGTCCTACAGTCCGACCTTGCTGCCCGACATTGGTACGTGGCGCACGGGATGCGCAACGCTTACTTGTGTGAGATTTCTGTTCACCCAGCAGGGAGGCTGGTGAGGACGTGCTGACCGGACCGGCTAGTTCCGTGGGTCGGTGGCGACGGGTACCTGGGCGTTCTTGTTGCCGCCCCAATCGTCGATGCTGCTGTATTCGATCGTCGCTTCCGCGGCGGGCATCGATTCCAGCCCCTTGATCGGAAATGTCTGCGATCCACCAGGACGCACATACCCCATGCCCGCATCGAACGTCTTCCCCCCCACCTTCAACTGGACGCTGCCAAGGCTGACGACATAAGGGCTGGGGTTGACGGTCTTCAGGACATACTGGTTAGCTTCCGGGTCCCTGGCGATGTGCCACTTGAGCAGTGCCGGGGCTTCGTCGACTTTACCCGGCAGTCCGGCCGGCCGGTACATCAGTTTGATCCGTGTGCGGAAGGCAACCTGAAGACGGTTGCGTTCGTCTTCCGCGGTTGGCTTCGGGGGCACGTCCAGCACGTTGAGCCAGAACAACGATTCCTTGTCGGTCGGCAACGGTTCATTCGTATAGATGATGCGCAGGGTCTGGCCTTTGCCGGGCTCGACGCGGAACATGGTCGGGGTGAGCGTGAACGGCACGTCGATCTTGTCCGGCGAATCATTTTCGTTCCCGACATCGATCCACGTCTGTACCAGAGAGGGAAGGCGGCCATCATTCGTGACCTTGATGGTCATCTCGCGCTCTTCCGCGGGAAAGATGACGCGCGTGCCTGACACGACGACGGCTGCGGCGGCCGTTGACGCGATCGATGCGGACACAATCGATGCGGAGACAATCGCCATCACCCTCGATAGCTTCGACTTCGGAATGCTGAGTGTCATATGAGTATCCTTTGCGTTGTTACCTCCTGTCGCAAGCCGCTGGCCGGGGCCGGCCAGACGGCTTGCAAGCTCGTACGTCAATCCCCGGAGATCAGAGATTCGTCCTCGCGCTTACGGGTACATCAGGGTGTATTGCACGAACGAGTTCGCGCTACCGCCCGTTGCCACGCCAGTTGCCGTGTATTCGGCGGCGTAGCTCATCTTTGCGGCACCGGTCTTGCTATCGATGTCCACGATCTGCGAGTTCTGGTTGCCGCTGGCTGCGCCTACCTTGATCGGATTGGACTGATCATTCAGGATGCCGATTTCCACGTTGGACGCGGCGCCTTCGCCCTGCAGCTTCAGACGGCCGGTGTCGGCGTTGACGGAGGTGCCGGGTTCGAAGGAAACAGAGACCTTGGTGGGCGCATCCTCGGAGACGGCGCAGCCCGTCAGCGAGAGGACGAACGGCGTGCGGCCGGCGGTGGCGCCCGCCTTGGCCAGCGTGCTCGTGCTCACGCGCGGCAGAGCCACGGCCAGGTCGTTGGTGCCGGCGTTGATCTTGCAGGTGGAAGCGATCACGCTGCCGGTGAAGTTGATCGTGCCGTCAGCCGCTTGCGCCGTGCCAGCTGCGGTCATCAGGCCAGCCGTTGCCAGGGTAATTGCCAGAATTTTCGTTTTCATTTTCAGATTTCCTCTCGGAGGTTGCAAAAAAAGGTTGCAAGGAACACTTGATATGTAGAGCCAGTCAGAAGTGCTGTGAGTGAATGGCTTTACATTCAGGCATGGTCGAGACTACCCACTCTTTTAGGAGGAGTGCCTCGGTACAGAGTGGCTCACAGCCGGTACTGTGGGCGACCCAGTATTAGGGAAGTCGGTCAGAAGATGATGTTTGGCTTCTGTGACTACGTTTCATCAATGCTGGCCGACGCTGCTGTCAAGGCCATATCTGATGAGATCGGCATTGCTCTTTATTCCGAGCTTTCGCATGGCACTCATCTTTTGGCAGCTTATTGTCTGCTTGCCCTTCTTGAGAAGCGCTGCGATTTCACCGATGGTCATCCCGGAAATATAGAGGCGCATAACCTCAGATTCGCGGGGGGAAAGCTGTTGCGATTGTTCTATATCGGACTGAAAACAAGCTAAGGCCGTACGGACCTGAGGAGAAACATATTCGCCGCCAGCAGAACTGACAAGAATGGCCGTGACTACTTCTGCTGCATCGTCATGCCACGCTACGATCGCGGAGACGCCAAGGGCCAATACGGACTTGATAATGGCGGGCTGCTTGTAGCTCGTCAGGACGACAATTTTCACGTTTGGGTGAAGACGCCGAAGACGAGAGAGGTAGGCCAGCCCATCTCCAGATTCGCTTCCGCGAATCGCGTAATTCGTAACAACAACATCACATTTGATGTCGGCTAATGTACTAAAGAGTTCTTGTGACGTTTCACACGAAGCCAAGATGGTTATCTTCGAAATTGAATTCAGCGCGCATTTCAGGCCACTCAGCATCAATGGAGTGTCGTCAGCCAGAACAATGCTTATATTAAATTTACGCATATTAACCTTGGCGCCTTTTTGCAGATTAAATAGTGATCCCCTGTAACGGTGTGGGTGGGTGGGCTTTCAATATGTGTATGATGTACGATTTTCGGTCCCAAAAATATAGGACAAGTACGAAATTCACGCTACTTAATAGGACGAGTCCTAATTTTAAGAATTGTTCACACTTTTGATCTTGCAGTGTCACAAACCGGGCCGGCCGCGCAGGCATGCCCGGCGATGCCGGCGCGAGCTTGCGGGAAGCAGGAGCGGATCAAGGCCAAAGCGTGAGCATTTGGGTGCTGCGGCACGCCACCAGCCATGTCAGGGAAGGCGCTGGGAGAGAGGCCACACGATGACTCGTCGAGAACCACGACGATCCGCTTCAGGTCAATTTGCAAGGCGGCGGAAAACGACAGGGCGACGGGCGGTCGTCAGCCCGCGGAGAAGAAGCGGACTATGGCATCCCGCTGGATGGCGGGCGATATCAGGAAGCCTTGCGCCCTGTGGCAGCCAAACTCCTGGAGAATCCGCAGTTGGGCTTCGGTCTCCACGCCTTCCGCGATAACGGTCATGCCCATCTTGCGCCCAAGCTGCACCACGCTCGAGAGGGCAGCACGGAAGGCATCGATCGTGGTGGCGTCCTTGATCATGGACCGGTCCAGCTTCAGATCCGTGAAGGGCGTCGCCACCAGTCTGTAGAACGAGCTGAAGCCGCTGGAGAAATCATCCTGGGCCAGGTCAAAGCCGTGCATGCGCAGGCGGCATGCGCCTGCGTAGTAGTTGCTTTCCTGCGCCGCCATGGAGTCTTCGGTCAACTCGAAACAGATACGCCGTGGATCGCCGTTGGCCGCTGTTACCTGCGCATGCAATCGATCGGGAAGATCCGGGTCATCCAGCAGCTTGGTCGTGAGGTTCACGCAGACGGTAATATCGAGGCCGCGGGCCTGCCAATCTTGTTGCGCGGCGAGTGTCTGTGCCAGCATGGTCTGCAACAGGCAGGCCTCGAGCCCCTCGCGCTCAATGGCGGGCAGGAAGGCGCCGGGCAGCAGCAGCCCGAATTTCGGGTGTTCCCAACGCACCAGCGCCTCCACCGCATGGCGCAGACCGTCGACCAGCGCGTACTGTGGCTGGAACCAGGCTTGCATTTCGCCGTTTTCCATGGCGGCGATCAGGGCATCGCGGTGAAACTCCGGGGTATTGCCGAGACGGGCGGGACGTACACGCTTCACGCTCTCGCGGTAGGCGCCAAGCGCGGCATGCACGCCTTGCTGTGTGAGCGGCTTCGGCAAGGTAGCCATCACCGCGATGCCCAGCGATTCAGCGACCTTGCGGGCGCCGACCAGTATCGGCCGCGGCGCGGTGCTTGTGATGACCAGCGCCGGTGCGATCGCAGACGCAGGCAGGCTCTGGATGATCTGGATGCCGTCGGCGCCGGCCACATTGAGGCCGGTGACAACCAGGTCGAAAGGGCATTCGCCCAGGCGCTGCAAGGCTTTGGCTCCGTCGGCGTAGCCTTCCACATGATGGTCGCCCTGACAGGCGAACATCTGCATCGTGGTGGAGAGGTGCTGCGGATTCTCTTCCACGACCAGGATGCGGTGACGGCTCGCGCTGCCCGGACCTGCAGGCTGCGCGCCACAACCATGCAATGGGGTGCCGGGGAGTTGGGCTTGATGCAGCGCGAGGGTGCTGAGAGATCCTTTCATGCCGATAGGATAGAAGGATGGCCGGCATAAAAAAATAGGACGAGTCTGAATCTAGCGGTTGGAGCGAAAGAAATCGACGCGCCAGCCATGCCCGGCTGCCAAGTGAGGGGCACGGGCAGGGATCGTATACCATTGATATGGCCTACTTCGCACTTGCAGGCTGAAAAGTGATCAAAAAGTATCATTGCAACCGGGGTTGAAACCCTGGCGCCGTGTGGGCCAAGCACTGTGGGTGGCGATATTGCGCTATTTGCCATTCACACCTTGGGTGTCTTGTGCAACTTTCTACAAGCGTGGGCTTGATGGATGACTTTCATTTGCGTGTCATGGTGGCGGACGATCACCCAGTCACGTTGCTTGGCATAGCGCATTCGCTGCAAGGGGCCGGCGGCATCGAGGTGACCGGGACAGCCTCGAATTCCACGGAACTGATCGACGCGCTCGGCAAGCAGCCATGCGACGTTCTGGTGCTCGACTATGTCATGCCGGACGGTAAGTACGGCGACGGACAGGCACTCATCTCGATGATCTTGCGACGGTTCCCCGAGGTGCACGTCGTGACCATTACCATGGTGGACGATCCCGCGGTGCTGCGCGCCATTCAGACGCTTGGCGTGACCTGCGTACTGAGCAAGTCCGATGCCATGGCGCATATCGTTACCGCTGTGCATGCCGCCTATACCGGTGGGCAATACGTGTCGCCTACTGTTGCGTCTTTGCTCGAAGACCAGGAGGACCCTGGCGCCACGCGCAAGCTGAGTGTCCGGGAGGCGGAAATCGTGAGATTGTTCCGGGCGGGCTACAAGGTGGGCGAGATTGCTGCCCAGTTGCATCGTAGCAAGCAGACCATCAGCGCGCAGAAGGCTGCGGCAATGAAAAAGCTTGGGGTCACGCGCGATGCGGATCTGATCCGCTACAGCGGCAACGACAAGCAAGCGGAGCCGGAAGGCGGCCAAGAGGGCGCGTGACGCCGGCGCGCCTTGCGGCACGGTTCGCCGGGCTGAACGCCTGATAGATCCAACAGAATCAGAATGAAGTCAACGTCGCCGTGAAACTGAAGCCCCTTGTCAGGCACCGCATTTCCCGCGGTCGCCGCGACTTCAATCCTGAGCTGATGAAGCGGTATCAGCTTACCCTGCTGTACGGCGGTGGTGCCGCACTATCGGCTTTCATCTTGCTGTGCTCGGTGTTGGCCTTGTGGATGGCGGTCAGTGACTACAATGCGGCGGCGCGCGCAGGGTTTCTGACGCAGGAGTCCAGGCTCATGGTCAGCATGACAGGGGCCGGCACGGTCCTGAAGCTGAGCACGGGCTATGCGGAAGGCGTGTGGGACCGCCAGGCGATGCCGTCGCCGGCCTTGCGCGAACAGTACCTTGCCAATCATGGTCAGCTGCGCATCAGCGGGGATTCGGGCCGCCGAGTCTATGCCGTGGCGGCCGAGGTCAGCGACGCCCGGCCGGCTTCGAGCTACTTGCCGCTTCTGGCCATGGTGGAGAAGCAGTTCAAATCCAGTTTGTTGCTGACGCGGACGTCCGATCTTTCCGCGAACACGTATTTCTATTCCGTGCACGGGGATTTCCTGGCTACGCTGGTCCGGTCTGGAAACGGCAGCGATGTACCGGTGTCCCGCCTGCCCGATGCGCTCAGGTTGTTCAAGGAGACCTGGCCAGACATCGTCAGCCTCGCGCAGGCTGCGGTAGCCCATCCCGAAGCCACGCCGACGGACGTGATCTGGATGGAGCCGCGATTTGATCCGCTCTCGGGCGCGCTGGTGTTCCGCATCGTACAGTTCCTGTTTGACAGCGATAAAAAGCCGCTTGCCATCGTCGTTACCAACAGGCGTCCGGGCCGGTTCCTGAATGGCCTGCAGAATCCGGGCGAAGGGGGCGAGTTCGCCATTATCGACGGGCGCGGCAAGGTGTTGCTGACGCCGGACGCCAAGCGCAGCGCCTTCATCAGCCACGTGGCAGCCACGCATAACGGTGCGGCGGGGCCGGGCGTGCAGCAGACCTTCCGGGACGGCGTCTTCAAAGTCAGTGACAGCCTTCCGGGGACGGACTGGAGCCTCGTCTACGCTTATACGCCTTACACGATCCTGGCCGGCCTGAAGTATCGCGTGCTGGCGATGGGCGCCCTTGCCTTGACGGGATGGTTGTTGCTGTGGGTCCGCATTGTCATCTATCGCGACAAGATCCTCCTGCCTTCGTATGAGCGCGCGGTGCGCCTCAAGGAGAGCCAGAAGCTCAACCGCGCGCTGCTCCATACTGCGCCGGTGGGCCTCAGCCTGCTTGCGCAGGCCGATGGCAGCGTGATCGTGGACAACAACGTGATGGCCCGCTATGCCGAGCAGGTTGGCGAGCCGCCCCTGAACCAGCGCATGTGGGAACTCTATCGGCGCGCGTCGCAAGCGCGTGCGGGCAGCCCGAACAGGAACCGGCCGCTGGTCGCCCAGGAGTTGACCATCGGGGGGGCGGACACGCAGGACTTGACGCATCTGATGGTGAACTTCACACGTGTCAAGTATCGAGGGGAGGAAGCTCTGCTTTGCGCGTTGCTGGACATCAGCGCGCAGAAGAAGACGGAGCAGAAGCTCAGGGAGGCGCGCCAGGCGGCGGACCAGGCCAACAAGGCGAAATCCACGTTCCTTGCCACCATGAGCCACGAAATCCGTACGCCGCTGAATGCGATGATCGGCTGCCTGGAACTCATGGGGCGCTCGCCATTGTCTGCCGGCCAGCGGCGAAGGCTGGAGATCGTCGAGTCGTCGTCCGCTTCGCTGCTTCGCATCATCAACGACGTGCTGGACGTGTCCAAGGTCGAAGCGGGGCAGCTGACATTCGAATCCATTCCTTTCCGTTGCGACCAACTGCTGCAGAATGTGCGCGACACGTTCGCGCCGCTTGCGGAGGCCAAAGGCCTGGCGCTGACTTGTGACATCTCTCCCGATGTCGACGGCTACGTTCTTGGCGATCCGAGCCGGCTCAGGCAGGTGATCGCCAACCTGGTCAGCAACGCCATCAAGTTCACGGAATCCGGCCATGTGGTCGTTCGCGCCGCCTTTGTGCCAGACAACGAAAGATCTGTCGTGCAGTTCGATATTGCGGATACCGGCATCGGGATGGATCCGTCCGCCGTGCCAACCCTGTTCGCGCTCTACACGCAGGCCGACAGTTCCATCCATCGACGTTACGGTGGCACCGGCCTCGGGCTGCCGCTGTGCCAGCGCATTGTGGAAGCAGCGCAAGGCCAAATCTCGGTCGAATCCACGCCGGGGCAGGGCAGTACCTTCACGGTCAGGTGGCCATTGCAACGAACGGAGGCACCCCTCGAGGGCGCGCAGGACGGCGGAGCGGCGCCGGGCAAGGCATCGGACGCTGCAAGCGCGGTGGAGTCCGGTGACGGTGAGCCGCCCATCCGGGTGCTGGTCGCGGAAGACCACCCGGCAACCCGTGCCATGCTGGCCGATCAGCTCGAGCAACTCGGCTTTGACGCGACGATCGTCGAGAATGGCGCGAAGGCGTTGGAGGCGCTTGCGCACAGGCAATATGACGTCGTGCTGACGGACATCGGCATGCCGGTGATGGATGGCTATGCCCTGGGCTCGGCCATCCGGCGGCAATATCCAGGCCTGCCTGTCGTCGCGATGAGTGCGCATAGCTCACCGGAACAGGCGCATCGCAGCCTGGAATCGTGCATTTCCACGGTGCTGGTCAAGCCCTTGCCGCTCGCCGTGCTGGGGCGCGTCCTGCGGTCGCGGGCTGGCCGAAGCGCGCCGAGAGAATCCGCTATTGACAAGACATTGCCGGAATCGTCGGAATTGCCGATCACCCCGCAGGTGTGCGAGGCGATGCGCACTACCACGCGGCAGACAACAGCGGCGATGACAGAGGCCTTGCGGGCGGGCAACGCCGACGCAATCCTCAATGCACTGCACTCGCTGAGCGGAGGTTTTGCGCTGGTGGGAAATGCGACCCTGGCGGAACTATGCATCGGCCTGCAGCAGTTGGTTAGAAGCGAGGGGCTCGAGAGCTTTCAGGAACTGTGGCCAGCGTTCCAGCAGGAAATAGAAGAGGCGCTGGGCGCGTTGAAAGCCAGCAGTCAGGAAACCTGACGCACTGAACGAAGCTGCCAGGATGCGCCAACACCGCTCGCGATGACGCATCCGGAGTCCCCGCTTGCTTCTACGCCCGTGTCTGCCCCGCCCCGGCGGCCTCCGCCGCGCGCCGCACCGCAGCCGGATAGCGCACCGTAAAGATCACGGCACCGGCGAAGGCGGCCACCGTGGCCGCGATATCGATCCACAACGGGATCGCGCTGACGTATTCCGCCGCCGCGTCGGCGGCCACCATGATGGCCAGCGCGGCGGCCCACGCCAGCGTGATGTGGCGGTTCACCGCCAGGAAGCGCGGCGCGTTCCAGTATTCCTGCGGTACACGCTCGCGCGCATATTGCAGCGTGAACGGACGTCCGATCGCCAGCGAGACCGCAACGATGGCAAACAGGCCGGCATCCACCGCGAGCCGCACCGTGGCCACTGTCCATTGGGGCGCGGCGATTGCGGTATAGAGCAGCAGTAGCGCAAACAGCGCAAGGCTCCCTACCTCCAGCACCTTGAGCGATTCGCCACGCCGCCACATGCGCAGGCACATGGCCAGCGAGACGGCGCAGGCCGCGCCGAGTCCGGCCAATGGGGACGCCAGCCGCATGGCGATGAAGAAGGCGATGAAGGGGGCAAAGCCGGTCAGCATTCCCATGCTGGTCTCCTTGGTGTCGTAATGCGGTGATGCGGCACGATGCGTGTCGTGTCGTCTTGCGTGAATGAACAGGGCGGCAAGGAAGCGCGGCGGCGTCGGCTCAGTCCGCGCCGTGCCAGTTGCCGTGGAAGCCGAACGGCACGCGGTGCGAAAGCTGTACCGTGGCAACCGGGCCATCGGCCATCGCGCCGGCGTCCAGCACCACCAGGTCGCTGCGCGCCTGCGCGCCGCGGTAGACCGTGGCCAGCAGCCATCCGTCGCCTTCGGCGCTGTCGGCCGCGCGCGGCACGAACACCGGCTCGGAGATGGCGTCGCCTTGGGGCAGCACATGCACCGCGCGCTTGCCGCTGCGCAGGTCGATGTGCGCCAGGCCGTCATAGCTGCCGCGCGCGCTGCTCTCGTGCTGGCGGAACGCGAAGTAGCCGTGGCGATAGGGCAGCGTGGAGAAGCGTTCGTCGAAGCGCGGGAATTCCCCCGGCATGTCGTCCAGGTACTCGCGCGTGAAACTGTCGGACTTGCCGGCCATGTCGAAGGTCCAGCGGCACAGGCGCGCACACTCGCCATTGGCGCTGGGATTGAACAGGGGCGCGCTCTCGTACTGCATCACGTCGGCGATGATCTTGTTGCCGGCTTCCCAGGCGTTCATGACGTGGAACACATAGCAGGCGTCGCCGCGGAACCAGCGCATCTGCGCGGCGCCGCCATTGCGCGGCATGATGCCGATGTGCGAACCCTTCTGCGGCTCCCACGCGTAGGCCGGCTCGCCCCGCATGGCGCGGTCCATGCTGCCGGTGAGCGGCAGGATGGGAAACAGCACATGGTTCTGCGTCACCATGAAATCGTGGACCATGCTGGGGAACGGCGCTTCGAAGCGTTCGAGGCGCTGCAACTGGCCGTTGCGGTCCACCACGCCGTAGCGCATGCCAGGCGTGAAGGGGCCATCGACGGAATAGGCGAAGAACACCATTTCACCGGTGACCGGGTCCACCTTGGGGTGCGCGGTCATGGCGCCTTTGAGCTTGCCTCCGTAGTCGACGTCGCCGCGCGTGGCCAGGCTCTCGCTGTCCAGTTCGACCGGCAGGTCGGCTTCTTCCAGCGCCAGCAGGCGGCCGGCGTGCCAGAGGATATTGGTGTTGGCCACGCCATCGTTCTGGCCAAGCACCGAGGCATCGGTCGTGGCGGGGTTGCCCCAGCTGCCGAACAGCGCACGCCCCGCGGCCTGCTCGCGCTGGAACTTATTGGTGCGCACCCAGCGGTTGCGGTAGCGCACGCGGCCATCCTCGATGTGGAAGGCGTGCACCATGCCGTCGCCGATAAACCAGTGGTACTGCGCGTCGCGCGGCGCGTATTGCGGGTTCGGGCCGTTGCGGTAGAGCGTGCCGCGCAGCGCGCTCGGCAGCTCGCCCAGCACCGGCAGGTCGGGCGCGTCGCATTCCATCAGGATGGGGGCGAAGTTGCCGCTGAGATAGGGGGACGACGGGAACGGCTGGCTCATCTCGTGCTCCTTGTTGACTGCTGCGGGGTTGGCTCCGGCGTGGCCGGGGGGGCCGGGTTCGTTGCCGGCTTGGTTACTTGTTGCGTTATTCGCTTATTCGCTTATTCGCTTTCAATGCCGGTTTCGGGCATGGGCGCGCGCATGCCTTGCACCAGCAGCCGCATCATCTCGGCATGGATGACGCGGAAACCGGGGCCGTCGGGCAGTTTGCCGGCCAGGCGTAGCATCACCAGGCCGTGGATCGAGGCCCAGATCACATAGCTCAGCACCTGCGGGTCGCCGTGGATCAGGCCGCGCTCCACCATGGTTTCCAGGTGCGCGCTCATGGTGCGGCGCGCGCGGGAGCCGGCGCGTTCCAGTTCGGGATAGCGGTCGTCGCCCGGCTGGGTCATGTCGAACATGAGCCGGTAGGCGTTGGGCTCGGCAAAGGCGAAGGCGAGGTAAGCCTCACCCACCGCGTGTGCCCGCTCGCGCGGCTCGCCGGCGCTGGCGCCGGCGGCTTCCAGCGCGGCGGCGAAGCGGTCGAACGCCGCCGTGCGCACGGCCGCCAGGATGTCTTCCTTGTCCTTGAAATAGCGGTACGGCGTCATCGGGCTGCAGCCCAGTTCTTCGGCGAGCTGGCGCATGCTCACGCTGGCTACGCCGCCTTCGGCAAAGCGGCGCTCGGCCACCGCGCACAGGCGCGCCTTGAAGGCTTCGATCTCGTCCTGGGTAAGGTTTCTTGCCATTTGTCCGTTGTGCTGCGATGGATGTTGTGTGCCCTTTGTGGCATATCGCCAGATGATCTGGCGTCTATGTTTTACAGTGTATATTTACGATGTAAATTGTCAAGGGAAGCTCTTGGCGGAAGAGGTCTGCGCGCCATTGTTCGCCATATGGGACAATCGCCCGCATTGACGCGCACGACTGATGGCGCGCGCAAGGCGGCAAAAGGGATTGGCGCATGAAGACGATCGAATGGAAGGACTGGGAGATTTTTTGCCGGGTGGTGGAAGGCGCGAGCTTCACTAAAGGGGCCGACCTGGCCGATGTGCCGAAGTCGTCGGCCAGCGCGGCGGTGTCCCGGCTTGAGGTGCAACTCGGCGTGCGGCTGTTCGAGCGCACCACGCGCCGCGTGCGGGTGACCGAACGGGGCCAGCAACTCTACGACCGGGTCGCCCCCCTCTTTAACGAACTGCGCGAAATCAGCGCCGAGGCGGTGTCCGTCAGCGAGCAGGTCAGCGGCACCCTGCGCATCTCCACTCCGTACGAGGTTGGCTCGCTGCATCTGTCGCCCAGCCTCACGCGGCTGCTGCGGCTGCATCCCGAGTTGCGCGTCGAGGTGGATGTGAGCTGGGAGCAGCCCGACCTGGTCGAGCGGGGCTACGACCTGGTGTTCGTGATGACCCACACCGGCTTGCTCGACAGCTCCTTCGCCAGCAAACGCGTGGTGCTGATCGATCGCGGGTTCTTTGCGTCGCCGGCGCTGATACGCGCACGCGGATTGCCGCGCACGCCGCAGGACCTGGCGAGCTGGCCGACGCTGGGCAATGCCGACGACCGGCGCTGGGAATTCCTGCGCGATGGCGTGGAGGTGGCGAGCCTGGCGGTGGAACCGCGCATGCGCACGCAGAATGCGGAGATCCGGCTCAAGGCCGCCCTGGACGGGCTGGGCGTGGCGCGGCTGTCGCCGCGCTATGTGCAGGACGAGCTGGACCAGGGGCGGCTGGTGCGGGTGTTGCCTGCTTATTCGTCTGCGCCGCTGAAGGTCTATGTGCTGATGCCTGCGCGCAAGCTGATGCCGGCCAGCGTCAGGGTGTTTCTCGATGTGCTGGAGGAAACGTTGGGGCCTGGGGGCGCGGAAATTGTCGACACAGAGCCCAGCTTCAACTGACTAACAGGGAACGCGGAACAGGCAACGGGCTCCCCGGCCGGGAGGGGGCGGAACCCGCGTCCGCTCGCGCTCAATACGGCTGGTCGCCGGGCCGGATCTCCAGCCCCAGCGTTTCGGCCAGGCTGATCATTTCCTCGTCGTCCTCGCCGCGCGCCAGCCAGCCGGCATAGGCGTCGCTCTCGGTGTCCCAGTTCCATAGCGTGATGCCGGCCAGGCGCAATTGCTCGTGCGCCAGTTCCATCAGCTCGGACACGCTGGTTTTTTCCAGGAATTCCTCGTCTTCGGGATCTTCCACGCCCCAGTCGAGCTCGATGTCGAGGCGGGCGCAAAGCTCATCCATGCAGCTGATGAAAGACGGCGCGTCCTTCCAGTCCACATAGAAGCCGGACTCCCAGTCGATGACGTCCTTGAGGATCCACAGCAGCTCTTGTCCCTCGACCGCGTCCGCGTCGTCCGAATTGGCCAGCGCCTCGTCGAACAGCGTCTGCTGCTTCTCGATCATGGCGGGATCGTCGAAGTTGATCAGCTCGATCAGGCGCCAGAGCGCGCGGTGCGTTTCGTCATCCAGTTCATCGCTCATCGCATCAGCCCTCCATCGGTGCGGCGCCTCTACGGCGCGTTGAAAACGGGAATTCTAACCACGCCAGCGCGCCGGCCGCTCAGCCGGCGATGCGCGGGATCTCGCGTTGCCCGCGCGGCGTCACACGCAGCGCGCGCGAGGTGGACGTGGGCTCTATCCATTTGCGGACCATCAGGCTATCGAGCAGCGCCGCGCCGAGCGCGCCGCCCAGGTGCGGCTTGCGTTCGCTCCAGTCGGGACAGGTGCAGGCGAACTGCCGCCGCTTGCGCCGCGCGACGTCGAGATCCACGCCGAGTTGCGCCATGCCTTGCGTGCCGCTCTCGGTCAGGTCGACGGCCGTGCCGGCCACCACGATCCAGTTGGCGTGGGACATGCGCTCGAACAGCGCAACCGCAAGTTCCCCCGCGAGATGGTCGTAGCAGGTGCGGGCCTGGCGCAGCGCCGCGGGCGCGGTGCGCGAGGCGGGCACCACGCGCACGCGCGGCGGCTGGCTCGCCAGCGACGCACTGGCCAGCGCCTCGATGGCAACGCCGATCTCGGGCGTGGCCAGCCGGTAGTAGCGATTGCGTCCGCGCGTCTGCACCGCGAGCAGCCCGCCCTCGCTGAGGCGCGCAAGGTGGCCGCTGGTGGACGATGCGGACAAGCCGGCGATGACCGCGAGCTCGCCCGCCGGGCGCGCGCTGCCGTCCATCAGCGCCCACAACATGGCGGCCCGTCCGGGGTCGGCAAGCAGGCTGGCCATCTGGCTGATGCCGGGAGCGTATTCCATAGTTCATCTCGCGGTGAAACAACGATCGCAGTATAGACGCATACTCACCAATATCAACCGCGTTCCCGCACCCATGCCGATGCCCGTGCCGATGCCGTCAGATCCGCTTGCCGCCGTCACCCATCCCGACCCGACGCCCTACTACCGCGGCCTCGCCGCGCGTCGGCCTTTCTATCGCGACGAGGCGCTCGGACTGTGGGTTGCCGCCGGCGCTGCCGAGGTCGAGGCGGTGCTGGCGCATCCCGCCAGCCGCGTGAGGCCGCTCGCGCAGCCGGTGCCTCCCGCGCTGGCCGGCAGCCCTGCCGGCGCAATGTTTGGCGGCTTGATCCGCATGAACGACGGCGCTTGGAACGCGCCGCTCAAGGGCGTGCTGCGCAAACGCATGGGGGCCCTGGAGCTGGCCGGCATGCGGCAGCGCGTGTCGGCGCTGGCGCAGGATTTTCCCTTCGACCCGACGCAGCCTGGCGCTACCGTCAATCACTGGATGTTCTCCTTGCCGGTGCTGGCCGTGGCCGATGCGCTCGGCCTGGCGGTAACAGGCAGGCCGGGTGTGGCCGTGCAGGCCGCTGCGCAGGTGACGGCATTCGCGCGGGCCATGTCGCCGTTGGCGACCTCGCAGGAGACCGCCGCCGGGAGCGAGGCGGCGACCTGGCTGCAGGCATGGATGCGCGAACGCTTGTCGGCAGGCGAGCCGGACCTCGCGCCAGGCCGGCCGCTGGATGCGCTGCGGCGCGAAGCGCTTGCAGCCGGCGTGGCGCAAGAGGTGATCGCCACCAATGCGATTGGCCTGCTGATACAAGCGTGCGAGGCCACCGCCGGACTGGTCGGCAATATGCTGGTGCGGCTTGGCAGGGAGATGGCGCAAGACCGGCACCCGGACGCATCCGGCGCGTTGCGCGATGTCGCCGCACTGGTGCTGCGCGAAGATCCGCCGGTGCAGAACACGCGGCGCTTCCTGGCCGCCGACGCACGCCTGTGCGGCGCGGACCTGAAGGCCGGCGATGCAGTGCTGCTGGTGCTGGCGGCCGCTTCGCTCGACGAGCGCGTGCCTGCCGAAAGCGCTCGTCCGTGGACCTTCGGTGCCGGCCGTCATGCGTGTCCCGGCGACGCGCTGGCCGTCTCGGTGGCGCAGGCGGTTGTTGCCGCGCTGCTGGTACGCGGCGCGGATCCCGCGGCGCTGTTGCGGGCATTTCGCTACCGGCCCTCGCTCAATACGCGCATTCCGCATTTCCTCTGAGCGCCGGAACCGCCAGACACCTGGCAAACCACAAACACCGGAACCACCGGAACCACCGGAACCACCGCAATCACCGCAATCACCGCAATCACAAAGGAACAACCGCCATGATCGCAGTCATCTTCGAAGTCGAGCCCGCCGAGGGGCGGATGGATACCTATATGAACATCGCCGCGCAACTGCGGCCCACGCTGGAAGCCATCGACGGCTTTATCTCGGTGGAGCGCTTCCAGAGCCTGACCAACCCCGGCAAGCTGCTGTCCCTCTCGTTCTTCCGCGACGAAGCCGCGGTCATGGCCTGGCGCAACACGATGGAGCACCGTCACGCGCAGTCGGCCGGGCGCGGCGGCGTGTTCGCCGGCTATCGCCTGCGGGTGGCGCACGTGCTGCGCGACTACGGCCTGCACGAGCGCGAACAGGCGCCGGCCGATAGCCGCGCCGTGCACCAGCCCATCGCGGCGCCGTCATCGCAGGCAGAGTGAGCGGGCCATGGAATCGACATTCCTGAGCGCGCAGATTGCGCTGATCGGCTTTACCTTCCTGCTCGCCGGGCTGGTCAAGGGCGTGGTGGGGCTGGGCCTGCCGACCGTGGCGATGGGGCTGCTCGGCCTGGCGATGCCGCCCGCGCAGGCGGCGGCGCTGCTGGTTGCGCCATCCATGGTGACCAATGTGGTGCAACTCTACAGCGGCCCGCGGCTGGGCCAGCTGGCGCGGCGGATGTGGCCCATGCTGGTAGCCATCTGCGTGGGCACGTGGCTGGCGGCGGCGCTGATGCCGGCCAGCCTGATGGTGCACGCCACGTCCTGGCTGGGCGTGGCGCTGGTGCTGTACGCGGTGCTGGGGCTGGCCGCTTTCCACCCGAAAGTGCCGGCTGCCGCCGAACACTGGCTGGGGCCGCTCGCTGGCGTGATCACCGGCGCCATCACCGCCGTCACGGGCGTGTTCGTGATTCCGGCGCTGCCCTATATCCAGGGCCTGGACCTGGACAGGGAGACGCTGGTGCAGGCGCTGGGTTTGTCGTTCACGGTGTCCACCATCGCGCTCGCGGTAAGCCTGGCGATGAATGGCGCGTTGCTGCACACGCCTGTCCTCGGCGCTTCGGTACTGGCGCTGCTGCCCGCGCTTGGCGGCATGTTCGTCGGCCAATGGCTGCGCCACCGCATCAGCGCGACGCGGTTTCGCAAGCTGTTCTTCTGCGGGCTGCTGCTGCTCGGCGCCGAGCTGGCGCTGCGTGGGGTCTTTTAGGCTCGCGTGCTGCGCGGGAAAGCCTGACAGAACGTCCTGCCGCACTGCATACTGGTGCTGCGCTGCAGCGAAACGCTGCGCGTCCATGCCAGCCATGCGCCCCTGACGGCGCATTCCATCACCGCGCGCGGGAGATGCCGCCGATGACACGTCGCAAGAGCAGTGGCAGCAAACTCTGGAGCACCCTCGGCAAGATCGCCACCCGCAACATGCGGCGCGCGCAGCGCACGGTCACGAAGTCCGCAATCAAGACGGCGGTGAGGCAGGGCGAGGCCATGAGCAAGGCCACGCAACGCGTGTTGAGCGGTGTCGTGTCCCCGGTGCCGGCGCCGGCAGGCCGTGGCGGGGGGCGCTGGGAAGAAGGAAGCTGGGGGCTGGGGCCACTCGTGCAGCGCCGTTACCGGCTGTTTATTCCGCCAGGGGTGAGCGCTTCTCGTCCGGCGCCTTTGCTGGTGCTGCTGCATGGTTGTGGCCAGGACACGGCCAGCTTTGCCGCATGCACCCGCGCCGCAGTGGTGGCGCGCAGCGCGGGTTGCGTGGTGCTGATGCCCGAGCAATCCTCCCACGCGAACGCGCAGCGGTGCTGGAACTGGTTCCGCTCTTCCGCGCGCGTGGTGGCCGAGGCGAGTCTGCTGATGGCCGTCGTCGAGCATGTGTGCCAGCAGCGCCCGATTCGCCGCGATCGCGTGTTCGCGCTTGGCCTGTCGGCCGGCGGCGCCATGGCGCAGATACTGGGGCTGCGCTATCCGGATCGCTTTGCCGCGGTGGGTTCGCATTCCGGCGCGGTGCCGCTGAGCGCGTCCAACGCCGCGCAGGCGGCGCGCGTCATGCAAGGCAAGGGCCATCCCGACGTGGAGGCCGCGCGGCTGCTGCTGGCGGGGCGCCGCCCGCCGCCCTTGCTGCTGGTGCACGGGGATGCCGATCACGTGGTGCACTTCGACAACGCGCTTGCTTCGGCCGCGTTGTGGCAGCAGTTGTTGCCGCAAGCACCCGTGCTGGCCGCACCGCGCCGGGGGCAGCGCGGGCAGCGGCGGCCCTTCAGCGTCTATGCATGGTCGAGCGAGCGGCAGCCCTATGTCCGCCTGGTGCGGATCGAAGGGCTCGGGCATGCATGGAGCGGCGGCCCGTCCAGCCAGGCCTTTGCCGATCCTTCCGGCCCGGATGCGCTGCGTATCGCGTGGCAGTTCTTCATGCAGTGCCTCGCTGCGCGGACCGCGCCGGCGCGAAGGCGCAAATTGGTGAGAGTGGCTTAAGGCTGGGCAGCGCCCGGCTGGAGCGCCAGCGGCGCCTCTATCACCACATCGCTCTCGGGGTACGCCACGCAAGGCAGGATATAGCCCTCGTCGCGCTCGTCGTAGCTCACGCCCGGCCACTCGATGCGATAGGCAATTCGCCCCGCGGACAGCCGGCACAGGCAGGTGCGGCAGGTGCCATTGCGGCACGAACTGGGGAGTTGCACGCCGGCGAGCAGCGCGGCTTCCAGCAGCGTTTGCGTGGGCAAGGTGGGAAAGCTGCTGCCCAGCGGCTCGACGCGCGCGGCAAAGGCCGGCGAGGGCGGCGAGGGCGGCGAGGGCGGCGAGGGTGGTGCGGTGGCGCCGGCCGCGTCGCCGGATCTCAGATCGGGTGCATGCGGGCCGTTGCTCATGACTGCGCCTCGCCATCGTCCGCGCCGGGAAAGCGGGCGCGGCCATGCGTGGCGTCGCGCAGCGCGGCACGTGCCGCGTCCAGCGCGCTGGCCGGCAGGCGGATCGTCAGCCGCGCGGCCGTGCCATGCTCGCCATGTGCCAGCATGTGGCCCTCCTGCTCGATCCAGCGGCGCACGCGCGCCTCGTCGGCGTAGTCCACCTCCGCAACCAGTTCGGCATAGGCGATGCGCTCGATGCGCTGCGCATCCTTCAGGGCCGCGGCGATGGCATCCGTATAGGCCCGCACCAGCCCGCCCGCGCCCAGCTTGATGCCGCCGTAGTAGCGCACCACGGCCGCCAGCACGCCCTCCAGTTCATGGTGGCGCAATACCTCCAGCATGGGCCGGCCGGCGGTGCCGGAAGGCTCGCCATCGTCCGACATGCCGGACTGGCCGCCCGCCAGCAAGGCCCAGCAGACATGGGTGGCGGTGGCGTGCGCTTCGCGCAGGCGCTGTAGTTCGGCCATGGCCGCTGCGCGGTCCTGCACGGGAATCGCGTAGCCGATGAAACGGCTTTTGCGGATTTCCAGGTCCGCCTGGACGGGAGAAGCGAGGGTGTAGGTCGGCACGGGTGGGGCCACGTCACGGCGAGCCAAAAGCGGCGCCAGCGGGCTGAGAGCTAAGGGAATCGGCTCCTGGCAGGGAGCGTGCGCCAGTGTACAACAGCGGCCCCGGCCGTCCGGGATGTGCGGATTGCGCTGATTGCGCGGACGGCCCCTGGATGTCTGCAATTTAAGACACTTTCAACAAGTTGTAACAAATCATTCATAGGATGCGAGTCGGCCTGAACGCCACGCGGCTCCCCACAAGCGCGCGGCAAGGCGGCGCAGCGCGTGCCGCCCAATCACTCACATAATCGAAACGGGAAAGAAGAATGCTCGACAAACCGGACGCATCCCGCCGCAAGGCGCTTAAATTCCTGGCCGGCGCACCCATGCTGCCGCTGGGCCTTGGCGCTTCCGCCTTCCTGGTCGGCTGCGGCGGAGACGGCGACGCGGTAGCCGCGCCGGCACCGGCACCGGCGCCCGGCACGCCCGCCGCCGCCACCTTCACCACCGCCGAGTTCACCGGCATGGCGGCGCCCACGCTGGCCAACCCGGCCGCGATGGCGACCACCACGGTGGGTTCGAGCCTGAAGGTATCGTTCAGCGATGGCAGCAGCCAGACCTTCAAGCTGGCCTACCAGCCCTTCTTCGTCACCGGCGACATGGTCCCGGACGGCGTGGGCGGCACCATCCTCGCGGGCGGCTATGTCGACATCAACAACCAGCCCATCATCGACACGTCGGTGGCCGGCAAGGAGCGCCAGTTCTTCTCGGACTCGCCGGACGGCACCTCGCTGCTCAAGATCGACGGCGCCAAGGTGGCCGGCGTGAAGGGCAACACGGTATTCGCCGTCGTGCAGTTCGAATACACCACGCGCGACCAGTTCGGCACCGACACCTACGGCCGCCTGCCGTCGCCGATCGCCGTGCTCACGCTGGACCAGGACCCGGCCACCGGCAAGCTGGCGCTGGTCAAGTACCACAACGTCGACACCTCGGGCGTCAACGGCCTGTGGATCACCTGCGGCGCCAGCCTGTCGCCGTGGAACACCCACTTGTCCAGTGAAGAATATGAGCCGGAAACGTTCCCCAATGCTGCGGATGTGAGTACAGGCGCGGGATCCTATTCCGACCAGATCGACCAGTACACGAAGTTCGCCAAGAACCTGTACGGCAATGCGAACATCGCGTTCAATCCCTATCTGTATGGCCATCTGCCCGAAGTGACGGTTAATCCGGACGGCACCGGCACCATCAAGAAGCACTATTGCCTGGGCCGCATCTCGCACGAACTCGTGCAGGTGATGCCCGACAACCGCACCGTGCTGATGGGTGACGACGCCACCAACAGCGGGCTGTTCATGTTCGTGGCCGACAAGGAGAAGGACCTCTCCGCGGGCACGCTGTACGTCGCCAAGATCGGCGCTGGCTTCTCCATCGATCCGGCGGCTCCCGGCGCCGACCTGTCCTGGGTCAAGCTCGGCCATGCCACCAGCGCCGAAGTCGAGGCGATGGCCAAGTCGAACCGCCCGGTCGACGTCATGGACGTCAAGTGGACCGATCCCAGCGACTCCGCATACACCAAGATCTTCTCCGGCGGCAAGGCGCAATGGGTCAAGATCCTGCCGGGCAAGGACAAGGCCGCCGCCTTCCTGGAAACCCACCGCTACGCCTACCTGAAGGGCGGCAGCATGGGCTTCACCAAGATGGAAGGCACCACCGTCAATATCAAGGACAAGGTGGCCTACTCCGCGCTGCAGAACATCCAGGACTCGATGGTCACGAACAACGCCAAGGGCTGGAATGCGCAAAGCGGCATCTCGGTGCCGGCCCCGGGCCTCAAGGCTGGCGGCGTGATGCAGCACAACCTCGCCGGCGGCCAGAAGGACCTGGACGGGGCCGCGATCAACAGCGAATGGGTGCCGGTGCATACCAGGGCCCTGATCGTCGGCAAGGACATCGGCGCGGACGCGCTGGGCAATACCGGCGACCCCGAGATGATCGCCAATCCGGACAACCTGAAGTTCTCGGAGAAGCTGCGCACCCTGTTTATCGGCGAGGACAGCAGCCAGCACGTCAACAACTTCCTGTGGGCCTACAACGTCGACACCAAGAAGCTGTCGCGCTTGCTGTCGGTGCCGGCGGGCGGCGAATCGACCGGTCTGCATGCGGTCGATGAGCTCAACGGCTGGACCTACATCATGAGCAACTTCCAGCACGCCGGCGACTGGAGCAGCCTGCATAACACCGTGAAGGCCGCGCTGGATCCGCTGGTCCGTGCCAACTACAAGGACCGCTTTGGCGCGGCAGTCGGCTACCTGACGGCCGATGTGACCAGCGTGAAGACGAGCAAAGCCTGAGTGCGGGCTACACCACGCGACCACGCGGGAGGTTGAGCCCGGTGCGCAGGCACCGGTAATCCTGGCCGCGGGACGGTCCAGGCCGGCGCGGCAGAACGCCCCCGATGACAATGTCGTCGGGGGCGTTTTGTTTTGTGCCCCCGGGTTTGGCGGCGTGAGCATCCGGACAGGCCGCCAGCGGCCCCGGTGGCGGGGAATAGGGCATGCCTGCTACGCTTGCGGCAGCATATTGCCGGTGGCTCGATGTTCCGCGCCCTATTGCCCTATTGTCCAATTGCCCTATTCCGTTCCCAAAACAGGAGAAACGACATGCCGAACCAAGATGGCCAGCTTGACGCGCGCCGGATCGCGCCGGCCACCGACCGCAACCGCGATGCCATCCTGGCCGTGCTGCGCCGGGTATTGCCGCAGAGCGGCCTGGTGCTGGAAGTCGCCAGCGGCACCGGCCAGCACGCGGCGTATTTTTCCGCCGCGCTGCCGGGGCTGACCTGGCAGCCGAGCGATCCCGACGCGGCGGCGTGCGCGTCGATCGAAGGCTGGGCCGCGCATGCCGGCGTGGCCAACGTGCTTGCGCCGCTGGTGCTGGACGTGCACCAGCCATCCTGGGGCATCGAAGCGGCGCAGGCCGTGGTGTGCATCAATATGATCCACATCGCGCCATGGACGGCGGCCCAGGCGCTGTTCGCCGGCGCCGGGCGCCTGTTGTCCGCCGGCGGCGTGCTTTACCTGTACGGCCCCTACCGGCGCAACGGCGAACACACCGCGCCGAGCAATGCCGCGTTCGATGCGCAGTTGCGCAATGCCGACCCGGAATGGGGCGTGCGCAATATGGAAGACGTGGCGGCGCTGGGCCAGGCCGCGGGTTTCCGCATGGATGAGCCCATCCCGATGCCGGCCAATAACTTCAGCCTGGTATTCCGGAAATAGGAAACTGCCGGCCGAATGCTGACGGATCGCAGGCTGAATTGCCGGGATGGATTCTGGCTAACGCCGAGGGCAGGGAAACGCGGAAAGGGTGATTTGCGTCTTCCGCCCGGGTGTCCGCTTAACGCTTGGTTGGAGTATTGGCTTAAGCATTGGCTTAAGACATGGCGGAAATGATGCCGGGAATGCGGGGTGATCGGGGCGCGTGTTCACGCGATCGTGCCGAAATGGCCGATCGGTCAGGACTGCCGGAAAGTCCGGGGATTTCGAAAGGAGATGTCCGGCTGGCCCTGCCAGGCGCCAGCCGGTTCGCACAGAAGTGGTGCGCGAAAGGGGACCGAAGCATGGCGCGGATTGCCGCGCGCATGTCCGGGCCGCCTGCCGTGCTGGCCCTCGCGCGATTTACTTCGCGGCGACAGGCGCTTCTGCCTCGACCTTGACGGCCACGGCCTTCTTCGGTGCTGCCGGCTTCTTGGCGGCGGCCTTCCTGGGCGCCTTCGGCGCTGCTGCCTTGGGAGCGGCGGCCGGCTTGGCGGCCTTCGGTGCAGCTGCCTTCTTGGCGGCGGCCGGCTTGGCTGCAGCCTTCTTTGCCACGGCGGCCTTCACCACCGGCTTCTTGGCAGCGGGCTTGGCCTTTGCCTTTTGTGCTGCCAGCTTTTCCTTGGCGGCCTGGCGCTCTGCCAGCACGGCTTGCTTGGCGGCTTCGGCAGCCACCTTGATTTCGCGCTTCGCGGCTTCGATCGCTTTCTTCGCGTCAGCGCGCAGCTTCAGCAGGCCCTTCTTTGCAGCTGCCAGTTCGCGAGCCAGCACGCTGGCCTTCTTTGCCGGTGCTGCTGCCTTCTTGGCGGCTGCCGGCTTGGTCTTTGCTGCTGCGCTGGTTGCGACTTTCTTTGCTACGGCCATTTGTATTTACCCGTTAGTTGTAGGAGCGCGGAGTATAACCGGTCGCGCGCGATTACTCGCGCGCCGTGATATTAATCGGTGTGGTTCCTGGCTGAATGCGTGCGCGGATACAACATTTCCTGCACGGCAATGGCAGGGGCAATCGATGCGAATACGCAATACGTATTGCGTTTAACGCGTATTGACCTGGACCTTGATGCCATCGGGCAGCACGGTAATGGCGCCTGGCTCCACATCTTTTCCGGCGATGCGCAATTGCTCCGGCGTGAAGGTGTAAAGCGGGTAATCGCGCAGCAACTGCTGCGCCACCACGGCGCCGATCGCGTTCAGTTGCTCCCCGTATTGCGCCGGCATGCCGCTTACCTGGACCCGCTCGACGGATGGATTGTCGAGCAGCACGGCGCGTTTTGCCGGATCGTATTTGAGTGCGCTGCTGAGCGAAAGCGTGCCGTTGATCGGCGGCGCCGGCAGCAGAGTATTGCCGAGTTGAGCGTCCATCTGGGTGGTCACGCGATTATTGGCGCCGTCGAATACCAGGCGCGGATGCGTTAGTTGCACGTCGATTACCTGGCCATAACGCAGCGTCGCGGGAAAGCGCTTTTCCACGGCAGCTTGCAATTCCTCGCGGGTGAATGTGTATTCGCCGGTCCAGACGTTATAGCCGGCCCAGGCGGTGGCGGCGCCAAGCATGGTGAGTGCTGCGACGGCTTTCAAGGTCCTGGCCCGGATGGACCGTGCGGGCAGGAGCGGGGTGCGGGGTTGCATGGCCGGCATGGTGCGGTGCCTCCAGGTTGGCGTTTTGCGCGTTACCGGGTCTGACCGCGGTGGTGGTGGCTTTGTTCAATCGTGGCGGATTTTGCCGTTTTGGCGTGCCGCCATGTGTTCTCAATAATGTGGCGGGATTTCGTGCTGTGGGCCGCCTTCGGTGCCGCCGGTGCCGCTGGAGCGCATTTGCTGGTAGAGCGCCTGCAACTGCTCTTGCAGCAGGTCGATCTGGCGTTGTTGCCGTGCTACGGCGAGGTTGAGGCTGTCGAGGAGGTCGTCCTGGAAGGCAACCTTGATTTCGAGTTCGGTCAGGCGGGAATCCATTTTTGTGTTTTCCTGGGGGGGTGGGGAATTGTAAGGCTTAATGGTTGGGTGGTTTTTTGATGGGGTTTGATGGTTTGAGTGGGTGGTTTGGGTTGTTGGTTGTTGGTTGTTGGACTCAAGGGCTTGGTGCGGTTTTTTCGCTGCGTGGTCTTGTTTGAACGGTGTTGGTTATTGCACGCAAAGGAATACGACATCCCCCTGCGGGGGACGCCGGTCACTCTTCTTTGCTTCGGCAAAGAAGACTAACGAGAAGAAAGCCGACCCTGCCGGGGGCAGAGCAATAAGGCTATTCGGCGGCAGTGATCGCGTCGTACGGGCAGTGGCTTCGGCTGGCATGTTCTACCGGCTTTAACGGCTGCACCGCCGCGCGCCGCACGGGTTTCGTGGTGGAGCCCCCGATGGCGAGCGCGCTGCCCGTTCGGCCATCTGCCGTTCGCGGTGCAAAGGGCCGAGGTATTTCATGCCCCGCTGGTTTCGTGGTTTTGTCTCTAACGGCAAATGCCATGCCATTCGATACCCTGCCGTACCGGCGCTGGCTGTGACCGAATACAGCCGGCCTCGTTTCGTGGTGGGTGCCGTGGCCCGGTCAGCGAGCACGGAATAATCTGCCGATGGTGTTGTGCGGTTCGCTACCAATCCGTGAGCGAGGCCGCAGGCGACTGAATGCGGGCCCCCGCTTCAAGCCGTCTGTCGCTCGCGAAGTGGCCGGCCACGAAGTTGCAGGCGCACCAGTTCCGTCGTGGGCGCGGTGGCACCGGGTGATATGCCCCAGAGGCCTTCACCACCGCGCCCGCCCCACCACGAAACCATCACGATGTGATGTGTCGTGACGCTCCGCGCCGGTACCGGCAGATGGGTGAGTGGGCAAGGGTTCCGCTACCGTGGGCCATACTACGCATCCCGGAAATTGGCAGCGTCGTGGCCGTTCAAACCGGTACCGGCAGATGCCAGCAGAACTGTTGCCGTACGACGAAACCAGCCCCCCTAGCGCCCGCGATTGCTCTGCCCCCGGCAGGGTCGGCTTTCTTCTCGTTAGTCTTCTTTGCCGAGGCAAAGAAGAGTGACCGGCGTCCCCCGCAGGGGGATGTCGTATTCCTTTGGGTGCAAAAGCCAACACCGTTCATACAAGACCACGCCGTCGTGGGCGCGGTGGCACCGGGTGATATGCCCGAGGCCTTCACCACCGCGCCCGCCCCACCACGAAACCGTTGATGGGCGATGTGTCGTGATGGCCCGCGCCGGTAACGGTAGATTGGTGAATGGGCAAGGATTCTGCTACCGGGGGCCGTACTACGCATCCCGGAAATTGGCAGCGTCGTGGCCCTTCAAACCGGTACCGGCAGATGCCAGCAGAACTGTGGCCGTACGACGAAACCAGCCCCCCTAGCACCCGCGATTGCTCTGCCCCCGGCAGGGTCGGCTTTCTTCTCGTTAGTCTTCTTTGCCGAGGCAAAGAAGAGTGACCGGCGTCCCCCGAAGGGGGATGTCGTACGCACTTGGGTGCAAAAACCAACACCGTTCAAACAAGACCACGCAGCGAAGAAACCGCACCAAGCCCTTGAGTCCAACAACCAACACCGCCACCAAAAAAACACAACCCAGCACAAGACGACGCTCACTCACCCCACGCACCAAATCCCTACTCCATAGTCAACCCGGCCAACCTCCCCAACGTAGCCAGCGCAGCGTCACTCCGCTCATCAAAATCATGCCCGCAATTAATCCGCAGGCAGTGCCGAAACCCCCCATGCGCAGAAAAAATCGGCCCTGGCGCAATACTGATCCCATGGGAAAGCGCGTAACGATGCAATGCAAGGCTATCGGTCCCCACCGGCATTTCAATCCACAGGAAATAACCGCCAGCCGGCCGCGTAGCCCGGGTACCCGCCGGAAAATGCCGCGCGATGCCCTGCGCGAACGCATCCTGCCGCTGCGCCAGCGCCTGGCGCAACTGTCGCAGGTGGCGGTCATAGCCGCCCTTCTCCAGATAGTTGAGAATAGCCGCCTGCGTCGGCGCGGCCACCGTCAACGTGCTGGTGAGCTTGGCCCGCGCCACCTCGCGCGCGAAGCGTCCCGGTGCGGCCCATCCGATCCGGTATCCCGGCGCCAGGCACTTGGAAAATGAGCCGCAATGCATCACCAGGCCTTTCGTGTCGAATGCCTTCGCCGGCGTCGGCCGCTTGTTGCCGAAGTAGAGTTCGCCGTACACATCGTCCTCAATCAGCGGCACCTCGAAGCGCGCCAGCAGCTTCACCAGCTCGCGCTTCTTGGCGTCGGGCATCAGGCTGCCCAGCGGGTTCTGGAAATTCGTCATCAGCCAGCATGCGCTTGGGCGATGGCGCTCCAGCGCGCGGGTGAGGGCGTCGAGTTCGATGCCTTCGCGCGGATGCGTGGGCACTTCGATGGCGCGCAGCCCGTGGCGCTCCAGCGCCTGCAGCGCGCCGTAGAAGGTGGGCGACTCGATGATGACTGCGTCGCCCGGCCGCGTGACTGCCGCCAGGCAAAGGTTCAGCGCTTCCAGCGCGCCGTTGGTGATGACGATCTCGTCGGTGTGCACGGTGAGCCCGTCGATCAGGTAGCGCAGCGCGATCTGGCGGCGCAGGCCGGCGTTACCCGGTGTCATGTCGTCCACCGAGCTCCACGGGTCCAGGTGCTGGATCACCCCCGACATCGACTTGGCCAGACGTTCCAGCGGAAACAGCAGCGGGCTCGGAAACGCGGAGCCCAGCGGCACCAGGTCGCGCTGCTTGGCCGACGCCAGCACGTCGAAGACCAGATCGCTCACATTCAGCTCGGTCGAGCCTTCTCCCGGCTGCGATGCCACCTCGGGCTCCGGCGGCAGCACGCGGGTGGTGCTCGCCACGAAGTACCCGGAGCGCTGGCGCGCGACGATCAGGCCGCGCGCTTCCAGCAGGTAATAGGCCTGGAACACCGTGGAGGGGCTCAGGCAGCGGCTGGCGCTGGCCTGCCGCACCGAAGGCAGGCGGTCGCCGGGCCGCAGCGTGCCGGCCTGGATCGATTGCGCGATGTCGTCGGCCAGCAATTCATAGAGCGTGCCGATAGGGGGTTCCATCTGGGGCTGGCGGGAGGTGGGCGGTTTGCTGCGCGGCATCGGCGGTCTGGGAAATCCACTGTTTGGCACATGGCCGGATTCTGACGACTGTACCGTATCAGCGCGGGGCACGGTGCAGTGTCGATGCAATGGCGATGTAGCGCCAGCAACGATTCCGCGGGGATGGGCGCGCTGCGGCAACTTGTCGCGTGCAAATCCCGCTGATCCGGTCGATTCGTCTTGATCTGCTTCTGTTCGGTCCTGCCTTGCCTGCTTAGCATTCAGCGCTGTCCGTTGACCGCGGCGGCCCTGTCGCCGTCGTGGGGAGTGCAAGGAAATCCATGGATCCCACGAGTCTGTTGTTAGCCACCTTCCTGCTGTCCGTAGGTGGGCTGTTTGCCTTCATCTGGTCGCTGCGCAAGGGCCTGTTCGATCTTGAGTCGGCTGGCGCGCGCACCATCTTCGCGGCTGGCGAGATCGGCCATCCGGAGGAGCCATCGAGCGATGCCGCGCAGCAGCATGCGCTGTGGACCGGCGCCGCGTCCAGCCGGCAGCCGGCATCCGCCGCCGCGGCGGCCCGCGCCGATCTCGAAGCCGAACTGGCCGCGCGCCATGAGGCCGATCGCTCCAGTTCCCTGCCAGCCCTGCTGATGCTGAGCTGTGCCGTGGTGTGGCTGGTGGTGGCTTCCGCCGCCGGGCTGCTCAGTTCGCTCAAGCTGCATATGCCCGACCTGCTGACCGGGCAGGCCTGGCTGAGCTTCGGCCGCCTGCGCACGATGCACCTGAACGCGGTGGCCTACGGCTGGGCGCCGATGGGGCTGCTCGGGCTGACGCTGTGGATGCTGCCCAGGCTGTTGCGCACGCCGCTGCTGGGCGGGCGTTTCGCCATGATCGGCGCGCTGGTCTGGAATGCCGGGCTGGTGGCGGGGCTGGGCGCCATCGCCGTGGGCATCAATGCCGGCATGGAATGGCTGGAGATCCCGTGGCAGGTGGGCTTGCTGTTCGCGCTGGGCGGGATGCTGATCGGCCTGCCGCTGGCGTTCATGCTGCAGAAGCGCCGCGTGCACCATCTGTACGTGTCGGTCTGGTATATCGGCGCGGCGCTGTTCTGGTTCCCGGTGCTGTACGTGGTCGCCAAGATCCCGGGCGTGCACTTCGGCGTGGAGCAGGCCACCATGAACTGGTGGTTCGGCCACAATGTGCTGGGGCTGTTCTATACGCCGCTGTCGCTTGCGGCCGTGTATTACTTCCTGCCCAAGGTGATCGGGCGCCCGGTACGTTCGTACAACCTGTCGCTGCTGGGTTTCTGGACGCTGGCGTTCTTCTACGGCCAGGTCGGCGCGCACCACCTGATCGGCGGGCCGATTCCGCCGTGGCTGATCACGCT
>Ga0255338_1002127_pt1 | contig 31572 bp, 51 predicted proteins | sample MeOH1_35cm_T4_19_FD_203715 | JGI IMG/M metagenome (GOLD analysis project Ga0255338, IMG submission 203715) | Sandy soil microbial communities from University of British Columbia, Vancouver, Canada - MeOH1_35cm_T4_195 | ecosystem: Engineered > Artificial ecosystem > Sand microcosm > Unclassified ... | reverse complement strand
AGCTCCTTTACCGGCAGCGTGTCCACGATGGCGTGGAAACCGTTGACGTTGTTGACCAGCGCCTGGATCTTGGTCGAGAGCGCCGCCGTCGCTTCGGCGGACAGCGCCTCGGGGTCGACGTCGATCACCAGGTCCAGGATCCGCTTTGGCAGCAGGCCGAGCTCGCGCGCAGACGCCTTCATGGCGTCGTCGTACACGCGCCTGAAGGTGGTGACGGTCGGGTCGGTGACGCTCTCCGCGCCATCGCCGCCGCCCATCGTCGCCCCAAACGTGTAGCCGCTGGTGCTGCCGCTCAAGTCACGCTGGTACTGCTCCCGCACGATGCGCGGGATCAGGCCGGCAGACGCCTGGATGGCCTCGATGTAGGACTGCGCGGCATCGGTAGCCAGCTTCTCAGGCGAACCGTTGGTGTCTAAGCCCGTAGTTCCGAACGCGCCGATCTGCGCGCCCCACATCTCGTACAGCGATCGGCTGGGGTCGGCGCCATTGCTCCCGGGCTCGTTGCTGCCCGCGCCGGACTCGCCGAACGCCGCACCCGTGCTGAGCCTGCCGCCGGCAAACACGCCGCCCTTGCCTTGCTGCGAGGTTTCGTAGGCGGCCTGGTAACCGGTGAGCGTGGCCTGGCTGCCGAAGGACCGCAGTGCATCGTTGATGCCGGCCACCGTGCTGTTGATCACCAATTTGGTGGCTTCTGCGGCCGGGTCTCCACCGTCCGGCCCCTCGAGGTACGTCGCGCCTACGCCATTGGCCGCCTGCTGCGTGCCGCGCCTGGCGTTGGCCACGGTTGTTCCGTCGAGGCTGTAGCCGTACTGGCCGCCACCGCGTTTTTCGCCGGAGAAAAAGCCATCGGCGTAGGCGGCGAAGAGCGGCAACAAGATGGCTGCGAAGGGCGCAGCCGCCGCACCCGCACCGCCTGCCCCGGCGCCCGCGCCGCTGCCTGCAGCGGTGCCATACGCGCCATTGGTGGCCAGCAGGCCGTCGATGCCGGTGCCCGCGGCGTTGGCGAACATGGTGCCGGCGCCGTTGGCCACCGACATGGAGCCGCCGAAGACCTGCGAGCCGATGGTGCCGGCGCTTGACATCCCGTTGTAAAGGGAAAAGCCGTTGCTGGCCATTCCGAACATGCCGCCCTGGCCCGCCATGGCGCCGGTGGCGCCCCCGCTGACGTTGGCGTAGATCTGGAAGATCCACTTCTTGACCGTCATCTGGTAAAGCAGATCGAGCAGCGAGGCCTTCAGCGTCTGGCCCAGCTTCTTGAAAACGTTGGTGCCGCCCTCGAAGATGTTCACGAACGTGTCGTGCGCGGTCTGGTCGATGGAGCCCCACACGCGCTGAAACTCGTCGATGCTGGCGCGCTCGGCCACCATGGCCCTTTGCGTCTCGGCGTTGCCGTACAGCCGCGCGCGCGCAATGCCGCGCTGCTCTTCGTTCAGCAGCAGGTTTTTCCCAAGCTCTTCCTCTTGGCGCCTGAGCTCCAAATCTATTCTCAAATTGCCCAGCGCGATCTCGCGCTCGCGGTCGGTGACCCCGAGCAGCGAGCCTTCCATCTTGAGCATCGCATTGCTGTCGGCGAGCGCCTGGGTCTGGTCGTAGATCGCCTTGTTGACCTGGTCGCGCGCGTCGGTGCGGGCTTTGTCGTCGGCCGCCAGTTCGGCGTTTTGATCGAGGAAGAACTTGTTCAGGGCGATGTTCTGCTTCGCATCTTCCTTGCGGGCCAGCGTCAGCAGGTCCAAGGCCTTGGCTTCTGCCAGGTGGCCGAGGATCGCCGCCTTCTGCGTGGCCGTCAGCGTCTTCTTGGTCGCGTCCATCTCCGCCAGCGTCTTGACCTCGAACTTCTCGAACTCGGTCAGTTCGCGATTGGTCGCCAGCTCTTGCTTTTCGGCCGCGATTTTTTCGTTGATGCGCTTGATGAGGGCGTCGTAGCCGCTCTGCGCGTCCTTGGTGGCCTGCTGGTCTGCCAGGAACGCTGCTGCTTTGGCAGCCGCTGCTGCCTGTTGGCGTGCGTGTTCGTTCGCGGCGTCGCGGTTGAGCTTGCGGGACAGCGCGTCCGAGGTGTCGCCGACCGCCGTCAACGCGGTCGACACACTCATCATCTTGCGCTCCCACTTGTCGAACTCTTCGCGGTCCTTGCGCGCGTCTTCCCGCATCTGCTCGCCGATCGCGGCGAAGCGCTTGGCGCTGCCCTCGCCCGAGACTGTCGCCTTGATCATTGCTGCAGCCATCGCTGCGGGGCCCTGCATCATGGTCGGCAGACTGACGCCCAGCGTGTCGGCCTGCGCCATGAGCCCGCCCAGCTCCCGACCAATACCGCGGAAAGCGAATGCCACGTTTCCGCCGAAAACAACCATGGCGCGGAACGTCTCGGCGAGCACATGGAATTGGCCGTCGGCATCTGCCGAGTTATCGCGCAGGTCGATCAGGTCATCAGCCATTGCATTGAGCAGCGGCAGCAGCGGCGCGATCTGGCGATTCAACAGGCCGCCGGTTCCAGTGAGCTCGGCCAGTTTGTCGTTGAAGGCGTCGGACGAAGCGGTCAGCTCCTTGGTGCTGGCCGACAGCCGAGCGCCCTTCTCCATGACCTCGCCGATTTTCTTGCTGCCCTCGGAAAGCGCTGGCGCCAATTCGTGCCAGGACCTGTTGAACACGGCCTGCGCCAGCGCGTTGCGCTGATTGACGTCCGGCAGCAACTTGAAGACGTCGGCAAACTGCCTGAACGCGCCAGCGTTGTCCTTTGCGGTGACGCCCAGCGCGCGGAACTTCTCGGGGTTTTTGCCAATTTCAACCGACATCCGATTGATGCCCTTGGCCAGGCCTTCCAGGTCGGTACCCGACTGCTTTGCCAGCAGCTTCAGCCCGGCCAGGTCTTCCACCGCAATGTCGGTGGATTTGCTCAGGTCGCCAAGGCGGTCCGCCGCATCGATCGATCCTCTGATGAGGTCCACGAAGTAGCCGACGGACAACGTGACTCCCAGCGCCTCCACCAGGCCGGCCACTCGCGAGACTCCGGCGGCTACCGAATTCAGCGCGGCGCCGGTCCTGTCTTCGGCGCTGATGATGATCTTGGCTTCACTCACGACCGTCTCCCCGCTTTGTCATCTGCAGCCTGTTCGGCCCATGCATCCAGGCTGGCGCGTTCCATGACCTGGATCTCGGCGAATCGCTGGCGCCGGCGCAGCCGCCAGGAGCGGCGCTGGTCGATGACGGCGTGCACGCCCGGGTAATCAAGGCCCTCGCGCGCCATGCCACCGCGCCACTGCGTTTGCACGGCCATGAAAAGTTGCCAGGCCGGCAGGTTCTCTGGGAAGAGGTAGAACGGCAGCAAACGCTCGGGGGCGTCCACCGGACCCTCGGTCCGGATGCCGAAGAAGGCGAACTGCTCATCGAGTTTGTCTGTCGCTTCGGCATCGTGATTGACATGCTCCGCTTCGTTCTTGAACTCGCGGCGCGCCCAGAGACGCGCCGCCTCCTCTAGTTTTTTGCGGTGGCCGCGACCTGCTGCACGTAGGAATGCCAGCACAAGCTGGCCATCCCACTAATGCTCAAGAGCAAGCGCAGCGCATCGACGTTGAAGGGGGCCGGATTGCCCTCTTCGTCGACCACCAGCTTTTGCCCCTGCCAGTCGCGCGCGACCTTTTCGAAGAAGGCAAAGGCGGTTTCGTCCTTGTCCGCCATCAAGCCCTTCATCTGCTCGTTGCTATACCGTTCGCAAACGAGCACGAACTTGAACGGTTTGTCACTGCCGTCCTTCGCCTTGGTCTTACCTTCGATCTTTACGCCGACAAGATCCTCGATCGCCAGTTTGTATGCCATGTTCTTGATCTCCTGTATGGGGGTTATTGAGCTGTGGGTTGACTGCGCTGGGAGCGCCGGGCATTGTGGCGAGCCGCTTGGCGCGGGTCTTGCCAGTTGCAGCCCACCGCCTCGGCCGAGGCGGTGATGCAGTTCATCATGTCGTCAGCAATGCTGGCGATGTTGGCCAGCGCGTGCGCGACGCGGTCGGGGTGTTCCAGCGTTTCCGGCAGCTCGAAGGCCGCATAGGTCAGCCGGGCGATCGCCGCGATCTGCGCGAAGCCGCCCTGTGACCAGGCGTCCAGGTCAGTGATGGTGCTGCGCAGCTGCTCGGCATCATGATCCGGGCGGATGGCAATGGGTGAATGCGGGAAATTGACGACCATGGTTGGCCTCCAAGCGGTGCGGTTTTGGAAAACCGCCGCCCAAGACGCCAATCGAGGGCGGCAGCCCGAACGGGTTGGCGTACCGGGCACCGCTTGCGCGAACCGGCAGGCCCTTGCGGGCCTCCCATCCGGGCCGCCAAAAACTGGAGGCTCAGATCCGAAAGCCGCAGACCCTGCGGAGAGGCTGCGGCTTTCGTCGCAGCGGTGCATCAGGACGCCAATCCCGATCACGCCTACGGGCGTGACAGGGGCAGTGTATCCGCCCGGCTGGGCCGAGTCAACGCGGCGCGACATACTGACCTTTCTCGTTGCGCGCCAGGTCCCGCCGGTTCCGGGCTGCGGCAGCCTTCCGCCGCCGCGTCTCTTCCGTGATGACGAGGTCCCGCTTCTGCCCGGGGCGGACCACGTGGGCCATGAATTCGGGCGAAAACTGCCGCTCGATGCCGGCTGCCTGCTCCCGCTCGCGACGCCGTTTGGCCGCATCGGACATGCGCTGGCGCGTTTCGTCGCTGACGGGCTTGCGGTTACTCTGCGCGGCCCGCATGTTCTCAATGGCGTCGGGCATGTGCCGGTAGCCGCGCCTGCCCTCGGACTGCTTCTTGCGCGTCTCGGCGCTGGCCTTGCGGCCCCGGCTGGCTGCGCCGATCTTGGTGCGCGTTTCCGGGCTAGGTGGCCCCCAAATACGCCCCGACTTGCGGAGCCCTTCGGCAATCTTTGCCCGATGCTCAGGGGAGGCCTTCATTCCGGCGCGGCTGCCAGCACGCGGCAGGCAGTTGTAGCCTTTCCGATAGGCGTCATGCCAATCGATGACGATCTGCTCGTACATCAACAGGTTTGCCTTGGAACAGACCAGCACCGGCCGAAACCGAAACACGCCGGGGCCATGCTTGTCCCACGAGCGCTGCAACTTTTTGGAGTGATGCCGACCTTCCGTCAATTGTTTGAAATGCCGCTGGCGGCGGTACTCCATGCGGTAGGCCGAACCAACGTACACCTTGCGGGTACACTGGTTTTCGATGACGTAGACGCCCGATTGCTGCATGTCTGTCAAGAAAAGCAAAGGCGCATTTCGTCATTTCCCGCTGAGGGGACGACCCGGCCGTCGAAGCCAATCATTCGCTTTCCCGCTTGCTCGTTTTTCTGCGGGTTCACGAGTTGGGTGAAAGGCAGGAACACCAGGCTTTTGTAGCCAGCCGTCACACCGTGCACGATGCCCACGCTGGTCAGGGTGGCGGCGGTCACTGAGGCCAGCATCGTGGCTTCCTGCGCAGCGGTGAGCTCGAGCTGGAAGCTGCACGAGGCGTCGCGGTCCCCGATCTCGATGCTCTCGCCGCCCAGCAGCGGCACGTATTCGACCTGGTTGTTCGGCGACCATTCCAGGCCGAGCGAGGGATACGGCGTGCCGCCCACCAGCGCCGGCGCGCCCGCGGCACTGTGCGTGCTGCCCAGCGTGAGGTCGCTGGTGTTGGCCTCGGCCACGACCAGCGGGGTCTTGAACGCGGTGAGCGTGGGCGTGGCATTGGCCGCGGCCGAAGGCGTGCTGTACAAGCCCTTCACGCTGAACGACATCACCGGAATGCCGCCGCTGGTGAACTTGAACTTGACGTCACCGCGCGCGCCGCTGATCTTGTGCAGGATGCCGTCGTCGTACCAGTAGAGCGTGAGACTGTTGAACGCACTGGAGACGGGCGTGTAGTCCACGCGGGTGGCAGCCGTGACCGTTTCGGCGAATCCGCAGGCCAGCAGCAGCGGGCCCCATGCGGGCGCCGTGCCCGCGGCACCGGAGCCAACCGCCTCCACGTCGAAGCTGCACTCGACGAAGCGGTTGCCCACCAGCTGCTCGCTGCCGCCCATGAAGCCGCGCATGATGTCGCGGTTGACGTTCTGAGCCGACAGCGGCGTGATCTGCGGCTTGCTGGCCAGGATGGCGTTGGCCGCACCGGTGGGCACGGGGTCGGTGCCATAGGTGACCTCGGTCTTGGCAAGCAGTACGTAATTGCGTGTGTAGCGCGGCATGTCTTACTCCTGATCGGTATTGAGGGAAGCGGCGGCGGGCTGCGCGCCTTCGCCCATGCGCTGAGCGAGCGCCTCGCGCGAGGCCTGGACGCGGCCGTGCACGGGCTCGGTCCGCTCCACGAGCGTGAGCGAGCCGTCGGCGTTGCGCAGGTAGCTGCCGCCGGCGGAGGGCTCGGCGAGGGCCTGGTCGGCCGGCGCCGCGGGTTTGTTCTTGAAGTTCATGGCATCGAGCCTTTCAGGAGATGACGTTGGAATCGGTGCGGTGCGTGACGGCAAACCGCCAGGTGATCGCGGCGACGTCGGTGTCGGCCTCGTCACGATCACGCGTGATGTCGCCCAGGGTCAGCAGCATCACCAGGCCGCCCAGCGCCTGGTCGGCCATGACGCGGGCGTAGGCGTCGACCCAGACCGCGTCGGCCACCACCTCGGCGGATTCGCTGGCGCTACGGCGGGCCTTGATCAGGACGGTGATCTGGGTGGTCCAGTCCACCGGCGCGCCGGTGATGATCTCGGCCTCGGGCGTCGAGTCTTCGATGAACACCTGGATCTGACTGGCGGAGCCGATCGGCAGCGCGTAGCTGCGGCCTTCGAAGACGCGGCCATTGGCCAGCGCCGGCGCCACGATGAACAGCGCGGCGATGGCGGTGACGATCGCCTGGTGCTTGCTTTTGCTCATACCGGTGCGAGCTCGAGTGCGACTTCGGTGAAGCCGGTTCCGTCCGGCAGGACATTGCGAATGGCGTAGACGGTGACCACGCCGTTGTAGGTGACGGTGACAACGTCGCCCTGCGTCTTGGCGCCCAGATCGCTATCGAGGATGCGGATGCCGGGCTGGGCAGCGTCGGCCATGCCCTGCATGACCGCCGCGGCGCCGTTGTCGAAAATGACCGGAAACTCTGCCGCGCCGAAACTGGCGGTCGCATTCGCCAGCCGTGCAAGCACGGAGGCGTTGGCGCGGGCCTCGGCGGCGGCAAAGCTCACGGCTGGCTCCTGGCGATCAGGTCGCGACCGGGAGGGCCGGCATCAGCAGCATCTTGACGGTGGGCGACGGGTTGGCCGCCGCCGCGACCGCAATGCCGACCTGCTGCTGCGCCACGCTGGTTTTGTTGACGACGCTGTTGGCCGCGTCCCAGAACAGCCGGTCGCCCACGGCGATGGCCAGGGCACTGGTCTTTGCGATCTCGACCACGCCCCGGACGCAGAAGGTACTGGGAGTTCCGGCGACAGCATTGACCGATGCCACGCCAAAGAGCGCCGCACCAAAGAGGCGGCCGGTGCCGGAGGCGACGGCCGCGCCCGGATCGAGATCCAGGCATTCGCCTTCCTGCACGAAGTTGGTGATGCCCGCGGCGCCCAGGCCGGCAAGGCCCAGCATCGTGTCGGGGTTGGCCGCCAGCGCATGCTGCAGCACGTCCACAGGATTGACGCCGGCCGCTTGCGCAACCGCGGCACCTGCCATGGCCGCGACGACCAGGGCGATGCAGATCAGAGACTTTTTCATTTCGAATGCCTTTCAGGTAATGGAGGGGGTCGGTCTGGGTGAGTGGCCCAGGCCACTCACCGCGTGAAGATCAGGCGCCGGGGTTCTTGTACATGCCGCGGAAGTCGATGGCCTTGGCCGCAAAGTCGAGCCGGCACTTGTAGGAGATGCCGTCGACCTCGAAGCCCATCTCGGACTCGATGACCGGGCCGGCAGCGCCCTGCAGGTAGCAGTACTCCACCGTGTCGACCTGGCCGGTGTTGGCCGCCAGGTACCAGGCGGTGGTGCTGCTGGCGTCCAGGATGGCCTCGACGATGGGCTCCACCGCGGTGCGGCCACCGGCGCGGAACTCGTTGACCTTGTCGGGCTGCAGCGGCACGTAGTTGGCGCTGGTGTACTGGTACGCCAGGTTCTCCTGCGTGGCGGGCACGATCAGGTACGAAGGCGCCAGGTTGAGCTCTTCGCCCTGCAGGCCCTTTTGCAGACGCATCGCAGCGCGGCCCGCGCCCAGCGTCGTAACGTCGATCTTGGCACCGACGCCCGCCAGGTTGGCGTGGGTGGCATGGAACAGAGCGACCGCGTCGCTGAGTGCCGCATTGGCCGTCAGGATGGAGTACACGGTGCGGTTTTCCAGGCGAGCCGCGCTGTTGCCGAAGGCGCCGACCAGGCGGTCGAAGCCGCGCAGATCGTCGTTGATCAGCGCCTGGCGCGTGAGACTGACGATGCGCCCGTAGGTCAGCATCGAATAGGTTTCCTTGCCGTCGGTCATGGCGCCGTACTTGAACTCGCCGTGCTCATTGACCTGCAGCAGGTCGGGCGCGCCGGCCAGGTTGACCACGCTCATGGACTTGAAGTCCGGCGCGTCGGGCGCGCGGCGGGCCCAGCGCTGGTAGCTGGGCTGGTTTTCCTCGTAGCCCTGGCGCAGACGCTTGTTGGCGACGTTGGCCAGCAGGCTGGAGAAATCGCTGGTGGACAGGGAGCCGCCCGAGCGGAAGGTGAGGATCCGCGTGGCCAGCGTCATGCGGTCCATGCCGCGCGTGTCGACGTTGCTGCGCTCCAGGTGCTCGCGGCCCATCTCCATCAGGCTCATGCCGCGGTACTGGCGCCCGTTGTCGGTGAGCTTGACGCTCGCGTCGACGCGATGCGTGAACGCCTCTTCCAGGCCGGCCATGCGGGTCTGGGTTTCGTCGCTGACGGTGTGCACGCGGGTGACGTTGCGCGCGCCGTTGCCGGCCGCGGCGTCGCGCGTGGCCAGATCGTCCAGGATGGCGGTGCGCACGGCATCGACGGACGTGCCGTCTGTGATGTACTTGGTGGCCTTGTCGGCGGGCACCTGGTGGCGGGTGCACAGCGCGGTGATGTCGGCGGCGCGCTGGCGCTCGGCTGCGGTGGCAGCGGCGCCAGTGGTAGCGGCGGCGGCGGGGGCCGTGGCGCCGGTGGCAGCGTTGCTGGTGGCGGCACGGGTCGCCGCTTCCTGGTCGCGCTGGGCTTGAAGTTCAGCTTCGGTCATGGTGGGTTCTTTCGAAGAATGGGCGGCGGCCCGGATGAATTCGCACGGCGCGCCGCGCGAGGGTTGGGAACGGGTGGATGCGTTGGCGTCAGCCGGCACCGGCACGAAGCTGATTTCTTGCGGCGTCCAGGCGACGGCGCGGTACAGCGGCATGTTCACGCCGTCGGTACGGTCGATGGCGCGGGTGATCTCGTATCGCTGAACCGAATAGCCGAAGCTGATGGCGCGGATGATCCCGTCCTTGATGTCACCGACGATGCCCGCGTTGGCGGGATTTCCCGAGAGGCGCAGCGTGGCTTTGCCTTCGCCGCCCTCGATGGATCCGCGCGTCGCGATGCCCAGGATGCCGGCGACGCCGCCGTACACGCGGTGCGCATCGAGCACCTGCACGGTGCCCGCCTCGAAGCGGCTCATGTCCACGGCATCCGTGGTGACGACAAGCTCCTCTTCGTAGGGTGTGTCGTTGTACCAGTCGTAGGCGCGGCGGCGCGAGCCGGTGGTCCACACCACGTCGACTGTGCGCTCGGCCTCGTTGAAGCTGGCCGGAACGATCTGCGCCTCGCGCAACTGGATCGGCATGTCCGCTACGGCGCGGGCGCTGGGCGTGGGGGTGTGCGGCTTGGTCATGAGCCTGCACTGTGCTGATGTGCTTGTCGCATTTCTAGGCAAACGCTGCGACAATTTTTCGAGCGGATCATTTTTTCGCCGCCTTCCCGCTGGCAGGCGCGCCATCGTCCGCGGCCAGATCAGCCATTCGAACCGAACCCTTTTGCAGGAAGAACAGGATGTCGAGCACCGACTGGTTGCCGACCTTCATGTCGCCCAGCCGGTTGAAGTCGGCGCCGATCTCGGCGAACACCTTGTCGGGGTTCTCGCCGCGCGCGCGCAGTTTGGCGCTGAGGCTGGATAGGCCGGTGGCCACCTGCAGCGCGTCGGCGTTGGCCTCCTGCGCCGGGTTGACGTAGTCCCATTTCGGCGTGTCGTACTCGAGCACGTACTTCGCGCCCTCGGGTACCTTGCCTGCGTCGATTGCCGCGCGGGCGAAGGCGTCGGCGCACGGTCGGGTGTGGCGCGGGATGACGATCATCCACTGCGTGTGTTCGAAGCCGCGCCGCACGTCCTGCAGGCGCACGCGCGCGCTGCTGAAATTGACCTCGCTCATGTCGCCGGTGGCCATCTCGTAAGTGACCCCCAGCGCCGCAGTGATGATGTGCAACTGGTGCTTGACGTACTCGACGTACCCGCCCGCGGCCTTCGGCTCCACGGTCTCGATGGTGCTTCCGGGAGGCACTTCGGTGATGCTGCCGCTGGCCAACTCGCCAAGATCGCCAGTGCGACGGGCGGCGTTGGTGTCTGCCGCACCGTTGCCGGTGGCGAGCAGCTGATTCTCGTTGGCCATCATCGAGGCGTCGCCGCTGACGAGCACCGACAGGCGCGCTTCCAAATTCTTGCGCGCGATCTCGGCGTCTTCGTAGAGCTGAGTGTCGCGGGTGCGCGTGATTACCGGCGCCAGGCGCGTGATGCCGCGACCCTGCCCCGGTCGCTTGGGATCGAACAAGTGGATGATGCTCGAGGCCGGTACCCGCTTGCTGAAGTTGCGAAAACCCCGCAGCAGCGTGGCGTCGCCGGGATGCTGGTCCCATAGCCAGTATGCGGCCACGCGCCCGATCGAGTCGTATTCGATTCCTTCGATCACCACGTTGCCGGCGGGCACACCGGCGCTGCCGCCCAGCAGCGAATTGCGGGTGCTGTCCAGCCAGTCGATTTCAAGCAGCTGCAGTTGCAGCGGCACCGGCAGGTTGTCGGCCGGGCGGCGCGGGCGCAACCGCACCAGCACTTCGCCGTCCTGCTCCATGGCGCGGTAAGCGGCGGCCTGCATGCCGAAGAAGTCGAGCCGGCCGTCGGCGTCGCAGACGTCGGCCCACTGCGCGAACAGTTTGTTCAGCTTGTCGCCCTGGTCGCCGGTGAAGCGCGGCATGATGCCGGTTCCGATGACGTTGGCCACCAGCGCGTCCATGCTGCTGGCGATGTAAGGCACGTTCTGCACCAGGGCGCGCGCTTTGGCGCGCAGCATTGTGGCGTCGGCAAAGTGATCGGCCTGGGCGCTGGCACCGCCACGGCGCGGCTTCCATGTATCGCGCGGGCTGGCGGCCTCGTAAGCCCGCTGCAGGCGGATGCGATCGACGACGCGCCGCAGCGCGCTGCTGGGGTCGAAGTAGCCGATGACTCGGTCCAGCGCGTTAGCGGCCATCAGTCGCCCCGCGAGGTGGTGAAGCGGTAGCGGAAGGAGCCGGTCGGCCGCGAGACCTCGGCCAGCTGCGCAGCGACAAAGTCGCGCCGCGCCTTCAGGCCATCGAAGCTGTCGAACTTGACACGGCGGCCTGCGACTTCGACTTCGAGCTCAGAGGCCGCGATAGCGCGGTCGAGCGCTGCAAGGTCTGCGGTTGTGAAGGACATAGTCCCGCACTGTGCAGAGGCGCTTGTCGCATTTCTAGGCAGAAGCTGCGACAACTTTTTATGGCGGGCCTATCCAGGCGCCGCCGCGCAGCTCCTACTTCCGCTTCAACAGCCCGGCCACGTTCAATTGCCCGAACACCCACGCCGTGATCCACCCGACCATGTAGGCCTCCTGCTCATGAGCCGGGGTGCGTTCGTTGATGTGATCGCGGATCGACTGCCAGGCGTGCATCGCTTCATGCGCGATCGCCTCTATCTGTGCGCCCAACGACGGCAATTGATGCAGCTTGGGGAAGCATACATAGCACCGGATCGAGCCGTCTGCATTGACGATTCTCCGATGGTGATCTGTGTAATCGTAGAACTGCCCTTCCCCAACCAGCCCGAGCCGCTTCATCTCAGCGGCCCAACTCTTCGCATCGATGCAGACTCCGACTGGCACGGGGTATGGGCCCGATCGGCAGTCCGTGTCGATGTATTGAAGTCGCATAGCCTAGCGCCGCCCCGGCTGCTTGAGGTAGCGGTACACCGTCGCACGATGGATCTGCAGCACGCGGGCCACCTCGCTCGCATTGCGGCCGTTGAAAAGTCGCAGCACTTCGGCGGCAACGGGGTTCGTCTCGCCCGCGCCTCGGCGGCGCACGTAAGCGCGGTTCGTCGCGAATTCGTCCCGCAGCGCCGTCTTGATTTCCGCCCGGCGCTGCGAGATCTCCGGCACGAGCGCCACCAGGTAATCGAAGACCCGATCCACCAGGTCAGGCTCCAGGCGCATCAATGAGTCGACCCTCGGAGTCGGCGACGGCGACGGCGACGGCGACGGCGACGGCGACGGCGACGGCTTACCAGTCTCGACCTGATTTTTTAGCTTCATGGCGTCTTTCTTCTTCGGGTTTGTTTGGGGGCGCATCGGCCGCTTGGGCGGCAGGCGCAAAAAGGTCTGCTTCCCGTGGAACAATTTTTTGCTCTCGCCGGGCCCAGGTGCCCTCGCGGAATGTCTGCATGCCCAGGTAGCACGCCGCGGCGTAGGCGTAAACCATGCCGTCGCCGCCCTCCTCGCGCTTGCCCTGGGGCGTCATCCAGCGCATCGAGTGCTTTCCCTGCACCACCACCGGCAGCAGCTTGGCGGCCGTCATCTGCTCGAATTCGTCGGTGTCCTTCAGCGCGGACGGCACGTGCACGAAGCCGGGCCCGGCGGCGCTCAAGCGCATGCGGCCATAGAGCAGGTGCTTGGCAGTGTCGGTGCCGATCTGCCACACCTTCACGCCCCGCGGCATGGTCTTGCCGCGCCAGTTGATGTCGATCATGCTGGGCTTGCCGAGCACCGGCCGCCCGTAGGTGCTGGCGCCCTTGATGGCCAGCACGTGCGCGTGAGCGTGATTGCGGCAGTAGGTGTAGACCGCGTGCGTGTTGTGCCCGCCGGAGTCCACGCACGTGGCCTCGATCAGCATCTGGGCCCCGCCCGCGTGCAGCAGCGGCGTGCGCCTGATCTCTGTCAGTCGGGTCCAGGGCGAGCCGGGCGTGCCCTCATCCAGGTTCGGGTCGCCATAGATCACATGGCGGTCGACGAGCCAGCTTTCCTCGCCACGGCCGAACGTCCACACCCGCGCCTCGAGCCGGTCGGGCTGGGTATCTACACCCATCGTCAGCAGCAGCGCCCGCCCGGGCACTTTTCCCAGCTCGTAATCCTCGGCGCGCCGGCGCAGCACGTCACTGTCGGCGCCGGTGCCCTTCTCTTCCCAGGTCTCAGCCAGCGACGAGTTGACGAACTCCTTGAGCGGGCCCGACAGGCCGGTCTTTTTCGCCTGCTGCGCAGCCTCCCACTTTTCCACCAGCGAGGCCCAGCTGCGCCACCCGAGCGGAGAGTACAACTTGTTCAGCCAGAAGCCGGCGCGCTTGCCGCGGCCGGCACCCGGCGCTTCCGGGATCCAGATGCCATCGGCCAGCATGCCCGTCTTGTGGTGCTCGTCGATCGCCGCGCCGCAATGCTGGCAGATGTAGACCGCGGTCTCGGGCCGTGCCGCGCCGCCCGCGTCCTTCAGCCATTGCAGGCCCCAGTCCTTGCCCGCGCCCCACAGCAGCACCTGGCGCTCGCCGCAGTGCGGGCACGGCACGTGATAGCGGCGCCGGTCGCTGGCCAGGTATTCGGCCTCGATGGCGCTGGCGCCCTTGATGGTCGGCGTGCTGGCGACGATCAGCTTTCGCCGGCTGAAGTTCGACATGCGCTCTTCGAGCAGCGCGAGCGGCGGGCCCTGGTTGTCGACGTCGGCGGGCCACTTATCGATTTCGTCGGCCACGGCGAAGCCCAGCGGCTTGGATGCCAGCGAGCTCGCGCTGTTGGCTCCGCCGAAGAAGATCGCGAAGCCGCCCTGGATGGTGCGCGCGCGCCAGCTGCTGGACTCGTCGCGGCTGCGGTGAATGGCCACCAGGCCCTGCATGATGGGCGTCTGCTGGATGGTCGGAAGGAAGCGCTGGCCGCTATGGTCCTGCGCGTCCTGCAGCGTCGGCTGCACCATCATCATGTCCTGCGGGTCGGTGTGGATCCGCTGCATGATCGAGTTGTAGAGGACCTCGGTTTTTCCCAGCTGCGTGGCGAACATCAGCACGATGCGCTCGTACGGCGAGAACGCGCTGGCCGCCAGCATCGGCTCGACCAGGTAGGGCGTGCGCTCGTTGCGCCACTGCCCGCGCTCGCTGCCTTTGGCGATGTAGCGGTGTTGCGCCGCCCACTCGGCCGTGTCCACCCGCGGCGGCGGAGCCAGGAAGCGCGCCTTCAGTCGGGCCAGCAGCTCGATCGCGCGGGCTTCGTCGGCGGGAAGGTCGCGCGCGCTCATGCCGCCGGGCCCGGTGTCTGCAGCTGCACGCCTGCCAGGTGCTGCAACGCTTGGCTGTGCTCGGCGTCCAGCAGCTGCTCGATTTTGAAGGCGTCGGATTCAGCCGCCAGCAAGGGCGCCAGCCGGGCGCGGACCTGCAGCAAGTGCTCACGGGTCGCGCCAAGGGCCTGCGCCCAGACCGCCTCGACAGCCTTGACCAAGATCACCTGCCCATTGCGCTCGGCCAACTCGATCTCGGCCAGCTCGGCCTCGGCCGCTTCACGGCGCGAGCGCGAATTCCAGTAGTCGTCGCCTCCGGGCTTCGTGTCCGGATCCTCGCCATCCCCAGCCAGCGGCCCCGGCAGCGCGCCAGGACCAGCCGGCGGCCTTCCGGACCCAGCCCGAACCCGCGAGTTTCTCGCCCACTGCGCATCCGCCGCCACAGGGTCGATCTTTCCGTCGATCAAGCTGATGCGGCCCGCCTTGATGGCCTTGCTCACCGCGGCTTCGCTGCAGCCGCGGTGCTTCGCGTACTCCGCTTGCGAGATCAGGTTAACCTTGCTCATGCACTTAACCCATGCCTTAACAAAGTCCACCCCCACAAACTAGCCCGATTCCGCGCTCGTTTCGACCCGTGGAGGGAGGCTGCTGGGAAGGACCCGCGACGGGGGTGGGCATGCTCACCTTGCACCGCCTCGGTTGAACCGATCGAGGTAGAACTTCGCCTCGTGCGCGAAGAGCTCGGGGAACTTCGTCTCCATGAACTTCACGACACGCGCGTTGATGCGCTTCGTGTTGAACATCTGCGCCACGTCGATGGTCTGCACCGCCTTGATCGGCAGCCGCGCCTTGCCCACGCGCTGGAACACCGTGCGCCCCTGGTTGGCGATGAAGGCGCCCCGGATCACCTTGCGCGCACCGCCCTTCTTGATCTTCACGCTCACGCCGGCCGAGGTCTGCCGGGCCTGGAAGTTGATGACGTTGATGGCGCGCCCGCGCTTCGTGGGCGACTCGAGCGAGGCCTCGATGCGGTACAGCCCATTGCGAAAGCTCGCCTTGTTGACGCGCAGCGCCGCGCCCACCTTGCTGGCCGAGATGTTGAACTCGTTGCGGATCTCCCGGCTCATGCTGGTCTTGGCCTGGGCCATGGTCTTGTTCACCGCGCTGGCCAACGCCTTGCCCGCCACGTCCTTTTGCAGCTGGTCCAGCTGACGCTGCACCTCCGGGAAGTTGTGCTTGATGGTGATCTTCACGCCGCTACCGCCACCCTTTCGCCCATCAGCGCGCGGGCTTTCGCGATCGCTTCGCGGGCTCGCTTGCCGTTGGCCTCGAGCTGCTCGCGCGTCAGCACCACGACCGGCGCCGGGATGGGCGCGGGCGCTGGTGGTGGCGCACCCGACCCGGGCGCGTCGAGCCAGCGCTTGTCGCGCAGCCACCGGCCGAACTTGGGCACGTACCGACCGGAATCGCGCTGCCACTCGGCCGAGTGAATCCACGCCTGGAGGGCGCGGGCAATTTCGGCCTGCAGCAGCGCGTCGGGCGCCAGGGCGTTCCAGTCCCGGCGCGCCGCGTCGATGCCGGCACGCCGAGGGTACCCGGCTGCGATGGCATCGAACCCCGGCGCCCGGGCTTTCGGTTTTGGGTTTTCGTCATCGCCGCGCCCGCCCCCCGCAGGGGGGGTAGGGGGGAATATGGTTCTTTCGGTTATATAGGGAGTACACGAATCTGCACCCTTTCGTGCGTCGTTCTGCACCCTTTCTGCGGCATCAAACCCCGCAGAATCTGCACCCTTTGCCCGTTTTTCAGGCGCCATCGGCGATGAAATAAAGGGTGCAAGTTCTGCACCGTTTAGCCAAGCCGGGCTGATGTGATATTGCGCATACCTGCCGCGCCCGCCGCCGGCGCGAGTGACCAGCAGCCAGCCCGAGTCCAGCATCTTGCGCAGGTGCGCCTGCACGGCGCGCACGGACTGGCGGCTCTTTTGCGCCATGGTCTCGACGCTCACGAAGATGTGCGAGCCGTCCTGATGCGCGTTGTCCGCCAGCGCGAGCGCGAGCGCGAACTCGCCCCCGCCCGCGGGATAGCGCTCGAAGACGGCTCCTGTGCAGCGGGCGCTCATGCGATGGCCGACTCCAGTTCCATGGCATCGAACAGAGCTGGCATGTCAAGGCTCGCCGCGAGCGCTGTGCGCTGGTCGTGGATCAGGCGCTGTTCGATCACGCCCGCACCTCGCGCGTTTCCTGCATCACAGAATTGGCTCCCCAAGGATTGGCCCTGGGATTGCACTTCCGGCAGTACACCGATCCGCTCTGCGCGAAGATGGTCACATCCTGATCACCAGCGCGATACACGTTGCTGCATTTCGGGCAGGTGTAGACGGTGCGGTACTTCGGCGCTTTCTCACTGGCCTCGCGCCAACGCGCCTGCAGCTGCTTTGTCAGGCCGGCAACCTGCGCGCGCAGGCTCTCGTTCTCCCGCTCCAAATTGCGGGCGTGCGGCGCGAGCTCCTGATGCACTGCATCGAAGTACCGCAATTGCGCCGCTGGCGTCCCGTGGACGGGATGCTGCGCCATCACGCGCTCGATGAGGGCCTCCACCCGCTCGCGGTTCACGCCGGCACCTCAGAATCAGCACGCGCAGGCCCCAGCACGCCGGCTTCGTTGATCACGCCCGCACCTCCGCAGTGCGCCAATCGCGCCCGCCTCCAGCCTCATCAACCCCGTCCGACTTTGGCGTCGGCGCACGCCTACAAAAATCGCACCGGCAAAAAAAAGCGCGCCACATCATGCAGAGCGCAGGTGCGGCGGCTTGCCGGCGTTGTGCGCGGCCTCGACGTCCGCCATCAGCTGCTGCAGCGCCGTGATGGCCTCGGTCGCCTCGCGCTGGATGCGCTTCATTTCGTTGGCCGTGTACACCCCATCCAGGCCCGCCGCCGCCACCTCGCGCATCACGTCCGACAGCTCGGCGATCATCACGTTCATGTCCTGCAGCACGACGCCCGCCCGCTTGGGCTGGCGCCCGAACTGCACCGTCGCATCGACGCGCGAGGCCAAGGCGGTGACGTAGGCCGCCGCGCTGGAAACTCCCGCCGCGTGGCAGTACTCAGTGATCAACGCCGCATGCTGCACGCCCATCTTGAAACCCGGATCGCCGCGCAGCTCCTTCTTGAAGCTCTCCAGCGACTTGTCGGGGCACACGCGCTGATGCAGCGCCTCGGCGCCGCCGGGGTAATCGTTGACCATCGTCTTGATCGCGTCCGTCTCATTCATATCCGTCAGGCTCCGTCGTGGATGTGGAAAAAGGGGAACCGCGCGCCCACACTCCGCCCAGGAGGCGAAGGAAAGTGCAACGATTCATCAGCTCGATACGCCAGGCGCGCGGCGCTCGGGTGTTCAAGTGGGCCCGGCGCGGCGCGCTCAGGACGTGGCGCATGCCGGCGAGCGGCTGGGTGCACTGAATGCGCTGCATCGATATTGGCGACAGGATGGGCACCAGTGATGGCCCGTGGATACACTCGCCCCATGGAAGCGCCAAATGTCCTGAACGTGGTCAACGACCAGGCTCGAGGCGTGAAGTACCACGTCATGGCGTACCGGCGCATGACGCGCGCCGAGTTGCTGCAGGCCGTGGCGATGTACTTGAGCCGGGCCAAGAAGAAGCCGAAGGCCGGCACGCTTGTGACGCTCGTCACCATCATTGGGTTCGACCAGTAAGCTGCGCGGCGACCATCTCGGCCTGTTGGGACGAGAGCTGGACGGCGCATGCCGAACCACTCTCGAACACCGTCAGCAACACTTCGCCGTCTGGCGCCCGCGCCACGGCACACAACATGTCAAGGCCGATGTGGCTGGGCGACGTAGTCCCCCCGTCGATCTCGCCCTCGGTTGCCTCGATCACGGTGGCTGATCGCACGTTCATTTCATTGCTCCCCTGCCGGCGCGCGATGGTCCAGATCGGGGAACGGGTTGACGCGCGTTGGGTCGCGGCGGTCGCGGGTGACACCGGGCGGCAGGCGCAGGCCCGGCTGGACCAGGGCCACGTCCTTGGCTTGCGCCTGGGCACGGATCAGCGCGAAGTACGCCGCGGCGTCGGGCCGCAGCTCTTCGCACGTTACGGCGCCGGCGGTGAAGGACTGGATGTAGGGGCAGTGATCGAGGGGGACCTGCTTTTCGCCTGCTGCCATCTTCGTGACCATCGACGGCGGAATGTTCAGGTGCCGCGCCAGTGCCGCGCCGCGACCGCGCGCACCGTTTAGCCATTGATTGAGCAACATGACGGCTATCTTATCCCCTGGATATCCAAAGTCAATATCCCCAGGACAGTTTTGGATCAATCCCCTTGGATATCAAATCAAGGCGATGCAAACAGTGTTCGAAACACGCCGAGCGAGGCTTAAAGAGCTCATTGGCCGCTATGGAACTATCGCCGCGCTAAACCTAAAGCTTGGCTGGGACGCAACGAATCCGCGGTTGTCGCAAATTCAGAACCGGAGCATCCGCAGTGATCGCGGAACACTCTATGAAATGGGAGACGGGACAGCGCGAGAAATTGAGGAAAAACTCGGCCTTGAGCGCGGCTGGATGGACACCCCGCCCTCTTATGCCGACCTGCACGGCGGGGAAGATCCTCGCGCAAAGGTGCTGGAGTTGATGGAGAGCCTGCCCAAGGACCAGTGGCCAACAGCAATTCGGCTCCTTGATGCGCTTGCTCAACCAGCCAAAGACAACGGAACAACAGGCTAGCAACGAGGCGCATTTCGTGCCACGGTCTGGTGATGAGGGGGAGAGTCATGGCACTGATCACATGCCACGAATGCAAACAACAGATCAGCAGCGAGGCCAAGGTCTGCCCCCAGTGCGGCGCCAAGCCCAAAAAATCAATCGGAATAGGCGGCATCGTGCTGGTGGCCATCGTGGGCGTCCTCGCCTATAGCTGTGCAGGCGGCGGAGGAGGATCAGCCTCCAGCAAGAAGCCAAAGAGCGCTGCCGAGATCCAGGCGGACAAGGAGCTGAACACCGCGATCGCCGCCGGGCGCGTGCTCAAAAAGCAGGCAAAGGACCCAAGCAGCTTCAAGATGGAGAGTTTCGTGCTATTCCCGGGCGGCGGCGCCTGCTACGAGTACCGGGCCAAGAACTCTTTCGGCGCCATCGTGCCGGCGAAAGCGGTTTTCGTTCCCCCGGAAACACTCCAGACAAGCGAGAGCGATGGCAACCGGTTCGTCAAGACCTGGAACGCCACCTGCACCCGGGCCGGCGGAGCCGAGCACGCGGGCGGGCTGAACCTGCTGAATATTTTTTAGAGCCACGCACCAGGAGGAGACATGCAACGTAACGACGATTCAGCCGCCCACGGCATCCATCCGGACTTCGGCTGGGTGGCAGAACACCTCCTCGTGGGCAGCCAGGCATTCCGAAGCGGAGCCGGCCGCCGCAGCGGCAACGACTTGCTGGGCGCGGGGTGAGCGATGAGCTTCGGCGGCCCGCTCGATCACTTGCGTGACGCAATCCGCGCCAAGCCCGACACGTTCGACTGGGTCGACTTTGCCAACGCCTACTTTCGCGGCGGGAACGCGAAGGCGCAGTTGTTGCAATGGTGCGCCGACAACCGCATCATGGCTTCATTCGACTACAAGGAACAGGGCTTCACCTACGAGGTGATTCGCTCGGTGTATCTGCAGTCGCTGGACGGGCCGGGCGTATGGCATCCACCGGCTCTGGACCCGGGTCCACCAGGCTGATTCCTTGCGCGGCGCACAGCGCCGCGAAGTAGGCCGACCCAATCTCGCCATGCGTGTGCAGCCGTGCGTCCTCATGCGCGAGCTGATGCCATAGATCGTGTTCTTGCATGGTCATCGCCAGGCCATTGGCCATGACCAATACCGCCTGGATCGCCGGCTGGTTGCGGATATCCCATTCCAGGCCGTTGAGCAGCCACGGCTTGGGACGGAACATGACGGTGCCGGTGCGGGCGCCCTTGAAGGGCGAGGATTCCTCCAGCTCGCCCAGCTCGCGTGCGCCGCGCAGCGGCCCCGTGTAGAGAACGCTAATCACATTGAGCTCGGCCGGCGTTTCGGCCTGAAGGCGTAGCACCGCGCCGGGCTCGATCCATTCCACTTTCATTGGGCTTTCCTTCCCCGCACCGTGCGGGGCGGCTGCATTGTCGCAAAATAATTAACCCTGGGATATTGACTTATCGTATCCAAGGGATATTATTGGGCCTCAACACAGGAGGTCGGACATGCCAGACACCCCCAGCCAGTCGCCCAGCCCGCGCGCCCAGCGCAGCGCAGCGCCGCTCGGCTTTCGCCTGCCACCGCCGCCGGCCCCCGCCGTTTCCGGGGAACCCTGGCAAGTCGTCGAGCGCGCCAACGGCTTTCATGTTTCACGGGAATCAGGATCGGGCGCCACCGAGTTCCTGCGCAACGAGGTGCGCGCCGTCAAGGTGTTCCGCAAGCGCGAGCTGGCGCAGGCGGCCTGCGCGCAGGCCAACTTCACCGCCGAAGCCGCGCGCCTGAGCCGCGAGCCGTTGATGGGCGGTGCAGCGTGAAGCGCGCCGAACTGCTCAAGCACGCGAAGTGCGGCCTCTGCCACAAGCCGGTCGGCAATAGCGGCCTGCCGCTGTTCTGGAAGCTGACGGTGGAGCGCTTCGGCATCGACGTGCGGGCCGCGCAGCGCCAGGACGCCATGGGCGTGATGATGGGCCACCACGGCCTCGCGGCGATCATGGGTCCCGACGAGGACATGGCCGCGCCGATGATGCCGCCCGTAACGGTGACCGTCTGCGAGACGTGCGCCACGCAAGAGACCATGGTCGCGCACCTCGCCGAGTGCGGGAGCGCAGCATGAACCGCGCCCCATCGTTCCGCCTGGTCGACGACTTCCAGGCCGGCTACCTCAAGTTCAACGGGCGGGAGCCGCGCACGCTGGAAGAGCTGCTGATCGCGCGCGCGAACTACCAGCACCGAAGCCGGCTGGCCGAGATCAAGGCCATGGGCAAGAAGCTCGCGCTGCTCGATGAGTTCCTGCCGGCGCTGGTCGAGCGCGGAATCCGCCTGTCCTGGCGCGACATCGATGGCCGCGACGGCGGCAAGACAGTCCGCATCCACGGGCCGTCGCTGGGCGCCGACAACGCACTGTTTGATGCGCTCGTAGCCCTCGGCTTCAAGGAAATCGAGCGCAAGGACAGCTTCCGCGACGAGCAGACCGTAACCCTCAAGCACGGCCGAGCCCTGCTGATCGCGGTGGACGTGAAGAAGACGGAGAACAAGGCCACCGGGAGCGCGTCATGAAAGAGCGAACTCTCACCGCCATCTTCTGCGCGTACCTGCTGGGCGCACTGCTCACCTTCGGCGTAGCGTGGAACGTCGACTATCAGCGGGCGCCGTCGGTGTACACCAACGATGGCGAGGTGAATTTCGTGCGCTCAATGGCGTGCGCGATCGCCTGGCCGCTGTACCTCAGCACGAAGGGCTTTGGCTTTCTGCGTGACCACGAAGCCGCCAAGGCCACCGGGAGCACGTCATGAGCGCGCAGCACTCGCCGGGGCCAGAAACCAAGACGGCGCGCATTCGTCGCCTTCGTAGTCAGCGCATCGACTCACCGGCGTTTCGCCGTGGTGTGCGTGCATTCAAGACAGGCGCTGGCAACCCCTACAACGGGCCAGAGCTTCGCGACTTTTGGGAAGCGGGCCGCGAATACGCGCGGATTTGCGCCGAGACGGAAGCCGAGTTCGCCGCCATTGCCAAGGCCCAGGAAGGCGGTGCGTCATGAGCGCGCAGCACACGCCGGGGCGCGTGGCTCTGCAGGCCGTCATCAATGCCGTCCGCGCTGCAGCAGGGGCTGCGGGCGATGCCAGCGGGAACTGCGACGCCGCAATGCACCACGCCGAGCACGGGGCCAATGAGAAGGCCGCGCAGCAAATGGAATGGGCTGAAGAGAACGCGCGATCCGCGCTGCACAGGATCACCGAAGCGCGCGCCGCCATCGCCAACGCCACCGGGAGCACGTCATGAGTCGCCCCGCCCTGCGCCTGGCCCTCCCGCCGGCCCAGCCGCCCGTCGAAGTCGCCCGCCTGCCGGGTGAGAGCGACAGCTACTACGCCGCGCGCTGCACCGCCATCGCCGCCATGGGCGCGAGCTGGTGGCAGCACCCCCAGTACCAGCACCCGCCGCGCCATTCCAACAACCCCGAGATCTGGAAGCCCGCACGCGAGCCGTTCCTGGCCGACATCCGCCGGCGCGCCGCCGTCGACCGCCTGGCCAACCCGCTCGCCAAGATCCAGCAGGACGTGCGCGACGCACTGAAGGGCACGCCGTGATGCGCCCCCTCATCCGCCGCGCCCGCCTCGCCTTGCCCGCCGTCCTGGCGGTCGCCACCGCCTGCCTGGCATTTGGCGCGCCGGCGCGGGCCCAGCTGCTGCCCGCGCCCGCCGTCATCGGCCTGCACCTGCGCAGCGTGCACCACGACGACGGCAAGGCGCCGGACGGCAGCTACGGCTGGAACAACAACAACATCGGCGCCTATGCGCGCTGGAGCAACGGCCTGACCGTGGGCGCGTTTCGCAACAGCCTGTATCGCACCTCGGCCTACGTGGGCTGGACGGTGACCGACAGCGCCGATCGCTTCGGCCTGACGCTGGCCGCCATGAGCGGCTACGACAGGCTCACCGACGGCGCGGGCGACTACCAGGCCGTGCGCTGCGACAAGGCCAACGGCTGCCGCACGGTGAGCCTCAAGCGCGTGATCTTGCCGGTGCTCGTGCCGAGCGTGCGCGTGGGCATCACCGACCGGCTCGGCGTCCGGATCTCGGCCATGGTCCCGCCCGGCCAGCCCGCGGCGGTGCATTTTTCGCTGGAGTGGAGACTGTGATGAACATCCGCAAGACCTTCGCGCAGGTGCGCCAGCAGCGCGCGGCGCAGCTGCGCATCCTGCTGGTGCTGGCCGTCGCCGCGCTGTGGGCGCTGGTGCTGCTCGCCCCGTCGGCCAAGGCGCCAGCCCCATCGCGCGCCGCGCTGACTCCGCTCACCGCCAGCGAGCTCGCGCAGATCGACGCCCAGGGCGCCGCCGTGTGCGCAAGCCGCCGCGCCGCCCGCGCCGGCTACGTCACCTTGCCGGATGGCGCCCTGGTGTGCACCGACCGGCCCGCGCGCAAGCCGCGCAGCGTCATCACCATCCCCGCCCACCAACTCGCACAGAGGTAACCGCCATGAACATGATCGATCTCGGCGCCATGCTGACCGACGCCTTCAGCACCCCGGTTGTCGCGCTGTTCTGCGTGCTCTGCATTTTTGCGGCCGGCGCGATGGCCGGTGCGATGGCGCGCAACAGGCATGAAGCCGCCCACCACGACCAGGCCGAGGCCGGCGACACGCAGCGCGACCCGTTCATGCGGCGCCTGATCGACGACGGCATAGCGCACACCGCGGCGCATCCGACCGCAGCACCGCGCCCACGCCCCCACCTGCGCGCCATCGGCGCCAGCCTCAAGCCCAGCTACGACGGGCGCGCGCATCGGCGCGGCCCTGGCCAGCCCGATTCCGCTGGCGCCCCGGGCCCGACCGCCTGAGCGCCATGGAACTCGCCGGCAACTTCTTCCTGTGCATGACGCCCTCGTCGTGCCGCACCAGCGACGGGCGCGCGGGCGTGCTGTTTGCACTGCGTGAGCCGTCGCCGTCGCCCACCTTCCCGAGCGGCCTGTCGGCGATCTGGGTTGGCGACAAGGCGCTGGATTTCGTGCGCGAGCACGGCGCCGACCTGCGCCCCGGGCGCGGCCTGCGCCTGGCGGTCAACCGCATCACGGCCCGCGACGGCGAGGTGCGCGCCCGCGTCGTCAGCTGCGACCTCTTGCCACTGCCGCCCAGCTGGCAGCGGCCCAACCCGCAACAACCAACGCAGGCCCTGCCTGCATAACCCCGGAGGAATAGGAATGGCCACCGCAACAGCAGCCGCAAAGCCGAGGTATCGGTCCCCGACGCACACCGAGTACGTCGAGACCAGCCTGGCCGAATTCAGCACGGAAGAAATCACCAAAGAGCTCGCGCATCGGCGCAGCGAGACTTGCGACCACACCGTCGACGGCGAGGAGTGCCCGCCAGTGCCGCGCGATGACCTCGAAACCATGCGCCGCCTCGCGCTGCAGCATGACTTCTTCGGCGTCGCTCGGACCGCGCAGCGCATCTACTGCGACGCTCTTGGAGTGGCCGTCTGATGCCCGGCCTCAAACTCAGCATGGAACCCATCATCCCCATTGAGCAGATCAAGCGCGAGGCGGCCGAAGCGGCCAAGCGCTTCAGCGACGTCAACGCCGCCTGCCCCTATCCCTTCACCACTGAAGCCGGGCGGCTTTTCCGCAAAGAGTTCACGGCGCGGCGCGCGGCGCTCGGCGCGGCACCGGAGCTCGAGCCATGAGCGAATACTGGATGCTCACCGCCGGCGGGCAGGACTACATCCTGTCGGGCCCGTCCGTGCTGCTCGGCAACCCGCCGCGCATCAAAGACATCGCCCACCACCTGGCGCAGATCAACCGCTATACCGGCGCCTGCAGTCGCCCCTACAGCGTGGCCGAGCACTCGCTGCTGGTCGAGCGCATCGGCCACCAGCGCGGCGCCACGCCCATCCTGCGCCTGGCGATGCTGATGCACGACGCGCACGAGGCCTACGCCTCCGACATGTCGAGCCCGGCCAAGATGGTCATCGGCCCGCGCTGGGACGAATTCGAAGGCAACCACGCGCTCAACGTGCGGCACCACTTCGCACTGCGCACCACTTTCGCCGCGCACCGCAAGGAGATCAAGGCGTGCGATCAGATCGCGCTAGCCACCGAGCGGCGTGACCTGATGCCATTCGATCCGGAAGTGAACCGGCCCTGGCCCGTGCTCGACACGCCCGGCAAGGAAGTGCAGCCATGGCCTGAGCGCATCAACCCGGACGAGTCGGTGCTGCCGTGGCGCGCCATGCGCGATGCCTTCGTCAACAAATACCTGCTGCTGCGCGAACTGGTGGACCAGCGGGCGGCCGAGGCGCTGCAGCCATGACCGCCCGCCTGTCCGACGTCGGCCGGCACTACCCGATGGAGCAGCCGCGCCCCGCCGACCCACGCGGCCGCCCAAGGTCGCCGGCGCGCGAGGCCGTCGAGCTCGCGCTGCGCAGCGCCACCCGCGAGCGCCCCATCACCGTGGCCCAGGTCGCGGAACGCTGCGCGCTCACGCGCGCGCTGGCCAGCACCATCGTCAACAACGTGGTGGCGCGCGGCCGCGCGCACAACACCACGCCCGGCGCCATGCCATCGTTCTACGCCTGGGGCCCGGTGCCCGCGGCGCCGAAGCAAGCGAGCAAGTACCAGGTGCCCGAGGGCCACTATGACGGCGCCGAGCTGCGCCCGTTCAGCGGCCGCCCCGACGCGATGGCCGCCTTCGCGCTGCCCAGCCTGGTGGACGGCCGGCGCGTGGAGCGCCGAGCGCCGCTGCTCATCGCATCCACCCCGGAGAAGCGGGCATGACGCGCGAAGAAGCCCTCCTCAAGCTGATCGCCGTCGAACCAGTCACCCAGGGCCAGTTGGTGCACGAAACCGGCTGGGGCATCGAAGCCACCAAAGAGACGCTGGCGCGCCTGCGCGAGCAGCACCGCGTCACTTACTGGAGTGGCAATAACCGCCGGTGGCTGTGCGTCGCGCCTACCGCTCCAAAAGGCGCCGCATGCTGACGCCGCAATTCACGCTCAATCTGGCCGCCAAGCTGGTCATCGTGCTGTTCGCTGGTGGCGGCGGCAGCTGCACCGGCATCGAGCAGGCGATCGCGCGGCACGTCGACATCGCCGCCAACCACAGCGACGACGCGATCCAGTGTCATGCCGTGAACCACCCGCAGTGCAAGCACCACCGCGAGGACGTGCGGCGGCTGAACCCGCGGGAACTGTGCGGCGGCCAGTCGGCAGGCTACCTGCATCTGAGCCCGGACTGCACCCATTTCAGCCAGGCCAAGGGTGGCCAGCCGCGCGACGCTGAAACGCGCTCGTTGTCCTGGGTCGGCGTGAAGTGGTCCGGCACCGTCAGGCCGGAGGTAATCACCCTCGAAAACGTCCGCGAGATTCTGAAATGGTGCCGCCTGATCGCCAAGCGAGACAAGGCCACCGGCCGCGTGGTGAAGGTCGACGGGACCCTGGCCGAGCCAGGCGAAGTCGTGCCGCGGCGCCAGCAGTTCCTGGTGCCTGACCCCAGGCGCCTCGGTAAGACCTGGAAGCAGTTCGTCGCCATATTCCGCGCCCAGGGCTACGTCGTCGAGTGGCGCGTCTTGTGCGCCGCCGATTACGGCGTGCCGACCACCCGCACCCGCCTGTTCATGATCGCGCGTTGCGACGGCCGGCCGATCATCTGGCCGGAGCCGACTCACTTCAAGAACCCGAAACGCGGGCAGAAGAAGTGGGTGGCAGCGCACACGTGCATTGACTGGAGCATCAAGGGCCGCAGCATCTTCGATCGCGAGAAGCCGCTGGCCGAGGCGACGATGCGCCGCGTCGCGCGCGGGCTGAAAACCTTCGTCCTGGACAGCGCGGACCCCTTCATCGTGCCGGTGACGCACTCCGGCAGCGCGCGCGTGCACAGCATCCGTGAGCCGCTGCGCACGGTGACGACGGCGCGCCGAGGGGAGTTCATGTTGGCGACTCCGTTCCTGGCCAAGTTTCGAGGCCAGAGCCAGGGCAGCGCGATCACGGACCCGGTTCCCACGATCACGGGCGGCGGAAACTACGCGCGCCCGGCCGGCGCCGCGCACGCCCTGGCCGCGGTGACCGCGTTCATCGAGCAGGCGAACGGCGGCTGGTACGAGGGCGCCGGCCGGTCAGCGAATGCGCCGTTCTCCACCGCGACCGGCAAGGGTTCGCAGCAGCGGATCGTGACGGCAGCGCTGGCACACCTGCGCGGCAACTGCAGCGCGCGGGACCTGCGCGAGCCGCTGCGAACGATCAGCGCCGGCGGAGAGCACCATGCCCTCGTTGAATACCACCTTAGCCCGGAGGCCGAAGCCGGCGCCCTGCGTTGCGCTGCCTTCCTGATGCGCTATCACGGCAGCGGCGGGCAGTGGGCGGACCTGCACGAGCCGATGACCACGGTCACCACGAAGGACCGCCTGGCGCTGGTCACTGTCTGGATCAAGGGCGATCCCTACGTCGTCGTCGACATCCATCTGCGCATGCTGGTGCCGCGCGAGTTGGCCAACGCGATGAGCGTGCCGCAGCAGTACATCCTCACGCGCGGCGCCGACGGCAGGGTGTTCAGCAAGAGCCGGCAGGTGCACCTGATCGGCAACATGGTCCCGCCGCTGCTGCAGCAGGCTGTCACCGCAGCGAACTTCGGCGACGAGGTCGAGCCGGAAAGGATGGTGGCATGAGCCGCCGCCGCCAACTCGATCGCTTCGGCCGCATGGCGGTCGGCCAGCGCGTGCGATATGACCGCTGCATCATGCCGCCGACCTTGCTCAATTCGTTTTGGAACAACCTGGACGAGCCGGTCAGCATCCAACAGTACGCCGAAGTGATTGCAATCGCCAAGGGCGAGGTCGACGCCTTCGTGACGCTGCGGTTCGACGGCGGCGGCGAAAAGACCGAGACGTTCAACTGGTATGGCCAGGAGCCCGGCGGGTTTTCCAGCCTCACCGTCCTGCGCGAAGCGCCAGAGCAGCGCAGCTTCATCCGGGAAACGGCATGAAATCGCACACCCCCGAGCAGATCGCCCACGCCTTCGAGATCGCCGACGAAGCAATGTACGAGCTGCTGGAATCCGAAGGCGTTCCAGGCGACGAACACCGCACCGTGTTCGGGCTGGTTGACGAAACCTGCCAGGAGGTCGCTGCCCTGGCCGAGGCGTCCCCGGCGCTGCGCGAAGCCTTCGAGTGGCTGCGCGATCGCGGGTATGTGGAGCTCGGCTCCGACAAGGACGGCGAGTTCATCAACGTGATCAGAAGACCGGGAGAGGATTGATGGCTGAGAACACGAAAATCGAATGGGCCGATCACACGTTCAATCCGTGGCAGGGCTGCACGAAGGTGTCCCCCGGCTGCGACCATTGCTACGCTGAGGCGCGGCAGGACAAGCGGCTGCACGTGGTCCAGTGGGGCCCTGGCCAGCCCAGGAAGCGCACGAAGACATGGGGCGACCCTGTCAAGTGGAACAAGGCGCATGCCGAGTTCTTCGCCCAGCACGGGCGGCGCCAGCGGGTGTTCTGCGCGTCGCTAGCCGACGTGTTCGACAACGAGGTCGACGCCGACTGGCGCGCCGATCTGCTGTATCTGATCTCGGAGACGCCAAACCTCGACTGGCTGCTGCTGACGAAGCGGATCGGAAACGCCGAGCGGATGGTGATGGACTCGCTGCGGGCCATGTTCCTTCACACCAACGTCGAACCGCCGACTTGGCCGTGGCCGAACGTCTGGCTCGGCGCCACCATCGTCAACCAGGAAGAGGCCGACCGCGACATCCCGAAGCTGCTGGCCACGCCTGCGCGGGTGAGGTTCCTGTCGACGGAGCCGTTGCTGGGGCCTGTCGACCTGCGCCGGCTGCCAGCCTTGCCGACGCGGAACCCTGCCCCAGGTCCAATCGATCCGCCACTGCGGCTGAACGCGGTCACGGGCGACAACTGGCTCCCGAGCGGGACGAGTCGCATGGGACCACGCGGACCAGCCGTGGACTGGGTCATCGTCGGCGGAGAGAGCGGCCCCGGCGCGCGCCCGATGCATCCTGACTGGGCTCGCAGCCTGCGCGATCAGTGCAAGGCTGCCGGCGTGCCGTTCCTGTTTAAGCAGTGGGGAGAGCACGCGCCGACCGAGCGGACCATGGCCGAGGTCGCGAGGAGCACGCGCAAGTTGGTGCCCGTTCCGCTGACCGGCGCAAGCCCCTCCCCTGCCGCACTAGTGGATCTAGTTGGCAAGCGCGCCGCCGGCCGCCTGCTCGATGGTGTGACGCACGACAGCTATCCGGAGGCCGCGCCTTGACCGCCCTGCACTCCCTGGCCATCGAAATCATCGCCGCCGCCTTCGGCGTCCTGGGCACCGTGCTGCTCGCCCTAAACGGCCCGCGCGCCGGCTGGGGGTTCGTCGCCTACCTGGTCAGCAATATGGCCTGGCTCGCCTCCTCCTGGATGCAGGGCCAGTGGCCCCTGTTCGCGCAGCAGCTCGCCTTCCTCGCCAGCAGTCTGCTTGGCATCTGGCTGTGGCTGGTGCGGCCGCGGTTGCGGGCGCTGGACGAGCTGCTCGATCTATGAAAAACATGAGCTTTGCCCTGACCACCGCCCAGGTGCTGGCTGGCACTAAGGACGTAACGCGTCGCATGGGCTGGTTGAACCTGAAGGCAGGCGACCTCTTCCAGCCAGTTGAAAAGGGCATGGGCCTGAAAAAGGGCGAGACCGTTCATAAGCTGTGCGAGCCTGTGCGAACCCTGATCACACGCCGCGAGCCACTGGCAACCATGGCCGAAAAGGACAGGTACGGCTGGCGCGAGACTCGCCGTGAAGGTTTCTCCGGCATGTCGCCTGATGATTTCATAGACATGTTCTGCAGCACCCACAAGGGCTGTCTGCCAGGCACGATCATCACGCGCATCGAGTTCAGCTATGACCTGCTGGAAGGCTGGCTGCCGATGACCAGCGCGCCGCGCGACGGCACCGAGATCGAGCTGCTCCTGCGCCATACCTCCTGGCATTACGCCAAAGGCGCCGATCGGGATCAGTGGCAGCAAGCGGTGCGCGCCCGCTGGATCGACTTCAATGGCGGCGGCTGGACCTGGCGCGGCGTGTGCGGCAGGGAACTCGCATGGAGGCCTGTCGCGTGATCACCGCCGCCGACTTCCACCGCGTCCGCGCGCTCCTGGGCGAGCAGGCCGAGGATGACATCGCATGGGCGGAGGGGCTGCGCCCAGCGATCGCGATTGGCTTAGCCCTTCAGGTCCCAGCGCATCTTCACCTGCAGCAGCGCCAGGCCAATCTCGATTTGGAACCCCGTGGCATGCCTGAAATGCATATCCCAATTGGCGCCACCCTTTTCGGGATTGCGTTCCGTCGGCACCGGCAACGGCACCTCCAAAGCGGAAGGCCAATAGGTAGTCTGGTTCAACAGACGATGCACCTCGGCGCGGATCTCCGCAGAAGTGTGCTGCTCTCTTCTTACCATTGTGTTCAGCCCGCCGTAGCGAGCAGTATAAAACTTGTGATTGATGGGCCTAAGGCCAGGAAGAACGAGCGGGCGCAGATTCACATCGGCGCCGCCGAGCTCAAATGGAGCGACGAGGATTATCGCTCGCTGCGCGACAGGATTCCCACGGTCTTTGTGCGCGGGAAGGACAAGCGGTGACCGACATGCGCAAACACGCCGTCATCAGCGCCTGCGGCAAGTTCCGCTACCGGCTCTGGCGCAAGTGGGGAGAAGGCTCGCCGCTGCTGTTCGTCATGCTCAACCCGAGCACGGCCGATGCCTCGGTAGATGACGCCACCATCCGGCGCTGCGTGAAGTTCGCGCAGGCCCACGACTTCGGCGAGCTCGAGGTGGTGAATCTCTTCGCCTATCGGGCCACGGACCCGCGGGACCTGCGCCGCGCCGGCTACCCGATCGGGCCTGACAACGATGAACACATCTGCGCGGCCGTAAACGAGAGCACCGCGGTGTGCCTGGCCTGGGGCTCCAACGTAGCCGGCCTGGAGCGGCCCCAGATCGTGCTGCCGAAGCTGCGCGCCATGGGCGTGAAGCTGCAGTGCCTGCGCATCACTCGCAGCGGCTATCCGCAGCACCCGCTGATGCTTCCGTCCAGCTGCAGGCTGATGCCGTTCGACAGCGACACGATTCAAGCGGCTATGCACGGAGCTGCGGCGTGATCACCGCCGCCGACTTCCGCCAGATCCGGGCACTGCTGGGCGAGCAGGCCGAGGCCGATATCGCCTGGGCCCAGGACCTGCAGGAGCCCACCGACCCCGGCGAGTTCGCCCGCGAAACCATCTTCGTGATCTGCAACAGCGGCATGAAGAACACCGTGGCGCGCGGGATCTATGAGCGCTGCATCGACGCGATCACCAGGCGCCGCCCGGTGCGCGAAGTATTCGGCCACGCTGGCAAGGCCGATGCGATCGAGAAGATCTGGCGCGATCGAT
>Ga0255338_1002126_pt1 | contig 31586 bp, 34 predicted proteins | sample MeOH1_35cm_T4_19_FD_203715 | JGI IMG/M metagenome (GOLD analysis project Ga0255338, IMG submission 203715) | Sandy soil microbial communities from University of British Columbia, Vancouver, Canada - MeOH1_35cm_T4_195 | ecosystem: Engineered > Artificial ecosystem > Sand microcosm > Unclassified ... | reverse complement strand
CACTGGCTCAACGTCTCGCCGACCACCCAGACCCTGCTGATGGTCCAGGTGATCCTCGGCATCCTGCTGGCGGCCTTCACCGGCCCGGCGCCGGCGGTGCTGGCAGAGCAGTTCCCGACCGAGGTCCGCTCGACCGGCCTGTCGCTCGCCTACAACTTCGCCGTGACCATCTTCGGCGGCTTTGCCCCGCTGATCGTGACCTGGCTGATCGCGTCGACCGGCAGCAAGCTGGCGCCCGCGTACTACGTGATCGCCGCTGCCGTGGTGAGCTTTGTCGCGCTGCTGTTCATGCACGACCGTACCGGCAAGCCCTTGCAGTAACCGCTCCCGCCGGCGGATTTGCTCCGGCCGGCGACGACGAAATGAAGAAGGCCAACCACCCGGTTGGCCTTTTTCTTTGTGCGTGCACGGGCTTTCAGGACGCCGGCGGATCTCGCTCCGGCGGCGGCGCGGCCGGCTCGCCCAGCGTTCGCAACAAGCGCCAGGCCATTGCGCCCAATACGCCCACGGCCAGCAGTAGCGCGCCCCACAAGACAAGGCGCCGGTTGCGCTGGGCGTCGGCGGGCGCCGCGGCGGACCGCGGCGACGCGTTCATGCCGGCAATCCGCGCCTTGGCGATGACCGGTGCCGGACCGGCCAGCAACTCGGCACGCGCGACCGGCCCGGGTTCCCGCGGCTGCGCCGCGGGTTCGCCCACCGCCAGCGAAAACGGCGCCGCGCCACGCGCGACAAACGTCACCACGGCGGGACGCCATCCCAGCGCCAGCACCGGCATGCCGCTGCCAAGGCCGCCGGCGCGCGCATCCACGCTCAGGCGCCACAGACGATCGGCATTGCGTCCGATCGCCAGCGGCGCGCTCTCCTGCTCCGCACCGCCCGCACCGGCGAGCCGGTAGAACTGCCCGCTGCTCACCATGCGCCAGGCCGACTCCGGGTCGGGGCGCGACCACAACGTCGCCCGCACCACCGTATTGGACTGCGGCAGGCGAATGCGCACCCGCTCGGCGGGGAAGCGCCCGCCGGTGTCGAACACGTAGTCGCCGCCAGCCTGGGCCTGCGTGGCGGCGATGTCCTCGCGCCATTGCAGCGCCAGCGGCGGCGGCGTGCCCGCCGCCACGGTCTCCACCTGCACGCGCGCCGGCGCCGGCGGCACGCCCTGCCACTGCAAGCGCAGGTAGCGCGCCCGCAAACGCCCCAGCGCGACCCGGTCCTGGCTGAGCACGCTGCCCCCGCGGCTGACCCTCAGCAATTGCGCACTGCCCACGGCCTGCCAGTGCTGCAGGTCGTCGCTGCTGGCGACGTCCACCGCGCCCTGGTACTCGCCGTCCGGCAGCCCGATCACCACCGCGGCGGCATCCTCGCGCAGCTTGCTCAGGTCCAGCAGCCATGCCCCTGCGCTGGCGGCGGCCGGTTGCTGACTGGCCGCCCGCAGCGCGCCGTCGGTGCCGATCACCACGCCCATGGGCGCGGCCTGGCTCTGCGCCAGCGCCGGCAGCGCGAACCAGGGCACGTCGCTCAGCGTACGCACCTCGGCCGTCGGCTCGGGCGGCAAGTCCAGCGCATAGGGCAGCAATTCGCCGGCGCCGTTGCGCACCCGCAGGTCGGCCAGCCCCGGCCGCGCGCTATGGGCGTAGACATCGGCGTCCAGGGTCACGGCGTAGTAGGCCGCCACGCCCTCGGTGGCCAGCGTGAAGCGCTCGGCCCGGGCCGGTGGTGACAGCAGCAGCGCCCCCAGCAGAAGCGGGAGAGCCGCCAGGTCGCGCGCGCCAGCCTTTGGGAAAACCGGTATCACATTGCCTCCTTGGCCTTCGGCGGCAAGGGCGAGAAGTAACCGATCAGCAACAGCAGCACGCCCACGCCGATAAACGAGATGATCCGCTCGATACCCTTGACGAAGGACAGGTCGAAGAGGAACAGCTTGACCACGGTCAGGCCCAGCAGCGCGCCGCCGATAAACCACAGCGCGCGCGTGCCGCGCCGGGTAGCCACCACCATGGCAATCAGCGCCAGCACGGTCCAGAACACCGACAGCGAAGCCTGCACCAGCGTCGAGCCGCCCAGGTCCTGCAGCGTGTACGGCACGCCGGTCCAGTGATGGAGCGTGCGCAGCAGCATCGCGTTGCACCACAGGAACACGGTGGCGGACGCGGCATACTCGAGCACGCGCGGCCGCGTTGCCAGGCCCAGCGCGGCAAGCCGGTGTTGCCACAGCGCCACCGCCAGCATGGCCAGCAGCTGGGCGACGTCGAGCGGGTTGAGCAGCGGCAGGTAGAACAGCGGCGCGGCGTCGCCATCGCTGGCCACGCTGGCGAGGCTCCACAGCCACAGCAGCGCCGCCAGCGGCAGCGCGCCCCACAGCAGGTAGGCCTGCGCGAAGCGCGCCACCGGCCAGCGCAGGCGCCAGCCCCAGGCCGAGAGCAGTGCCAGCAGCCCGCCATAGCCATAGGCCCAGGCGCTCCAGCTCCACGCGCCCTCCGGCACGTAGGCGCGCAGCCGCCAGTAGGCTTCGGTGGAAAGCAGCGCGCACAGCGTCCAGAACAGCAGCGCATGCATGGGCGCCAGCGCGGCATCGCGTTCATCGCCCTGCTGCCGCCACAGCAACAGCAAGGCCGCGCCAAAGACCAGCAGCCACGCCAGCGCGCCGATGCCGTGCAGGGGCGACGCCGACCAGATCGCGCAACTGAGCACGCCCAGGATAGCCAGCACCGGCGTCATGGCCAGCGCAGGCTTGCCGGCCAGCGGCCATGCCAGCACCCGCCGCGCCAGGTGCGCCAGCCACGCGCTCAACACCGCGAACAGCGCCAGCGTGGCGAGCAGCGCGCGCACGGTCCAGTCGAGCACGTCGTACCAGTGATGGATCTCGACCACGCCGCCACCCAGCCACCACAACAGGCCCCACGCCGCGGCGGCAAGGCCAAGCGGCGCGGATGGCGCGAACCAGGCGCGCGCCTCTGGCCGCCCATGCAGGCGCCAGCCGCTGAAGACACCGGACACCGCCAGCAGCAGCGTGCCCACGTAGCGGCCGTTCAGCACCGGCCACGCCAGTGGCGTGGACTCGAACAGGCTGCCCGCCGCGAAAGCCACGCCGGCCGCCAGTTGCAGCAGCAGCCCCGACGCCAGCGCCAGGCGGCGCTGCTGGCGCACGCCCACCCACACCACGGCGGCGCCCTCCACCGCCCACACGGCGCTGGTGGTGCGCCCGTCGAAGGCCAGCGGCACGGCCAGCGTGGCAAAGATCGCGCCCAGTGCCAGCATGGCTTCGAACAACATGCCCAGGCGATCGCGGCGCGCCGACAGCCACGCGGCCAGGCCGAGATAGAACGCTGCGAGCGCCACCGCGCTCCATGCCATGGCAAAAGGAATATGACGCACCAGCGCGGCTTGCAGGCCCATCGCCAGCAGCGGCGTGCCGAACACCAGCGTGCCGTCGACGTAGTCCTTGAGGCTGACCTGCCGGCGCAACGCGTAGAGCAGCGCGATGCCCGTGTACATCAGGAAAAACAGGATCAGGAACGGCTCGGTGGTAGCCAGCAGTTCAGGCCGGTAGTTGAGCGCGCCCCACGCCGTGCCGATGCCGAAGGTAAACGCAAAGCCCAGCAGGTTGAGCGGGCGCCAGGCCCGGAACCAGGCAATGGCAAAGATGCCGGCATTGAGCAGCGCGTAGTAGCTGAACAGCATCACGTGGCTGCCACCGCCAGTGGAAATCAGTACCGGAGCGAGGAAGCCACCCGCGCTGCCGGTGAATGCCAGCACCGGAGCGTTCTGCAGCACCGCCAGGCCGCCGGCGAGCGCGCAGATGGCCACCATCAGCGGGAAGGCCCCCGCGGCCGGCAGCAGGCCGTAGAGCTTGGTGGCGGCGAACGCGGTCAGATACAGCACGCCCACGCCGCCGCCCTGCAACACCAGCGCATAGGCAGCGCGCCGCTCGCGCAGCCGCCAGCCCGCCGCCAGCAGCGCGACCCCGCCGGCAGCCACGCCCGCCAGCCGGAATTCGACCGGCAGCATGGCATTGTCGGAGGCAAACTTGAGCAGGAAGGCCACGCCGAAGAAGAGGATCAGGATGCCGACCCGTACCACGCTGTTGCCGCCCAGCAGCCAGCCGCGCGCGGCGGACACCGCGCGTTCGATGAAATCGGGCTCCTGCGGGGCGAATGCGGACGAGAGCGGGGGTTCCACGTGTGGCGCGGGCTGGTCCGCGGCGGCGACGGAGATCGGTGCGGATGCCGTGGGGGCACGAACCGGAGCCGGCACGGAAGGGAAAAGTGGAGGAAGGCTGGCCGCCGGAGCGAACGCCGGCTCGGGCATCTCCGTTGCGGCCGCCACCGGGCCTTCCGCCGATGCCGGTTCGAATGCCGGGAATCCGTGCGCCGCTGGCGTACCTTCCACTGCGTCAGCCTGCTGAGGGTTCGCCGAGGTCTCGCCGCGCAACTGCGCCATCTCGCGCTTGAGCGTGGCCAGTTCCTGTTCGAGGCGCGCCACGCGAGCCGCGAGCGAAGGCGCCTCCGGCGCGCCCTGTGTCGCCCCATCGGGCCGTGGCCGCGCAGGCCGGTCGCTGATCATCCAGCCAAAGCCGAAGCCCAGTATCGCGCCCGTCACGGCACCGCCAAACCCGGCCGCCGCGGCGCCGAGCAACAAGCCAATCACCGCGAATATCCAACGCATCAGATGAGATTTCGCCTAGAAAGGTTGGAGAAGACGGCGGCTGGTGGCGCCGAACTGCATTTGCCGGCACGGGGAACCGCCTGAATCATGCGCGCCCAGTGTAGCGCGAGGTCGACATCGTCGGGCGATGCCAGCGATGCCGTCCGGCCCGGGCGGTCATTCCTCGTCGCTATGGATGTTGATCACGTGCCGCGGCTCGAACCACAGCGGCATGCCGGGTTCCATCTCCTCCGTGCAGTAGGGCTGGTTGTCGAGTTCCCCGCTGTAGAGATCCCCCTCGCGCCCGGTGACAACCACCCACATGCGCTCCACGTGCTGCTCGTCGCGGTCCTGCTCGTCGGTGGTGACGATGCGAAAAATCAGCTTCACCAGCTGGCCGGGCTGCAGCGCCTGCCGGGCTTCCAGCGGCGGCACCCAGAAGGTCTCCGGGTGCGCCTCGCCGATGACTTCACCGTCGTCGAGCTGCCAGCCGTCTTCTTCGATGGTCGCCAGTCGTTTGTCCATGTCAGTCCTCAAGAAAATCGTTCTTCACGGCAGGCATCGTAGCAAACGCATCGTGCATCCGTGCGGACGGGACATGCCGCGCGAGTCGCTTTAAGATGGCGGATCGAAGGAGAACGCACCCATGGCAGCAGACAACAGCGTGGCAAAAAAGGCAGCGAAAAAGGTGGCCGGGAAAGCCGTACAGGCGGAGCGCGTGCGCTGCGGCTGGTGCGGCACCCTTGAGGACTATTGCCACTACCACGACAGCGAGTGGGGCTTTCCGGTCGACGACGACCGCCGCCTGTTCGAGAAGCTATGCCTGGAAGGCTTCCAGGCGGGGCTGAGCTGGCTGACCATCCTGCGCAAGCGCGAGGCATTCCGCCGCGCCTTCGCCAACTTCGAGATCGACAAGGTGGCGCGGTTCAGCGAGCGCGATATCCAGCGCCTGTTGGGCGACGCCGGCATCGTGCGGCACCGGGGCAAGATCGAGGCGGCCATCAACAACGCGCAACGCGCCCGCGAACTGCTGGAGACGGAGCCGTCGCTGGCTGCCTACTTCTGGCGCTTCGAGCCGGATCCCGCCAGCCGGCCAGCGCTGTTGACGCCGGAAGTGCTGCGCACCATGGCCATCTCGCCCGAATCGACGGCTCTGTCCAAGGACCTGAAGAAGCGCGGGTGGCGCTTTGTCGGTCCCACCACGATGTATGCGTTGATGCAGGCCATGGGGCTGGTTAACGACCATATGGAAGGCTGCTCGACTCGCGAGGAAGCTCTGCTGGCGAGAAAGGCATTCAAGGTGCCGCGCTGAGGGGACGGGTTAACGTTGGCGGCGCGATATGCGGAAGGTATACGAGCGACGCAGCGGATCAAAGGCGGACCGCGTATACGTACCCCGCAACGGTTGCCTTCTGTCTTTCTATATTGTTTACGTATACCAATATAGTAGTAGTAGGTAAACGACCCGATTTTCCGTGGATAAGCCTGTTTTCCCCTTTCTGTTCAAGGACTTGCGAACAAGATAAGTGCCAGGGATTACCCAGGGTTCACGGGATATCCCGGTGACGTATACGTGGCACGCAAAAACCGCCCCGAAGTTGTACGTATACGCCCCACAACCCGCCCCCAGCCAGGGCACAGCTTTCCTGCCTGCTTATCCCCAGGGTTTTGCGCAGTTATCCACAGGCCGGGGGATTCGCCCACGCCTTGCGCAACACATGTTGTGCAAGGCCCCACGTTGGCAGGCGCGCCTGTCTGCATTCACCCAACACCCTGAGCGAGAAAGTGGCGGCGTATACGCTATTTCCGCCATTCAGGGGATGGCATGGTCCATGCGGTTAACAGCTTCGAGCGCGGCGCCGAAGCTCGTCTTCCCACCCGGAGCATCCGCTCCTTCGGAGAACCGTCATGAAGATCCATTGCTATGAACCACGAGAGAGCCGGACCAACTCGCCAGTGCGGGGCGCCGTGCACAAGCTGCGGCGAGCCGTCCTGCTGATTCGCGTGCTCGCGCTATGTGTCAACTGCGTGGCATACGCGCAGCCCGCCGCGCCGGCCAGGTCAGTGGTCACGCCCGAGCAAACGTTTATGCCAGGCTACCTCGAAGCCGTCTCCACCGGCTATGACAACGGCCAGGCACTGCACGAATCCGAAGGCATCGCGACCTTGCGTGTGCCGAGTACCATTGCCAGCCAACTCCGGGCCTCTCCGGCGCCATCCGCGCCGGCACCTGTAGCTGCGGGACCATCGGTGATCCCGGTCTCGCAGAAGACCAGAAGGCCGCAGGGGCAGTGAGGGAGTGCGTGGCCCCCCTCGGGGCCACCGGCAGCATCCTGGCACCGAGCCCGGCGCATTCGGCGCGGCCGCATTGCTCCGGGCCGTAGAGATCCGATCCGATCGAGGATTTCATGTTGCCGGCGCTTCGGAAGCGCCCGCTCGAGCGTCACGCGATGCGCGCGATATCTTCCAACCGCTGGGGTGCCTGCGTTGCCTGGTTCGTTGTCGGCGGAGCGCGCAGGGTAGTGTCAGACTTTGACACTACCCTGCCTCCGGGCGATTAGTGTCTGGTCGTGGATTGGGTCCGTTCGACGTTGCCGTCGGCGTGCCCCTTCGGATAGGCCGCTCGGTAGGCCGCGACGCCGTTGGATGGGTGCGCAACCCACATGCGGCCGCCTGCCTCCCCCACGATCACGCCGGACGATCACAGGAAAAAAAAAGCCGGGAAGCCCTATCTGCATAGGGCTTCCCGGCTTTCTCCGGACTGTTTTGGAAATGTTCTGGTGGACCGAAGGAGGATCGAACTCCCGACCTCTGCATTGCGAACGCAGCGCTCTCCCAGCTGAGCTATCGGCCCGTGACGGCTGATTGTAGCCCAGTTTTCGCCAGCATATCAATCACGCCGCCATGCCGGCGTTGCCGGTCATTCCGCGCACGGCCGGCACGTTCAGCGGGCGTGCCGTGACCTCGCCGGAGGTGCGCAGCCACTGCGCCATCAGGTCCCAGATCGGTGGGCTGCCGCTCTGGCGGGCGTCTTCCGACACGGGCGCCCAACCGGCTACCTTGTAGGTCTTGCCGGCGTCGATGGGCTGGCCCTTGAGCCGCATGTCAGTGATGCGCCGGCCCATCGCGGCGGTGGGGTCAATCGCGTACTGCAGCCCGCCCACGCGCACCATGTCGCCACCCTGCTGGTAGTAGGGATCCGGGTTGAACAGGTTGTCCGCCACGTCTTCGAGGATGGTCTTGATGGTCTCCCCGCTCATCGTCGTGACGGTGGTGTGCGGGTACGTGATGGCGGTCTGGTCCATCAGGTGTTCCATGGTGATGGCCTGGCCCGGCAACAGCGTGGTTCCCCAGCGGAAGCCGGGCGAGAACGCGATCTCGGCGCCCTGCACGTCCATCAGGCCGTCGAGGATCAGCTGGTCGAAGGTGCCGTTGAAATTGCCGCGGCGGTACAGCAGGCCGCTGTTGCGGGCGAGCACTTCGCCGAGCTGCTTTTCGTATGGCGCGCGTACTTTGGCGATCAGCGCGTCCATGGCCGGATCGGCGGCGAGGTAGTTGGCGAAGACGGGCAGCAGGCGGTAGCGGAAGCCGCCGATCTTGCCGCCCTTGACGTCGAAGTCGAGCACGCCCAGGAACTTGCCGTTGGAGCCGGCGTTGGTGACGAGCGTGGTGCCACCGGCGTTCTTGACCGCCACCGGCGCGGGCATGCCGTCGTGGGTGTGGCCGCCGAGGATGGCGTCGAGGCCGCGCACTCGCGAGGCGAGCTTGAGGTCCACGTCCATGCCGTTGTGCGACAGAAGCACGACGACCTGCGCGCCCTTGCCGCGCGCCTGGTCGATGACTTGCTGCAGGTTTTCCTCCTGGATGCCGAAGGTCCAGTCGGGCGTGAAGTAGCGCGGGTTGGCAATCGGCGTGTAGGGAAAGGCCTGGCCGATGATGGCGACCGGCACGCCGTTCATCTCGCGGATCACGTAGGGGTCGAAGACGGGATCGCCGAAGTCGTTGGTCTTGATGTTCTGCGCGAGGAAGGCGATCTTGCCCTTGAAATCGCGCTCTACGATCTCGGTCACGCGCTCGGCGCCGAGCGTCATCTCCCAGTGCGGGGTCATCACGTCCACGCCGAGGGCGAGCGCGGCGTCGACCATGTCCTGCCCGCGCGTCCACAGCGCGGTGGCCGAGCCCTGCCAGGTATCGCCGCCGTCGAGCAGCAGCGCGCCGGGCCGGCCGGCCTTGAGTTGCTTGATGAGCGTGGCGAGGTGGGCGAAACCGCCGACCTTGCCGTAGCGGTGCGCGGTTTCCGTGAAATCGAGATAGGTGAAGGCATGCGCCTGCGCGCTGCCGGGCGCGATGCCGTAGTGGCGCAGGAAGGCCTGGCCGACGAGGTGCGGCGGCTTGCCCGCGTAGTCGCCCACGCCCAGGTTGACATTGGGCTCGCGGAAATACAGTGGCCGCAGCTGCGCATGGCAATCGGTGAAATGCAGCAGGTGCACATTGCCGAAGCGCGGCACGTCATAGAGCTTGCCGGCGGCCTGCGCGGCCTGTGCATCGGAGGCGGGAAAGGTCATGCCGCCGGCGCCGGCAATGGCCAGCACCTGCAGGAACTCGCGTCGGTTCATCAATGTCTCTTCCAGTGGATTGCATGCGCCGGTATCGGGCAGCGGTGACCCGGCGTCTCGTGGCCGAATGCGGCTACTTCGGCGTTGGCCTGGCGTACTTCGCCAGTGCCGCGACTTCTTCTTCCAGCATCTCGCCGACCTCCTTCTGCACGACCTTGCCATTGGCGTCGATCACGTACAGCTCGGGCAGACCTTTACGCTTGCCGAGCGCGGCGCGCAGCGCGGGCGTGTCCATGGCGGCGGGGAAGGTGTAGCCGCGCTTCGCCATGTAGGCGGCGGCATCCTTCGGATCGCGGTCGATGCTTACCGCCAGCACTCCCAGTCCGCCGCGCGCGGCGCCGGCGCTGTCATAGAGCTTCTGCAGGCGCGGGTTCTGCAGCGCGCAGAAGGGGCACCACGATGCCCAGATCTCCAGCACCAGTGGTTTGCCGGCCAGTTGGGCGGCAGTCATGGTGCGGCCGTCGAGCAGTTGCACAGCAGGCAGGCGCACGGTGTCGCCCACCTCCAGTGCCGCGGCCGCGCCGCTCCAGGCGAGCGCCGCGAGCAGCAGCGCCCGCCGGAGGTTGATGGCCATGCCGCCGGTCGCCATCGCCGCGCCTTACTGATTGACCGGCGAGGCCGGGTCCAGCAGCAACGCCATCACGTCGCGGATCTGCTGCTCGGTGAGGATGCCCTTGTGGCCGAAGCGCGGCATGTTGGAGCAGGCCGCAAAGGCGCTGGAATCCCAGATCTTGCCCCAGGTGTACTTGAGCACCGCTTCCGAATCGCCGCGCAGCTTGCCGTACTGGTACAGCGAGGGACCGATATTGCCGAAGGAGATCTCGGCCTTGGTCATCTGGTGGCAGGCGTAGCAGTTCGCGCCGTTGACGCCGCCGACGGCGTCGGAGAACTGCATGCCGCGTCCGTTCTGGGCGGTCTTCTCGCCTTCCTTCCAGTCGCCCAGCCACTGCTTGTCGGCAGGGTACTTGATCTGCTTGAACTCGGCGGCTTCGATTTTCCTGGCCACCGCCGCCGGCACCTTGGAGCGGTCCGGGTAGTCGCTGCACGTCTTCTGCATGGCGTCGCGATCGAGCACGCCTTCGACCGTGGCGGGACCCTTGGACGTGAAGGAGCTTTCGATCAGCGTCTTCATGTCGGCGTCGCTGACGGCGGCGGCCCTGGCAGGCTTCGCGGCCCTGGCCGGCTTGGCGCTGTCCTCCGCGTGAGCCATGCCCACGCAGGCCAGCAGGGCAAACGTGGCCGCGGCGAGCGTGCCTTGTGTGTATCTACGCGCTTGTTTCATCTGTGCTCTCCCTTGCTCAGCGCTTCATGGCCGGACCGTCATACGTGCCGCCGTTGGCATTCCTGGCGAGGAACAGGCTCAGCGCCGTGATCACGTCGGAACCATAGGCGGGCTCGGGAAAGCGCTGCTGGCGCAGGCAATCGTAGAGGCGGTGCTGCATCGAACGCACCTCGCCCTGCGAGACGCGGTAGGCCGGCCACGTGGTGTAGGCAGCCTGGGCGCCTTGCTGGGTCAGCAGGTTGGGAAGCTCTTGCAGGCGGATGCGCTGGCCATCGACGGCGTGGCAGGTGGCGCAGGCGAAGTCGTAGGCGCCGCCGCGGTAGAAGAACATCTTCTGGCCCAGGGCATAGACGCGCTTCTCTTCGGGGTGGGCCAGTTGCACGTTCATCTTCACGCCGCGCGACTCGCCGGTCAGGAAGGCCACCAGGCGCTCGATGTCGGACGGCTTGCCGGTAGAGGCGAAGGGGTTCTTCAGCGCTTCTTCCCGGGTCAGGCCCTGCAGCGTCACGCGGCAATAGGCCAGGCGTTGCTCCAGGTCCATCACGCGGTTGGTGTCCTTGAAGTAGCGCGGCAGTTCGGCGTAGGCGCCCTTGGTCACGCCGGGGCCCTTGCCCAGGTCGCATTGTTCGAGCGAGGCGTTCTTGGGGCCGCCGGGTTTTTTCCAGAGTTCTTCGCCGGCGGCTTCCCACAGCTCGGCGGGATTGCCCTCGGCGAGCATTTGCCGGTATTTGGCGATTTCCTCGGCGGTGCTGCCCTGGGCGTGCACGGCGGCGGCGGCCAGCGCCACGGTGCCGGCCAGTGCCAGCGCGGCGCCTGTGTGGCGGCGTCTGATCGATTTCATGGGGCTTCTCCTCGGGGCCTCGGAAGCCTGCCGCCATGTGGCGCCAGGCCGTGCGGGCCGGTCTTATTGCTTGTCTTCCCGTTGCGCGGCACCCGGTTTGCGCCGGCTCCCGCGCGGATGCTACTTATGGCTTGATATAGGCATAGCCTTCATCAAACTGCAGCCGGGCCACTTCGACCACGCCCGCCTGTACGACCTTGGCTTCCATCAGCAGGCTGGACTCGGGGATCTTGCGTGCCGTCAGCGTGTTGCGGCAGACGCGGAACTCGACGCCGGAACTGGCCAGCGCGCCGACCGCCGCCTCGAACGTATTGCCGCGTGCGTCACGCGCGCCTTCCACGATGAAATCCACGCCATAGCCGAAGGCCACCACCACGATCCTGGTGTCCGGCGCTGCGTTCAGGTGGTTGCGCAGGTTGGCCATGGCGCGCACCGCCTGGTCCGTGCCTTCGGACAACTGGTAGACCACTTTGACGCGCCCGCCCTTGCCGGCGGCCGCCGGTGCCGCTTGCGCCGCTGCCTTGGCCGACAAGCCGATCGCGGCCAGGGCCGCCGTTGCTCGCATGAATGCTCGCCGCATGATTCCTATCCTTCCGGTCGCTCCCCTGCGCGCAACATGCGCCAGCCCGGGACCGACATTCGACCTGAACCATAGCAGAGGATGCGGCCGCCCGCTCGGCCAGGCCCGTACCTGATCCGGTCAGGAAATGGTGGCTTCGTCGGTCCGCTTGTCGCCGCGGTTGTCGATCCAGGTCACCGTGACCTTGTCGCCCTTGGCGCCGCCCTTGAACTTGAAGTTCAGGAAGGGATCCTTGGACACGGCCGGGCCGAACTGGGCCTGGAATACGTCCTTGCCCTTGCATTGCGCCGTCACGCTCTGGATATGCCAGGCCGGAATGGTCTTGCCGCCCGCATCCTTGCGCTGGCCGGTTTCCATGTCGTGTTTCATCAGGATCTTGACGTCGACCACGCCGCCATTCTCGGCGGCACGTACGCGCATCGGGTCTGCCATGTTCTTTCCTCTTTCAGGTAATGGTGGGGCGGGCAATCCGCGTGGGGGGATGGGAGCGTGGCCTCAGCCGCCGCAACCGCCCAGCGTCACCTTGATTTCCTTGGACGCCACATACCATTTGCCGCCGGCCTTGACGGCGGCATACACCATCGAGGTCTGGCCCATCTTCACTCGCGTGGAGACGAAGGGCTCGGTGCCGGCGGGGATGGTGAAATCCGCTGCCAGCGTATTGGGATTCTTTTCCACCAGGATGGCGATCTGCTCGGTGCCAGGAATATTGCTGGTCACCGCGACCGGCACCACGGCGCCGTTCTCGGCGATATCGGGGGCGGTAAAGACAATGGCGGTGCTTTTCTCGGTGCCGCTGCCGCCGAGCGCCTTGATGACGTCCGCCACGCTCTTGCCATCGAAGGCGGTCTTGTTCCACTCCGCCGCCTGCGCTTTGCTGATCAGGCCCGTGGCGGCCATCAGTGCGAGCACGGAAGTGACCCGCAATACGTCTCGTCGTTTTGAATGCATTGTTTCCTCTTCTCCTGCGTTTTCCGTACCGGCCTGGTTTATTGGCCTGCCGCGCCTTCCGGCACGGCAGCGGGCGGTGCATTGCCGCCCTTCAGCGAGGGGCGCCACCGGCGCCCCCTGGGTCCCGAAGCCGTAACCCGGTCCGGGCAGGGCGTGCCCTGGGTGCCTTACTTGGCCGGGGCGCCTGCCAGCACCCACTCCACGACCGTCTTCAGGTCGGCATCGCTCAAGCCAGCATTGGCGGGCATCGGCACCGGGCCCCAGACGCCTGCGCCGCCGCTCTTGACCTTCTTGGTCAGCGTTGCCAGGGCGTTCTTGTCGCCCTTGTACTTGGCCGCCACATCCTTGTAGGCGGGGCCGACCAGCTTCTTGTCGACCTGGTGGCAGCCCATGCAGGCGTTCTTGTTGGCGATTTCCTGGGCCTTGGCGGCATCGACCGCAGCGTTGGCCGAGGCGGCGCAAGCCAGCATCAGCGTTGCGATGACAAACTGCTTCATGGATATTGCTCCGAACTTTGAAGAGCCGTGGGGACGGCGATAGGCCACTCGCTGCCCGCCATGCCGGATGGCTGGCCGGCGCGGCGGCGCGCTGGCCGCGCCACGGGGCATGGTGGCGGCCAGTCCGCTATTTTGCCTCAAGAATCCACCCCACCACGGTGCGCAGGTCGGAATCGGGAATCTGCGCCTGGGGCGGCATTGGCATGCTGCCCCAGGCGCCCTGCCCGCCCGCCCTGATCTTGTGGGCCAGCGTGTCCCGCACTTCCTGTCCCTTGTACTTGCGCGCGATCTCGGTAAAGCTCGGGCCAACCAGCTTGCGGTCCGTGGCGTGGCAGGCCATGCACTGGTACTGGCTGGCCAGTTTCGCGCCCGCCTTCTCGTCCGGCGCGGCCGCCGCGAGCGCGCTCGCGGCGGTTCCGATGGCCACGCCGCGCGTGGGTCCCACCGTGCGCTGCTGCGCGGCCAGGTCGCCGTGGGCATCGCGCGCGTAGGCCGGCATCGCCGACGCCACCTTCACCGTTCCCGCGCAATCCTTCATGCATGCCGTGTTGCGCGTATCCGGCTGGCCGCGCCCAGGCCACAAGCCATGTTGCAGGGTCATGCCGTTGCGGTTCGGCATGGTCTGCTGCACCACGGCGATGTTGCGATCCGACAGCGTGAAATCCGCCGGCACGATATCGCCCAGGTTGAGCAGGTAGGCGGTGACCGCGTAGACCTCGTCGGCGGACAGGCTGCGCGGTGCGTTCCAGGGCATCGCGCGGTGGATGTAGTCCCACAGCGTGCTGACGGTGCTGACTTTCATCAGCGTGGTGCGATACGGCTGGTTGCCCGTCAGCGAAGCCACCCGTCCGCGCTTGATGTCCTCGGCGGTGGTGCCGCCGACGATGGGCGAGAAGACCTCGTTGGATTCACCGAAATCGCCGTGGCATGAGGCGCATTTGCCATCCCAGATTTTCTGTCCCTGCGACACCGTGCCGCTGCCCTTGGGCAGGCCCTGGAAATCGGGACGCACATCGATGTCCCATGCCCCGACCTCGGCCGGTGTAGCGGTGCGGCCCAGCGCGGCGCGCGCGGCTTCGGCGGGCGTCGCGGCGATCGACGCCTGCCCGCCCAGCGCCACGGCGGCGGCAAACAGCGCGGTGCGGGCGGCCTTAATCAACGTGGACATTGGAAACCTCGCCGCTGCCGGCCACCTGCCAGCTCTGGATGGCGTTGTTGTGATAGATCGAGCGCGTGCCGCGCACCGCGCGCAACTGCGCCATGCGGGGCTGCACATAGCCGGTCTCGTCGATGGCGCGGCTTTGCAGGATGGCGGGGGCGCCGTCCCACGCCCAGTCCAGGTTGAAGCGCGTCAGGCATTTGGACAGCACCGGCGTCTCCAGCCGCGCGGTGCGCCAGTTGCGGCCGCCGTCGACGGAAACATCCACTCGCTTCACCCGCCCGCGCCCGGACCACGCCAGGCCGCTGATGTTGTAGAAGCCGCGGCCCACCATCTGCTGACCGCCCGAAGGCGTGGTGATGACGGATTTGCATTCCTGGATCGAGGTGTACTGGCGCAGCATGCCGTCGGGCATCATGTCGACGTAGTGCACGGTCTCGTCCTTGGTGTTCCACGGCTGGTCGCCCAGCTCCAGCCGGCGCAGCCACTTGACCCACGACACGCCCTGCACGCCGGGCACCACCAGCCGCAGCGGATAGCCGTTCTCGGGACGCAGCATCTCGCCGTTCATGCCCCATGCGACGATGATCTCGTCGGCCAGCGCCATCGGGATGGTGCGCGTCATGCCCGAACCGTCGCCGCCTTCGGCAAGCAGGTAGTGCCCGCGCTTGAAGTCGGCACCCGCATCGTCGAGCAGGACCTTGAGCGGCACGCCGGTGAATTCGCAGCAGGAAAGCATGCCGTGGGTGTATTGCACCGTGGGCACCGCCACGTTGCCCCACTCCATGCCGGTGTTGGCGCCGCACTCGATAAAGTGCATGCGCGACACCGCCGGCAGGCGCATCAGATCGTCCATGGTGTAGACGCGCGGCGCTTTCACCAGGCCATTGATCATCAGGCGGTGGCGGGCCGGATCGATGTCCTGCCAGCCCTGGTGATGACGCTCGAAATGCAGCCCGTTGGGCGTGATGATGCCGAAGAAGCCTTGCAGCGGCGCGAAGGAAACAGAAGCGGCGGACACACGGGTCAGCCCCGGCGACTCGCGCCGCACCAGGTTTTTCTCGTAGGCGGAGGGCTGGCCGTAGGGGTGCGCGGCAACCGGCTGGCCCAGCGTGGTGGCCCAGGGTTGCGGCGTGAGGATGGCGTCGTCGCCGGCGCTTTCCGCTGCGCGCGTCCTGCCGCCGGCACCGGCGGCCAGCGCGGCCGCGGCGCCCAGGAAGCTCTTGCGCAGGAAGTCGCGGCGCGGGCTGTCCGGCATGCCCAGGCCATGTTGCGCGATGTCCTGCTGCAACGATGCGCTGACGAAATGCTCCGGCGCACGCACGATGCGCCCGGGGCGGATCTGTTCCGGCACTGCGGTCTCCTCCGGTCCGCTCGTCCGGCGCGCAAGCGCCGTCGGCCAACCTGTTATCGGCCGGCGCCCGCGGATGCGGGCCGCCGCCGTACAACCTGCGTGCGAACGTGAATGCGGTTGCCCTGCACCCTGGTACGCGCCTGGCCTTAGCGGCTGCGGCGGCGCGGCGCCGGTGCGGCCTGCGGCATGAAGCGGTCGACCATGCCCGCGGGCAAGGCGCTGTCTTCCAGCCGGCTGGCCACCTGCACGCAGACCGTGCGGCACAGCTCAATCACGCTCTCGTCCTCGATGGCGTAGAACACGAGGTTGGCTTCCTTGCGGCGCGACAGTACGCCCGCGCGGTACATCGCGGTGAGATGCCGCGAGACATTGGTCTGCGAAGAGCCCACTGTTTCCACCACGGTGCCAACCGGCTTCTCGCCATCGCACAGGGCGTGCAGGATCTTCAGCCTGGTGGGTTCCGCCAGCAGACTGAAATACCCCGACACTTTCTCGAACACGCGATCCATCTCGTCCATGCCGTCCAATATATTCGTATATGCGTGATTGCGCATATAGTGTTTACCCCTTTGCGCCACGCTTCCGGATGCGGGGCTGGCTGCGATCTCGGGGACATATGCAACGCGCACCGTCACCGGTGCGCGCCGTGGTTGTCCTGCCGGTCGCTCAACCGAGCATGTCGGTCCAGATGGCATCCGCCCATGCCTGCGCATAGGTGCCTTCCAGCGCGTTCGGCGCGGCCGACAAGCCGCCCGCGCCCGGCACCGTGACCATGGTCTTCTGCGCCGCATCATAGCGATGCACGCTGGCGATGTGGATCGCTTCGCGCGCGGACGTGAAGCTGTAGCAAGTGTTGTTGTAAAGCGGCTCGGGGTTCGGCGCCTGGCCGGCGAGCAGCGACACGATGGCGGCCGCCGCCACCTTGCCGTGCTGGTTGGCCATATGGCCCGACTTGGGCATCAGCGGCGCGATCTGGATGGCGTCGCCGAGCACGTGAATGTTGGGCACGGCGATCGATTCGAAGGTAAGGAAATCGACCTCGCACCAGCGGCCGTTGGCGGTAGCCAGCCCGCTTGCCACGGCAATGGCGCCGGCGCGCTGCGGCGGCAGCACATTGAGCACATCGGCGCGCTCGTCGTCCTGCACCTCGAACTTGAGCGTGCGGGTGGTGGGGTCCACGTCGATGGTGTTGTACTGCGGCCGGTACTCGATCATGCCTTGGTAGCGCGTGGCCCAGACCTGCTTGAACAACGCGCCCTTGGAGGTGACGTCGGGATTGGCGTCGAGGATCAGCACCTTGCCGCGCGGCTTGGCCCGGCTGAAATAGTCCGCGACCAGGCAGGCGCGCTCGTAGGGTCCGGGCGGGCAGCGGTAGGGCGCGAGCGGAATGGTGATGGCGAAGGTGCCGCCATCGGGCATCGCTTCCAGCTGGCGGCGCAGATCCACCGTTTGCGGGCCGGCCTTCCAGGCGTGGAGGATCTCCTCGCCGCCTGGCTGGGCGAGGCCCGGAATCTCGCCAGAGAGCACATCCACGCCGGGCGACAGCACCAGCCGGTCGTAGGGCAGCGTGCCGCCGCCGGCCAGGCGCACCACCCTGCGCGCCGGGTCGATCGCGCTGACATGGTCGCGCACCACGCTCACACCGTGGCGCTTCGCCAGCGCTTCGTAGGACAAGGTAATGTCACCGATGCGCTTGCTGCCGGCGAGGACCAGGTTGGACAGCGGGCAGGAGACCAGGCTGGCGTTGGGTTCGACCAGCGTGACCTCAATGCCATGCCCGCTCCATTCGCGCAGGTAACGCGCTGCGGTGGCGCCGCCATAGCCGCCGCCCACCACCACCACCTTTGCCTTGCCGGTAGCGCTGGCCGCTTGCGCGCCGAATGCGCCAAGCGCGGCGGTGCCGGCGAGCGCGCCGAGGAATTCACGTCTATGCATCTGAGGGTCTCCTTGCCGGGTTGCAAGCCGGCGCGCTTAGCGCACGGCGGCGAACCAGCCCGCGATGGCTTCGATCTGCTGGTCGCTGTAGCCTTTGGCGATCTGCTGCATCACCGTGGCTTCGCGCTTGCCTTGCCTGAAGTCCTGCATCTGCCGGACCAGCTCGGACTTGTCGCGGCCGGCGAGGCCCGGCACCGCGGCCCCTGCGGGAGCGCGGCCCGCGGGGCCGTGGCAGCCGGCGCACGCGGCGGCCCAGTTGCGCGCTTGCAGCGCGGCGGCGTCGGACGCCTGCGCTTGGGCGCCGCCGGGCAAGGCCAGTAACACCAGCGCCGCCAGGGCGGCAAGTAGGGGGGTCTGGATCATCGTGTTCGCTCCGGGATCGAGCCGCGAGGGCGTGCCTACCCTAACACACCGGGTGCGTGCATGTGATGCGAAAACCTCAGATCGAAGTGCGCCCGGTGATGCCAGGTGATGCCCGGTGATGCCCGGAGAGGGCGGCGAGCGGCGGGGAAGTGGCGGGGAAGTGGCGCGTGAACCGGCCGCCTGAAACTGCGGCCGCAGCGCGAGGCGCTGTAACGGGTACGCCGCGCGGCAATGCACGCGGCGCACGGCCGGGCTGGCGCGGGAGCCAGGGCTGGCCTGACGCGCCGGCCGTTCAGGGCAGGTTGCGGCCGGGCGGCAACGCCACCGGCGACGCGACCGGGGTAGTCGTGGCGCCAGGGGCCGCCTCTGGCGCGGGCGGCGCGGATTGCACCGGGGCGGGCGTGCCGGACGTGCTATCCGGCGGCGCGGTCCGCCCGGTGGCGGCGGCGTCGAGCCTGCCGCTCTCGGCTTCGGTCACATAGTCGAAGGCCTTTACCACCTTGGTGACGCCGCTGGCATTGCGGGCCACATCGGTGGCGCGTTCGCCTTCGGGCGGCGTGACGATGCCAAGCATGTAGACCACACCCTTCTCCGTGACGATCTTGATCGAGTTCGAGGGCACGCCTTCGGCGGTGATCAGCATGGTCTTGACCTTGCTGGTGATGTAGGTGTCCTCGCTCTGCGTGGCGAACGAGGGCGACGGCACGATCTCGAGCTCGTCGATCACTTCGCGCGCGTTGGGCAGGCCTCGCACGTATTTGTCGATCTGCTGCTTGACGGCGGCGTCCTTGGCCTCGCCGGTCAGCAGCACCTTGCGGTTAAAGACCGACACGCTCACACGGGCCTGGCCGTTGTAGCGCGAACTCAGCGTGCTATCGGCCTCGAGCTGCAGGCCGCGGTCGATGGTCTGAGTGGTGGTTGGCCGGCGGTCGGTGGCCACGGTCACGCCACTGGCCACGCCGGCGGCGATGACCGGGAAGCAACCGGTGAGCTGCGTGGCCGCAACGGTCAGTGCCGCCACCATCGTCGCGGTGCGGGCCAGGCGTGGCAGGGTCCCGGCCGGCCGGGAAGTGCGGGATTCACGCGAGTTGGGCAGAGTCGTCATGCGGTCCTTGCTTGTAGCGGTGAGGCAAAAATGGGCTGTGGTTGCTTCGGGAGCAAAGTTCAGGGGCGAGAAAGCGGGGCGCTATCGGCGGCGGGCTCAGCCCTCGCCCAGCAGCGCCTCGTCGATGCCGTCGCACAGGCAATGCAGGGTCAGCAGGTGCACCTCCTGGATACGCGGGGCGCGCTCGCTGGGCACGCACAAGTTGACGTCGAATTCGTCCAGCAGGCCGGCGAGCTCGCCGCCGCCCATGCCGGTCAGGGCCACCACGCTCATGTCGCGCTGCTTGGCAGCCTGCACCGCGGCGAGCACGTTGGCGGCGTTGCCGGAGGTGGAAATCGCCAGCAGCACGTCGCCGGGCTGGCCGAGGGCTTCCACCTGCTTGGAGAACACCAGGCTGAAATCGTAGTCGTTGCCGATGGCGGTGAGGATCGAGCTGTCGGTCGTCAGGGCGATCGCGGCCAGACCGGGGCGCTCGCGCTCGAAGCGGCCGATCAGGTCGGCGGCGAAATGCTGGGCATCGGAGGCCGAGCCGCCGTTGCCGCAGACGAGGATCTTGTTGCCGCTGGTGAGCGCGCCCACCAGGCGTTCGATCGCCGTGGCGATGTGGGGCGCCATCAGCGGCGCGGCCTGGCGCTTGGTCTCTGCGCTGTCGAAGAAATGCTGCTGGATGCTATCGATATGCATGGCTCGATCGGCCTTCTTGTTTTCAAACGCTTTTCAAATGCGGCACGCGCCGCAAGATATCGCGCATTATGACGCAGGCGCCCGGGATCCCCGGCGCTTCATGGCGCCGCGCCGGCATCGAAGGCGTCGCGAATCCATTCGAGCCGCCCCGGCTCCAGCGCCACCACATCGAGCCGGCAGCGCGGCGCGGCACCCGGTTCCGCCTGCGCGGCGAGGTATTGCTCCGCGGCCAGCAGGATGCGCCGCTGCTTGGCCGGTGTGACACTGGCAGCCGCGCCGCCGAAGGCGCGGCTGGCACGCTGGCGCACTTCCACAAAAACCAGCGTACCGTCGGCCTCGCGCATGATCAGGTCGATCTCGCCGCCTTTGCAGCGATAATTGCGAACCACGAGCGCCAGGCCCTGCCTTTCCAGGTAAGCCAGCGCGCGTCCCTCGGCGCGGGCGCCCCGCGCCTGTGCCGGGGACATCGTGGATTTGAATGATGGATTCAACGGAAGTTCTCAAGCATGACTGACTGGATTTCCCTGGCGGCCGGCCAGTCCTACCCGTCCGGCACCCTGTACGTGGTGGCTACCCCGATCGGCAACCTGGCCGATCTCTCCCTGCGGGCACTGCACGTGCTCGGCCTGGCTGACGCTATCGCCTGCGAGGACACCCGCAATACCGGCCAGCTGCTCACGCGCGTTGGCCTGCACCGCCCGCTGCTGGCGGTGCACGAACACAACGAACGCGAAGCGGCGGAGCGCATCAACGCGCGGCTGGCCGCGGGCGAGCGCATTGCCTACGTGTCCGACGCCGGCACGCCCGGCATCTCCGATCCCGGCGCGCGGCTGGTGGAAGCGGCGCGCGCGGCCGGCCACGCGGTGGTGCCGCTGCCCGGCCCGAGCGCGGCCGTGGCGGCCTTGTCGGTAGCGGGCGAGATGCTCGACAGCGGTGACGGACGTTTTACCTTTGCCGGCTTCCTGCCGTCCAAGGCGCGCGCGCGCAGCGAGGCCATCGCCGGACTGGCTGCGCTCGATCACGCCTGGGTGGTCTATGAGGCGCCGCACCGCATTGCCGACACGCTGGCGGCGCTGGCCGCCGCGCTGCCGCCGGACAGGCGGCTGCTGATTGGCCGCGAACTGACCAAGCTGTTCGAGGAGATCAAGGTGCTGCCGGTGAGCGAGGCGCCAGCCTGGCTGGCCGCGGATGCATCGCGCGCCAAGGGCGAGTTCGTGCTGGTGGTGGAAGGCGCGTCGGCCAAGGCAGCGGATGCCGGCCAGCCTGACGCCCGCGCGCAGCAGGTGCTGGAGCTGCTGCTGGCAGAGTTGCCGGCCAAGCGGGCCGCCAAGCTCGCCGCCGCCATTACCGGCGCTTCCACCGATGCGCTGTACCGGCTGGCGCTGGCCCGGCGGGCGGGGCACGGCGAGGACGACGGGGATGGCGAGGCGGCTACCGAGTGAATCGTCCGGGTGCCTGAAGACCGCATCGGCGCATAAGCCGACGGCGTCGCGGACCTGGCATGCCTGCATGGTCCGCATCCCGGCTCAGCGGCTCTTGCGCCGGGCCGCCGGCTTGCGCGTCTTGCGGGCCGCGCGCACGGGACTGGCCGGGTTGTCGGCCAGTTCGGAGTCGGTCGTGGCATCGTCGCCGCTATCACCCGCATCGTCGCCGCTCGGCGCGATCTGCGGCCCCAGCGCCGCTACCTCGGAGCGCGACAGGCGCCGGATCTCCACCTGGGTGGAGCCGTGATCGGTAAAACCGAGGCGCTTGGCCGCGCCAAAAGAGACGTCGAGCACGCGGTTGCTGTGATACGGCCCGCGATCGTTGATGCGGACCACCGCCACCTTGCCATTGCGCAGGTTGCGCACCAGCACCCAGCTATCGAGCGGCAGCGAGGGGTGCGCGGCAGTCATCGCCCGCATATCGAAGCGCTCGCCATTGGCCGTCTTGCGGCCATGGAAACCCTTGCCATACCAGGACGCCATGCCGCGCTGCTCATAGGAGCCCAGGTCGGGCCGCAGGCCCTCGAACGATCCCACGCCATCCCCCTGCGCATCGCCGCCCCAGCGGTACAGGCCCCAGCCATTGCTGCTGTCCTTCTGGGCAATGCCCGAGGCGCCGTTTTTCTCGGCCTTGGCGACTTTGGCGGGCTTGGCCGGCTTGGCAGCCCCCGGCGTGGCGGCGGTGGGCACGCCTTCCTGCGCCTGGTCGCCCGGCGGGATCGCACAGGCGGCAAGCGCCAGCGCGCACGTGGCGTGCACGCACAGGCGGACGATCCGCCCGGGGCGGGAAAGGGGGAGGTGTAACCAACGCATCGCGGGAGTCTAGCATCACACACTTACACCTATGGCCTTGATTTTGTTACGAATTGTCTGTAATGCGAGGCGCAAACCGTACCCGATTCGGCGCTTGCCAGGCGCCAGGCCAGTCCTGACAAGGCTTTCGCGGTGTGATGCGCGCATTGCTTCATGCCTTTCCGACGCTGTCGGGCGCGGCACGTTTTTACAGGCCCGACGCTACAATGCGACCACTGTTCCGATCGCGAGCCATGCTTCGCCCTCGATTTTTGCGGCGTATGAGGCACTCGCATCCGGTCCTGGCTCCCTGTGTCCCCTCCAACTTTAGCTCCATGCAAGTCCTACTGATTCCCGTGACGCCCTTCCAGCAGAACTGCACGCTGCTGATCGACGAGACCACTGGCCGCGCCGCGGTGACCGATCCCGGCGGCGACCTTGACCGCATCCATGCCGCGGTCAAGGAACACGGCGTGACGCTGGAAAAGATCTTCCTCACGCACGGGCACGTGGACCACTGCGCGGGGGCGGCATCCCTGGCGCGCGAGCTTGGGATCCCGATCGAAGGGCCGCACGAGGACGAGCGCTTCTGGATTGAGCAATTGCCGGAACAGACGCGCCGCTTTGGCTTTGGTCACGCCGAGATCTTCGAGCCGCAGCGCTGGCTGGACACGGGCGACACCGTGCAGTTCGGCAGCGAGACGCTGGAGGTCTACCATTGCCCCGGCCACACGCCCGGCCACGTGGTGTTTTTCTCGCGCGCGCACCGGCTCGCCATCGTGGGCGACGTACTGTTCGCGGGCTCGATCGGCCGTACCGACTTCCCGCGCGGCAACCATGCCGACCTGATCCGCTCGATCCGCACCCATTTGTGGCCGCTGGGCGGCGACGTAACCTTCGTGCCCGGCCACGGGCCTGTCTCCACGTTTGCCGAGGAACGCAAGAACAATCCCTATGTGGCGGACCATCTGATCGACGTCGGCTGAGCCCCCGCACGCCGCGCTTTCCGAATCCCTATTCCAAGGCACGCCATGGCCAAGCGACAGGCACCCGACACCCGCCCCGAAATCTATGTGAGCACCGACGTGGAAGCCGACGGCCCGATCCCCGGCCCGCACTCCATGTTGTCCTTCGCCTCCGCCGCGATGCTGGCGGACAAGACCGTGGTGAGCACCTTCTCAGCCAACCTGGAGACGCTGCCGGGCGCCGCCGGGCATCCGGCGCAGATGCAGTGGTGGCAAACCCAGCCGGAAGCCTGGGCAGCCTGCCGGCAGAATCCGGAGCCGCCCGAGCGGGCCATGGTGCGCTACGTGGAATGGGTGGAGAGCCTGCCCGGCAAGCCAGTCTTCGTGGCCTTCCCGGCCGGCTTCGATTTCACCTGGATGTTCTGGTACATGATGCGTTTCGCCGGCCGCTCGCCGTTTGGCTGGGCGGCGCTTGACATCAAGACGATGGCATTCGCCATGACCGGGCTGCCCTACCGCAAGACCGTCAAGCCGGCGCTGCCGGCCGAATGGAAAGATCCGCTGCCGCACACCCATGTGGCGCTGGACGATGCGCTGGAGCAGGGTGCGCTGTTTTGCAACATGCTCGCCGAATTGCGGGCCCGGGAGGCCAGGCTCGCGGCTGCGCAGGCCGTGCCCGCAAGCGACGGCCCGCCCGCTCCCCCCGCGGCCTGAACCGGCTCACGCGCGGATTCCCGGCGCCGGCATGCGCCGGCCTCGCATCCTGTGGCGCGCCAGCTATAGTTAAGACGTATATGGCATTCGAACTGGCATTCGAACCCACCCGATCTCAGGGCGGCCGCGTCGCCAAGCCATATACGGCCTCGCGTGCCACGCCCAGGAGGTGTCGCCCATGCGTTTCCACCCCGACCTGCACCTCAGGCAGTTGGCCGGCCGGTTGCACTGGCCGCACGGGACGCCATCGACGCGCGAATCCACGCGCCCGCACTCTCTCGAAGACGACGCCGAAGTCGCCAAGGCCATTGTTTACGTCAGCGCGCTGACCCTGGTGATCCTGCTGGTGGTCCTCGCGGCAATCGCTTTCGGTCAGGAGGCCATGCACTGGCTGGGTGTTCCTTAGACGACCCGCCTGAAGCAGTACAGCCTCCCTGACCGGGCCGGCCCCCACCTTGCGTGGGGGCCGGTTTTATTCAGGGGCCGCGGTTTGCCGGGCCCGCAGCCGGAACAAGCCAGGCTCAGGCCAGCAAGGGCGCCACGTTCTCGGGCGGACGGCCGATCGCGGCGCGGCGGTTGCGCACCACCACCGGGCGCTGCAGCAGGATGGGATGGTCGGCCACGGCGCCCAGCACCTCGGCATCGGTCAGGCCCGGATCGGCCAGCCCCAGCTCTTTGTAGGGCGCCTCGTTGTCGCGCACCATCTCCCTCACCGGCACGCCCAGCATGGTGTGAAGCTGCTTGAGGGTGGACAGCGTGGGTGGCGTCTTCAGGTACTCCACGATCTCCACGGGCTCGCCCAGCCGGGTTGCGGCGGCCTCGACCAGCGCCAGGGTTTCGCGCGATTTCGAGCAACGGGGGTTGTGATAGATGGTGATCATGACGGTACTCCTGGTTCGGTGTCGGGGCGGCCCGGCGCACGCTGGCATTGCGATGGCCGGCCGAGCGAGCCCGCGCCCCTGGGGCTGAAACCCGCACTATACAAGCGGCGCCGCGCGCCCGCATGCCCCGCTGCGGCGGGGCATGTACGCTCAGTCCGCGCCGCGCTTTTCCGGCGCCAGCCGCAGCAAGGCCGTCACCGTGGCGCGCAGTCCGGCACGCAGCGGCTTGTCGTGGCGCAGCACTAGCGCCAGCGTGCGCGCCAGCGGCGGCGCAAGCGGGCGCACGGCGATGCGGGCGCGCGGCTGGCCGGGCGGCAAGGCCATGCCGGGCAGCACCGAGTAACCCAGCCCGGCGCCGACCAGCTCCTTGATCGCTTCGACGCTGTCCAGCTCCATGACAGGGCGCGCGCTGATGCCGGCGCGCAGGAACCACTCATCCACCAGCCGGCGCGTATTGCCACCCGGCGAGAACAGCACCAGCGGCCGGCCGGCAAGATCAGCGGGGGCTACGGTGGCGGGCAACGGATCGCCGTCGGCCGGCCCGATGGCGACGAACGGGTCTTCCAGCACGGGCGTGATGTCGAACATCCGGCCCGAAGCCGGCAGCGTGACGAAGGCCAGGTCGAGTGCGTTGTCTTCCACCGCCTTGAGCGCCTCGCCGGTGTTTTCCGTGCTGACCACGATCTCCAGCGCCGGCATGGCGCGGCGCAGGTCGCGCAAGACTGCCGGCAGCAGGTAGATGCAGGCGGTGGCACCGGTGCCCAGCCGCACCCGCCCTACCGCTGCGCCGGCATGGCGCGCCATGCTGTCGTCGGCGGCGGCCAGCGCGCCCGCCACGCCACGCGCGTGCGCCAGCAGGTCCTCGCCGGCGGCGGTGGGCAGCACATGGCGTCCCACCCTTTCCAGCAGGCGCAGGCCGTAACGCTGTTCGAGCTGGCGGACCTGCAGGCTGACCGCCGGCTGGCTCAGGCCCAGGCGCTCGGCGGCTGCCGAAAAGCTGCCCAGTTCGCAAACCAGGGCGAAGGCCTGCAGAAAGTCTGGATTGAGATGCCGCATGGCAAAGAAATTCTTATGCGCTGCATAAGTCAGCGAAGCTTCCTTTATAGCATCGGTGCACGGTAAGGTAGCGGCGTCGGGCCGCTCTGGCTGGCTCCGATAAACACCGGTAACGCGGCTTCCCTCCACGTTCCGACATCAACCCGGATCCGATCTGCCTTCCGGCTCACCTGCCCAGACCGCGCGCCGCGCCAGCACCATGAAAGCCCCTCTCGCCACACTCAGCGCTGCTTCCGCCACGCCGTTGGCCGTGGCCAATGCCACCGCCGCCGTCCAGGCCTGCGCCAGCCCCTCGATCCGCGACGCCTCCGCCGCGGACATCCCCGCCATCCAGGCCATCTATGCCCACCATGTGCGCCACGGACGCGCTTCGTTCGAGGAAGTCGAACCGGGCGTGGACGATATGCGGCTGCGCCACGCCGAGGTGAAGCGCCAGGGGCTGCCCTACCTGGTGGCCGAGCGCGGCGGCGAAGTGCTGGGCTATGCCTATGCTTCCGCCTACCGGACGCGCAGCGCCTACCGTTTCGCCATCGAGGATTCGGTCTACATCGACGAGCGCTACCGTGGCCAGGGCCTGGGGCTGGCGCTGCTTGCCGCGCTGGTATCGCGCTGCGAAAGCGGCCCGTGGCGGCAGATGGTGGCGGTGGTCGCCTGCACCGCCAGCGGCGAGGGCGCGGGCTCGCTGGCCTTGCACGAGCGGGTGGGCTTCCGCACCATCGGCCGGCTGCAGTCGGTTGGCTTCAAGCACGGCCAGTGGATCGATACGGTGCTGATGCAGCGCTCGCTGGGCGATGGCGACGAGACGCTGCCGGTGGAGCGCGCGGCCAGGCGGTAGGCGCGGCGCCGGCTATGCGCCGGAGGATACCCGCGCCGCGGACGCGGCTCAGCCGGTTCGGGGCACTCGCCGATCGCTGCCGTCCGGACGGGCCGCTCCGCCACCGGCGCCATTCAACTGCTGCGCGAGGTGCCCGGCCCACGCATCGACGCGCGCCATGCCGCGTGCGACGTGTTCGCCGCCGCGTCGCATCTGGTCCAGCCGCAGCGCCTCGAAACGGGTCAGGCCGATGCAGGCCAGCACGTACTGCAGGTAAGGCGTGAGGAAATCGCGCTGGGCCGCGGGGCCTTCATCGAGCGGCCCGCCACAGGTGACGAGCAGCCGTACCGGCCGGTCGGCGAGCAGCCCGGCCTTGCCAGCCGGCGTGCTACGAAACGTGCGGTTGATCCGCACCACATGATCGATCCACGCCTTGAGCGCGGATGGCACGGTGAAGTTGTGCATCGGCGTGGAGATCAACACGAACTCGGCGGCCTCCAGTTCCGCGATCAGCGTCTCCGAGTGCGCGAGCGCCGCAAGTTCGCCGGCGCCGCGGTCCGCCGCCGGCATCAGGCTGGCTTCGACGAGGGCCGCCGGCAGATGCGGCGGCGGTTCGCTGCCAAGGTCGCGCTCGCTTACCGTCAGCGCGGGATGGCACTGCCTGATTTGCGCCAGCAGCCGCCGGGCGGCCTGCCGGCTCAGCGAGGACTCGCCGCGTGCGCTGGCGCTGATATGCAGGAGCTTGGTCATGGTTCTCCGGTCACCGGGATTGGCCGTGTCAGGCAAGCGCGATATTGAAGCGCAACGCGGAGGCCAGCAGGCCGTTGCGGTAATAGAAGCGGTGACCGAGCACATTGGTCAGCGGCGTATCCAGCACCAGCTTGGCACAGCCCAGCGCGCGCGCCTCGTCCTTGAGCCGGTTCATCAGCAGATGGCCGTACCCGCCGCTGCGCGCGGACTCATCGGTGACGAGATCGTCCACGTAGAAATGCACGTCATGCACGAGGTTGTCCAGCAAACGGAAGCCGGCCAGCGCCATCGGCCGCCCGCCCTGCCACAGCGCCAGCAGGCGATAGCCTGCCGCTACCTGGCGGCGCCAGCGTGCCACGAATTCTTCGGGCGATGCGAGGTGCGGGCGGAGTTGATGCATCAGCGGGAAACACGCCAGCACCCCCGCTTCATCGTCCACGTAGCGGATCGGCTCGCGATCGCCTGCCTGCGTGGCGTCTTGCGCGGGGGCGTTCATGCGGCGCTCCGGGGCTGCGCCGGTGCCGGCGGCGAGAAGCGCAAGCCCACCGCGATCCGGTTCCAGGCGTTGATGTTGGCGATGGCCGCGCTAAGGTGAGCGAGTTCGCCCGCGGGGAATTGCCCGGCCACCTGGGCGTAGACAGCGTCGGAAGCACTTTCCGCGCTCAGCTTCGTCAGCGCTTCCGTCCAGGCCAGCGCGGCCTGCTCACGGGCGCTGAAGATCCCGGCATCGCGCCATGCCGCCACCAGGTCCAGCTTGCGCTGGTCCACGCCCAGCCCCCGCGCCGCATTGAGGTGAAATTGCACGCAGAACGCACAGCCGTTGATCTGCGAGGCGCGCAGCTTGATGAGTTCGGTCAGGGACTTGTCCAGGCCGGCGTCGTCCACGGCCTTGGACAAGGCGCGCAGGGCGGTGGCTACGGCGGGGGCGGTGTTGGTGAAATCGATGTACTCCATGCGGGCGTGGGTCGGCATGCGCATCTCTCCTTGGAACGTTGCGAGGATTCAATATATGTCAGAGCACGAACATAATATAAGAGCACTGATATTAAGCGCAAGTGGTCGGCACGGCGGGTGATGCGGAGGTTTTGCTGGGGAATGCGGAGGCGTTACCGGCTCAAGCGGATGGCAGGAGCGGAGGGAGAAGAAGGTCGCGGCCGATCTTCTGATCTGAAAATGCCGCCAAGGAATTTAAATTGAATTGCACAGAGCAAAGTTATTCGTTGTGAGAATAATTTGTCTGCAAAGGTTCGGGGATGCGGCATGGCAAGCGCCTGCCCCCATCCCCGCCCCCTCCCGCGGGCGGGAGGGGAAGCCAGCCATCAGCCAATCAGGTCCGACAGCGCCAGCGCCACTACCTTGGTGGCACGGTTCAGGTCGTTCAGCCGCAGGTTCTCATCCGAGTTGTGGCCGCGCGCTTCCATCAGCGTGCGCGGGCCGGCACCGTACAGGACGGTGGGGATGCCGTACTTGGTGTAGTGGCGGGCATCGGTGTAAAGCGGCACGCCCTGCACCGGGATTTCCACGCCGAACACTTCCTCGGCACGGCCTTTGAGGGCGCCGATCAGTTTCTCCACGCCCGGCAGTTCCGACAGCGGCTCGGCCAGGATGATGCGCTCGACCTTGACCTCGATGCCCGGACGGTCCTTGGCGGCCTTCTCGACCACGGCGCGGAGTTCGCCTTCGGCGTCGAAGCCGATTTCCTCGGGGATCATGCGGCGGTCGACGCGGAAGGTCACCAGGTCTGGCACCACGTTGGTGTTGATGCCGCCCTTGATCAGGCCGACGTTCAGCGTGGCGGTGTCGATGCCCGGCGTCTTCGACTTGCGCGTGGCGAGTTCGGCGCGCAGGCCATAGATGGCCTGCAGGATGTGAGTGGCAGCCTCGATCGCGTCCACGCCGGTGTGCGGCATGGCCGCGTGGCCTTGCTTGCCCTTCACCGTGACTTCCACGTGCAGGCAGCCGTTATGGGCCGAGGTGATGCCGTAGGAGAAGCCCGCCGAGATGGCGTAGTCGGGCTTGCTCAGGCCCTGGTCGAGCAGGAACTTGGGACCGATGTCGCCGCCGGTTTCCTCGTCGTAGGTGAACTGCAGTTCCAGCGTGCCGTTGAGCCTGGCGCCTTGCTTCTCGGCTTCCATCAGTGCCAGCACCGCATAGGTGTAGGTGGCGAAGTCCGACTTGGACACGGCCACGCCACGGCCGTACATGACCGGGCCGTGCTCGCTGTCGGCGATCTCGCCGCCGTACGGGTCCTTGGTCCAGCCCAGGCCGGGGGGCACCACGTCGCCGTGCGCATTCATGGCGATGGTGGGACCGCCCTTGCCGAAGGTCTTGCGCACCAGCAGGTTGGTGGCGCTGATCATGCCGGCGGCCTTGACCAGTTCGTCGGGCACCTTGTGCGCCTCCACCTTGAAGCCCAGGCCTTCGAGCAGCACCTTGGCGCGCTTGCCGTGCGCGTCGCAGTCGCCCGGCGGGTTGTCGGACGGCACCTTGACCAGTTCGGCCAGGAAGGCTTCCTGCGCGGGGCGCTGGGCGTCGATGAAGTTGGTGAGCGTGGTCTGCAGCGGGTTCACGTTGTCTCGTGCGGTCATGTTTTATCTCTGAATCTAAATCTAAAGGTTTCTCGGGATCGGGGACGCTGGCGCCTGGCCGCGCCGCTTATTGCTGCCGTGCGGAAGACTCGTCGAAATGCTCGACAAAATCGCTGAACACGGCGGCAGCACTGGTGGCGTCTTCAGCAGTCATGATCTCGGTGGGGTGGTGGCTGATGCCGCCGTTGCCGCAGCGCACAAACAGCATCGCCACGTCGGCGATGGCGGCGATGGCCATGGCGTCATGCCCGGCGCCAGAGGGCAGGTGCCGCACCGGCAGTCCCTGGCGGGCAATGGCATCCGCCCATTGCGTCTGCAGCCAGGGCGCGCACGGCACGCTCACGGCTTCATGCGTCTTGCGGACCTTCACGCGCACATTGCGGCGGGCGCACACGCGTTCGATCTCCGCCAGCACGTCGTTGACGGCAGCCTGGCGCACGGCGTCTTCGCCGGCGCGGATGTCGATGGAGATCACCGCGCGGCCTGGCACCACATTGGCGGCGCCGTTGGGCACGTTGAACTGGCCGATGGTGCCCACCAGGCCCGGCAGGCCGCCGCAGCGGCGCTCGATATACAGGCCGATCTCCGCGCCGGCCATGGCCGCATCGCGGCGCATGTCCATCGGCACGGTGCCGGCGTGGCCGGCCAGCCCTTCGAATTCGACGATGAAACGGGTGGCGCCGGAGATCGCGGTCACCACGCCCAGCGGCAACCCTTCATTCAGCAGCACCGGGCCTTGCTCGATATGGACTTCCACGAAGGCCAGCACCTGCTCGCGCCGATGCGCGGCGGCAGGCAGGCCCGCAGGGTCGAAACCGGCCGCGCGCATCACTTCGCGCATGGTCTTGCCTGAGTCGTCCACATTGTCGAGCACGTTGGTGTCGAAGGTGCCGGCGATGGCGCGGCTGCCCAGCAGCGTGGCCTTGAAGCGCACGCCCTCCTCCTCGGCAAAGCCAACCACTTCGATGGCGAACGGGAAACGCTTGCCCTCGCGGTTCCACTCGGCCACGCAGGCGACCGGCAGGATCACGCCGAGGTTGCCGTCGTAGCGGCCGCCGTCGCGCACGGTGTCGAAGTGCGAACCGGTAAGCAGCGCCGGTGCGCCGGGCGTCGTGCCTTCATAGCGGCCGATCACGTTGCCGGCGGCATCGCGGCGTACCGTCATGCCGGCTTCGCGCATCCACTCGGCCAGCTGCGCGGCGGCGCCGTGGTGGGCCTCGGTGAGATAAGTGCGGGTGAGCATGCCGGGCTGCTCGGTATGGACAGCCAGGGTATCTGCCCAGGCCATGATGCGCGCCCCGGTTTCGGTAGCGGGCGTGAGGGTTGCTGCCATGCGTGTCTCCTGCTGGAAGTGCGCGAATGCGATGGCGCCGGATCATGCAAGCGCCGCGCCAGCGGTGCCTTGGTTGCCGGGCCGGCGTCGCCGGACCGTCCCGGTGCGCCTTGACTCTCGTCCGAGAGCTCTATTCTGTGCGATTCATGGTAGCACAGTGAATTCAAAAATTGCATACAAAAATGATATGCACTATATTGG
>Ga0255338_1002125_pt1 | contig 31593 bp, 24 predicted proteins | sample MeOH1_35cm_T4_19_FD_203715 | JGI IMG/M metagenome (GOLD analysis project Ga0255338, IMG submission 203715) | Sandy soil microbial communities from University of British Columbia, Vancouver, Canada - MeOH1_35cm_T4_195 | ecosystem: Engineered > Artificial ecosystem > Sand microcosm > Unclassified ... | reverse complement strand
CAAGTGTTGTTCCAATGGTCCATGGTGTTTCGAAGAGCTTGTTGAATTTTGGAATTTGGATTCTGCTGATTGCTGTTGTTGCACAATCACTTGCACAGCTGAATGAATTGCCTGACAATGGTGAAACACAGCTGGTATCACAAGTCGTGTTACAAGCAGGTGAACAGTTGATTGATGGACATGATGCGATTGATGGGCACGATACGGTTGAAGCACATGATACGGTGGTACCTGTTCGCAAGAAACTCATGCATCCACGGTTTGCCCAGATAATGGGAGAAACACCACCATGAAATTGAATATTGAATCCATCACAATATAATGGATTTTTTGCACACATGCGCTCTTTGTCACATGATGAACCGCAATCTGAACGATAAGCATTACTGAAAAGGCTGCTTGCTGAAACCAGCAACAGCGCAAGAGATAGAAGCGTCATTTTCTGCTTCATACTGTCTCCTTAAGATTAAACAAACGATTTCTTTATTCTTTCCTACTCTTTTTTCATTACATACACATACTCCTTTTACCATGAATGTGCGCATAACTGCGCAGTTGGTCGAGCAAAACAAAGAAGTTTTAACAGAGACAATTGCTCTATTGGCGTGAACATGATGTAGATAAAAAAGACTCTAGTCAGTACGTTGAGAAAAAGCAATAAAGTTAATTTTGAAAGAACTTTAAATTTTGGAATCTTGCGCAGCAGAAGGATCATGACCCATTTCTGCTGGCACGGTAATGAGCATCTGTTGCGCAATGAAAGGCGCTACATCTGCAAGGCCATGAAGCGGCAAGATGGTGGGATGATGCTTTAACTCTTTTTGCATCATGATGAAATAGACTGGGTTAGTGGTATGCGCAGTTCGTGGCTGTTGGGATGTTGCATCATACATCTCTTCTGCCTTACCATGGTCGGCAACAACATACATCGTGCCGCCCATTTTTTCGACGATTTGCGTGTACAAACGCTCAAGTTGAATATCGATGCATTTGATAGCTTTTACCGTTGCATCAAAATCACCGGTATGGCCAATCATATCCGGGTTGGCATAGTTTACCAAATAAAAATCGCGCGGGTTTTTGGTCAATGATCGCATGAGCGAATCGGTAATTTCTGGCGCACACATTTGCGGATGTTCGATAAATTTTTCTGGCGACAATGAAGGGATGACCAAGCGCATTTCATGCGGGTGTACAATGTCGCGCCCGCCATTAAAAAAGTAACTGATATGCGCATATTTTTCACTTTCTGCAACCACAAATGTCTTTTTCTGCGCATCTTCCAGAATATCAAGTAACGTGTGGGTAATCACGGGAGAAGGGCACAGCACATCAACCTTAAAATCCGCATTATAGTTTACGCCCGTGATAATCCAGGCAAGTTGTGGATACGCATGCTCAAGCAATAAATGCGTGATTCCCCGTGCACGATCTGAGCGAATATTAAAAAATATCAGCCCATCATGCTTCTTCATGTAAGAATTTGCCACAAGTGTTGTTGGTGGAATCATCTCGTCAGAAATGCCCTGACTATAATAATACTGAAGCGCTTCTTGCCACGTTGCAAATTGACTTGCGTGTGGTTGCGTTAAAATATCATAACTTTTTTGTAAGTATTCTTGTCTGCCGACACGGTCCATTGCATACGCTCTGCCATGAATGGTTCCCAAAATGCCGCACCCAATTTCTGCAAATACGGTATCCAAATGTTCTAAATATTGCGCTGCAGAGCGCGGAGGTGCATCACGACCATCTAAAAATGCATGCACAACAATATTAGTAAGACCTTGCTGATGCGCCATGCGCAATAATGCATACAAATGCTGCTCATGACTATGACTTCCACCATCAGACAACAAACCCATCAAGTGGAGTGTGCCGCCCAATGCTTTTAATTCTTTAAACCGTTCAAGTAAAAGATGATTTTCAAAAAAAGAACCGTCTGCTATTGCTTCATTTAAAACAGTCAGTGGTTGTTTGATAACGCGCCCGGCGCCCAAGGTCAGATGCCCGACCATCGAATTGCCAGCAATAGCTTCTGGTAAACCAACAGCATCACCCGAAGCGTGTAATAAAGCATGAGGATAATCGAGCAGCCATGAATTAAAGTTGCGCATATGAGCTTGCGCAATAGCGTTATGCTGCTGATCTTTACGATAGCCAAAACCATCAAGAATAATAAGTGCAACTGGTTTTTTTATAAGCATGGCCCCCTCCTACTTCGACTAGCGCTGCACGACTGAGATACTACTCAGTCGCCAATAAATTGGTAGTATGAGCGACTAGCATGGCATCCCTGATACTTACCATAGCTATTTTGAAGCTGTCTTGTAAAGAATAAAATTTATTGCGGCTTGCAGGTGGCTATTTTTTTATCATGCAAGAACTCATCGCGATAAAATACCCAGAGTCCCACAAGCACAGAAAAGAAGGCAATCATATATTGATAATGTAGCTGCTCGTTTAATAATAATTTGCTTAATAAAGCACCAAAAAGTGGACACAAAAATCCGGTAAAGCTTAAAAATGTTAGCGAACAAAAACGCAATAAATAACCATAGATGGTGTAGCCAATAATATTAGAAATGATAATCAAAATAAGCGTATAACCCATTACCGGCAAAAATTGAGTATATAATGGCTCATAATTGGCCGATTGCAGTTTCTCTAAAAATTTTGTGATAAAACAGAGTATGCCGCCCAGCAACATCGTAACGCCGTTGATAAAAATAATTGCATGTCCGCGCTGCAAGAGCTCTTTCATCAAAAACCAACCGTAGGCGCATGATGTGACGGCAAGCGCCATCATAACGTCAGGTAACGATATATGCCACACTTGTCCAGCAAGCAGCTCTTCTGGCCCGGTCATAAAAATAACGGGTAGCATGCCAACAAGCCCGATGGTTAACCCAAACCATTTATTTTTAGTCAGTCGCTCATGCAATAAATAATAACTCAGTAATGCACTGATAAACGGCAATGATGACCACAAGATATTCGTCTTCAAAGAGCTCATGGTTTCTAATGCCCAAAATTCTGGCACAAAAGAAAAATAGACAGCAAACAGAGCCATCTTACAAAAGAGCCACCAATCAGATTTGGAAATCTGTTTCCATGGCTGTGTCGCACAATAGTAGCCGAGCAACATAATGCCTGCTAGCATCATACGCAAACCAACTAAAAATAGTGCCCCGGTATATGCTAAAGCAAGTTTTCCTATGGGAAACGTCAGCGCAAAAAGTGCTTGCATGGTAACAATTAATAACCAAACCTTCATTAGTTCATCTCCATTTCTCTCTTTACTGCCGGCTGCTCAAGAGGCATAGTTGTCTGCGTAGCCGGAACTGTTTGTAATTTTGCATCGCCGCGCGAAAATAGATACAGCCCCAGGAAGATAAGACCAAACGCGCCGATATGCACGAATGAGATAGTCTCTCCCATGAAAATCGTGCCATACAAGACACCGAAAATGGGGCTTAAAAATCCAGCAAATGTTAAAAACGTAATCGAATATTTTTTGATGAGTGTACCATATAAAGCGATATCGATAATATTGACCAAGGCAAATAAAAGCGCCGCGTAGCCAACAACGAGATTCAGGCTGGTATACTGAATAACCTGCTGTTCAAAAACTAAAAAAGCAGTCGTGAGACTCAATAAGCCACCAATAAACATGGCAAGACCATTAATCAGCACCAATGGATAGCCTTTATCAAATAATCTTTTTAATAAGAAATAGCCATACTCGGTAGAAAAAATAGAAACGAGCATCATCATTTCTGGCAGTGCGATATGCATAAAATCGCCCGATGGTGCATGGGGGCCTTCGGCATTCAATAAAATAAGCACCAAGCCCAAGACGCCAACAGACATGCCGGCAATTTTATGTATGGTTGGTTTATCACGCAAGATAAGATAGCCCAAGGCTGCGCTCACAAAAGGAACGAGTGAGTAGAGAAGATTTGCTTTGAGCGAACTGATATATTGCAATGCCCAGCCGCCCGCAAAATAAGAAAAATACATATAAAAAACTATCAACTGGGCAAAAAGAAACCAGTCGTTTTTATCGATACGAACTTTGAACTGATTGCGAAAGAGATAAAAGCCCAAGAGAAGACTACCGCCAAGCGTCATACGTATCGTCTCGAGGAAGAAAGCGTTCGTTTCGCGCAGTGCAAGTTTTGCAAGAGGAAACTCAGCGGCAAAAAGCGCATACATGCATAATAACATTAGCATGATAATTCTTTCCGCATGTAACCCCCCGTCTTCTGTAACACTGAAAGATTGAACTCTGTGTACTCATGGTTTATAGTATCTCTCATAATACGTATAAAAAATTGTATACATAACCAATTCTTTTTCATAGTAAATCATGAGATCATCTCTAAAAAAACTAATTTATGCCTGCTTATTCATCATAAGCAATACTTTTTTGTGGTTCTATTTTGATATCGGGAGCCTGCTTTCGTTGGAGTCACTTCAGCAACATCGCAGCTTTCTGGAACAAGTAGTTAGAAACAACTACCCTCTCTCGGTAGCTGCCTATATTCTTATCTACACGCTCGATGCAGCACTTTTTTTGCCAGCTACCGCGATTTTGATCATGATCGGCGGCTTTTTGTTTGGCGTCTTTCCCGCAACGTGTTACGCAGTTGTTGCAGCAACCTGCGGCGCTACGAGTGCATTTTTAACAACACGGTATCTTTTTGGCACGGCCATGCAAGCGCGATACGGAAACAAGCTCGCAGATTTTAACGAGCGCATAGAAAAAAATTATATCCGCTACCTACTCTTTATCCGCCTCGTGCCCGTGTTCCCCTTCTTTTTAACAAACGTGCTTGCTGGATTAACGCTGATTCCCCTCACCACCTTCATCTGGACAACCGCCGTGGGCATTATCCCGAACGTTATTATCTACGCCTGCATCGGCCAGCAATTTACAACGTTGACCAAATTCTCTGACATTTTTACCCAAAACTTTTTTCTGGCCATCGCGCTTTTGTGCGCCTTGAGTTTGTTGCCACTGGTGATTAATAGAAAGAAATAGCATTTTATACACAGCTCAATTATGCTAAATAAAAACAGTTACCGAGCCAAACATGCCACAAGAAATTCTTCACATTTACGGCCCATTTGCCATCCAATGGTACGGAGTCATGATCCTGTTGGGATTACTCATGTTTATGTGGCGCGCATCCAAAAATCCTCTACGTAAAAAATATTTGAGCGAGGCAGAATTCTTCAATCTGGTTGCTTACAGCATTATCGCCGGAATAATTGGTGGTCGTGTATTAAATTTTTTGAGCGAGCGCGACTACTACGAAAATTTCTTCGACATCTTTAAAATCTGGGAAGGTGGCTTTTCGATCTTGGGCACCATCATCGCAGTCGCTCTTTTTGTTCCGTGGTATCTCCACAAACACAAAGCTCCTATTATGCCCATTCTTGATCTTGCCGCACTCTATGCGCCCCTTTTGCAAGCAATCGCTCGTATTGGTTGTTTATTTGCCGGCTGTTGTCATGGCATGGCAACAACCGCAGCATGGGCAATTACCTGCCACAACCCCAATATGCCAGAGCTGATGGGACTGCCGGTACATCCGACGCAACTCTATAGTGCCGCTGCACTGTTCACTATTTTTTTAATCCAAAGATATATTGTATACCCACGGTCAAAAAAACCGGGGCAGCTTTTTTCTTGCTATCTCATACTGGCAGGGCTTGAGCGCTTTGGTGTCGATTTTTGGCGCGCCCATAGAATACTGGTGATAGGCAATTTCTCTTCGTATCAGCTCTTGGCGTTATCTATTATCATGCTAGGCTGTATAGCGTATATTTTTTGCACCTTTGTAAATTCCAAGAAACATGAACATTTTTAATAGCATCAAGTCGCGCATTTCGATCTTACAAGTTATTAATGACTACACGACCCTCAAGCGTGCCGGAACCTATTGGAAAGGAAGTTGTCCTTTTCACCACGAACGGACTGCATCTTTTACCGTGACGCCGCACAAAGAGATCTTCTACTGCTTCGGGTGCCATGCAGGCGGCGATGTGATCGCCTTTATCGCCCGCGCAGAAAACTGCTCCCAAATAGAAGCCGCTCGTCATCTGGCAGAAACGTATCAAATCGATTTACCAGAAGAAGTTACCTGGGGCCACACGGAACAGCACGCAGAAGAACGCCGACGCTATTATGAGCTTTGCGAACTGGTTGCTACCTGGTGCGAAAGCAATCTGGCAAAACACCCAGCGGCACAAACATACGTTCAGGCGCGTTCTATCTCTGAAATTATTCGAAAAAAATTTAAAGTTGGCTATTTCCCATCAGGTCAAACAGCGCTGAAAAGCCTGCTGCAAGCTGCAAAGAAAGAGAACTTCCTCGCAAACGATCTGATTCAAGCCAGAATTATATTGGAAGGGAAAAGCGGTCTCTACTCGCCATTTGAAGATCGTATTATGTTCCCCATCAAAGAACATATGGGCAATATTTGTGGCTTTGGCGGAAGAGTATTCCAATCAGACGATACCCGGGCAAAATATTATAATTCGCACGATCATCAGTTTTTCAACAAGGGTTCGCTTCTCTTTGGCTTTGACCAGGCCAAGAAGCAGATTCAAACCCAAAACAGCGTATTTTTAGTAGAAGGGTATATCGACTGTATTGCCATGGTGCAAGCGGGCTTTACCAATACCATCGCAACCTTGGGCACCGCATGCTCCACCGAGCATCTACACACGCTTTCACGCTATGCGCAAACGCTGTATGTGGTCTATGATGGCGACTCTGCAGGCAAGAAAGCACTCATACGATTAAGTGAACTCTGCTGGGCAACTAATATGGAGCTGCGCATTATTGCTTTACCAGAAAAAGAGGATCCCGCTTCGTTTCTGGAAAAAAAGATGGACCTCACCCCCTTAATAGCCCAGGCAAAAGATATATTCTCCTGGTACCTGGAACATACTTTTGATGATTTTTCACAGAAACCTGTCCCTGAACGCCTAACTGCAATCAAGGAACTTTTGGCAGTTATCGCCAAGATTCCCGATCCGCTCAAGCAGGACCTCCTGATGCAACGAGCAGCGGCCATTACCGGGGTGTCGCCCCGAGCGCTGCAGCAAGCTATGAGCAAAGAGCAAGCCCGAGAAAAGCAAGGTCCCGGCTCAGAAAATAGGGATGACTCGGCAGGAACAACCCCCAGCAAGACAGCATCTGACAAGGCCTCCAAGAATAATTTTATACTTGAAAAACAAATATTTTACGCTATACTTAACAACAACAACCTTATCAGCGAAGAAGATGAAAAATTCCTCATGCTCACGTTGCCGCAACCACTTGGTGCCATTTTTGACAAGTTTCAAAGGTGTAAGCGGGCGACGCCTGACGAGGAATTTTCTACTTTCTTTAATACCCTTGATGAGCGCGAGCAAGAAATTGTGAGCAAAATACTGGTACAATTGGCAGCAAACCAGGATCCACAGATGTTTTCAAATCTGCTTGAGCAGCTTCAAAAGAAACAGTGGAAAATAATGGTAAACGATGTCAAAATAAAACTAGCTCAAGCTCAGCAGCGACAAGACACTGAGGGTGTACAAAAAATTATTGCTGAATTCCAAAGCTTAAAGCAGAAGATGTTAGAGAAAGGCCTTTTATGACAGCTAAAAAGACAACTAAGAATAGTGCTGAATCAAAAGTAAAAGCTTCTAAGAAAAGCAAAGTAACTACTTCTCTATCATGGAAAGATGAGCTCGAAGACTATCTTGAAAAGGGTCGCAAAGCTCGCGCCCTTTCGTATGAAGAAATTATCGACTTCTGTGAACGCAACAAGCTTTCTGAAAAAGAAACTGCTGAAATTTTAAAAACTTTCGAAAAAGAAAATATCGATCTTGTGATGCATGATGAGATCGAAAGCATGACAGATCTTGAAGAGATCGAAAAAGAAGAAAAAATCGACTCTAATCCTCTCTTTAAAAGCAAAGAAGTCGCATCGCTCGAAGCGCATGATGACGACTTTGAAGAAGACGAAGGAAAGTTCGAAGAAGAAGACGATGAAGAAGATGATGCTGCTGCAGTTCGCACGCCAGGTGAATCGACCTATATTGCCGATGGCGTAAAATGCTACTTGCGCGATATTGGTAAAATTCCTCTTCTGAACAAAAAGACAGAAACGGTCATTGCTGATCAAATTGCAAGCTGCAAGCGCGAATCTATCGACATTATTTCGCGATTCCCTTTTATTCATAAAGAGCTCGTTTCTATCGGCGATCGTCTTTCAAAGGATACGTACTTACTTAAAGATGTCATTCAGTTCTCTGATTTTGACGAAGAAAATTTGCCACGCTACACCGAAGAGAAAAAGAGTCTTCTCGTTACCATCGGACAGATCAAAGATCTGATGCAAAACGAGATTAAGATTTATCACTCATTTCGTGACAAATTAACAACCGCTGAACAAAAACAAAAAATGTTAGCGGCAGTCAAGAAAAACAAAGATGCGATTGCTGAAACAATCCAATCTATCAAGCTTTCAAACAAGCTCATTCGTAAATTGGGCAAACGTGTTGAAAAGGCATTATCTAAAATTAGAGAGAAAGAAGAGCTCATTGTCGAGTTAGATGAAGCAATAGCAGCCTATGATGTAAAGAACCTGCCAGAGCAGCAACTCAAAGAGCTCGAAGAATTAAAAGCACAACAACGTGCAACACATAAGATTATTAAAAAAATCGAAAATGAGATCGGATTGCCACAGAAGCAATCTGCTGAACTCTACGCAAAATTGCTTGAATGCCAACGCAAAGACAAGCTTGCAAAAGACAACCTTGCACGAGCTAACTTGCGCTTGGTGGTAAATCTTGCAAAAAAATATATCAATCGTGGGCTACACTTCTTGGATCTCATTCAAGAAGGTAATATCGGATTGATGAAAGCGGTAGAGAAGTTTGAATTTGAACGTGGCTACAAATTTTCTACGTATGCAACGTGGTGGATCAGACAAGCGATAACTCGTGCAATTGCGGACCAATCACGTACTATTCGTGTTCCGGTGCACATGGTAGAAACGCTGAACAAGATCAACAAGATCAAGCGTACATTTATTCAAGAGCATGGTCGCGAACCGACCCATGCAGAGCTTGCAAAAGAGATCAATATCGATGAGAAGAAGATTAAGAACATTATCAAAATCTCCAAAGAGCCGATTTCACTCGAAGCTCCTGTGGGTGATAGTGATGATGCGTTCATCAAAGATTTCATCGAAAATGAAAATGAATTTACTCCGGCAGACACGGTTGCAAGCAATGATCTGAAAGATCGTGTGCGCCATATCTTAAAATCGCTGACGCCTCGTGAAGAGAAAGTGCTCAAGATGCGTTTTGGTATTGATGTAGCATCTGAGCATACATTAGAAGAGGTAGGTAAGGATTTTGGTGTTACGCGGGAACGTGTACGACAGATCGAAGTAAAAGCGTTACGCAAGTTGCGCCATCCTTCCCGAAGTAAAGATTTACAAAGTTTTCTTGAAAAAGAACTTGAGTTGCAAGCAGAATCAGAAGAGAACTTTAATGACGATGCAGACATTGAAGTAGAAGCAGATACAGAAGAGTAGTGTACTATAAGGAAGCAAAAAACCCATGTTAGAAGGCGTGCCCGACGGTAGTTTGTATATCAATGTGATCCTGTTTTCAGGATCGTTAATCTTTTGTGCATTCTTTTCATTTCTTGAAACCAGCATAACTGCTATTCGTTTATATAAGCTCCAAGAGCTTGCACAAACGTCTACCGGTAAATACACTGAATTGTTTCGCTCATTAGAACAAAACCAAAGTCGCGTACTGACTACCATTTTAGTTGCAAATAACTTAGCAAACGTTATTGCAGCAACCACCGGTACGCTACTTGCGCAAAAATTACTCGCGGGGCTGCCCAAGTCAGTTGGTATTCCTCTTGAGATTCTTTTCACCACAGCCATGATCTTAATTATTGGTGAAGTTATCCCAAAAAACATGGCGCGAACCGTTGGTGAGCGTTTCTTCAAGTATACGCTCTGGGTCACCAACGTTGCATGCTATCTCCTATATCCTGTCGTAACGATTTTCTTAAAAATCTCTAATTATACTATCCAAAAAATCAGAGGCCCGGGCGAGCCGGAAGAAGAAGTTCTTACTTCAGAAAAAGAGATTCGCTTTCTTATCGACTACATCAATAAAAAGGGTTTACTCGAAGAAGAAAAAACGAACATGCTCAAAAGTATCTTTGAGCTTGGCACTACGTCAGTTCGTGATATTCTGATTCCCGCAACTGCCGTTGTTTCTATGAGCGCAGACACGAGTGTAGCCGAAGCATTGCGCACCTTTAAAAAATACCAATTCTCACGCTTTCCTGTGTATGAACATAAATCTGAGAACGTGATTGGCATGCTTCATTTAAAAGATCTTTTCGCTATCAAAGACCAAGAGCATGCAAGCATCAAAAGTGTCTTGCGACCAATCTTGTTTGTACCAGACAGCGTAAAAGTTAATCAGCTCTTGAAAGAGTTCAAAGAGCAACACATGCATATTGCTATGGTGTTAAATGAGCATGGTATCATCATCGGCTTAGTAACGCTTGAAGACGTGCTGGAAGAGATTGTGGGTGAAATTAAAGATGAATATGAAGAAGGCACTGAAAAGATTATTCAGCTCAAAGAAGGCGCATGGCTCGTTGATGCTGGCATCAGCCTTAAAGAACTTGAAGAGCATCTTCAAATCAAATTTGAAACAGAAGGTGCGCTCACGCTTGGTGGTTTTTTAACAGAAAAATTACAGCACATGCCACGCAAGGGTAATCGCATTTCCTACAAATCGTACGAATTCCAAGTACAACAAGCAAGCCAGCGCAAGGCATTGCAAATTTTAGTCTTTTCAGACAAAATCAGCCAGATTGATCTGGTGAGCGAATAACTCACGTTGCGTTTCCTCATCTTGCATAAACATGATGCGTCTGGCTAAACTACAAACAAGTTTATCTGAAAGGGAGATCGTATGAAAAAAATGTTACTCGTCGCCGTTTTGTCTTGCACTTTTTTATACAACCATGCCGAGCAAGCGCCAGAAAAATGTCAGAATTGCGTGTTGCAACAACAACAGCAACAATACCAGCAACAGCTTGACGCACAAACAGATCAGGTGGTCATCAGCAATTTTGCCAACATGCTCATGAGTATTATTCAGATGGCTGCAAATCCCTACGACCCACAAACGTTAGCTCAGAACGGATGCAATATTGTTGCAGGCATAGCAAATATCGCCCAGCAAGCATGCAAAATGGTTCGCCAGGGTGAAATAGCTGAAGATCAAGTTGCTGATTTCTTTTATGCGAAAATGATCGAACTTGGCGTGCACGACCAAATTGCGCAACAAATTACCCGTTCATCATTACGCAACATTGCACAATAACAAATTTAATTTTCAAAAAAAGAGCCACACAGTCAGACAATTACTGTGTGGCTCTTTTTTTTGTATCTATCGTTGACGTTTCGCTGTTGGCCCTTCTCCTGCAAGAGTATGTTTTTCACCGATGGTCGCTTGCGTCTTTTTTTCTTCCTGTGCGATTTGAGCCAACATTTGCTGTGCCCAAGGTGCCGCTGCAGGATAAAGTGTTTGTTGTGTAAGTTTTGTCAGATAGAAACGCGCTCGATTAAGATCTTGGCGAGTTCCTTGTCCTAGAAGATAGATTTTAGCAAGCGCCTGATATGCCTGCATTCTCGCTTGTTCATCGCCATGTTGATCTTCAGCAACTTGTTTATAAAAGTGCAAAGATTGTTCTAAGTTTTTATCAAGTCCATAACCGCCACGTCGATATATATAAGCAATGCTATATTTAGTACCTGCAAGGGCTTCTGGATTCAGTCCTTCACTAGACATGGCAAGATCATAAAATCTTTTAGCTTGGTTGTAATTTTTTTCAACGCCATCGCCATATAAGTATATATCACCAAGGTTTTTATATGCAAATGCTTTATTCCTTTGTGAAGAATTCTGCTGACTTGCAGCTAATTCAAAATACAGTCGTGCGCGCTGAAGGTCTTTTGCAACACCGTTGCCCAGTGCATACATGGCACCTAAGCCAAGAAGAGCGGAGCTATACCACGGCTCCACCCCCCTATATTGCTCTGCGCGCGTAAAATATTGGAGTGCTTTTTGATAATCTCTGTCCAATCCTTCGTCGCCTTTAGCATATGCTCTTCCTAATTTGACTTGAGCTTTTGCTTGGATAGTTTCATCTTCACGTTGCTCTGCAAGCTTTTCTCGAATTTTCCAAGATCGTTCAATTTTTTTCTTATCACGGCTTTCTGCATAATTATCTGCAAGCCAGTCCAAACCTTTTATTTTCTGCTTCTGGTTATCATTCTGATATGCATTAAGCCAGTTCCGTAAGAAAATTGATTCCCGAAGTTCATCTTCTGTAAACATGAGAGTAAATCCATTACCGCGATGTTCAGGATCATAAATGAAATATTGAACTTTATGCACCGGACGCAATCTTGTTTGCGGATCATTGGGCTTCACAGTAGCATTTCGTGAAAGATCATCGCCAAAGCGCCAACGATTCCACGCTACCGCATCGTAATAATGAATATATTCACCACGGCTATCACGTGTTATAACACGAGCCAGTAAAAATGGTTCGTCTTGTTGTATACGTTCTTGAATCAGCTCACTAAATGTTTGATGTGTGATTGCCTCAGTCTTTTGCGTGTCTAACATTTCTCGTTTTGCACCACCAAGGCGTCCAGCATGAATAGGGATCTCTGTAGGGAATGCTTGTGCAATAGTAGGAACTACGAGTGACGTAGTAACGTCCTCCATAGGACCTTCAACTGCGACAACCTTTTCTGTTGCAACACACTCTTTTTCTTGTGACTGAGCCGCAGTAAGCCGTTGTATATTTGCGTTAATTGCAGCCACATAGCTCTCTGTTCCTGCGAAGTTAACTAAACTTCCCAACAAACTTGTTGCTTCTGCACGCGTTGCTGCATCAAGCACTGTTGCATTGTGCAAACGACGCGACAAACGTTCAGCCTGGCCGAGCAATGTCGCCGGAACTTGTCGTTGAATTTGAGCGCTATATGCTGTTGCAACTAGCAATAAACTGATTATATATACTATTCGTTTCATACAATTCCCCCATAATGTTTTTATTTTTCGCGCGAACGCTTTGACGATGAAACCTCTTCAGCAGCTGCTGGCCGTTTTGCAGCTGATGCTATTTTTGTTTGTTGCTCTATTTGCCTCAATGCCTGATGCGCTATGTTCATGATTCCAGGGTATGTTTCTTGTTGCGCTGCTTTCTTTAAATAATAACGAGCTTTTTGTAGATCTACCGGAACGCCAAGGCCCTGATAATATTGTATGCCCAAATTGTAATCGGCAGCAGGCTCAAAATTAGATTCGATAACAGACGGTGTAGCCTGTTCTGATTGTTGTTTTCTCAATCTATTTTCAAAACTTTCAAGCTGCTGAAGATACTCTGTTGCTTTCCGTGCTATGCCTGGCGCGACTGCGTGCTGCGCAACATCTTGCAAATATTGACGAGCCTTTGCTACATCGCGTTCAGCAGTATCCTCCATATAATGTTGCCCTAACACAAGTCGTGCATATTGTTGCTCGCTGGTATTACCTTGTTCGTCTGCAATCGTAGCAAAATACTCTAATGCCGGTTGCATCATTCCCATTTCCATCTGCCCAACAGCACGCGCAAAGCGGTTTTCATTTTGTTGCGCAGCGGCGATATAATAACCACGAGCCTTTGAAGAATCTTGCGGAACACCATGGCCTCGTTTATAAAATTCAGCGAGCATCAACCAGGCGCTTGCATTAGTCATCATATTCGGAGACTGCGCAGCTTTTTCATAATGCTTCAGGGCCAACGCATAATTCTGTGGAAAACCGCCGCTCCCGACATAATATTTGTTACCCAAGTCCAGATCATCAGTACCAGCAAGTTGCTCGGCCGCTGCTTTCTGTTCTACTGGTGACGGTGTTTTCAAACGCATAAGTTGTTCTGCAATAGAAGCAAATCCATTGCCTTCTTCGCTTACTTGCATCGGCGTTGGTGTACGCATAGCAGATAAGCTTGATGCTGCACGTTCAAACTCTGGCAGATGCTCAAAGTTGCCTGTCGCAATCCGTTGCTCTTCTAATTTCCCTAAACTTTCTTCTATGAAACTTTGTAGCTCTTTGTCATCAAGATCAATTGCACGAGCTGTCTCCAAATACTGCTGCGCTTTATGCAGATCTACGGGAACTCCCTCTCCCGCTATATACAAATCGCCGAGCTGTGCAAATGACCATGCTTGAGCAGCTTTATTTTGAAATTGATTGCTTGCTTTTTCCCAAAAGAGCCGTGCTTGCTGCAGATTTTTTCTTGCAACGCCTTTGCCATCTCGATACAGTTCGCCAAGTCTGTACCACGCCTCCGCTTGTGCAAATGCATCATTTGATTGCGCTGCTTTTTCAAAACTCCGCCTTGCTCGATCATATTTGCTATTGTCTAGATGCTTAATCCCTTGCTGCAGATCAGCATTGTTTGAAGTTTGTAGTATAGGCCCATTAATTTCCACAATTTCTGAATCAGTACCAGAGATATCTTGCATTGCAGCTGGCTGTTCCATACCTATACTATTGTTCGCACTACCCAAAAATAAAATCGTTATGATTACTTTTTTCATGATTTCCCCCCCCAACAAAAAAAAGCCCCTTGTTTGATATTCACTTGTAAGAATACCACCCAAGGGGCAAAAAATGTAAGAATTTATTACGAATTAGAATTTATACTCAACACCCATGTTCAATGTATACGCAACATCATGGCCTACTGTTGGCACAAAGTTAGCGTTGTTGCCCGTATCATCAGGACGATCAAGGAACTTTTGTTGCGCCTTACTTAAGGGCAAGCCAGAAATATCTTTAAAATGAGTTCCTGGAATAAATACAGAACCAATAAAGTAACACTTAATATCGTCATATAACTTATAGTCGGTGAACAAGTTTGTCTCAACACCAAGCCATTTACGCGCACATGTTGCAGACTGTAATGGAATTCCTGAAGCAGACTCGCTCGCAGTTACAAAAATACGCGTTGCGTGTTCTTGCCAATAACTTAACACGTTGGTGTTGATGTTTCCACGGCTACCTTCGTACCACAAACTCCAACCCACAAAGACTATATTGGTGAAGCGATTTACTGATTGTGGGAACTCTGCGCCAAGTTCAGGTGATGGGAAAGAGAGCAATCTTGGAATACGACCTGCGCCACTAAACAAGAATGCACTACGCAAACGTGTTCCCGAATAGAGCTCTTGCAAGCTAATAAAGCCTTTATAATCAACCTCTTGTAAAAGACCATCGATTTCATCAATACTTCTGTTTGGGTTTTCATCGCCAGTAGCAATGCCACCGCCAACGCACATTTTCAAGCCCTTAAAAAAGTTGTAGCCAACGTCACCAACCATCATCCAGCCCTTATAATGATTCGTATACGGATTATTAAAGCGATCGCTACTATTCTTTAAGTTTGCACCAATCACCTGATTATTTTGAACCTCAGAGCGCTCAGATGCATCGATGATTGCTTGATTTGCAGGAGTAAATAAGGCAGGCTTTCCCGCAAGTTCGCCGTTAATGCTAGCAACAGCAAGAACATCACTATTGACCACCACTACAGCACCATTGCGAATTTCAGCATTCAAGATATTGCTATCCCAACCAAAAACACGCTGACGTCCAAAGTTGTGCGCGAAATCATACCCAAATTCAACATTGCCAATACTCCCTTCAAACGCGAAACCTGCTGTCCATAGTTTGCTATTCGAATCACCCAAAAAAGCAACTTTTTGTTCTTTTGCACGATCATATAAAATATAGGGCTCAATAACCATTTCGCCCCAGTCTGCCTTAATTGGCCACCATTTTGCGCGCAGGGCAAAGAGCATGTTGATTACCCCAAACCCACGCTGTGGACGCGTTAAACGCCCATATTGCTGACCGCGAATATTTTGGTTTACGTTATTGAACGTGTTTGATTTATTGTTAAGAATGCCAAGATATATATCGTAGCTCAACCGGCTGGTGCAGACATTTTCTCCAGTCAATTTAATACCAGGAGCATATTGATCAATTGCGCTCGGTGAATAATAACCAAGTAAATCCGGATCTGTTGCGTAGGCATCACCAAGTGCAATACCACGACCGAGTAAGAAGGGGAAATACCCTAACGCAATCGAATGGCGCCACTTGCCTTCTCGGTAACCGAACATTTCATTCAATGTTGCCTCAAGCCACATCTCACGCAACCAGAAGATATTTCTACTAATCACATGTGAATGAGGGCCGGTAACCAAATCAGAAATTTTAACCGTCGCTTCTTCGGTTGTTGCAATGGTCTCCGGTGCGCCCCAGGTTCCTTTGGTACGCAACGTCATCTTCAACTTCACAATATCATGACCACGGCTTGGGCATCCAAAGCCATATAAAGCACCAAGATCAAACGTGTGTTTAATCGGGACAACTATTTTATCCAAATCACAGTTGTCATTGTTAAGTAATGTTAAATTATTACCATAGAACATTTCAGCGCGGATACGTCCGGAAACTTCAAGACTATTTTCACCACTTATCCATTTAAGCGGCGTTTTTTTGAGCGGCTTAAACTCTTCTCGTGCGACAATGTCGATCTTTTCAGTGACTTCTGCAGCCAGCGGAACCTCGACTACATCGAGGGCCTTTGCGGCTTGAATCAGGTTTACCGAAAAGAGAATCGCTGCAAAAAAAGTCATTACTCTGCCCAGAAAACCCTTCTGGGGATTAAATAAATATATGCTCATGTTATTCTTTCAATTAACTGATAATTTTTTAATAGCGATAGCGCTTTTATTTCAAGCGCACTGCATACAAAGAGAAGGCAATTTTAATTTACGTTTTCCCCTTATTTTGTCAATAAAAAAGGCCCTCTTGGGCGCTAATCACACGTAATACAAAAGGTATCCCATGAAAACAGTAGAATCTAAGCTCCTGCTCGGCGCGCATCTTTCAACCGCAGGTGGGTTTGAAAATGCCCTCTACGACGGGCAAAAAATTGGCTGCACGGCGGTGCAAATCTTCACGCATAGTAATAGGCAGTGGCATATCAAGCCAATTACGCAAAACGAAATCGCTCGCTTTGCTGCTGCAAAAAAAGAAACCGGCATCGATTGCCTGGTAGTCCATGCAAGCTATTTAATCAATCTTGCATCGGCAAAAGAAGAGCAACGAGCGTTATCGCTCAAAACAGTCGTAAAAGAGCTGGAGCGCTGCGAACAATTGGACATTGCCTATCTTGTACTCCATCCCGGGTCATACGTAGAAGGAACAGAAGATTCTGGCATCCATCATCTGATTGCAGGACTTACCGCAGCACTTGAACAAGTCCCGGGCACTACCATGATTTTGCTCGAAAATATGGCCGGACAAGGTTCAAGCATTGGCAGGCGCCTTGAACAGTTAGCTTTTATACGAAGCCAAACAAAACAGAACAGCCGGATAGGGGTATGCGTTGACACCTGTCATCTTTTTGCTGCTGGATACGATATCAGCACCCCAGAAACTTACGAACAGTTCTGGAACGAATTTGATGCCACTGTCGGGCTCAAGCATCTTCGCGCTCTGCACCTGAATGATTCTAAAAATATATGCGGGTCGCATGTAGATAGACATGCACATATCGGGGAAGGGAAGATGGGGCTTGGCGCCTTTGAACTTCTTATGAATGATCCGCGATTCTTTGCAATTCCAAAAATTCTCGAAACACCAAAAGAAAAAGATCTTGCTGATGATATTAAAAATCTGGCAGTCTTGAAGGGGTTGATGAGTGAGAAGACAAAAAACCTATTAAAATGATATCACCCCGTGTTTAGACGGGGTGATACGTAAAGCAGTGCTTCTCAACCAATACAGCCTAATCGTCTCACCATGTTCGGTTTATGATTTTTAGGCTAGCCACCATGAAGCTTTATCAGTTTCACTCAACCAGCTAAAAAGACAATACAAAAACCCAAAGCAACAATTTCGTGCAACAAAAAAGGTCTTATTATAAGGCTTTTTTCAAAAAACAACGTTGTTATATCTTAAAAAATGACCTGCGCAACACGTAACAAGCGCTCCCTTGTTGCTTACGGCAAAACAACCAAATACCAGCCCAAAACAATTCCTATACTGATGAAAAGCATAATCAGGAAGGATACTTTACCCAAAGAGAACGCAAAGCTCAGGGACAACAGCAGTAGGGACAGCGCAACAACAAATGCCAGAACTTGCTTGATCGACCATCCCTTCTTGCGCAAATAGATAGAAAAATGGTCAGGGCTCCCGTTATAAAAGGGTATTCCACGGTATGTTCTAATCAAAATGAGTGTGCCAACTTCAAGCAACGGAATAAGCAACACAAGGATCGGAGTCACAAAACCATACACTTGATACGTCCCCCAGGGAAACATAAAAGGGACAATCCCCAAAAAACCCCCGATAAACAATGATCCTGCGTCTCCAAGATAGATAGAGGCCGGTGGGTAATTAAAACGCAAAAAGCCAAACAGGGCGCCAAGAAATGCGCAAAGCAACAAAAGTAACAAGGGCAAATTAAAGGCATATGCCAACGCCATAAAAGTCGTTGTTGCACAAATTGCCGTCGTTGTTGCAAGACCATCCATAACATCGATTAAATTAAACGCATTAATGACAGAAAGTATCCAGCCAAAGGATATAAACATCCAAAAAATAATAGCCCAGGGGGAATGGCTTGAAAAAAGAAAGAGCTCTTTCAGGTAAAAGCCGCCCTTGAGAAAACAAAATGCTGCAACCATCTGCCCAAAAAATTTCTGATATGGCTTCATGGGCACCAGATCATCCAGCAACCCAACAAAAAGCAACAGCGTTGAGCCAATAAACATCAAAAACATCTGACTCTCGAAAGGGAAGGTCAGCGCAAGCGCCGTAATAAAACCCACATAGACCGCAACACCACCAAGATAGGGCGTTGCTTTTTTGTGTTGCTTTAAATTGCCGTCAGGGTTATCGAGTATATTAAGTTTGAATGCTACTGCTGATAAGATAGGGACCAGGTAAAACGTAATCAGGAATGAAATGATGCAAGCAAAGGCTGCGTACACTAACCATAAAGTATTCATAGAGGCTCCACTACATAAGATATAAAACGAGATTAGTGTAGGCCGAAATGGCGCTGGAGGCAAGTTGGCATGCTGTATGCACAAAAAAAGAGTGATTCTAAAAAAATTAGAATCACTCTCGTAAAATTTAATTATCGAAAATAATGTTTTATGCGTTTTCTGGCGTTTCCAAATAACACTCAATGCGATCATCAACCTGGAAGTCATTAAAGCCTTCGATCAAGAAACCACACTCAAATCCGGCATGTACTTCTTTAACGGCTTTCTTCTCACGCTGTAAACCTTTAATTTGACCTTCGCCAACTTTATATTTACCACGGAAGACAATAACTTTGCCTTTGTGCGAGCAAACACCAGACTTAACTTGCGAACCAGCAATAACGCCAAGACCCTTGATATCAAATACTTTAAGAACGACAGCTTCGCCTGTTTTCTTGGTAATCATCTTCACCGGCTTGCCTTGTTCTGCAACAACTTCAAGGTCCTCGAGCATTTTATAGATGATGTCAAACAACTTGATCGTTACATCATGCTTTTGTGCAACTGTGTTGATATTTGATTGCATTTTAACATGCAGGCCATAAATGAGCGCCTGCGTGTCTGCTGCAAGAAGTACATCACTTTCTGAAATTGGTCCAATCGCAGCGTGAACAACGTTAAAATTTTTGAATGCTTTGCCAGAAAGTTTTTCGATGGCACCAAGAACTGCTTCAAGAGAAGAAACGTTGTCTGCTTTGATAATCAAACTCAAAGCTTGTTCATTAATTGCCGCAGAAATACCACGGAATTTGCCCGCAGCTGCAGATTGCATCTGACGAGCTTTTTTGTACTCTTCAAGCGTTACCACTTCAAATGGCGCACCAACTTGTGGCAACTGGTCAAAGCCTGCAACGAGCACCGGCACAGAAGGCAATGCTTCTTTAACGCGTGCTCCGGTAGAATCAACCATCACGTTTACTTTGCCTTGCACATTACCTGCAGTGAAAAAATCACCTACGCGCAATGTTCCCTGCTGGCAAATCACCGTTGCAACAAAGCCAAGACCTTTTTCTACTTTTGACTCTAACACAAAGCCACGAGCAGTAACTTCTGGGTTTGCAGCAAGTTCCATGAGTTGTGCCTGCAAGCAGACAACTTCAAGAAGTGCATCAACGCCTTGGCCAAGTTTTGCAGAGATCGGCATGACAACGGTTTGCCCGCCCCACTCTTCTGGCGTCAAGTTATATTGCGAAAAGCTATGTTTTACTTTGTCAATTTGTTGTGCGTTTACTTTGTCGATTTTGTTTAACGCAACAATAATCGTAATATTATTTTGTTGTGCGGCGCGAATTGCTTCAATCGTTTGTGGCATGATACCGTCATCGGCAGCAACTACCAAGATTGCAATATCTGCAACTTTAATACCGCGAACACGCATTAATGAAAACGCTTCGTGTCCTGGTGTATCAAGAAAAACAATATCACCAAACTGCGTATGCGCCTCATAGGCGCCTAAGTGTTGGGTAATGCCACCTTTTTCGCGGGCAGCAACGCGTGTTTTTCTGATGTAATCTAATAAGGTTGTTTTCCCATGATCAACGTGACCAATAACCACAACGACCGGCAAGCGCTCTGCCTGTTTTTCCCCAGCAACTGTTTGAAAGCGATCAGTAGTTGTTTTTTCGGAAGCAGGAGCTTTTGACTCAACAGTTTTTAATTCATAATGCTTTGCAAGGTCTGCAACAATCTCTTCTGAAACAACCTGATTTCTCGCAGCAATGATACCCTTTTTCATGAGATATATAATAACATCTACCAAGGGCTTTTTAGATTTTTCTGCAAAATCGCCAACGGTCATCGAAGTAACAACTAATGGCTCTGGCTCAAGAGGAGCGTGTTTTTGCATGGCAGATTTAGCATATGAAGAAGAGGTTGTTTGCACAGATTTTTGCTCGGGTTTTGGAGGTGTAGATGTAACAGGAGACGGTTTTGCAGGCGCTTGAACAGCTTGCACCGGAGCTTTTACCTCAGGAGCAGCTGGCTTACTTTCAACAGGCTTTTCCTCGGGCTGCACTACCACCTTTTCAGGAGTAGGTTTCTTTGCCGGCTCAGCTTTTTTCTTTTCAGCTTGAGCTGGCGCATCGCTCGGGTTACCTGCCTTTTCAGCAGCAATATGCTTTTCTAAAAACGCAATCGCTTTATCCGTGAGAACTGACATGTGGCTTGAAACATCAAAATTGTGTTCCTGCAAAAGCTTGACCAATTCTTTACTCGACAAACCGGACGTTTTCGAAAACTCATATACGCGTACTGTCATGGATTCTTTCAATATAAAATCAATAAATTTCTTTAATTACCAGTCAATCGTTTCATCTTCAGCAGCAGACGAAGCAACAGGCTCAACGCCACCCTCTTCCTGCACCAAGTGAATCTCCAATCCGGTCAACTCAGACGCAAGGCGAATATTTTGACCAAGCTTACCAATAGCCAAAGAGCGCTGGTCGGGATTAACCCATACCTGAGCAGACCTGCCCTCAATAGACACACGCTTAACTTCAGCAGGTTTCAAGGCATCAATAACAAAGGCTTCTTGTGAGTCTTTTTCACCAATGACGTCGATTTTTTCTGTTCCCAACTCGCGCAAAATAGGCTTAATACGAGCACCGCCAAAACCAATACAAGTTCCGACCGGGTCAATATTCTTATCGTGAGAAACTACGAGTATCTTCGCTTTATAGCCAGCGATTCGAGCAACTTTTTTAACTTCGACAAGTTTTTCATAAATTTCAGGAATTTCAAGCTCTAAAAGACGCAGCAAGAAATCAGACGAACTTCTATCAAGAACAAGCTGATTATCATTACGCGGCTCAGGGAGCACTTCTTTTAATAACGCACGTATGGTGTACCCAACGATGCACTTGTCTCCAGGTATCATGAGGGATTTTGGCAAGAAGGCAAGCGTATCACCGATCTTCACGGTAACGCCATTGCGCTCTGCCTTATGAATAGTCCCAACTACCAACGTGCCTTCTTTTTCTTTAAACTCTTTATACACGGCAGCGGCTTCAATGCTGCGAATACGCTGAGCAATAACCTGCTTAGCCTTAAGTATCTCGATGCGACCGATTGGTCCTTCGAACGGAACCTCAACTGTCTGCCCCACAGAAGCCTCAGGGTGCGTGGCGCGCGCCTTACGAACACTAATCTCCAAGAGGTCGTCTTGAACTGTGTTGACAACAGCCTTTTCAGCAGTAATAGCCACTTCGTCACGCTTTCTGTCGAGCGCTACCTTGATGTTTGCTTCTGGATATTTTTTCTTATATGCCGCAAGAAGCCCTTCGCAGATGATATCAGCAATGACACCATACTCGAGGGAGCGCTCTTCTACGAGCTCTTCTATAACGTTGGAAATTTTCACAGGAAATCCTTACCGTAGTTCTTTTTATGCATGCTTTATTCTGGATGTAATAATCAAAAGCTTACCACAAAACCAGAAAAGTGGAATTGTCTCTTTTTTTTGCCCTCCCCGATTTCTGCGAGTGGCTCTTTGGTCTTAAGAAGATGTTCTGCCTATTCTTAATAATTATATAAATATATTTATATATAGTAGTAGGTGGTTAGCGTTTTGGTGGATAACTCGGTCTCACTTGCCAAATAACAAGCTCCTGGAGCCAGTTTTTTCCTTTCGCGGGGGTGGTGGATAACTGGTGGATAAATATGTGGAAAACTCGCATCGACTGAATGGATCGTCAATTTGGCGTCTATGTATGCATGCTTAACTCGTCATGGTCGAGCTATTCGTCTGTTTTTTGCGAGCGCATTAAAAAGTTATCCACAAGTTATCCACCAGTTATCCACCACTTATCCACAAGTTATCCACCACCCCCCTAGGCTTGTTGGGTGCTTTTGCTTTCAGAGTGTTGGGTAGGCTGGTTTTCGGGCGATATAATGTCCCAGTTTTTGCTGGAATACAACATTTTTCTTGTGATCGTTGAGCGGGTTTTCGTCATTATATATATACAGAATGTCTTTCAGGCAGGTGACGTGACCATTTGAGGCCATTTCGAGCATGGGAAGCATGATTGCCAGATCCCAGGCCATGGGGAAGAATTTTCCCTGGAACAATAGGTCTTCCTGTGCGATTTTTTTAAAGAGCCATGCATAGAATGTGCGGGGGTGAGAGCTTACCCAGTCGTAGTGGCGAAATAGTTTGCGCTGCATGATTTCTTGGGGGAATGGTTTGCAGAATCCGAGCCTTCCGTGAGGGTAGAACATAAATTGTCCATAAGTCAGCCATGTTGTGCCGTCTTCGTAGGCCTGCGCAATACGTGCAAGTGCTGTTGGGGTTGCAAGCCAATCGTCGCCATCAAGGGTCAGGATGACGTGCTCGTTAGGGCATGTGTGTATTGTTTCGTACAGATTTTTCAGTGCGCCTTTGCGTCTTGTATTGTTAATGATGGTGATTTTGCTTTCAAGATGATTTTGTTGCACGAAGGTATGTATCAGTGTGCTTGTTGCGTCTGTTGAGCAGTCGTTGATAATGATCATGCGCCATGCGAGATATGTCTGGTCAACTACTGATTGTAGATTGCGCAAGCAATATCGTTCATTGTTGTAGGTGGGGGTGACGATAGTAAATTGCGCTGCCTGCATGCAATAAAAAGCTGTGGCAATAATTGCTACGAAAAAGTTTTTAAACATTTTTTTCCTTGAGAAAAGTGACAACAGAGATATAGTACCCTGGATATAGTACTTGGGCGAAATTGCTTTTTCAAATGTAAGAGGGTTGTATGAAGGCACCATATGCCATATTGTTTGTTGCTATCACTTGTTGCGTCATGCGTTTACTCACTGAGCGCTCATCTTCTCTTTTGCCGGTACGTGCCGATAAGCCGTTGTTGGTTGTTGTGTTGATGGTCAAAAATGAAGCGACGGTGATTTGCCAAACGCTGCAACCGTTTGTTGATGCCGGTGTTCAACATTATTTTATCCTTGATACTGGATCTACCGACAACACTGTTGATGTTGTGACGAACTATTTCTCTGAAAACAATATTACGCACGCACGTGTTGCGCAAGAGCCGTTTGTCGACTTTGCAGCATCGCGCAACAGGGCCCTTGCGCTCGCTGAGCAACAATTTGCTGATGCAGAATTTATGGTGATGCTTGATGCAGAATGGTACTTGCAACGCGCTGATGTGTTGCTTGAATTTTGCCGAGAAAACAGAAATGATGTGCATGATGCATTCTTGCTGCGGATCGCATCTGGTGAACTTGATTTTTATTTGCCACGTTTAGTGCGTCCGCGAGCGCAGTTGCGATTTATTGGAGCCGTACATGAGCATCTCGAAATTGAAACAGCAAAGAAGGTTCCGGCAGGAGTTTGTTTTGAAGTGCGTCCGGCACAACATGGTCAAGATGCAACAAAGAAACGGCTGTTGCGTGATTTGGATATTTTGTTGCAAGAGTATGCAAAGGATCCTGATAATACGCGCACGATCTATTTTTTGGCACAAACCTATGTATCTTTAGGTAATCTTATTGAGGCTTACTATTTTTTTAGGTCCTGTGTTGCGCGAACAGAAATTAATAAAGACACTTCATATTGGAAAATTGAGCAGGCGTATCAGGCAAGTTACCATGCGGGAGTCATTGCGCTTGAGTTGTCAAAAACGAATGCTTCATTTACCTGGCAGGTGGCGCATGATCACTTCATCTATGCGTTTTCTATAACGCCGTGTCGCGCTGAGCCCTTGGTGCGTGTTGCGCAACATTATTGGGACGAGAAGAATATGCCTCTTTGCTTTATCTTTGCACGCCATGCTGCAGAGCTGCCGTATCCCGAGCATGCAACAGGTCTTGTTGAAAAAGATGTGTATCATTTTAAGCGGTATGATTTACTGGGTGCCTGTGCAGGGAACATCGGTAGATGGGATGTTGCAGAATGGGCAACGCGCAAAGCGCTGGAAGCTGCGCCGCATAAAGAACACTTGCATAAGAATTTAGCAATTATTTTGCAAAAAAAAGTTGCGGCACAAGTTGTTGCGCCGCAAACTAATCATTATGAATTATAAATTTACTGCACGTACAGGCTAATCATTTGTAGCCACGTGTTGTTGCGTGCAAAATCAGTATTTGGGAAAGAAGCATCAACACGATATTTTGGTAAGTAGATCGAAATGCCACGAGCATTTGCAAGCCCTTTTCCTGCATAGTTAGATGTAACAATTTGACGCAGCAGTGTGCATGCATTATTTAATTCCTGCGCAAGATTGCTTTGGAATTGAGCGGTGTTGCTGGTAAGTGTTATCATAGCAAGATTGTTAAGCATGTTGCTAAAAAGATGATTCATGTCTTTGTATGTTGGCTCTTCAAAATGCGTGCACAGCTCATCACTTGCGCAACGCTGTATAAATTTACGCACAGAACGGCTTGCTTCATTTTGCATGCCAGAGATCAGTAGTTGCGCAATGCGATCGACGCTCGCGTAGAGAGGGTCAATGCTCTCGAGATTGATTGCAGATTGAGTAAAATCATTGGTAATCTTGCCGTAGGTATCACCAAATACGCGTACTGCATGTTCGGCGAATGCGGCGTTACTCATTGTTGGATCTTTCGCCAGTGCTTCGAACATTAAATTGTAGCTGTATCCTGTCGCGAGCACCACTTCTTGTGAGCCAACCATATATTTTGCAACTGGCTGCTGCCCATATGCCTTGAGGCTGTAAGCAACGCCAATACCTTGCATCAAACACGCATCGCAAAGCAAGATATCCAACGGTCTGCCATTCAGGCATGTGTTGCAAATTGTTCTGAGTGTAGCGCCCACTTGTTGGTTCGTGAGATAATGGCCGGTGGATTCATCAAAGCAAATACCGCGGTGGCAATTGCGAATTTGTTGCTCATTAAGATAATCGAAAAAGTTGATGCTGCGATTTAATTCAATTAAGTTTGTGTCAGGGTTGTATTTAAAGAGCTCAATCGAATTGATTGCTCGGCCCAAGGAAGGCTCGAGGTCTCCTGTTCCATGGTTCCACAAAATCAGCATGGTGCGTTCGGAAGGGAATCTGCTAAACGCCCATGTGCAAGCATCAAGGAGCGTTGCAGCATCGCCACTGTCCATCGACATATCAGAGCCGACCTGTACCATCTGATTCTTCATAATGATATAGCGCTGGGTGAGCTTTTTGCGCCCCTGGCCAAAGACATCGAGATGTACTAAAAAAGTGATGTTTTCGTTGGTTCCTACTTGCATCAGTTGTTTTAAATTGCGATCGATAAATGGGAGCAAATCATTGCGTGCCGATCCGTAGAGTAATACCGTTATGGGTTTTTTAGGATAGGTTGTCTCTGCGGCGATGCGGCTGTGCGCTTTAAAGATATTAGTATCTCCCGCCTCTTCGCTCAAGCACTGTGTTGGTGCACTGAGAGCAGCAAGAAAAATAAGATATAATGCATATAAAGAATATACTGACTTCATAGAATCCCCCTCTTTGTCCTTAAATCTATGAAGTCAGTATAAAAAATTTAGATTTCAAACCGCAAGATTTTATTTGCCATAAAATGAGAGTTGGCTAATAATCCAGCTTGCGATATAGGTTGCATTGGCTATTCCATAAACGCGGACAAAGCTGTTTGGGTGCCAACCTTTTTGGCGCATATACTGACCGGTAACAAAGCTCGTCATCATGAGATAATCCGCCATTGCAAGTCCTTGCAGTGCGTCGAAAGCTCCTTCATTCTTGACAGTTTTATACATGGTTATGCCACGACCCACAGTAAAAAAGAGATTAGCAATAAGCAAGGTTTCACACACGGTTTTAGCTCGTCCACTGGACCATGTCCAAAACTTTAAGTCATGTTTGTTTATGTTTTTTAATTCTTTATATTTTTCTGGAAAAAAATCTTTTATTTTCTCGCAACGATTGCGTGGATCGCGAGTTGCTATTTTATAAAGTTCTTCAAGTGTAATCTGTGATTGGGGAAGTGCTGCACTTACAGTCTCTAAAAGTTTTTGGTTAGAAGCGATTGAGCGATAGACTTTTGGATTTTTGAACGTAATTTCAGCCTTTACCAATTTATCCATTGTGTCTTTATAGAGAGCAATAGTTTCTTTTGTTGGTTTTTTATTTTCTGCAAAGAGAGCATGGCATTGTGCTGCTTGCAATGTTGCAATGAGTATTTCTAAGGAGTCGATAGTTGTTTCTGGGTGATCGGACAGTGTTTGAACTAAAGTAGTTAAATATTGTGGCATTTGGTTTTTTTTGTGAGGAACGATTGCCTCTCGTTCTTCCCACAGTTTATTGATCTGCTCTGAGGGCGGCATGACTTCCACTGTAACCTCTTGGACCTTTATCTCTGGTGCATCCAAATAAATCGACAATCGCGGGTCGGGGCTTGCATGTTGTTGCGACATTGAATTTGCGGCGCTTCGCGCATCCTGGTCGATCGTCTCCATGGCTCGGTGTGAATTTGATGCTCTCTGCATGTGCTGCGCATGTATGGTTGTTTGTGAGACTGTCATGCATACCAGAGCATGCAAAACTAATTTTTTAAGTGACATAGCTTACCTTTTAGGTTGTAGATTGAACGGTTGTTTCGAGACTGTTTTTTCTTATGTAATGTGCATGATGCAAGAGAATTAAAGCCAAGGTGAGTCCAAAGCTTAATTGAAAGTCCAAAGCAAAGAGAAAGGCTGGATTATATAATAAAATTGCGCAACAGGCCAGTGATATGGTATGCAGCCCATGCTGCTGAACTTTGAGCATCGAGCACAATAAATAACAGAATATCATAATAAGTGATCTGATAAACGACACACTTGACCAAGAAAGAAGCATATAAATTGCAATGCACGCAGAAACAACTATCTGCTTAACAATAAAGGGAATGGGTAGGAACATGCATAAAAAATGCAAAATAATAACAAACATCACCAAATGTAACCCCGAGCGAGCCAGGTAGTGGCTAATTCCCCACCATTGAAATTGTTCATAGAGCATGTCGCTCATTTTTGTTTTAATGCTTTTGTAGCCTAAAAAAATAGAGCTGACCAGCATAAAGGTGCGGGGAGAAAGGATTTTTGCCAGTCGCTGCAAGAGATAGTCTCTTTTTTTGTGTAGCCAACTTGCGACACTAGCTTTTTCTGCCGGTCTGCACTGTATATTTTGTTGTTTGCCGATATATCCTGTGGCAACAATGCCCTGTTTTTTGAAGAAGAGTGCCAGGGAATTACTGGTCGTTTTTTTAAGATATACATTTTGAGCAGAAACTTGATCGCCAACGTGGCTTTGAAGTGGATGCGTACAATATAACTTTATTAAAGCTTGTGATGGGGTCTCTGCTTCGACCGTTAAGCACGTGACCCAATGTTTATTGGTTTTTTCTTGGGCAATAATAGTGCCAGTAAGATCTATTTTTCTATTGCAGAGCAGGTCTGCTTCGCGCAAGAAATAATATTCATTCAATGTATTGCGCAAAGCGCCGATACTAAAAGCTGCAATTGCCCAGGGAATAATAATTTTCCAGCGCCCTTGATGATAGTAGGACATACAAAAAATGATGATGCATGCGGTGATTATTGCAATAATGATGAGATTGGCACTGAGCGATTGCCAGATGATGCCGCAGAGAAAGAGAAGCGTATAAAGAAAAAACGGCGGTATATAATCGAAAATTTGATGTTCAACGTGTTGCATGTTGTGTCAAAACTTAGCTTGTTGTGTATATAACCCGCATGGTTCGATATAATTTTGCTGTCGCAAAATCACTCACCACGAGCGGGTTAAATCCGCTCATCCTGAGTGTTCTGAGCCTTTAGGCGAAGAATGTATCGAAGGGTGAAGCGAAAATTAAATTTTGCTAACTTCAAATAAAGAATAACTCAAAAGCGCTCGGTTGTCTTTCTCCACTTTGATTATATTTGCAAAGCTGACTGTAGAGTTTTGCATATTCACGCAAAAGGTCGCGTAAAGCCTTCTTGTTTTCTGGTGACATAGAAGCTAATAGTTTGCGATTAAGCTCGGCGATCGTTCGCTGGAGCGCAGAAATTTCGCGGTGCCGCTCTTGGCGGGTTGACTCACAGGTATTTACATACTCCTGTAAGTTGCTGATTCTTTGCAAACAACCATTGGCATCACATTGCTTGAGAAGGGCCAATTTTTTTTGTTGGCAATCTTTTACCTTTTGTTCAAGCTCCATCACTCTTTTTTCAAGAGCTTGCTTGGTGTCTTTAGGGGCGGACATGCATGATGTTGCCACTAAAGCTAGAACGGTAAGTAAGAACTGTTTGTTTAACATACTACGCCTCTTTGACTCATAAGCTTTACTTCTTATTTTTATCATAAAATAATCCAGATAGAAATATCAATAAAAAGTTGTAATAATTATTGTCTGAGATAAGAAAATGGCCGGAACTATTGCATAAAATAGAGGTTTTGAGGTTTTTATGGCGAGATTCTGGCCAAATGAGACAAAAAGCGATATCGTTAATGGGACTGTACGGTTTTTTACCTTATTGGGTCATGTATGAATAATAGTTTAAAGGTTCGTTTATTCTTGGGCTTGATTATGGGCCCATCTTTATTATCCCCGGTCTATGGCATGCAGATGCAAATAGCTCGACCGCAAGAAATACAGGTTGATATCCAACCCAGAGAATATGTTTCGCCGCGAGCAAGCAGCCGTACCAAAAGTCCACAAAATAAGTTTATTGATATAGAAACCCAAAATAAGCGTTTGCACAATGATAGATGTGCGAAGACTTTTATTTGCGTGATGGCAGTAGCATTCTTGGGTGGCTTGGGCTATGGAATGCATGCTATTGGGATGTTGGATTCTTAAGTTTTATTGTCAGACAGGAAAATTCATGTTGTTTTTAAAAAACTGTCGTAAATTAGTACCGTTTTTGTTTTGTTGCTTACTCAACCTGCAGCTTGGCGCAATGCAGGATTGCGAATTAAAAATTCGCGTTGACCAAATTGAACAAGATGAGCATAAGTATGGCCAATATGCTTTGCTTGCCCAGCAGGTGTGTGAAAACAATACCTATGATACCTATAAATGGACACATGCGATAACAGGCTTAGTGAAGGTGGACAAGCTCAAGAATCCCGAGGCGGTACCGTTTTACCGAGTAGATACCATTGACTCTGCTTTTTGTTGCCGAAATCACAAAAACATCATGGTAGAAGTTGTGTGTAACAAGATATTGAAAAAGATTCCTGCGTATATATATCGGCATTGGCTGAGTGGTGCTTTAACTCCCCTTGGAATATTTGATGGTAACCTGGTATTTAAAGATAAGTCAGGTGCTTTTTTTGCAATGCAAGAAGACGATTCTCTTTTTGTAAAATTGCAGCATGGTTTAAACAAAGATCAAATTGCCTTACTCGAAAAATTTGAATCGGCAGCAAATTATGATGCTGATCGTAGTAAAATTTTTCTTTCGCAAGCAGAGATCTCAACGTTAGATTCTTTGCCGGCCGGTGTTCAGAATAATTTAGCAAAAACATTTTGGATTCAGCATAAGAACTGCCAAAACAAGTGCGCATTATATGCATTTTGTGCAGGTCTTTTAGGTATGGTTGCAATTCCTGCAACGATTTTGGCTATAAACATCAGTAAATAAAAAATATTAGTAAACCCCGAGAAACATCAATGCTTATCGATAAAATTTACAAAAAAACACTTTCGAACGGCCTTACCATTTTGGTAGCGCCCAATCACCAAATCCCCAAGGTTTCTGTGCAGCTTTGGTATAACGTTGGTTCCAAAGATGAAAAATCAGACCAAAAAGGGATCGCTCATCTTATTGAGCATATGATTTTTAAAGGAACAAAAACCCTTTCAGAATCAGATATCAACCTTATTACCCGTAAATTGTCGGGCTATTGCAATGCCTTTACCTCGAACGATTATACGGGCTATCTTTTCGATTTTCCTACCCAAAACTGGCACGAAGCATTGCCGATCATGGCAGATTGCATGCATAATTGCACCTTTAAGGAAGAATTCTTAAATTCAGAAATGAAGGCGGTTATTCAAGAACTCAAGATGTACAATGATGATTACACTTCGAGTTTGCTTGAGCGCATGCTCGCTTCTATTTTTAAAGACCACCCATATCGTTATCCAATTATTGGTTATAAACGTGATTTGTGGAATTTAAAGAGCGAAGACTTGCACAAGTTTTATTGTCAGTATTACCGACCTTGCAATGCGATCGTGGTCGTTGCGGGTGATGTGCAGCCAGACGATGTGTTTAATTCTGTGGAAAAATATTTTGGGCATCTTCCGGCGGGCGAACTCATAGTTAAGCCTGAACTGCATCACACTGAAGATATTGAGTCTACGACAACAACACTGTATCGTGACGTGCAGCAACCAAGCATTCTCGCCGCGTGGGTTGTGCCCG
>Ga0255338_1002124_pt1 | contig 31625 bp, 29 predicted proteins | sample MeOH1_35cm_T4_19_FD_203715 | JGI IMG/M metagenome (GOLD analysis project Ga0255338, IMG submission 203715) | Sandy soil microbial communities from University of British Columbia, Vancouver, Canada - MeOH1_35cm_T4_195 | ecosystem: Engineered > Artificial ecosystem > Sand microcosm > Unclassified ... | reverse complement strand
CGTCGTCATGCCCGGCCAGAACGGCTTCCAGCTCACCCGCGCCATCACCCGCGACCCGCTCTACGCCGACGTGCCCATCATCATGTGCACCAGCAAGAACCAGGAAACCGACCGGGTGTGGGGCATGCGCCAGGGCGCGCGGGACTACATCACCAAGCCGGTGGACCAGGACGAGCTGATGGCCAAGATCAAGGCCCTGAGCTGAAGAATATGACCCCCACGCTTGTCACTCCGTGTACTGCGCTGCCCCCCGAGGGGGCGTCAGCCGGCTTGGGGCGGCCCGGCGCCGTCTGATCCCGCGAGTCTGAACGATGGCCAACCGCGAAGCGCTCCGAGAACTCCAGAGCCGGCTGGCAAGCCGGCTGCAGGCCGCCCGGACCGAGGGTGTGCAGGCCTCGTGGCTGGCCGTGGAAGCCGCCGGCGCGAGGTACTTGTTTCCCCTTGCCCAGTCGGGCGAGATCTTCCCCTTCGCCAGCGCGCAGCCCGTGCCCTATACCCAGGCGTGGTTCCTGGGCGTGGCCAACCTGCGCGGCGGCCTGTACGGCGTCGTCGACCTGGCCAGTTTCGTGGCCGGCCGCGCGCCCGCGATGCGCTCGGATGCGACCCGCGCCGAGTCCCGCCTCGTCGCGCTCAACGCGATGCTCGAAGTCAACTGCGCCCTGCTGATCGACCGGCTGGCAGGCTTGCGCAACCTGGACGCGTTTTCCTCCTCCAGCGAACCGCCCGAGGGCTCGCCTGGATATTTCGGCAGCGGCTACACCGATGCCAATGGTGCGTACTGGCAGGAGATCAACCTGCAGGCGCTATCGCAACAACCCCAGTTCCTGAGCATCAGCGCTTAAGTTTCCCCGGAAGGCCAGCATCATCATGTCCGTCGTTGACCAACTCAAAAACCTGTTCTCGAAAAAGTCGCCCGAGCCCGCTGCGGAAACCAGCGGCGACCTGAGCCTGGCGATGCCCGACGCCTCGATGGACCCGATGATGGCGACAGGCGCGATGGACGGCCGAGGCAATGCGGCACCCATGGCCCAGGCCGACCCCGACAGCGTGGCCGATGACGACTCCGTCGCCCCGCTCGATTCGATCCAGGAAGCCGAGCTGATCGCCGTCCCCCTTCTCGGGCGGCGCACCATCATCACGCACCAGCGGATCCTGTTCACGTTGCTGGCCCTCGCCCTGGTCGTGCTGGGTTCGGTGGCGGTGTTCGCGGTGCGGCAGGCCGACACCGTGGCCCAGCAGGTGGCCGGTACCGGCCAGTCGCTGATGCAGTCGCAGCGCCTGGCCAAGTCGGTGTCGCAGGCCCTGGTGGGCAGCGCGCAGGCGTTCCCGGACGTGAAGGAAAGCGCCGACGTGCTGGCGCGCACCGTGCGCGGCCTGCAGTCCGGCGACGAAGCGCTGCGCCTGCAGCCGGTGCTCAGCGAGTTCCAGGAGGATGTCGCCAAGATCGTGCCGCTGATGGAGCGCGCCGAGAAGAACGCCGGCACCGTGATGGGCCAGGAGAAGATCCTGACGCAGGTGGGCAACGCCCTGCGCACCATCAACCGCCAGTCGTCCGACCTGCTGGAAATCGCCGAGACGGTGTCGTCGCTCAAGCTGCAGCAGAACGCCCCCCCGGCCGAGATTTCGGCCGCCGGCCAGCTCGTGATGTTGACGCAGCGCATCGGCAAGTCGGCCAACGAATTCCTGACGATGGAAGGCGTGTCGCCCGAAGCCGTGTTCCTGCTGGGCAAGGACTTGAACTCGTTCAAGGAAATCGCGCAGGGCCTGCTGGATGGCAGCCCCGAGCTGCGCCTGGCCGGCTCGAAGGATCCGCAGACCCGCGAACGCCTGGAAGCGCTGATGAAGCTGTATGAGCAGACCCGAACGCAGGCCGGGGCCATCCTGGGCAACCTGCAGGGGCTGGTGTCCGCGCGCGAAGCGCAGGCGGCGATCATCGCGGACAGCGAACCGCTGCGCCGCTCGATGGAAGAACTGCAGGGCAAGCTGTCGGCGCAGACCGGCCTGGGCGTGGGCGCCCTGGTCGCCCTGGGCGTCGCGGCGGCTTTCGCCATCCTGTGTTCAGTCGGCCTGGCCTATGTTCAGCTGCAGGACAGCCGCAAGCGCCAGACGGTGGCCGAGCAGCAGCGGCTGGAAGCCGAGCAGCAGGAGCAGGAAGCCAAGCGTGTGAACGACGCCAACCAGGCGGCCATTTTGCGATTGATGAACGAACTGCAGACGGTGGCCGAAGGCGACCTGACGCAGGAAGCCACGGTGACCGAGGACATCACGGGCGCCATCGCCGACTCGGTGAACTACACGGTGGAAGAATTGCGCCAGCTGGTGGGCAACGTTCAGAACACGGCCACCAAGGTGGCGCAGACGACGGCCCAGGTGGAAAGCACATCGACCGAACTGCTGGCGGCGTCCACCGAACAGCTGCGCGAGATCCGCGAAACCGGCCAGTCGGTGCTCGACATGGCCGGCCGAATCAACCAGGTGTCCGGCCAGGCGCAAGAGTCCGCCCAGGTGGCCCGGCAATCGCTGCAAGCCGCCGAGTCGGGCCTCGCGGCCGTGCAGAACGCCATCGGCGGCATGAACTCGATCCGCGACCAGATCCAGGAAACCTCCAAGCGGATCAAGCGGCTGGGCGAATCGTCGCAGGAGATCGGTGAAATCACCGAGCTGATTTCGGACATCACCGAACAGACGAACGTGCTGGCCCTGAACGCCGCCATCCAGGCCGCGTCGGCCGGTGAAGCCGGACGAGGCTTCTCGGTGGTGGCCGAGGAAGTGCAGCGCCTGGCTGAACGTTCCGCGGATGCCACGCGCCAGATCTCGGCGCTGGTGAAAGCCATTCAGACCGACACGCAGGATGCCGTGGCCGCCATGGAGCGCTCGACGCAGGGTGTGGTGGAAGGAGCGAAGCTGTCGGACAACGCGGGTACCGCACTGACCGAGATCGACCAGGTGTCGCGCCGGCTTGCCGAACTGATCGAGCAGATTTCCGCCTCCGCCTCCAAGGAGGCCGAGTCCGCCAACGTGGTGGCCGGCAACATCCAGCACATTTTCGCGGTGACGGAACAAACCGGTGAAGGCACGCGGTCCACGGCGCAACAGGTGCGCGAGCTCTCGCGCATGGCCGAAGAGCTGCGCCAGTCGGTCTCGCGGTTCAAGATTGCATAAGGCGCCCGCCGCGCCGGGTCCCGATACCGACTAGCCATAGCCCTTCATGCAAGCCCAAGAAACCGATATCGATCTGGCAACCACCGACCTGGGCCCGCTGGCCTGGGTGCTGGACGAACTGCGCAAGTCCCTCGACTCGGCCTCGGCCGCGTTGCGCCGGTTCGTGCGGGACACTTCGCTGGCGCGCGGCTCCGACATGGCCTCCGTCGACGGCGGCCACCTGCGCATCGCGCGCCAGCAGTTGCACCAGGCGGTAGGCGCCCTGGAGATGGTGGGCCTGGGCGCGCCGGCCCACATGCTGCGCTGCATGGAAGCCGCGGTGCAGAAGTTCGTCGAGAAGCCGGAGCTGTGCAACGAGGCCGCTTCCGCCAAGGTCGAGCGTGCGGGGTTCGCGTTGACCGAGTACCTGGAAGGCGTGCTGATGGGAAAGCCCGCTTCCGCGGTGGCCCTGTTCCCGCAGTACCGCGATGTCCAGGAGCTGGCCGGCGCCGACCGCATCCACCCCGCCGACCTGTGGGGCATGGAGTGGCGCTGGAACGATCCCGTGACGCCCGCCGAGCGCGAAGCCCGCGTGTACGACCCCGCCGTACGCGCACGAATGGACCAGGCAGTGCTCAAGGTGGTGAAGACTGGCGATCCCCAGGCCGCCCGTGAGCTCACCAAGATCGGCCTGTCGCTGTCCGCGACCCAGGCGGCGCGCCAGCCGATGATTTTCTGGAAGGTCTGCGCGGCATTTTTCGAGGCCGTCGGGCTGGGTCTCCTCCCCCTGGATGTCTACGTGAAGCGCGCCGGCTCGCGCGTGCTGCTGCAATACGCCTCGCTGGCCAAGGGCGAACTGGGGGTTTCCGACCGCCTCGCGCAGGACCTGGTCTTTTTTTGTGGCCAGGCCGTGCCCGCCGATGATGCGGATGCGCCGTCGCTGGCCGCCGTGCGCCAGGCGTGGGGCCTGGCGCGGTTCGCGCCGGTGGATTACCAGACGGCCCAGTACGGGCGGTTCGACCCGGTGCTGCTGGCGCAGGCGCGCAAGCGAATCGTGGCGGCCAAGGAGACTTGGTCCGCCCTGTCCGGCGGCGACGCCGGCAAGCTCAAGGGGCTGGCCGAGCAGTTTCACCTGGTCTGCGACTCGCTGACCAAGCTGCACCCGCCGAGTGCGCCGCTGGCCGCTTCGCTGGCGAACGTGATCGACGCGGTGGTCCGTTCGGGCCGGCCGCCCGCGCCCGAGCTGGCGATGGAAGTCGCCACCGCGGTGCTGTACCTGGAAGCGGCATTCGAAGACCTCGACCCCGCGGATTCGGAGCTGGCTGCGCGCACCGCACGCCTGGCCGAGCGCCTGGACACGGCCCGTCAGGGCGGCCAGCCCGAGGCGCTGGAAAGCTGGATGGAGGAGCTTTACCGCCGGGTCAGCGACCGCCAGACCATGGGCAGCGTCGTCGGCGAGTTGCGCGGCACGCTCGGCGAGCTCGAGAAGCTGCTGGACCAGTTTTTCCGCAACCCGCAGGACAAGGGGCCGCTGCGCGATGCGCCCACCCACCTGTCGCAGATGCGCGGCGTGCTGTCGGTGCTGGGTCTCGACCAGGCGGCGCAGGCCGTGCTGCGGATGCGCGAGAGCGTCGAGGAAATCATCGTCACGGAAATCGACGAGGAACGGGCTCGCGCGGCCGGCACTTTCGACAAGCTGGGCAACAACCTCGGCGCGCTCGGCTTCCTGATCGACATGCTCAACTACCAGCCGTCGCTCGCCAAGAAGCTGTTCGTGTATGACGACAGCACCGGCGAGCTGCGGCCCTTGATGGGCCGCGTGGGCCACGCGGCGCCGGAGTCCGACGCCGCAAGCAACGAGCTCTCGCAGGACGTGATGTCGGTGGTGACCGAGGCCGCCGCATCGGGGTTCGGCGACCTCACCGGCAAACTGGGAAGCATCGAAGCGCGGGCCACGCTCGACGACAACAGGGGCGTCGCGCACGCGGCGCGCGAAGCGGTCGCCGCCATGTCGGCGCAGGATACGGATGCCGCCGCCGCCGCCCTGAGCAGCCTGGCCGCCTCCGTCCAGCCAGCCCCGGCTGCCGCGCCGGCACCGGCAGCGGAGCCCGATGTCGAAGAAGACGACCTGCGGGACATCTTCCTGGAAGAGGCACGCGAGGTCGTGCACAACGGCCTGGCCGCCATTGAGTCGCTGACGGTGAATCCAGGCGATGTTTCCGAGCTGACCACGCTGCGGCGCGCGTTCCACACGCTCAAGGGCAGTTCGCGCATGGTCGGGCTGACGGAGTTCGGCGAGGCCGCATGGTCGCTGGAGCAGGTGCTCAACACCTGGCTTGCCGACCAGAAGCCGGCTACCGATGACCTGAGGTCGCTCGCTGGCGACGCGATGCGCGGTTTCTCGCAGTGGGTCGAAGACATTGCCGTCAACAGCGATGGCGCGTGGAAGGCCAACATGTTCCGCGACCCGGCCGACGCGCTGCGCACGGAGCACCGCCTCGTGCCCCTCGCGTTGCCGCACGCCGTGGCGGCAGCAGAGACGCCCGATTTCGACCTGGCCCTGGACGAACCCGCGGCGGCCACGGAGCCGGCGCCCTCGACCGAGCTGATGGGCCTGGAACCCGAGGCGCCCCCGGCTCGACGGGCCGAGCCGGAAGCCGTCGAGGAGATCTCGTTCGACTTCGACCTCGCAGCGCCCGAGCCGGCCGCGGCGCTGGAAGTGCCCGCGCCCGTTGTTCCGGCCTTGCCGCAGGCCTTCGACACCACGCAAGTGATTCGCGGCGAAGCGCCGGAGGTCGCCGAGATCCCGGCACATGAATTGACGGAAGACTTCGATTTCGACCTGCCCTCCGTGGCCGCGCAACCGGAAACGCCGGTGCCGCCCGAGGCACCGATGGAAATCGAGGGGATCGATTTCGAGAGCCTGTCCGCCGTGGCTGGGCCGGCCCCGGCGGCCGAGCAAGCCGCGCCGCCGGAGGGCCTGGCGATTGCGTTCCCCGAGGCCGAGGGCGATGCCATCGACCTGGCCGATTTCGGGCTTTCGCCGGGGCAACCGGCGGCCCCGCGCATCGAGGCGGTCGAGATGCCCGAACCGCTCGACGAGCAGGTCAAGGTCATCGGGTCGCTGCGCATCGGCATCCCGCTGTACAACGTCTACCTCAACGAGGCCGACGAATGGTCTCGCCGGCTGGCCACCGAGGTCACCGAGTGGGCGCTGGAGCTGGCACACCCCATTCCGGATTCCACGGTGGGGCTGGCGCACGCGCTGGCCGGCAGTTCGGCCACGGTCGGCTTCCACGCGCTGTCCGACATCGCGCGCGCGCTCGAGAGCGAGCTGATGCACACGCAGCATCTGGCTTACGGCACGTCGCAGCACGGCAAGGCTTTCACCGACGCCGCCGAGGAAATCCGCCGGCTGCTGCACCAGTTCGCGGCAGGCTTCCTGAAGGAGCCCGACCCCGGCGTGATCCAGGCGATGCTCGCCCTCAGGCATCTCGAGATACCGCAGCGCGCAGACCTGCCCGAGGACGATTTCCTGGACGACGAATTCGCGGACCTGCCGCTGGACTCCCAGCCCCCCACGGAATCGGCGCTCCCACCGGAACCGCCGGTCGTGAAGGCGCCCCCCGCGGTGGCGCAGGCCCCGGTCTTCGAGGCGCCGCCGCAGCCTGCGGCGGCCCCGGTCGTGGTGCCGATGGCGAGTGCGCCGGCACCCGCGCCTGCGGTGCGCGCCCGAGGCATTGTCGATGCCGGCGACCCGGACCAGGACGACATCGACGTCGCCGACGCGATCGACCCCGACCTGTTCCCGATCTTCGAGGAAGAAGCGGTCGAGCTCATGCCGCAGCTGGGCGGCGCCCTGCGCCAGTGGGCGGCACGGCCGGAAAACCGCAGCGCCCGCGACGAAGCGCTGCGCGCATTGCACACGCTCAAGGGGAGTGCGCGGCTCGCGGGCGCGCTGCGCCTGGGCGAACTGGCGCACCGCATGGAGTCCGAGATCGAGTATCTCGGCTCGGAAACCGTTGCCGTCCAGAATCTCGAGGGATTGCTGCATCGCTTTGACGGCATGCAGGCGAATTTCGACGCCCTGCGCGCAACCGGCGGAATCCCAGCCGCAGTGGAAGAGGCGGTGTCGCCCGCCGAGGGCCAGGCCATGGCCCCGGCAGCCGCCGACGTGGCAGGGGCCGTTTCTCGGCCGGAACCCGGCGCGCAAGCCGCGCCCCGGCGCGCGTTGCTGGCGCGCCCGGTCCAGACCAACCTCGCACCCCAGCGCGCGTCGGCCAACCAGGCGGTGCGCGTTCGCTCCCAGCTGCTGGACCGGCTGGTCAACCAGGCCGGCGAGGTGATGATCACGCGTTCCCGCCTGGAGGCCGAGCTGCGCCAGCTGCGCGGCTCGCTCACCGACCTGACCGGCAACCTGGACCGCCTGCGCGCGCAGCTGCGCGACATCGAGCTGCAGGCCGAGTCGCAGATGCAGTCTCGCCTGGCGCAGGCCAAGGACTCGGCCGCGGGCTTCGATCCGCTCGAATTCGACCGGTTCACGCGCGTGCAGGAACTCACGCGCATGATGGCGGAGTCGGTCAACGACGTGGCCACGGTGCAGCGCAACCTGCAGCGCACCGTGGAGTCCACGGAAGACGACCTGATCGCCCAGGCCCGCCAGACGCGCGAACTTCAGCGCGACCTGCTGCGCACCCGCATGGTGGAGTTCGAAGGCATTTCGGACCGGCTCTATCGCGTGATCCGGCTGGCCTCGAAGGAAACCGGCAAGCAGGTCAAGCTGGACATCACCGGCGGGTCGATCGAAATGGACCGCGGCGTGCTGGACCGCATGACCCCCGCGTTCGAGCACCTGCTGCGCAACTGCGTGGCCCACGGCATCGAAGACCCGGCCGACCGTTCCGCCGCGGGCAAGAACCCCGTGGGCACGATCCTCATCGGCCTGCACCATGAGGGCAACGACGTCTCGGTCGAATTCCGCGACGACGGCGCGGGCCTCAACCTGCGCCGCATCCGCGACAAGGCCGCGCAGCAGGGACTGATCGCGCCCGGCCAGGAACTCTCCGACCAGGAGGCCGCGCAACTGATCTTCATGCCCGGCTTCTCCACCGCCACCGAGGTGACGGAACTGTCCGGACGCGGCATTGGCATGGACGTGGTCCGCGCCGAGGTGAACGCCCTCGGCGGCCGCATCGAAACCGGGACGGCCGCCGGGCAGGGCACGAGTTTCAAGCTGGTGCTGCCGTTGACGACGGCCGTGACGCAGGTGGTGATGATCCGCAGCGGAACGCTGGCCATCGGCGTTCCGGCCAACGTCGTCGAAATCGTGCGCCGCGCCACCGCCAAGGAAGTGCAGCAGGCCTACAACACCGGCTTCTATGAGATGGGCGGTGACGAGCTGCCGTTCTACTGGTCCGGTGCGCTGCTGCAGGCTTCGCCGCGCAGCACCGAGCCGCAGTCGAAGACCCTGCCGGTTGTCGTGTTCCGAAGCGCCGCGCAGCGGATCGCGGTGCACGTGGATGAAGTGCTGGGCAACCAGGAAGTGGTGGTGAAGAACCTCGGGCCCCAGCTGGCGCGCCTGCCGGGCCTGGCCGGGATGACGGTGCTGGCATCCGGCGTCGTGGTGCTGATCTACAACCCGGTGGCCCTCACGACGGTGTATGGCGACCAGGCCCGCCAGCTCAGTGCCGACCGGGCCCAGCCCCACATGCTGGGCGAGGTGACGGAGCCGCACGTGCCCGCGGCGCCGATGGCGCCTGCCGCGCCGCAGATCCCGCTCATCCTCGTCGTCGACGATTCGATCACGGTGCGCCGCGTGACGCAGCGCCTGCTGCAGCGCGAAGGCTACCGCGTGGCGCTAGCCGCGGACGGCTTGCAGGCCCTGGAGCGCCTGGCCGAGGAAAAGCCGACGGTCGTGCTCTCGGACATCGAGATGCCGCGCATGGATGGTTTCGACCTGGCGCGCAACATCCGCGGCGATGCGCGCCTGAAGGACCTGCCGATCATCATGATCACGTCGCGTATCGCGGAAAAGCACCGCGAGCACGCCAGGGAACTCGGCGTGGACCACTACCTGGGCAAGCCCTATTCGGAAGAGGAGCTGCTCAGCCTGGTCAAGCACTACAGCGCCGCGACCATCGCGGCCTGATCAATCCACGGCTGCCCTTGCGACAGCGTAGCGCAACAGCGTCCGCTGCCGCGCTTCTTCGTGCCGGACGATCGGTGCCGGATAGTCCCGGCCCAACGCCAGGCCGGCCGCTGACAGCTCCATCGCCGTCGCCGTCCAAGGCGCGTGCCGCAATTTCGCGGGCAGACCTGCCAGCACCGGCAGGTAGCGCAGGATGAACTTGCCTTCGGGGTCGAACTTCCCGCTCTGGCTCACCGGGTTGAAGATGCGGAAATACGGCTGGGCATCGCAGCCGGTGGAAGCGGCCCACTGCCAGCCGCCGTTGTTGGATGCCAGGTCGTAATCGTTGAGCTTTTCCGCGAAGTAGCGCTCCCCACGGCGCCAATCGATGCCCAGGTCCTTCGTCAGGAAGCTCGCGACCACCATCCGCAGGCGGTTGTGCATGTAGCCCGTGCGGTTGATCTGCGCCATCGCCGCATCGACCAGCGGGTAGCCGGTCCGGCCTTCGCACCAGGCGGCGAACGCCGCCTCCGCTGCCGGGCCTTCCTCCCACTCGACGGCGTCGTAAGCCGGCCTGAAGTTGCGGCCGCGGCCGCTCTCGTCGGCGACCTGCGGGAAGTTCGCCAGGATCTGGGCGTAGAAATCGCGCCAGACCAGCTCGCCGAGCCAGGTGGCCGCGCCGCCGCTGCCGCAGCGGGCCAGCGCGTGGGCGCGCGACACCAGCTCGCGGATCGAGACGGTGCCGAAGCGCAGGTGCACGCCCAGGTAGCTCGGGCCCTTGACCGCCGGAAAATCCCGCGCAAGGTCGTAGCGGTCGATGCGCGGGAGGAAGTCATGCAGCAGCTGGGTCGCACCGGCGGTGCCGGTGGGAATTTCGAGTTCGCGCAGGTTCGTCGCCTCGAAGCCAAGCTCGGCCAGCGCCGGCACTTCACCGCGAAGCGGCGGCGGCCGTTCCGCGAGCCGCCGTGGGTCGCCGGGCCCGTGCGGTTGCAGCGAGGCATGATCCAGCCGCGCCAGCCAGGCTTTCTTGTACGGCGTGAAGACCGTATAGGGCGTGCCGGCCGCGGAAAGAATTTCCCGGCGCTCGAAGATCACGTGGTCCTTGGAGGTGTGGAAGGCCGTGCCGGAGGCCGCCAGCGACGTGCGCACCGATGCATCGCGCGCCAGGGCCTGGGGTTCGTCGTCATGGTTGGCGAAGACCGCCTGGACGCCCAGTTCGCATGCCAGTCGAGGGACTTCGGCGGCGGCCACGGCATGACGGACGATCAACCCGGCCCGGTCCTTGCCGCAGAGCCGGCGCAAGGCGGCGTCCAGGCCGATGAGGGACTCGCGGATGAATTCGACGCGCCGGTCGCGGCGGGGCAGCGTATCCAGGATGGCGCGGTCGAACACGAAGACGCAGTGAACCTGTCCGCAAGCCTCCAGCGCCTGGCACAGGGCGGCGTTGTCGTGCGCGCGCAGATCGCGCCGGAACCACATCAGTCCGGCCGGGTAGGTTGATTGCATCGGAGCTAAAATCCGATCATGCCTGCCGACGATGCCTCGATCAACCTGACGCATCATTTCCTGATCGCGATGCCGGGAATGGAGGACGAGGCTTTTGCCAGGAGCGTCGTCTACCTGTGCGAGCACAGCGCCCGTGGCGCCCTCGGCCTGGTGATCAACAAGCCCAGCGACATCAACCTGGGCAACCTGTTCGACAAGGTCGAGCTTCCCCTCGGCCGCGATGACCTCGCCCGCACCCCGGTTCTCCAGGGTGGGCCGGTTCAGACCGAGCGCGGCTTCGTGCTGCATGAGGCGGTGTTCGCCTCGGGCGCGGCGCCCAGCGAGCCGGTCTACGCCTCCACGATGACGATCCCGGGCGGGCTGGAAATGACCACCTCCAAGGACGTGCTCGAGGCGCTGTCCACCGGCGCCGGGCCCCGCAAGGTGCTCGTCTCGCTCGGGTACTCCGCATGGGGCGAGGGCCAGCTGGAGTCCGAAATCGCCGAGAACAGCTGGCTCACGGTGGGTGCCGACCTTTCCGTCATCTTCGACACGCCGATCGAACAGCGCTACGACAAGGCGCTGTCGCTCCTGGGCCTGCAGGCCTGGATGCTTTCTCCTGACGCGGGGCACGCATGAGCACGGTGGTGCTCAATGTCCCTTCCAACTTCCAGACGTTTCTAGCTTTCGATTTCGGCGCCAAACGCACCGGCGTGGCGGTGGGCAACCGCATGTTGCGCACGGCGACGCCGCAGGCCACGATCAAGGCCGAAGGCCAAGCGCGACTCGCCGCGGTGGAAGCCCGCGTGCGCGAGTGGCAGCCGGACGCGGTCGTCGTCGGCGTTCCATTCCATCCCGACGGCGCCAGCCACGACAATACGGCGCGGGCGAAGAAATTCGCGCGCCAGCTGCGCGGCCGGTTGAAACTGCCCGTGTACGAGGTGGACGAGCGCTACAGCACGACCGAAGCCCTGGCGGCCGGCGCGAGCGATCCCGACGCGGGCGCGGCCTGCGTGATTCTTGAACAATTCCTGAGGAGCTTGCCATGAGCCGATGGGCCGCCCGCGAGGCGAATACCGCAGCACTTTGTGCGGAGGTTTCCGAATGAGCAACCTCGTGCTTGATGCCGAAGCCCTGTACCGTGAACTGCTGCGGGGTGTGCAGCAGCTGCGCACCCCCGACACGCGGCTGGTCGGCATCACCTCCGGCGGCGCCTGGCTGGCCGAGCGCCTGCACCAGGAGCTCGGCTTGCCCGGCGAAGTCGGCGTGATCTCGTCCGTCATGCACCGCGACGATTTCGCCAAGCGCGGGCTGTCGGGAGCGGGGCAGCAGACCCACCTGGATTTCGATGTCAACGATTCGCACATCATCCTGCTGGACGACGTGCTCTACACCGGCCGCACCATCCGCGCCGTGCTCAACGAGCTGTTCGACTATGGCCGACCGGCGAGCGTCAAGCTGGCCGTGCTGGTGGACCGCGGCGGGCGCGAGCTGCCGGTGCATGCCGATTACGCGGCGGCGCGCGTGGCCCTGCCCGCGTCCCAATCGCTTGAGCTGGCACGCGACGACTCGGGAAAATTCAGTTTCAAGGTCGAAGGGCAATAAGACGAGAAGACCCATGCTCTACAAACGCAACCCCCAACTCAACAAGAACGGCGAACTGCTCCACCTGCTGTCCATCGAGGGCCTGCCGCGCGAGATCGTCACCCACATCCTGGACACGGCGTCGAGCTTCGCGAGCGTGAGCGACCGCGAAGTCAAGAAGGTGCCGCTGCTGCGCGGCAAGAGCGTGTTCAACCTGTTCTTCGAGAATTCGACGCGCACACGCACGACGTTCGAGATCGCGGCCACGCGCCTGTCGGCCGACGTGATCAACCTGGACATCGCGCGCTCGTCGGCTTCCAAGGGCGAATCGCTGCTCGACACCATCGCCAACCTGTCGGCGATGGCGGCCGACCTGTTCGTCGTGCGCCACAGCGAATCGGGCGCGCCCTACCTGATCGCCCAGCACGTGGCGCCGCACGTGCACGTGATCAATGCCGGCGACGGCCGCCATGCGCACCCGACGCAGGGGCTGCTGGACATGTACACCATCCGGCACTACAAGAAGGATTTCTCCAACCTCACGGTGGCCATCGTCGGCGACGTGCTGCACTCGCGCGTCGCGCGCTCGGACATCCACGCGCTCACCACGCTGGGCTGCGCCGAGGTGCGCGTGGTCGGGCCCAAGACGCTCGTGCCCGAGGATATGAAGCAGATGGGCGTGCGCGTGTGCCATTCCCTGGAGGAGGGCATCAAGGGCTGCGATGTCGTCATCATGCTGCGCCTGCAGAACGAGCGCATGAGCGGCGCGCTGCTGCCCTCGTCGCAGGAGTTCTTCAAGAGCTTCGGCCTCACGCCCGAGAAGCTGCAGCTGGCCAAGCCCGATGCGATCGTGATGCACCCGGGCCCGATCAACCGCGGCGTGGAGATCGATTCGTCCGTCGTGGACGGCAGGCAGAGCGTCATCCTGCCGCAGGTCACGTTCGGCATCGCGGTGCGCATGGCCGTGATGAGCATCGTGGCGGGGAATGAAGCATGAAAATACTCATCAAGAACGGCCGGGTGATCGACCCCGCCTCCAATTTCGACGAGATCTGCGACCTCGCCGTTGCCGCGGGACGGATCGTCTCGATCCGCAGCGCGCCCGCCGGCTTCGCGCCGAGCAAGGTGATCGACGCCACGGGCTGCATCGTCGCGCCCGGACTGGTCGATCTTGCCGCACGTCTGCGCGAGCCGGGGCACGAACACGAGGGCATGCTGGAGAGCGAGATGGCCGCGGCAGTGGCCGGCGGCGTAACGAGCCTGGTGTGCCCGCCCGACACGGACCCGGTCCTCGACGAGCCCGGGCTGATCGAGATGCTGAAATACCGCGCCGAGAGACTGCACCAGGCCCGCGTGTTCCCGCTCGGCGCGCTCACGCGCAACCTGAAGGGAGAGACCTTGACGGAGATGGTCGAACTCACCGAGGCCGGCTGCGTGGGCTTCAGCCAGGCCGAGGTGCCGCTTGAAAGCACGCAGGTGCTCCAGCGCGCGTTGCAGTACGCGTCCACGTACGGCTATGCGGTCTGGCTGCGCCCGCAGGAGTTGCACCTGGGCAAGGGCGTCGCCGCCAGCGGCGCATTGGCGACGCGGCTGGGCCTGTCGGGCGTGCCGGTGGCGGCGGAGACGATCGCCCTGCACACGATCTTCGAGCTGATGAAGTCGACCGGCGCCCGCGTCCACCTCTGCCGCCTGAGCAGCGCTGCCGGTGTCGACCTCGTGCGCCAGGCCAAGGAGCAGGGTTTGCCCGTCACCTGCGACGTCAGCATCAATTCGCTCCACCTCATCGACGTCGACATCGGCTACTTCGACAGCCGCATGCGCCTGAATCCGCCGCTGCGCCAGCAGCGCGACCGCGACGCGTTGCGCGAAGGCCTGGCGGACGGGACGATCGACGCGCTGGTGTCCGACCACACACCGGTGGACGAAGACGCCAAGACGCTGCCTTTCGCGGAGGCGGAGCCCGGCGCGACCGGTTTGGAGCTGCTGCTCGGGCTTGCGCTCAAGTGGGGGCAGGAGAGCGGCACGGGGCTGGCACGGGCGCTGGCGGTGCTGACCAGCGAGCCGTCGCGTGTGCTTGGCCCCGCGCTCGGCACCTTGCATGCGAGCGCGGGCCAACTGGTGGAAGGCGGCATTGCCGACGTCTGCATCTTCGACACGCAGGCGGAGTGGACCATCACGGCGGGCGCGCTGCGCAGCCAGGGCAAGCACACGCCGTTCTCGGGCTACGAGTTGCCCGGCCGCGTGCGTTGCACGATCGCTGCCGGACAGGTCGCCTACGAAGGCTGGACCCGGGCGTAAGGGTCTCGTGCCCATCGCCTGGCCATGAACCCGCTGCGCGCCGCATGGAGGCTGGCGCGAGCGCTGTTGCACGCGCTCGCGGGGCTGGGGATCATCGCGTTCGTCTTTCCGCGGCGCAGCCAGGTGCAGCGCAATGCGCACGTCCAGGCGTGGGCCTTGAAGATGCTGGCCGTGCTGGGCATCCGCCTCGAACTGCATGGAAAGCCGCCCGTCTCCGGCCCGGTGCTGCTGGTGGCCAACCATATTTCCTGGCTGGATATCCTGGTCATGCATGCGGCGCGCCATTGCCGCTTCGTCGCCAAGGCGGAAGTGAGGCACTGGCCCCTGATCGGCACGCTGGCGACCGGCGGCGGCACGCTCTATATCGAGCGCGAATCGCGGCGCGACGCCATGCGGGTCGTCCACCACATGGCCGAGAGCCTCGGGCGCGGCGAGATCGTCGCGGTGTTCCCGGAGGGCACGACCAGCGATGGCCGGGACCTGCTGCCTTTCCACGCCAACCTGATCCAGGCGGCGATTTCGGCGGACGCGCCCGCGCAGCCCGTGGCCTTGAGTTTCATCGACACGGCGACACGCCAGGCGAGCCTCACGCCGTGCTACATCGGCGACGACACTCTCCTGGGTTCGCTGTGGCGCACGCTGGGAGGCCCGCCGATCACCGCGGTGGTCCGTTACGGGACGCCGCAGAAGGCGCAAGGGCGGGGACGGCGCGCCTGGGCGGCCGAGTTGCGTTCAGCGGTCGACGCGCTGCGCCGGCGCTGAGAGGGCGGCGTCGCGGGCCGGCGTGCCCGCGTGCTCGCAGGGCATCTGGCACAACCCGCCCCTGAGCGGGCACGCGCGGTTGAACGTCACGACGTGATCGACTTCGGCGCGGATCCCGATCCATTCGCCGATCTTGTGGTCGTGGTGGCTGGGCACATGGGCCAGCACCGTCTGGCCGCTGGCCAGCCGCAAGGTGTAGAGGAACTCCGAGCCGCGAAACGCCTTGCGCATGATCTCGGCCTTCACCGGCGCGTTGTCGTCGTGCACGATGTCGTCCGCGCGCAGCAGCACGTCGCATTCGCCGGCCGCGAAAGCGCAGGGCAGGGGGCACTCCGCCATGTCGGTGAGCTCGCCCAGCGGCGTCTGCACGACGACCTGGTTGCCCACTTCGCGCAATGTGGCGGGCGCGAACACCCCGTGGCCGATGAAGTCCGCGACGAAGCGCGTGGCCGGCCGGTGGTACAGCGTGTACGCGTCGTCCCATTGGTGCAGCCGTCCCTCGTGCATCACGCCGATGACGTCGCCGATGGCGAAGGCCTCGAGCTGGTCGTGCGTCACGAACAGCGCCGTGGCGTTGGCCGCCTTCAGGATGGCGCGGACCTCGTGGGCCAGCCGTTCGCGCAGGTCCACGTCGAGGTTCGAGAACGGCTCGTCCAGCAGGAGCAGCTGCGGCCCGGGGGCGAGGGCGCGTGCCAGCGCCACGCGCTGCTGCTGGCCGCCGGAGAGTTCATGGGGAAAGCGCCGCTCGATGCCCTCCAGCCCGACCAGCCGGAGCACCTCCGCCACGCGCGCGGTGCGTTGCGCCTTGGGCAGGTGATGGATGCCGAAGCCCACGTTGCGCCCGACGTCGATGTGCGGGAACAGCGCGTAGTCCTGGAACACCATGCCGATGCGCCGCGCCTCGGCGGGGACATGGACGCTCGCGCTGCCGACCACCTCGCGCGAAATGCGTATTTCGCCGGATGTGGCACGCTCGAGGCCCGCGATAGCGCGCAGCAAGGTTGTCTTGCCGCAACCCGAGGGGCCGATCAGCACGCCGATATCGCCGGCCCGCAGGCCGAACGACACGTCCTCGACGGCGGCCTGGGACCTTCCGGGATACTGGACTCGCAGCTTGGAGACCTCGACAAACATGGCACCCATTGTAGATGCTTACAATTCTCATTTGCATCAATCGGGCTTTCACAAGCTTTACGCCATGAGCGTGCGCCGGCTCCAAGACCTGTTTTTACTGTTGCTGGCGTTCCTGCTGGTCGTGCCCGTGCTGGCGGTGCTGGCCTCGTGGGTGCAATGGGACGGGCGCAGCGCCCAGATCCTGGGAGAGATGGCGGCCACCGTGCTGCCGGGATACGCGTGGACCAGCCTGGGCCTGTGCGTCGTCGTGGGCGCCGGCGTCGCGCTGGTGGGCGGCACCGCGGCCGCGGCCGTGACGCTGTTCGAGTTCCCGGGGCGCCGCACCTTCGAGTGGGCCCTGCTGTTGCCACTGGCGATGCCGGCCTACGTCGTCGCGTACGCGTACACGGATTACCTGCAGTTCAGCGGCCCGCTGCAAACGTGGCTGCGCGCCAGCTTCGGGCTGCAAGGCCGCGTGTTCCCCGAAGTGCGCAGCCTGGGCGGTGCCGCGCTGGTCTTCATCTTCTCGCTCTATCCGTACGTTTACCTGCTCGCGCGCACGGCCCTGGCCGAGCGCGCCGGTCACCTGATGGAGGCCGCGCGCCTGCTGGGTGCGCCGCTGCGCCGCCGCATCCGCACGGTGGCGCTGCCGCTGGCCCGCCCCGCCGTCACCGCCGGGGTGGCGCTGGCGCTGATGGAGACGCTGGCGGACTTCGGCGTCTCGAGCTACTTCGGCATCCAGACCTTCACCACCGGTATCTACAAGGCCTGGCTCGCGATGGACAACCGCATCGCCGCCGCGCAGCTCGCCACGCTGCTGCTGGTCGTGGTCGCGGCGGTGCTCGCCCTGGAACGCAGGGCGCAGCAGCGGCTGCGATTCGCGGCGCCGCGCGGCGCACGGGCCGGTTCCGCCGACGCGCAGCCGGTGCCGCTGCGCGGTGGCCGGCTGCTGCTGGCGTGGACGGTGTGCGGCGCGCCCGTGCTCCTGGGCTTCGTGCTGCCGGTGCTCTTCATGCTGCGCCCGCTCGCGGCGGACTGGTCGGTCCTGCCGTGGGACCGGTTCGTGGATTGGTCGTTCAACAGCGTGCGGCTGGGCGTGATCAGCTCCGTGCTCGCGGTCGGCATCGCCCTGATGATGGGGTTCAGCCTGCGGCGCGCGCCAGACGCGGTCACGCGCGGCGTCGTCCAGCTCGCCGCGCTCGGTTATGCGGTTCCGGGCGCCGTCATCGTCGTCGGCCTGCTGCTGCCGGTCGGGTGGCTGCAGGAGGCGGCGCCGCGGTCGGGCGTGGGCGGCTGGGTCACTGCCACCGTGCTGGGCGTGGTCTGGGCCTACCTGGTGCGTTTCGTGTCGGTGGCGCTGCAATCGGTGCAAAGCGGCTACTCGCGCATTCCGGGCAGTTTCGACGACACGGCCCGGATGCTGGGCGCCGCCGGCTTCGCGCTACTGGCCCGGGTCCATTGGCCCCTGCTGCGCCGATCCAGCGCGGCCGCCGCGCTGCTGGTGTTCGTGGACGTGATGAAGGAGCTGCCCGCGACGCTGGTGCTGCGGCCGTTCGACACGGACACGCTGGCCGTGGTGGCCTACCAGCTGGCCCGCGACGAAAGGCTGGGCGAGGCGGCCCTGCCGTCGCTCGCGCTGGTGCTGGTCGGGCTGATTCCCGTCATGCTGCTGAGCCGCACGCTGCGGGATCGCAAGCCCTGACAGCCGCGGGGCCCTCGCGGGAACCCCGGCGGTCAGGCGTCGTCGCCGCTCCACTCGGGGCGGGGCGCCGCCGGCTTGCGGAAAACCACTTCGCCCGTAGGCACATGCACCACCCGGATTTCCTGGCCCACGGGCCGGGTGGTGCTCTTGGCTGCCATGGCGACCGCCAGGGAGCGATCGCTGAAGAAATACTGCTGGGAACCGGAAACCGGCAGGAAGCGGCCGGCAATGGGATGGTTGCTTTCAACGCGGAAATCTGCGGACGTCATCGTGAAACCTCGCTCTGTGTCTCGCTGTGTTTCTGAAGCTGCTGCGCAAATTGCATGGTAGTCGTCGTTTTTGACGTCGCCATGACGGCATTGAATCCCGCCGTCACAGCTGTAACTACCCGCAATGGTGCGTAGCAACAGGTTAGGCGTTGGGATGCGCGAGTCTGTAGGACGCTATTGATGGGCGCTGTAGGATGCCCATTTTTGGGTTTCGCGATGGTCCCCTCGACAGGAATCGAACCTGTATCTGGCGCTTAGGAGGCGCCCGTTCTATCCATTGAACTACGAGGAGGGGCGGACGGGATTGTAGAGGGACGGGCTTGCGCGTCCCGCGCGCCGGCTACTTGCTCAGCAGCCGCATCGCCTCTTCCAGGCCCTTGATCGTCAGCGGGTACATGCGCTGGTTCACCAGCTGCTGGATCACGCTGATGCTCTGGCGGTACTGCCACACGCCCTGCGGCTCCGGGTTGATCCACGCGAACTTCGGAAAGGCGTGGGTCAGGCGCTGGAGCCACTCGGCGCCGGCCTCCTCGTTGTTGTATTCCACGCTGCCGCCGGGCTGCAGGATCTCGTAGGGGCTCATGGTCGCGTCACCGACGAAGATCAGCTTGTAGTCCTTGTTGTACTTGCGGATGATGTCCCAGGTCGCGAATTTTTCGGAGAAGCGCCGCCGGTTGTTCTTCCACATGAAGTCGTAGACGCAGTTGTGGAAGTAGTAGAACTCGAGGTGCTTGAACTCCGCCTTGGCGGCCGAGAACATTTCTTCCACGCGATGGATGTGCTCGTCCATCGTGCCGCCGACATCCATCAGCAGCAGGATCTTCACGTTGTTGTGCCGCTCGGGCACCATCTTGATGTCGAGCCAGCCGGCGTTCGCGGCCGTGGACCGGATGGTGTCGTCCAGGTCCAGCTCGTCGGCCGCGCCCTCGCGCGCGAACTTGCGCAGGCGCCGCAGCGCGATCTTGATGTTGCGCGTGCCGAGTTCCTGGGAGTCGTCGTAGTCCTTGTACGCCCGCTGGTCCCACACCTTCACGGCACTCCGGTTGCGGCCCTTGTCCTGTCCGATGCGGATGCCCTGCGGGTTGTAGCCGAACGCGCCGAAGGGCGAGGTGCCGCCGGTGCCGATCATCTTGCTGCCGCCCTCGTGGCGCTCCTTCTGCTCCTCGAAGCGCTTCCTGAGCGTCTCCATCAGCTCGTCCCAGCCCATCTTCTCGATCCTGGCCTTCTCTTCCGGACTGAGCGAGAGTTCCAGGTTCTTGCGCAGCCACTCGAGCGGCACGTCCTTGGTGAAGTCGGCGATCATCTCCACGCCCTTGAAGTAGGCGGCGAAAGCGCGGTCGAACTTGTCGTAGTGCTTCTCGTCCTTCACCAGCGCCGTGCGCGACAGGTAGTAGAAATCGTCGATCCTGTAGCCGTCTTCGCTGTTCGGGCCGACGACGCCCTCCTTCAGCGCTTCGACGAGCGTGAGGTATTCCTTGACGGAGACCGGCAGCTTCGCGCTGCGCAGGGTGTAGAAGAAATCGATCAGCATGAGGGCGTCGCCTTCGCGATGTCATTATCCGCCGGAGCCGGCGAAGCCGCAGCGGCGGGCCTGCGGGCGAACCAGGGCGGCACGATGGAGCCCCGGCGCAGCGCCAGGGCCAGCAGGCCAAGCGTCACGGTCGAACACAACGCCACCGCGACGACCGATGCTTCGGCGCCGAACACGCCGCCGCTGAGCCATTCAGGCCCCGGGCGAACGGACACCAGCCAACCGGTGTCGCTGCCGCCCGACACCGGGATGCCCCAGACCGAACCCTGGGTGAAATTCCAGCCCATGTGAAGCCCCATGCACAGCGGCAACGACCTGGTCACGTGGAACAGCATGCCGAACAGCAGGCCGGCCTCCACCGCGATGGCGACGGAGCTCCAGACCGTGGCGCCCGGGTTGAAGATGTGCCCGAAGCCGAACACCCCGGCCGACAGCACCAGCGCGCCCCAGGTGCCCAGGCCCTCCTCGGCGACGCGGAACAGGACCCCGCGCGTGATGATCTCTTCGGCAACGGCGGCTCCCAGGCCGCCGATGAGCAACTGCTTCACCCAGGGCGGGTCGGGGTTGAACCCCGTCACCCGATAGCTGCCCAGCAACCAGAGCGTTCCCACCACGGCGCTGATCAACAGCACGCCGCCGAGGAGCCCGAGCGCACCATGCGGGACGACCGTGCGCCAGGCGAGTTCCGCCGGGCGCCGGCGCTCGATGACGCGGACGAGGAACAGGTAGGCGGCCAGCGCCGGCACCAACTGCATCACCAGCATGCCGAGGTAGCGCTCCGGGACAGGCGCGGCCTTGCCGGCCCAGCCGACGCTGACGAAGAGAATGCGCAGCAGGAAGATCATGGCCCCCAGGACCGCTACGAAGATGGCGACGCGCGAGGGCGGCGACAGGACCAGCCAGCGCTTCCAGCGCGGCGCCGCAGCGGCTTCTCCGGCCGGGGATTCGGGGGCGGCGGTCGCGTTCACCGCGGCTTCGCGAGCTGGTACTGCAGGTGGGCCTTCACCTCGGGCCATTCGCCCGCGGCCAGGCTGTACATGACCGTGTCGCGCACGGTGCCGTCGCGGCGCGGCGCGTGGTGACGCAAGACCCCGTCCTTGCGGGCGCCCAGGCGCTCGATGGCGCGTTGGCTGGCGAAGTTGTAGTTGTCGGTGCGCCAGCCCACGAGCTGCGTCCCCAGTGTCTCGAACGCATGTGTCATCAGCAGCAGCTTGCAGGTGGTGTTGACGTGGCTGCGCTGCCAGCTCTTGCCGTACCACGTGTAGCCGATCTCCAGCCGTTCGATCGGCACCACGATGTCGTGGTAGCGGGTGCTGCCGATGATCTTGCCGCTGGGTACGTCGCGCACGACGAACGGCAGCATGTGGCCCTGCTCGAGGCCCTTGAGCGCGGCCGCGACATAGGCCTGCGCTTCGCCCGGCGCCGGCACCGAGGTGATGCGCAGGTTCCAGAGCTCGCCATCACGCGATGCGGCTTCGATATCGCCCGCGTGATAGGCGACCAGGGGCTCCAGCCGCACGCGCGGGGTCTCGAGGGTGCAGGGCTCGGGCTTGCGCATCACTCGCCCTTCTTGCGCGATGCGCGCCAGCGGCGGGCCAGCTGGAGTCCCACGCCACCGCCCAGGCCCGCGAGCAGGATGCCGCCGATGGCGGCGGCGTCGTAGCCTTGCGCCAGCGGGTCGATGCCGAACAGCTTGCCGATCCAGTAAGCGGCCAGCGCGCCGCCGACGAAGCCGGCGGCATCGGTGAGTCCTTCCAGCAGCAGCGGGCTCATTGCCTTCCCCTCGCAGCGCGATCAGCGGTTGTGCCGCTGCATGAACACGAGCTTCTCGAACAGGGTCACGTCCTGCTCGTTCTTCAGCAGCGCGCCCACCAGCGGCGGCACCGCGACCTTGTCCTCCTTGCTTTGCAGCGCCTCGAGCGGGATGTCTTCCGCAAGAAGGAGCTTGAGCCAGTCGAGCAGTTCGCTGGTGGAGGGCTTCTTCTTCAGGCCGGGCAGGTTGCGCACGTCGTAGAAGGTCTTCATCGCCGCCGTCAGCAGCTCCTTCTTGAGGCCGGGGAAGTGCACGTCGACGATCTGCTTCATCGTGTCGGCGTCGGGGAACTTGATGTAGTGGAAGAAGCAGCGGCGCAGGAATGCATCGGGCAGTTCCTTTTCGTTGTTCGAAGTGATGAACACCAGCGGGCGGTGCCGGGCCTTCACCAGCTCGCGCGTCTCGTACACGTAGAACTCCATCCGGTCCAGCTCGCGCAGCAGGTCGTTGGGGAATTCGATGTCGGCCTTGTCGATCTCGTCGATCAGGAGGGCCACGGGCTTGTCGGCCGTGAAGGCCTGCCACAGCACGCCCTTGACGATGTAGTTGTGGATGTCTTTCACGCGCGCGTCGCCGAGCTGCGAGTCGCGCAGCCGGCTCACGGCGTCGTATTCGTACAGCCCTTGCTGCGCCTTGGTGGTGGACTTGATGTGCCACTGCAGCAGCGGCACATCCAGCGCCTGGGCCACTTCCTCGGCCAGCATGGTCTTGCCGGTACCGGGCTCGCCCTTGACCAGGAGGGGGCGCTTGAGCGTGATGGACGCGTTCACCGCCAGCATCAGGTCTTGCGTGGCGACGTAATTCTGTGAGCCTTGGAACTTCATGGGATGTGCGATGGAAAGGGCGCAAGGAGGCGCCGGATATAATTGAATGCTGCTTAGACTGTCCCTACCATCCGATTTTGCTCGAAAAATGAACAAGTTGTTGTCCGCGTTCTTCGTCCTGGCTGTCGCTTCCGTGACCGGCACGGCCTTTGCACAAACGCCGGCCCCGACCAAGGCCCCGGCACCGGCCGCCGGCACGAAGTCGATCGAGGCCAAGGTCGCGATGTGCGTGGGCTGCCACGGCATCAAGGGCTACCAGGCCAGTTTCCCCGAGGTCTACAAGGTCCCGATGATCGCCGGCCAGAGCGCAAAGTACATCACGGCGGCGCTCGTCGCCTACCAGAAGGGCGACCGCAAGCACCCGACGATGCGCAGCATCGCGGACACGCTCACCGAGCAGGACATGGCCGAGGTCGCGGCCTATTACGAGGGCCTGGGCAAGGACCCCGCAGGCAAGCTGCCGGAGACCGCCGACAAGGCGCCGAGCCCCCAGGTCGCCGCGTTGCTGCAGAAGGCCGCCTGCGTTTCGTGCCACGGCGCGAACTTCGCCAAGCCGATCGACCCCAGCTATCCCAAGATCGCCGGCCAGCATGCGGACTACATGTTCGTCGCGCTGAAGGCCTACAAGACCGAGAACAACGCCAGCGTCGGCCGCACGAACGGGGTGATGGGCGCGATCGCCAAGCAGTTCTCGAACGCGGAACTCAAGGCGCTCTCTGCCTACGTTGCATCGCTGCAGGGTGACCTGAAGACCGTGCCGGAACACCGCTTCCGGTAATGCCTTCGGCGAAGGAGAAAACAAAGCCCCGCGAAGCGGGGCTTTGTACTTGGGCAACGCTAACGCGTTGTTCTAGTCGCGGGTGGCGCGGCGCTGGACGCAGGCGATGTACGCGTTGCCGTCGGGCGGTCGCCCCGACCGCTGGCTTTCCCACAGCATCTGGCCCAGGCACTCCATGGCCTCATGGTGTGCGTCGTGCAGCGAGTCGCGGCGCGCCGCGAGCAGTTCGACCGCCTGGCGGATGCCGCGCGGCTGGTCGATCGAGCATTGCTCGCTGATCGACAGGTGCATGGCCAGGTGCAGGAAGGGGTTGGCCTTGCCGTCCTGGCCGTCGTAGCTTCGCGCGAGGGCCGCCTCCACGTCGCCGAGGTCGGCATCGTATTCCGGGTGCTCCTGCAGCCACTGGCCGGCCAGCGTCTCCAGTGCGTCCAGCGGCCCGCCCGCCCGGGCCTTCACGGCCACGGCGCAAAAGAAACGCCGCACATCCTCTTGCGATGGATTGAACATGGCGCGCAGGGTAGCATGCGCCGGCCTTGTCCTACGGCCGAGTTCGATGGACCGTGCTACGCTGACCCAGGGCCGGCGCGAGCGCTGCCGGAGCCAGCGGCCCATCCAGTTGCCCGGCGAGGAGAAATGCCATGAACCCGATGCGAATTGCCGGAATCATCCTTCTGGTCCTGGGGCTGGCAGGCCTGCTGACCGGCGGCTTCAGCTTCACGAAGAACACGACGAAGGCCGAGATCGGACCGCTCAAGCTCCAGGTCCAGGAAAAGGAATCGGTGAACGTTCCCCAGTGGCTGAGCCTGGGCGCGATGCTGGTCGGCGGCGTCCTGCTGGTGCTGGGATTCAAGCGCGGGTAGGCAGGGGCGCGTTCACGCGCCGATCAGGCCGGAAATCGTCCGGGCCGCTTCCAGCAGCGGCGGCAACATCGTTTCCTGCATCAGCCTGGGGCTCGTGCGATTGGCCTGCCCGCTGATGTTCAGCGCGGCCACCGTCCGGCCGCCGCGGCCGGAAATGGGCGCCGCGATGGACACCAACCCTTCTTCCAGTTCCTGGTTCACCAGGCACCAGCCCTGCTTGCGCGCCTGCTGGACCCTGGCGACCAGCGCCTCGACGTCGGTGACCGTATGCCGGGTGAGCGGCTCGCGCCTGCATGCCCGCAGCCGCTGCGCAACCTCCTCGTCCGGCAGGCCCGCCAGAAGCATGCGGCCCATCGACGTGCAATAGGCGGGCAGGCGTGAGCCCGCGCCCAGGCCGATACTCATGATCTTGCGCGTGGGCACGCGCAGGACATAGACGATATCGGTGCCGTCCAGCGCGGCGGCTGAGCAGGACTCCTTGACCTGCTCGACCAGCGCCTCCATCACCGGCTCGGCCAGGTTCCAGATCGGCATCGAGGACAGGTACGCGAACCCGAGGTCGAGGATGCGCGGCGTGAGGGCGAACCGCCTGCCGTCGCTCTCCACATACCCGAGCGTCTGCAGCGTGAGCAGGATGCGGCGGGCGCCGGCGCGCGTCAGGCCCGCCCGGCCGGCGACCTCCGTCAGGGTCTGGTGCGGCGCCTGCGCGCTGAACGAGCGGATCACCTCCAGCCCGCGCGCGAAGGACTGCACGTAGCTGTCGCCGGGCTGGAGGCCGGCGGTCGCCGGCGGGGAAATTGCCGTGGCCATGTTTTGCCCCTAAAATTCATTATTCGAACACTTGTTCGAAATTAGAACAAACACCCGCCCTCTTCGCAAGCTGCCCGTGGCCGGGTTCCGGCCACGGGCGCCTTCTGGAAGTTTCATGATCGACAAGATTGCCGCCTGCGTCAGCGAGGCCTTGCAGGGCGTCACCGATGGCGCCACCGTGATGATCGGCGGGTTCGGCACCGCCGGCATTCCCAATGAACTGGTCGAGGGCCTGATCGGGCAGGGCGCGCGCGACCTCACCATCGTCAACAACAATGCCGGCAACGGGGACCACGGCCTGGCCGCCCTGCTCAAGACCGGACGCGTGCGCAAGATCATCTGCAGCTTCCCGCGACAAGCGGACAGCCATGTGTTCGACGCCCTTTACCGTGCCGGGAAGATCGAGCTGGAACTGGTGCCGCAGGGCAACCTGTCCGAGCGCATCCGCGCCGCGGGCGCGGGCATCGGTGCGTTCTTCACACCGACCGGCTACGGCACCGAACTCGCGAAGGGCAAGGAGACGCGGGACATCGGGGGCCGGCCCTACGTCCTGGAGTACCCGATCCACGCCGACCTGGCCCTCATCAAGGCCGAGTGCGGCGACCGCTGGGGCAACCTCACGTACCGCAAGGCCGCGCGCAATTTCGGGCCTACGATGGCGATGGCGGCAAGGCGCACAATTGCGAGCGTGCATGAAATCGTGCCGCTGGGGGCGCTGGACCCGGAGAACGTCGTGACGCCGGGCATCTTCGTCAGCAAGATCGTGAAGGTCGAGCGCGTCGCCACCCGGGCGGGCGGCTTCAGGCAGGCCGCGTAGTGCCTTTTGTCCCATGAGCTACCCAAGACGCACCAAAGAACAACTCGCCCAACGGGTGGCTCGGGACATCCACGACGGCGCCTGCGTGAACCTGGGCATCGGCATGCCCACGCTGGTGGCCAACCACCTGCCGGACGGGATCGAAGTGATCCTGCACAGTGAAAACGGCATCCTTGGCATGGGCCCTGCGCCCGCACCCGGCCAGGAAGACTACGACCTCATCAACGCGGGCAAGCAGCCGGTGACGCTGCTGCCCGGCGGCGCCTTCTTCCATCACACCGACAGTTTCGCGATGATGCGCGGCGGCCACCTGGACATCTGCGTGCTGGGCGCGTTCCAGGTCTCCGCCACCGGCGACCTGGCCAACTGGCACACCGGCGAGAAGGACGCCATCCCCGCCGTCGGCGGCGCGATGGACCTCGCCGTTGGCGCGAAGCAGACCTGGGTGATGATGGACCTGCTCACGAAGAACGGCCAGAGCAAGGTCGTCTCGCGCTGCACCTATCCGCTGACCGGCATCGGCTGCGTCAAGCGCATCTACAGCGACCTCGCCACCCTCGAGTGCACGGCGCAGGGCCTCAAGCTCGTCGACAAGGTCGACGGCCTCGCGCATGCCGAACTTGAACAACTCGTCGGGCTGCCCATCGCACCCTAGCCGTACCGCCCGACCCAACCCGGAGCCCACCATGACCCGACAAGCCTTCATCTGCGACGCCATCCGCACACCCTTCGGCCGCTACGGCGGCGCGCTGTCCTCCATCCGCACCGACGACCTCGGGGCGATCCCGATCAGGGCCCTGATGGCGCGCAACCCCAAGGTGGACTGGCAGGCCCTCACCGACGTCCTCTACGGCTGCGCCAACCAGGCCGGCGAGGACAACCGCAACGTGGCTCACATGGCCAGCCTGCTCGCCGGCCTGCCGGTCGACGTGCCGGGTGCGACGATCAACCGCCTGTGCGGCTCGGGCCTCGACGCGGTCGGCACGGCGGCCCGCGCGATCAAGGCCGGCGAAGCTTCGCTGGTGATCGCCGGTGGCGTGGAGAGCATGAGCCGCGCGCCCTTCGTCATGCCCAAGGCCGAGAGCGCTTTCTCGCGCGCCAACGCCGTCTACGACACCACCATCGGCTGGCGCTTCGTCAACAAGCTGATGAAGGAGATGCACGGCGTCGACTCGATGCCCGAGACTGCCGAGAACGTCGCGACCGACTACAAGATCGAGCGCGACGCGCAGGACCGCATGGCGCTGGCCTCGCAGCTCAAGGCCGTCGCGGCGCAGAAAGCAGGCTACTTCGACGCCGAGATCACGCCGGTCGCCATTCCCCAGAAGAAAGGTGATCCCGTTGTTGTCGCCAAGGACGAACACCCGCGCGAGACCAGCCTGGACGCGCTCGCCAAACTCAAGGGCGTCGTGCGGCCGGACGGCACGGTGACGGCGGGCAACGCCAGCGGGGTGAACGACGGCTCGTGCGCGCTGCTGCTGGCCGACGAAACCACGGCCGCGAAGCACGGCCTGACGCCGCGCGTGCGGGTCGTCGGCATGGCCACGGCCGGCGTGCCGCCGCGCGTGATGGGCATCGGGCCCGCGCCGGCGACGCAGAAGGTCCTCGCGCTCACGGGCATCAGGATCGAGCAGATCGACGTCATCGAGTTGAACGAGGCCTTCGCCGCGCAGGGCATCGCCGTGCTGCGCCTGCTCGGCCTGAAGGACGACGACCCGCGCGTCAATCCCAACGGCGGCGCCATCGCCCTGGGCCATCCGCTGGGCGCTTCGGGCGCGCGCCTCGCGACGACCGCCGTGAACCAGCTGCAAAAGACCGGCGGCCGCTACGCGCTGTGCACCATGTGCATCGGCGTGGGGCAGGGCATCGCCGTGATCCTCGAGCGGGTGTGAGCCGATGGCGCCGTGCCTCGCGGCGAGGGCCGAGTCTTCCTCAGCGCACCAGGATCTGCCACGCGATCACCATCTGGGCGAGAAAACCCACGGTGAAGGCGAGGGTGCGCAGCCATGGCAAGGCCAGCGTGTACACCAGCGCATGGACCACCCGGGCCCAGAAATAAACGATCGCGGCCGTCGCGATCGCGCCCCCCGCCAGCCCCAGGGCATGGGCGGTCAGCACCAGCGCGGCGAACACCACGAGGTTCTCGACGGCATTGCCGTGCGCCTTCTTCAGGCGTTCGGCCCAGGGCGTCTGGGGCTTGGGATGGGGCGGGTACCCGACCGCGTCCAGCAGGCCCCAGACCATCACGCGGTCCAGGATGTAGGGCACCCACAGCAGGCCGGTGAAAGCGCTCACCAGCGCCAGGTACAGCAGCTCGGTTTTCATGCGTCATCTCCTCAGGTGGTTGGGACAAAGTCCGGCCGCCACTGTAAGTCCCAATCGGCGCGGCAACAACCGGCGCGGGCGCGCGACTGGGAGCGCTTCGTCACCGTGTGGCACGCGCTCGCCCCCATGCCCGAAGGCTACAGGCGCGGATCGGCTACAAGATGAAGCTGGACATGCCGATGCTCGAGGGCCCCGTGGTGGAAGACCTGTATCGCCGCGGCGCGCGCTGGCTGGCGGGGGGCGTGCTCGAACGGTGAACTCGCTCCCGCTGGTCACCGACCCGTTCTTCTACTTCGTCGCGATTCCCGCCGTGCTGCTGCTGGGCATCAGCAAGAGCGGCTTCGGCGCGGGGTTCGGCTCGCTGGCGGTGCCGATGATGGCGTTGGCGGTCACCGTGCCGCAGGCGGCCGCCATGCTGATGCCGGTGCTGCTGCTGATGGACCTGATGAGCGTGGCCGCGTTCCGTCGCCACTTCGACGTGAAGCTGCTGCGTTTCCTGCTGCCGTTCGGGCTGCTGGGCACCGTGCTCGGCACGCTGCTGTTCAAGGTGCTGGATGCCCGCCTGGTGGCCGGGATCGTGGGCGTGTTCACGCTGCTGTTCCTCGCGCAGCGCCTGCTGTTCCCGCCCCAGCCGGACAGCCCGCACCCGCCGAAGTGGCTGGGGGCTCTCCTCACCACGACCTCGGGTTTCACCAGCTTCACCGCACATGCGGGCGGGCCCCCCATCGGCGCCTACGTGATCCCGATGAGGCTGCCACCGCTGGTGTTCACGGCGACCATGGCCGCCTTCTTCTTCATCATCAATCTGAGCAAGTGGATTCCCTACGCCTGGCTGGGGCTGCTGGACGCGCGCAACATGGCGACCTCGCTCGCGCTGCTGCCATTCGCGCCGATCGGCGTGGCGGTGGGCGTGCGCCTCGCGCACCGGATCAAGCCGGTCCTGTTCTACCGGCTGGTGTACACCGGCATGTTTCTCACCGGCTGCAAGCTGGTCTGGGACGGGTTCTTGTCCAGATGACCGCGCGAAATCACATGCAGCGCGGTCCCATTTGAGGAAGGGGCGGCTTTGCAGCCCTTTTCCCACTGGTCGAACAACCTGAAAGACGCGCAGCGTTTTTCAGGTTAATAGCTCGACGCCCGGGCCTCGGCCACCTGGCGCGGCAACTCGGATTCCAGCGCCGAGATCACCCGGCTCATGCGCTCCCGCTCCGTCACATCGTGGAAGCTCGTCACCGAGCCGACGCGCTTGCCGCGCACGCGCTGCGGACTCACCTGGCATTCGAAGATGCGGCCGTCGGTGAGCTCGATCACGCTGAACTGCTCGGCGTCCGGGCGGGCCTTGCGGGCCTCGGCCAGCGACAGGAAGCGGGCCGGGTCCTTCACCTGCGCGAGCTGCATCGCCAGCAACGCGCCGTCGTTGAGCGTCGCGAGCTTGTCGGCGGGAATTCCCCACATCTCGATGAACCGCGTGTTGTAGTGCATCGCCCGGCCGAAGTAGCCCATCGCGAGGATCCCGTCCGTGGTGGAGTCCAGTGTCGCCAGCAGGAGGGCCAGCGCCGCACGGGCTTCGGTCAGTTCCTGCGTGCGGCCTTCCAGCGTGCGGTTGGTGGTGCCGAGTTTCTGGGTGGCCGTGGCCAGCGAGCGCCGGGCCTCCGCGAGTTCCTGCGCGAGGCGGTTGACCAGGTCCGTGAGGCCCGCGGCCTGGGGCGGCGGCTGCCTTTCGGCTTGCGCCCCGGAGGCTTGTGCTTGGGTCATGAACTCACCTTTGACGTGAAGCGCTTGTGCGCGTGATGCCTGATCAAACCATGGGCGGGGAGACCCGGTTTAGGCGAAATGCCTATGGCGCATTAGGAGATTCCGGCAACGCGCCCAGGAACGTGGCCAACGCGTGGAGCAGGTCCCAGATCGGCGCCTCCAGCTCGCAGACCAGCCGCTCGACGTCCTGCGCGTCGTCGCCCTGGCGGATCGCGGCCTCGAGGGCGGCCGCGCGATCCTGCACCACCGTGGCCCCGATGTTGCCCGAGACGGCCTTGGTGGTATGGGCGAGCCGCTCCGCCGTCGCCTTGTCCCCGCGGCGCCATGCGTCGCGGATGTCCCGCACGACGCTCTCCTGCCCCGTGACATAACGCCGCAGCATGGCGGTGTACAGCGACTTCTTGCCGAGCATCCGCGACAGCCCCAGCGCGGTGTCCAGGCCGGCGATGCCCGATGGCAGTTCGTTGCCCGGGGCTGCCGCGGCGGGTACCCCGGCGGGTGCGGTGGACTGCGCGGGGCCGGTGCCTGCACGGCGGTTGCGCGCCCAGCGCAGCAGGATGGTGATCATGTCCTTCGGTTCGATGGGCTTGACCAGGAAGTCGTTCATGCCGGCCTCCATGCACTTGCGGCGGTCCTGTTCCATCGCGTTGGCCGTCATGGCCACGATCGGCAGGCTTCCCAGGCCCCGGAGCTTGCGGATTTCCCGCGTGGCCGTCACTCCGTCCATCACCGGCATCTGCATGTCCATGAAAACGAGGTCATAGGCCGCCCGCTGCACCTGTTCGAGGGCGATCTGGCCGTTGTCGGCCACGTCCACCACGAGGCCGGCGTCTTCCAGCAGTTCCTTGGCGACCTGCTGGTTGATGTCGTTGTCCTCGACCAGCAGGACGCGTGCTCCCCGCACCGCGGCAAGCCGGTGGTCGGCGGTGGCCATGTCATCGGCGACCTGCGCCTGCGCCTGCGGCGACCGCCGCCCACCCAGGACGCCCATCGTGGTGTCGAACAGGATCGAGGCGCTGACCGGCTTGACCAGGACGTTCTCGATGCCGCAGCCCTGCGCCTCCTTCAGCACTTCCTCGCGGCCGTACGCCGTGACCATCAGGAACATCGGGGGCGACGCCAGCCCGAGGGATCGGATGCGGCGCGCTGTTTCCATGCCGTCCATCCCCGGCATGCGCCAGTCCAGGTAGACCACGTCGTACGGATGTCCCATGTGGGCGGCGCGGCGCACTTCGTCAACCGCCGCCGTGCCCGACGAAACCTCGCTCGTGAGGAACGTCATGCCTTCGAGCATGTCGACGATGACGGCGCGCGCGTGGTCGTTGTCGTCCACGACCAGGGCGCGGCGGCCGCGCAGGTCGGGGTTGGGCATGAGTTCGCGGCGGATGGCCGTGCCGATCCCCAGGCGGGCCGAGAACCAGAAGCTGCTGCCCTTGCCGTACTCGCTTTCGACGCCCACCTCTCCGCCCATGAGTTCGGCCAGCTTCTTCGAAATCGCCAGGCCCAGGCCCGTGCCGCCGAACTTGCGCGTCGTGGAGGTGTCGGCCTGGGAAAAGCTCCGGAACAGGCGGCCGGCCTGTTCGGGCGTGAGTCCGATGCCGGTGTCCTGGACCCGGAAATGCAGCAGCACG
>Ga0255338_1002123_pt1 | contig 31628 bp, 28 predicted proteins | sample MeOH1_35cm_T4_19_FD_203715 | JGI IMG/M metagenome (GOLD analysis project Ga0255338, IMG submission 203715) | Sandy soil microbial communities from University of British Columbia, Vancouver, Canada - MeOH1_35cm_T4_195 | ecosystem: Engineered > Artificial ecosystem > Sand microcosm > Unclassified ... | reverse complement strand
CGGAGCCGGGCACCCGGCTGCAATGGCAGACCGAGGCCGCCGGCACGAACAAGCATTACGAGTTTGGCGGTCGATGGGGGCTGGTGCGGATGCTCGAGCGCGCCAGCATCGAACCGATCGACAGCGCCACGTTCCGGCTGACGTGGCATGGCGTCCCGGACAGCGTTGCGCCGGCGCCTCCCGCCGCCGCAACGGATACCGACAGCCTCACCCGCCGCGCCGCCGCGCTCCCGGCTGCGCCCGAAGTGACCTATCCGATCCGCTACCAGATGCGAACCGAAATCGGCCACGGGCCGCTGGAATTGCTGGCGTTGCGCGGGTTCGTGCTGCCGTCCCGGATTTTCGCCAACCCCGCGCCGCAGGCAGCGGCGCGCGGGTCGTGAAGCCCGCTCACATCATCCGGTGCGAGAACCGCCCACCCTCCGCGTCGGCCATCAGCGCCATGAACTGGTCGCGCTGCATATGCACCAGTTCCTGGTGGTCGCCGGCCTCGAACCACACCTCAGGTTCGTCGAACAGGCATTCGTCCACATAGGTGGGCATGCCATACGACATGGCCACGGGCGGAATGGCGCCAAGGTCGCAATCCTTGAAGACCTCGCGGATTTCATCCTCGTGCGCCAGCACCAGCTTGCGGCCGGTACGTTCGCAGAGGTCCGCCAGCCGCAGATGATGGCTCGAAGGGATCACAGCGGCCAGATAACCACCTTCATCCTCCAACAGCACGGTCTTGGCCAGTCGATTGCCGGGTACATGGGCGGCCTGCGCAGTGGCCATGCTGCTGAGGCTGTATGGGTGTCGGATGATGTCGAACTGGCTGTTCATACGGCTGAGCCGGCCAGCCAGGGTGCTTGCCATTGCCATGATGCCTACCTCCTGCGCCAGCACGCGCGGGTTGTTTCAGGTCTTTTCAATATAGGCCCTGGCGTCGCGCATGCGGGGCCAGATTGCCTGGAGTTCCGTCTTCAGGAACGTCAGCAGATACCGCGTGGCCATGGTCTGGTAGCGGTTTGGCATGGTCAGCAGGTAGAGCTTGCTGCCGAAGACGCTGATCCGGTAGTCGTCGAGCAGTCGCACGAGCCTGCGGTCCACCAGATCGGCCTCTACCGCATACATCGGAAAAATGCCAATCCCGAGCCCGCCGACCACGGCATCCTTCAGGAACGCGAAGTTCTCGGAACTCAGCGTCGGGGCAAGCACGACCTGCTCGCGCCCGCCGCCCTCGCCGCGCGTGCCGGAAGCCTTGAGCTTCTGGCCGATCGGCGACGCGCACACGATGGCGTGCCCGGTCAGATCCCCCAGCATCGCCGGTGCCGTCCGGCCCGCCAGGTATGACGGCGCGGCGCACACTACCCAGTCCACCTCGCCGATCTCGGTGGCCACCACCGAGTCGGGCGGCGTGGAGATGATGCGCAGCGCCACCTCCACGTCTTCGGACACGAGGTTGTGGATGCGGTTGTCGAACACCACGTCGAGCGTGATGTCCGGATAGCGCTGCTTGAACTGCACCAGCAGCGGCGAAATCAGCGAATGGCCGAGCCCCGTCGGCACCGACAGCCGCACGTGGCCCTGCAGGCTCTTGCCCATGCTGCTGATCAGCGCGTTGGCGGCGGCCACTTCACCCAGGATATTGCGGCCATGCTCGTACAGGCCCGCGCCCACCGGCGTGGGCTCCACGTGCCGCGTGGTCCGCCGCAGCAGTTGCACGCCCAGCTCCGCCTCCAGCGCCTTGAGGTGGTAGCTGACATTGGCGCGCGTCATCTTGAGCTTGCGCGCGGCGGCGCTGAGGTTGCCGGCATCGACGATGTCGACGAACATGCGCAGAGCGTTGAGATCCATGGCGGCAGGGTCGCAGAAAAACGAAAAAGGGGCCCGAAGGCCCCTTAGTTTGACACGTTGGCTTGCCTGGCGGCGTCGCGTCAGTGTTCGTGATGCAGGTACTTGGCCTGGCGCGGCAACCGCAGGCTGACCAGGAACGCCAGCACCATCATGCCGGTGACATACCAGTAGAAGGTGGTTTCGTGGCCCATCGACTTCAGGCCCAGCGCCACGTATTCGGCCGATCCGCCAAAGATCGCGTTGGCGACGGCATAGGCCAGCCCCACGCCCAGCGCGCGTACTTCGGGCGGGAACATCTCGGCCTTCACAATGCCGCTGATCGACGTATAGAAGCTGACGATGGCCAGCGCGACGGCGATTAGCACAAACGCCATTTCAGGGCTCGACACCGTACGCAGCGCGGTCAGGATCGGCACCGTGGCCAGCGCGCCCAGCGCACCGAACATCAGCATGTTGTTGCGGCGGCCAATGCGGTCAGACAGGGCGCCGAACACCGGCTGCATGCACATGTAGACGAACAGGCAGGCCGTCATCACATAGCTGGCGGTCTTGATCGACATGCCGGCCGAGTTGACCAGGTACTTCTGCATATACGTGGTGAACGTATAGAAAATCAGCGAGCCGCCCGCGGTATAGCCCAGCACGGTGAAGAATGCGGCCTTGTGATGGCGGAACAGCGCCGCCACGCTGCCGGCTTCCTTGTTATTGCGGGTCTGGGCCGACGAGGTCTCGTGCAGCGTGCGGCGCAGCAGCAGGGCCACCACGGCGGTCATGGCGCCGATCACGAACGGAACGCGCCAGCCCCAAGCCTTCAGCTCCGCTTCATCGAGCAACTGCTGCAGGACCACCACCACCAGCACCGCCAGCAACTGGCCGCCGATCAGCGTCACATACTGGAACGACGAGAAGAAGCCGCGACGCCCGCGCAGCGCCACCTCGCTCATATAGGTGGCCGTAGTGCCGTATTCGCCACCCACGGACAGGCCCTGCAGCAGCCGTGCCAGCAGCAGCAGCGCCGGGGCCAGGTTGCCGATGGTCGCATAGGTGGGCAGGCAGGCAATCAGCAGCGAGCCGAAGCACATCATGACCACGGAGATCAGCATCGAGTTCTTCCGGCCGTTGCGATCCGCGATGCGCCCGAACAGCCAGCCGCCGATGGGCCGCATCAGGAAGCCGGCCGCGAACACGCCGGCGGTGTTCAGCAATTGCGCGGTGGGATCGGCCTTCGGAAAGAACGACGGCGCGAAGTAGATCGCGCAGAACGCATAGATGTAGAAATCGAACCACTCCACCAGGTTGCCGGACGACGCGGCGACGATGGCAAAGACGCGTTTCCGGGTCTCTTCGGGAGTGGGGGGCGCCGCGGAGATATCGGCGGTTGGGGCTATTTGAGTCATGGACCTTTTCTTCTTGGCGGCGCGGGGGCGCCGTTGGGAACGGGGCGCGGGTGCGGCCGGCGGCACGGCTGGCAAGGTGCGTCAGCGGGGCCGGGCCAACCGGTACCCGTGGGTTGTGCCCGGCGAAGCGTACCCCGGATCGCGCGATGCTGCCCAGCGCAAAGCGACGCATCGTGCATGTGCTGAAATCGGCATGCCTTGCGGGCATTGGATTTCCGGTCGATTGTCCCGTCTGGTGGATAGTCTGTTCGCCGCAGCCTCTCCCATGGCTTGCGCCGGAGGGCGAGGCTGCGCAATCATGCAAGTCGGAATTCTCACCGCCGCGCCTTTCAATAGGCTTGCCGATATCTGTGTTGCGATCCCTGCTGAGCCTGATCCTGCTGTTGCCTGCCATGGCGTGGGCCGAGCCTGACCTCGTGGAGTGTCGGCGCATCGACCACGACGCGTTGCGCACGGCGTCGGTGGAGACGCTGCTGTTCCTGCGCTGCCGCGCGCGGCGGATTTCCTATGAGGCACCGCGCATCAAGGGCGTGTCGCAGAAGACGCGCGATGACCTGGTTTTCACTTGCCTGGACCAGGTCGATGCCGTGGAGCATCAACTGCGCGTGACCCACGGTTTCACGCGCGAAAGCCTTGTCCGCCAGAAATGTGATGAATAGGGTCATTCATAGGTGATCGGCAGAATGGCAGAACGGATTGTCAAATTAAACTATCCCATCTGTCCAACCGTGCGTGGATTGTCAAAATCAATAGGCCGCGTACCATTGGCAGCCATTGTGTTGCACTGGACTGACCGGAGACTGCCATGGCCCTCGACGCCGAATCGTTTTCCCTGCTGCGCGCCTCGGTGCAGCGTTTCATCGACGAACGGCTGAAGCCGGCCGAGGACACGCTGGAGGAACTGGACGACGTGCCAGCCGAGATCGTGTCCGACATGAAGGAGATGGGCCTGTTCGGCATCTCCATTCCCGAGAACTATGGCGGCATCGGCCTGTCGATGTCGCAGGAATGCGATGTGGTCTATGACCTCGGCCACACCGCCCTTGCGTTCCGTTCGGTGTTCGGCACCAACGTGGGCATCGGCTCGCAGGGCATCCTGATGGACGGCACCGAGGCCCAGAAGCAGGAATACCTGCCCAGGATCGCCAGCGGCGAACTGATCATCTCGTTTGCGCTGACCGAGCCGAACGCCGGCTCCGACGCCGCCTCGCTGCAAACGCGCGCCGAGCTGGATGGCGACCACTACGTCATCAACGGCACCAAGCGCTTCATCACCAACGCGCCGCGCGCGGGCGCCTTCACGCTGATGGCGCGCACCGGCGGGCCGGGCGCCTCGGGCATCTCGTCGTTCATCGTGCCGGCCGGCACGCCGGGGATCTCGCTCGGCAAGCCGGACAAGAAGATGGGCCAGCGCGGCACCAAGACCTGCGACGTGGTGCTGGAGAACGTGCGCGTGCCGGCGGCCAACATCATTGGCGGCGTGCCGGGCGTGGGTTTCAAGACCGCCATGAAAGTGCTGGACCGCGGCCGCCTGCATGTCTCGGCGCTGGCCTGCGGCATGGCGCACCGGCTGATTACCGATGCCGTGGCCTATGCCAAGGAGCGCAAGCAGTTCGGCCATCCCATCGGCGATTTCCAGCTGATCCAGGGCATGCTGGCCGACAGCCAGGCCGAGCTGTACGCGGGCCTGTCGATGGTGCGCGACTGCGCGCAGCGTTATGACGCCAAGCCCGCCGGCAAGAGCGACCCTGAGGTCAGCATGCTGGCCTCGTGCACGAAGATGTTCTGTACCGAGATGGTGGGCCGCGTGGCGGACCGCGCTGTGCAGATCCATGGTGGCGCGGGCTACATCGCCGAGTACAAGGCCGAGCGCTTCTACCGCGACGTGCGCCTGCTGCGCCTGTACGAAGGCACGACCCAGATCCAGCAACTGATCATCGCCAAGCAACTGCTGCGCGATTGAGCCCCGACGCGGGCAACAGGGAGGCAGGATGAGCAAGTCGCAGGAAGTGCACCGGCTCCGTGCCGTGGTGGCCACATATCGCACAGGATTGCAGGCGTACACGCTGATGGTGTCGCCCGACGAACTGATGACGCTGAGCAATGGTCCGCAGCCTGCCCATTCCGCGCGCGACTATCGCGCCCAGGCGCATCTGGACCGTTTGCGCGACGCCGTGCGCGAGAGCGCGCTGGCGTTGCCCAATGCCATCGTGGTGGCGGTATCCGGCGGCAGCATGCAATGCGAGTGCGACCACCTGTATACGCTGGAATTACGTCCCCAGGCCGGAGAAAGCCTGATCGTGCTCGATGGGCACGCGCATCTGGCCGCCCAGGCGGGCAGCACGCGCGGTCATATCAAGACGCTGGTCACGGCAGTGCTGTGCCGGACCGCAATGGACCTGGTGCCGCAGCGCGCGGCGCCCGGTGCGGAGCCCGATGGCGTAGTGCTGCATGCCTCGGCAGCCGCGCGCTGGGCGGGTGCCACACGCGTGTGGCAATAGGTGTGGCGGCGGCGCCGGCGCGCTGGCCCTCAGGGCCAGACGCCGTCCACGTCGCGTAGCAGATGGCCGGCCAGGATGTAGTCGCCCAGGCGGCTCGCCTTGGCTTCCAGGTCCAGCAATTCATGATCGGCAAGCGTGCCGAGGTCAAACTGGCAATAGAGATTGCGTTGCCGGAACGTACCCTTGGGTTTGGCGAGCCCCTCGATCAGGGCTTCGCGGGAGCGGACAGCGATGCTTTCCTGTCCGCGATATTGCACTTTGATGCCGCGTTTTTCTCCGAGCCGGCCCAGTTCGACGGCGTCCTGCCATCCGGTCTCGTAATCCAGCTCAAGCGCCAGCACTTGCTCGGAGGCCAGAAGCCGAAGCGCTTCCGACTTGCTGCCAGCTCGCACGATTGACATCCACACCTCTTGTCTCAACGAATACTGTACGAATATACAGTGATTGACCGGCCGTCACAAGGACGCAGAAGGCGTACACACGGGTGCACCCGGGCCATATCACCCACAACCCGCGCCCTTGGCCGGTCTCGCCCGAAATGGCGTTTCTCCTTATACCAGCTTCCTAGGGCTTTGTTACCTCCGCTGATTCGATGGCCGCCGCCGGCACGGACATTCCAGCCGGTGCCGTGGCCAGTCCTGTGGCGCCAAAGTCTCCTGCGAACGCCTGTGTCAGCCCGGTCGGCGCCAGGTAGCGCCGGATTGTGTCGTTCACGGCAGCCGGCGTGGCGGCGCGAATCCGCGCTTCCACTTCGGCGGTATGCGCCATGGTGCGGCCCAGCAACAGCTGGTTGGCCAGTGCCCCGGCCAGCGCGTCGTCGCGCGAGCGGCTGATCAGGCCCTCTTGCAGCAGGCCGCTGGCGGCTTCGGACAGTTCGCTGCCGGAAATCCCGTCGCGCACAAAGCGCGCCATTTCCTGGTCGATGGCCTGGCGCAGCCGCGCCTGGTTCTGGGGCGCATAGACGGCCCACAGGCCAAAGCGGCCCGCGCGGTCCAGCGCGCCCACCGAGACCGAACTCGACACGCCATAGCTGATGCCGTCCTGCTGGCGCAGCCGGTCCGCCAGCCGGCTGCGCATGCCGGTGCCGCCCAGCACGCGGCTCGCGATCAGCAGCAGCGGGTAGTCCGGCGAATCGTTGAGCAGGTCGATCGGCAGCGATGCCAGGTAGACCGCATTGGCCTTGCCCGGCGTGTCCAGCGTGAAGCTGGCGGCCGGAATGGCGACGAAGGGCCGGTCCACGCGCTCGAACGGCTCCTGCGCGCGCCAGTCGCCAAACAGGAACGCCGCCTGCCGCGCGGCGTCATCGGCATCGAAGTCGCCCACGAGGGCCAACTGCGCGTGCCCCGCGCCGTAGAACCGGGCGTGGAACTCGCGTACCTCGGCCGGCGTGACCGCCCGCAGCGCGGCGATGCTTTCATCGAACGTGGGCGTGTAGCGCGGATCCGCTGGCGGGTAGGGGTTGCCGTGGCGGCCCAGCGCGTTGGGCGCCAGTGCATTGGGCTGCCGTTGCTGGCTTTCGATGCCGGCGATACTGCTGGCGCGCAGCGTCTCGAACTCGCTGGCCGGGAACGTCGGCAGGCGCAGGACCGTGCGCAGCAGCGCCATCAGGTCCGGCAGATACTCGCGGCGCGTCTCGAACCGCACCACCAGACGCTCGGCACTCCCTGAAATCGACACACTCGCCTTGAGCGCTTCCAGTCGATCGGCGATACGCTGGCGATCGAACGCGCCCGCGCCGCGCTCGAGCATGGCCGCCGTGAGCGATCCGACCGACGTCCTGCCCTGCAGCGCCTGCGCGTTGCTAAAGCGCAGGATCAGCGTGCCGTTGACCGCCGCGCCGCGCGTGGGCTTGGGCAGCAGCGCCAGCTGCATGCCGTTGGGCAGCGTGTGCCGCACCGTGTGGGCGTCGATGTTGGCCGGGCTCGGGTCGAACGCCGCCACGGGCGCGGCGGCCGGCTTGCCCGCATAGCCGCGGAGCAGTGCGTCGACGTCCGGTGCCGCGGGAATGCTCGCCAGTTGGGGTTTGTCACCCGGAACGAACTGGCCGACGGTCCGGTTGGTGGGCCGCAGGTAGTGCTCGGCCACGCGCTGCACGTCTTCCAACGTGGCGGCCTCCACGCGGTCGCGGTCCAGCAGGAACAGGCGCCAGTCGCCCTTGGCGATGGCCTCGGACAGCAGCACGCCATACCGCGCGGGGTTGTTCAGCACCTGCTCGTAGCCGTTGCGCACGCGCGTGCGTGCCCGGTCCAGTTCCTCCTGCGTGACGGGCCGCGCGGCCAGCCCCTCCACCTCGGCCAGCAGTGCCGCGCGCAGCGCCTCCAGCGAGCGGTCCTTGCTGGTGCCGGCGGCAAACACGATCAGGCCGGGATCCATCATCCCTTCGAACAGGCTGGTCTGCCAGGCGGCCTTGTGGCTGTCCACCAGCGCCCGGTGCAGCCGCCCGCCCGGCGTATCGGCCAGGATGACGGAGAGCAGCGTCAGGGCGGCAGTGTCGGGGTGTGCGCCCGGCGCCACGTGGTACTGCGCGGCCACGATGCTGCTGTCGCCGGGGCGGGTCAGCGTGAGTTCGCGCGCGCCTTCCTGCGGCGGTTCCACGGTGTGCTCGGCCGGCAGCACGCGCGTGGGGCGCGGAATCGGACCGAATGCCTGTTCGATGCGCGCGAGCGTGGCAGCCGGATCGAACTGGCCCGTCACCACCAGCACGGCATTGTCGGGCTGGTAGTAGCGGCGGTAGAACGCCTGCAGGCGCTCGATGCCCACGCGCTCCACGTCGCTGCGCGCGCCGATCGGCGCCTTGCCGTAGTTGTGCCACCGGTACGACATCGCGTTCATCTGCTGCAGCAGCATCCGCATGGGATTGTTCTCGCCAATCTCCATCTCGTTGCGCACGACCGTCATCTCGCTGTCCAGGTCCGCGCGCGAGACGAAGCTGTTGACCATGCGGTCCGCCTCCATCTTCAGCGCCCAGTCGAGGTTGTCGTCGCTGGCGGCAAAGGTCTGGAAGTAGTTGGTGCGGTCCTGCGACGTGGTGCCGTTGTACTGCATGCCGCGGCGCGCGAATTCGGTGGGAATGGTCCTGCCGGGCAGCGATGGCGTGCCCTTGAAGAGCAGGTGCTCGAGCAGGTGCGCCATGCCGGTTTCGCCATAGTTCTCATGCCGGCTGCCCACCAGGTAGGTCATGTTGACCGTGGTGGTGGGCTGCGCGGCGTCGGGTGCCAGCAGGATGCGCAGGCCGTTGGGCAACCGGTACTCGGTGATGCCTTCCACGGACGTCACCTGCGCAGCCCTGGCCACCGGCGCGGCCGAGGCGGGCAGGGCCACGCCAAGCGAGAAGACCATCGCGGCGATGGCGGCGATGGCGGCGAAACGACGATGCATGGCGTCCTCGGACGATGAAGGTGACTGGATTCTAGCCTTCCCGCACCCGGCTGGAACGCGTGCGGCCGCACTTTCAGAATCGGGGACATGCGGAGTGAGAACTGTCGCATGAAGCACGCTTGCGTCAGTGTAAAAAGATATCCACGCGCCATATTCATGATCGATGTCCGCGTTAGATTTGTCGTCTATACTTGACACATTGAAGAGGGGGAAGGCGATGAATCCGGTTACTCTTGGAAAGGCGATTCAGCACAAGCGCGCGGAACTCGGCCTCACACAGGGGCAGCTCGCGTGCATGGCGGGCATTTCGCGTCAATCGCTCAATGGAATTGAGCACGGGACGGTCAATGCGACGCTGGAGTCGCTTATTTGCATCATGGATGTCCTTGGCCTGACGCTCGACGTCACGGATACCGAGGCAAGCCGACGCGCCAGGGGCGTGCCCACGCGCGCACTCTGGATGGCCGCGAAGGGCGGCAATGTCAGCTATGCCGGTGACCTCACGGCCGAGGAGCTGGAGTCGGCGCTGGCTACGGGCGAAGTGCCATCGGCATACCGCCCGCAAGTGGCACAGATTCTCGATGAGGCGCCGCTGCAGCTTGTCACCAAGATGGTTGCCGAGGTGGCCGCGCGGCAGCAACGCAAGCCGTCAGACATCTGGAAGAACCTGAGGCGGCTTGCGCGTTCGCTGATGGCCACACGCGGAGGGCTCTGGGCATGAAGGTCGAGCTTCAGGGCGCGGTTTGGGAAAGCCTGTTCCCGCACGCGTTCACGCTGATGGACGAAGTGAGAAGGCACGGCGGTGTCGAGCCATTCTGGACCTTCGGTGGCGGCACGGTCTTGATGCTCAGGTATCACCACCGCTATTCGCGCGATATTGACCTGTTCGTGCCCGATCCCCAGTATCTCGGCTTCGTGACGCCGCGCCTGAGCGATGCCGCGGAGGCCATCACGGCGGACTACGTGGAACAAGGCAACTTCGTGAAGCTCGTCCTCGAGGCCGGGGAAATCGATATCGTCGCTTCTCCCAACCTGACGGACGATCCGTTCGAGGTCTGGGAGATCATGGGCCGACCGGTCCGCGTGGAAACGGCGGCCGAAATCGTTGCCAAGAAGCTCTATCATCGCGGTGATCGCGCTACAGCCCGGGATCTCTTCGATCTGGCCGTCGTGATGGAGCGGGCCCCCGATGCACTGGCTGCCGCCGCGCCCTTCGTGCTTCGCCATGCGCAGGCATTCCTGTCGCAGGTTGCGGTGGCTCCGCCGATCATGCGCGAGCAGTTCAACCGGATTCAGCGGATCGACTTCCATCGCACCTTTGACGAATGCGTGGCGCTGGCCCGCGAGTTTTTCCGCGCCACAGGCGCCGTTGCGCCGTAGCCCGTCTCCCCAGCCGCATGTCCGATTCCAGCGCATTTCCTCGCGCCGGAAGCGGTACGATGGTCGGCATGAACCTCGATCCCGACACCTGCTACAGGGCCGTGGCCTCGCATGACCGGCGTTTCGACGGGCGTTTCTTCGTCGGCGTGTCGTCCACGGGCGTCTATTGCCGGCCGATCTGCGCCGTGCGTACGCCCCGGCGCGAGAACTGCACGTTCTACGAGACCGCCGCCGCGGCCGAGAAGCACGGTTTCCGGCCCTGCCTCCGCTGCCGGCCCGAGCTGGCGCCGGGGCACGGCCTGGCCGACATCTCCGGGCGGCTGGCGCAGGCCGCCGCCACGCTGATCGATGAAGGCTTCATGGCCGAAGCCGGCGTGGCGCAGTTGGCGGCGCGCATCGGCGTGACCGAACGCCACCTGCGCCGCCTGTTCGATGCCCAGTTCGGCGTCTCGGTGCTCGAATATGCCCAGACGCAGAAGCTGCTGCTGGCCAAGCGGCTGCTGACCGACACCATGCTGCCGGTCACGGAAGTGGCGCTGGCGGCAGGTTTCGGCAGCGTGCGGCGCTTCAACGACGTGCTCCGCCAACGCTACGGCCTGACGCCGCTGGCCATGCGGCGCCGTGCCGCCGAGGGCATGGCCGACCAGCTTGTGTTCGAACTCGGCTATCGGCCGCCGCTGGCCTGGCCCGCGCTGCTCGTGTTCCTGGGCGTGCGCGCCGTGGACGGTATCGAACAGCTGCAGGGCGAGGCCTACGCGCGCACGATGGCCGTCGACGCGGGCGATCAGCGTCATCTGGGCTGGGCGCGGCTGGAGCACGTGCCGAAGCGCACGGTGCTGCGCGTGACGCTGTCCGCCTCGCTTGCGCACGCGATCCCGCAGGCGCTGGGCAAGGTGCGGCGGCTCTGCGACCTGGGCTGCCATCCCGATGTCGTGGACCGGCATCTGGGCGACCTGGCCGCGCCCGTGCCGGGCATGCGGCTGCCGGGGACGTTCGATGGCTTCGAGATCGCCGTGCGCGCGATCATCGGCCAGGTGATTTCGGTGGTCCAGGCCCGCCGCATATTGGCGCGGCTGGTGACGCTGGCCGGCGAGCCGCTGCCGCCCGCCGCCCTGGCGGGGCTGCCCGATGTGGCCGGGCAGGCGCCGCTGATGCACGTCTTTCCGACCACGCAGGCGCTGGCCGACCTGCCGGACGCCACGTACCGCGAGGCCGGCGTCACGGCGGGCAAGATCCGCGCGATCCGGGCGCTCGCGCGCCAGATCGTGGCGCGCGAGATCCAGCTCGATCCGCTGGCACCGCCCGAGGAAACCGTGGCGCGGCTGCGCGCGATCGACGGCATCGGCGACTGGACCGCCCAGTACATCGCCATGCGCGCGCTGGGCTGGCCCGACGCCTTTCCCGCCACCGACTATGCACTGCGCAAGGTGCTCGATGTGAGCACGGTGCGCGCGATGCACGACCGTACCGCACAGTGGGCGCCGTGGCGCGCCTACGCGGCGATTCATCTATGGCATCGCTACGCGGCGCGCCAGGCGCCCGGCGATCAGACAGAGGAGCAAGCGGCATGACCAGCTACCAGATCATCGACAGTCCGCTCGGTGAAATGCTATTGCGTGCCGATGATGGCGCGCTCACCGGCGTCTATTTTTCCGGGCAGAAGTACTACCCGGCCGGCGTACCCCCGGCGGCGCTCGCCGCGGGTGCCATGCCGGCCGCCGACCAACGCGTCCTGGCCCAGGCCGCGGAAGAGATCGACGCCTATTTCGGCGGGTCGCTCCGGGTCTTCGCCGTGCCGATCCGCTTCCGGGGCAGTGCGTTCCAGCAACGGATCTGGCAGGCGCTGCGCGATATCGATTTTGGCGAAACGTCCACGTATGGCCAGATCGGGGCCGGTCTCGGGCTGCCACCCGCGCATTCGCGCGCCGTGGGCGGCGCGGTCGGGCGCAATCCGCTGTCGGTCGTGGTGCCCTGCCATCGCGTGCTAGGGGCCTCGGGCGCGCTGACCGGCTACGCCGGCGGCATCGACCGCAAACGCGCGCTGCTGCGGCTCGAAGGCGTGCCGGACATGCATGGCATGACAACCGGCGCCGCCCGCCCCGGTGCGCGGGCGGCCACGCCGCAGCGGCCGCTCGCGTTCGGCTGACTGGCGACCGGCGCGATGGCCCGGTTTTTCGTCGCCATCGAGACGCCGCCCGCCGTGGCGGCAAGCCTGTTGCGCGCGCTGCCCGACCATCGCGGCATCCGGCCCGTGCCGCCCGGGCAGTTGCACCTGACACTGCGTTTCCTGGGCGATCAGGACGAAGCGGGCGCCGCGCGCATCGGCCATGCCTTGGGCGGCGTCACGTCACCGGCGCCGACGCTCCAGGTCAGCGGTGTCGGGCGTTTCCGGGGCAGGCAAGGGGCCATCCTGTGGGCGGGACTGGCACCCGATCCCGCGCTCCTTTCGCTTTTCGACGAGATCGGGCATGCGCTGGCGGAGATCGGCATTGCGCCCGAAGGGCGCCGCTTTCATCCTCACCTGACCGTGGCCCGGTGCCGTCCGACCGTACCGGACGCGGTGCTGCGCGACTGGCTGGCCGCGCAGCACGACCTGACCATGCCGCCATGGGTGGCCGACCGCTTCGTGCTGTTTGAGAGTCTTCTGAGTCTGCACGGTGCGCGCCATGTGCCGCACGCCACGTATCGGCTGGCTCGTGGGGCCGGCTGACCGGGGGCAAAAACGGCGGGGAAAAGCGTTGCCGCCGCTACCCCCCGGAAGTCGGTTGCTAAAGTTACGTCGTATTTTGCCGAAGGCCAAGGCATGGCCTTGCGTCATTCACGGGGCGGCGCTTACCATGCGGCGCTGGCCGCCGCCAGATCCACAAAGCGTTGCCCCCCAGGAGGCAGGACGGGGGCGCAGCCACTTTCGACGTAGCGTATTCCATGAGTGTCCAAGATTCCCCCGGGTCCGAACAGGCCCGCAACCGGTCCCAGGTCGAGGGCGAGCAAGACGAGCAGGAAGGCGCGCAGTCGGATGAACGCTATCGCCTGACCCACAGCTCGCAGATCGGCACGGTGTTGCGCGACCTGGGCTGGCAGAAATGCCTGATGAACGTGCGTGCGCAGCGTGGCGCGGAGATCGTGACGTCGGTCCTTCACGTGGACCCGGCCAACCGTGCCTTCATCTTCGACTGGTGCCGCGCCGACGCCGAGCGCCAGGCGCTGATGGCGTCGGAGCAGAATGCGTTCGCGGGCCTGCTGCGCGGCGTGCCGGTGAATTTCGTGGTCGGCAAGATTGGCGCCACGCGCTTCGAGGGCGGCCCGGCCTTCATCGCCGACTTTCCCGACAAGCTCTACCATTTCCAGCGCCGCCGCCATTTCCGGGCGCGCACGCTGCTGACCAAGGGCTATCGCTGCCAGATCGCCCTGCCCCAGACGCCCGACAAGCGCACGCTGCAACTCGAAATCGCCGACCTGTCGCTGTCCGGCGCCGGCCTGCGTTCCCGCACGGTGGGCGCGGACCAACTGCCCGTGGGCACGGTCATCAAGAAATGCCTGCTGGACTTTGCCGAACTGGGCCGGCTGGAACTGGACATGCAGGTGGTGGGCCACTGGCTGGTGGGCTTCGATGACAACACCGTCCACCACTACGGGTGCGCGTTCCTGAACCCCGATGGCCGCATGGAGAACTTCCTCCAGCGGCTGGTCTTCCAGCTCGAACTCGCGCACCGGGGCTGAGTCCGCCCGGGTTCCGCTCAGGTTCCAATCAGCTTGCCGATCGCGGCGGCGGCCTCGCGCATGGGGCCGAGCAGCCGCGCCACCATCTCCGCCTCGGACACCCGGGTGGCCTTCACGCTGACGCTGATGGCCGCCACCACGGTGCCCGAGAGCGACCGCACCGGCACGGCAATCGCCCGCAGGCCGGGCTCCAGTTCCTCGTCGATCAGCTCGTATTCCAGTTCCCGCGCGCGCCGGAATGCCGCCTCCAGCTCCGTGCGCGAGATCTTGGTCAGCAGCGTGCGCGGGCGCAGTTCGGCATGCTCGAAGAACGCCTCGAGCACCGGCTCGGGCTGGTGGGCCAGCAGCAGCCGGCCCGTCGAGGTGCAATAGGCCGGCAGGCGGCTGCCCATCCCAAGTGAATGTGTCATCACTCGCTGCACCTCGGAGCGCACCAGGTACAGGATGTCGGTGCCGTCGAGAATGGCCAGCGCCGAGGTTTCGTGGATGCGCGTGCTCAGGTTGTCGAGGATCGGCTGCGCCAGCGACACGAGCGACGTGGACGAGAAATATGCGTGGCCCAGGTGCAGCACCCGCGGACGCAGCGCGAAGTGGCCATCCTGCTGGCTCACGTAGCCAAGCTGCTCCAGCGTATAGAGGCAGCGCCGCACCGACGCGCGCGAGAGCTGGGTGCGCTGCGCCACCTGCGAGATGGTGAGTGGGCGCTTGCGTTCGGAAAAAGCCTCGAGCACCGTCAGCCCGCGCGCCAGCGACAGCATGAAATTGGGGTCTCCGGAAAAGCTGGAGAGGATATCCGCGGGCGGCCGGGCGGCGCGCACGGAATCGGCTTGCGCGGGTTTGATGCTGGGAGGAGCGGGAGCGTCCATAAGGGCAATCGGCAGGAAATACGATGCGGGGGTGTTCGATAATCGCGCATCTTAACGCCCCCCGAGGGGCTTGCCGGCATTCGCCCAAAAAAAATGTCGCCGATTGGGGCGGCGACGGGGTAAGGGGTTGTCAATCGAGACGGGGGTCTCATCGACCGGCCAAGTATAGGCAGCGACACATCGCCCCGACATGCAACTTCGGTGGGGGTTGGGCGTAACGCACATTGCGGTAGGCGTCTCGCGCTCACCCGTCCGTCACGTCCGTTACGGCTTGCCCAGGAACAGGTAGAACGCGTAGCTGCCGCCGGCCGCGCGCCCGTAGGCGAGGTAGAACGGCCCCACCGGGCTGTCGAGCCCCAGGAAGACCGATGCCGACTTCAGCAATCCGCCCGGACTGCCCGGCACCAGCGGCACGCCGACGCGGCCGGCCTCGAGCGAGAAACCCGCGTACACGCCCTCGAGGATGGTCTGCCGCACGAGCTTGTTGTAATAGACCATCCGCGCGAACTGCAGGTTGCCGCCGATCAGCTGGCCGGTGCTGTAGCCGGACTGCTGCAGGAAGCCGCCCCACTGGAACAGGTCGTAGCGCGGCAGTGACGGGCCGCCCAGGTTGCTGCCGGCCTTCACGGCCAGGCTGATCGTGTTGTTGCCGAACGAATTGACCCACGAGGCAGTGATATCGCCCTTGGTATAGGTGTCGGTGGCGCCCAGGCCGGCCTGCGACGAGTAGATGTTCATCGAGGCGCCATAGCCCGAGCGTGGGAAGTTGATGCTGTCCAATTGGTCCACCAGCACCCGGGCGGTGATGGCGCGGCGGTCGACGCTGCCGTCGGCCAGCGCGAGGAATGCCGGGCCGGTGGAGAGCGACGCGTTCTGATGGCCAATCACCCCGCCCAGGCGCGCCTCGCCGTATTTGGTGACCTGGGTGCCCACGTCGAGCGCGAAATCCGTGCGGCGCAGGTCGTACTGGGCGAAGCGCTGGTTGCCGTTGAAAACGTTGACGGGTCGCCGCTCCAGTTCAATGCGCGGGGCAATGAAAAAGTACTGGCGCGTGTCCAGCGGCTGGTAGAACTCGCTGATCAGGCTGGTGGTCTGCCCGACCTGCACGTCTGTGCGCCATTCGGCACCCAGCGAATTGAGCCAGGTGCGCCGATAGCTGGCAAGCACGTTGAAATAGGCGTCGCCGCGGAAGTCGGAACTGAGGCCCAACCCGAAGCGCAGGTAGTCCGGGCCGTACGATTTCTCGATCGCATCCACGGCCAGCACGCGCTTGCCGGGCTCTTCCAGGAAGCGGTAGTTCACGTGCTCGAAGTCGCCGGTGCCGAACAGCCGGCGCATGTCGCGGTCCAGCGTGGCCTGGGTGATCGGCGCGTCAGGCTTGGTCTCCATGCTGGCCGCGGCAAAGTCGGGATTCACGCGCTGCATCGGCGCGAATCGGATTTCGTCCACGGGACGCAGGTCGGGCGGCTGCAGGTTGCGCTGCGAGGCGCGCAGTTGCGCGTACTCCGGCGCGGGCAGTGCCAGTGCCGCCAGCCGGGTTTGCTCGCGCCGCGCGGCGGCTTCGCCGATGGGAATCGTCTTGGGCAGGTGGTCGAAGTCGCCGGCCGAGAAGTCGCCAAGTTCCGGCAGGATCAGGATGTCGTTGGGCCGGAGCGATGCCAGCGAGGCGCGCACGTTCTGCTCGGTCAGGATATTGAGCATCTGGCCGGTCACGCCGATCAGCGAGGTCAGCTCCTCGCGCTTCATCAGCGGGGTGCCCAGGTTGACCGCGATCACGATATCGGCGCCCATGGCGCGGGCCACGTCCACGGGCAGGTTGTTGGTCAGGCCACCGTCCACGAGCAGCTTGCCCTCGTATTCGGTGGGCGCCACGGCGCCGGGCACGGACATGCTGGCGCGCATCACGTTGGCCAGTTCGCCCTGGCTGAAGACCACGGCGGTGCCTGTCACGAGGTCGGTGGCCACGGCGCGGTACGGAATGGGCAGCGTGTCGAAGTCGCGGTAGCCGGGCGTGTTGGCCAACTGGCGCAGCACGGTTTCCAGCTGCACGCCGGAGACCGCGCCCTTGGGCAGCAGCAGCCCTTCCTTGCGCACGCCGATCTCGGGCGTGAACAGGTTGGTGTGGTCATCGATCTTTCGGCGAATGGCCAGGTCCTGGCGCGGCGGACGTTCCTTGAAGATGGCGCTGGTGGATAGCCCGCCGACGAGCTTCTCCATGTCGGCGATGCTCATGCCGCTGGCATACGCGCCGCCCACGAGCGAGCCCATGCTGGTGCCGGCGATGCAGTCCACGGGCACGCGCAGTTCCTCCAGCACCTTCAGCACGCCGATGTGCGCGGCCCCGCGCGCGCCGCCGCCGGACAGCACCAGGCAGATCTTGGGACGGCCCGCCGGGTGGACGGCCGGCGCGGCACCGGCCACCGAAGTGCCGGGATCGGCCGGCGCGAGGATGGCCGGCGTCGTGGGCGGCGGATTGCGCGCGGGGGCGATTGGGGTGATGGGGGTGACGGGGGCCGGCTCGGCGCGGGCCATGCCCGGCGCGCACAGCGCCACGGCCAGCAGCGCGGCCACCCATGCCGCCACCCGGCAGGGCACGGGGGAGCGTCGCGTCGCAACGAGCATGGCAGGGCAACCGGTCATCCACGCCTCCACAGGTGGCCGATGGCACCCATGCCACAAGGCTAGCAGCCTGCCCATGCAACGGCGTGTGCGATGCGCCACGTTCGAAACAATTCATCACGCATGTGGAAGCGTGCAGATCAGACGCTGACCGCCACGTGCGCGCCGGCGGGGTCCGGGCAGGCGGCATATACTGGCGCCGTAACATTCCTTTCAGGCTGAGCCGTGTCTTTTCCCGCGCCCGATGATCCGCGTCCGGTACCGCCCGAGCGCCCTGGCGACAATGAGTGCTGCCAGAGCGGGTGCGACCCGTGCATCTTTGATTACTACAACGACGAAATGGACCGCTACCGGCAGGAGCTGAAGGCATGGGAGGCGCGCCAGGCCGCGCGCGCCGAGGCGGCGACGCCATCGTCGTAGCGCCGCGCCCGTGGTGGACGATCTCATCGACTTCGTGCGGCGCCATCCGCGCCTGTTCGTGCTGACCGGCGCGGGCATCAGCACGGACTCCGGCATCCCCGGCTATCGCGACGAGCAGGGCCGCTGGCAGCGGTCCGCGCCGATGACCATCCGCGCCTTCCTGAGCGGCCACCCCGCGCGGCAGCGGTACTGGGCGCGCAGTATGGTGGGCTGGCCCGTGGCGGCCGGCGCGCAGCCGAACGTGAGCCACCGCGTGGTGGCGCGGCTGGGCGAAGCCGGGCGCGTGGCCACGCTGGTCACGCAGAACGTGGACGGCCTGCACCAGCGCGCCGGCAGCGATGACGTGATCGAGCTGCACGGCAGCATCGGCAAGGTGATCTGCCTGTCGTGCGCCACGCGCTACGGCCGCGCGGACATCCAACGCTGGCTGTGGCAGCACAACCCCGATTTCCGTGATGCATCGGCGCTGCCGGCGGCCGATGGCGATGCGCACCTCGAAACGCCGCTGTTCGACAACTTTGCGGTGCCCGTCTGTGAACGCTGCGGGGGACTGCTCAAGCCTGACATGGTGTTTTTTGGCGAATCGGTGCCACGCGAGCGCGTGGAAGCCGGCCGGCTGGCGCTGGCGGCGTCTGATGCCGTGCTCGTGATCGGCTCGTCGCTGACGGTGTTCTCCGGGTATCGGTTCTGCGTCTGGGCGCACGAGCGCGGCCTGCCGATCGCCGCGCTGAACCTGGGTACCACGCGCGCCGATCCCCTGCTGGCGCTCAAGGTGGCGGCGCCGATCGGGCCGGCGCTGGCGGGCCTGGCCGCCTCGCTGGGGCTCGATGCGGGCTGAACGGCCCGCGCCGGGCGGATAGCGCTCAGCGCAGGTCCACCTTCACGCGGATGCCGTCGGCCGCCACGGTGATCGCGCCCGGTTCCACATCCTTGCCGTTGAAGCGCAGTTCCTCGGGCTTGAACGTGTGGAGCGGGTAGTCCTTCAGCAATTGCTGCGCCACCACCGCGCCGATGGCATTGAACTGCTCGTTGTACTGGCTCATGCCCTGCACCTGCACCTGCTGGACGGTGGGATTGTCCAGCAGCACGGCGCGGCGCGCGGCGTCGTAGCGCACGCCGCTGTTCAGCGCCAGCGTGCCGTTGACCGGCGGCGAGGGCAGGATGGTGTTGGACACGGCCGCGTCCATCTGCGTGGTGATGCGGTTGGTGGCTTCATCGAGCACCAGGCGCGGATGCGACAGTTGCACGCTGACCAGATCGCCATAGCGCAACGTGGCGGGAAAGCGCTGGTCCACCGCGCTCTGCAACTCGGCCTTGGTGAACGTGTATTCGCCGGTCCAGACGTTGTAGCCGGCGTGGGCAAGGGCCGCGGCGCCCAGCATGGCCAGCGCGGCCGTCGCCAGCCGTGCGTGGCGGCGGGTTTTGCGCAGGGGTCGGATGTGGCGGAAAGCGGAGGTCAGGTGACGGGCCATGGGCTCGGTTGGGTTGGCATGTTGCCGGTCAGACCGGGCCCCGGCCGGGATCGTTCCTGCGTGCTGTTGGATGTGCCGTATGGGCCGCTCAGTAGTGCGGCGGGATCTCTTGTTGCGGATCGGACTCGGCGGCGGTGGAGGCGCTGGCGCGCACCTGCTGGAAGAGCGCCCGGAACTGGGCCTGCAGCAGGTCGATCTGTTGCTGCTGGCGCGCGACGGCAAGGTTCAGCGTCTCGATCAGGTCTTCCTGGAAGGCGACCTTGATCTCGAGGTCGGTCAGGCGGGATTCCATGGCATGTCTCCGGTTGGCCGCGCATTTTACGGCACGGCCATGCCGGAGGCGTGCCACGGGCGATTACTTCGGGGCGACGAGCACCATCCAGGTCACGCCGAACTTGTCGGCCACCATGCCGAACCGCTCGCTGAAGAACGTCTTCATCGCCGGCATGATCACTTTGCCGCCGGCGGCGAGTGCGCCGAACGTCTTGTCGACGGCCGCCGCGTTTTCCACGGTGATCGACAGGGCGAAGCCCTTGAAGTCGGCCTGGCCCTTGCAATCGCCATCGGAGCCCATGACGAGGGTGTCGCCGATGAGGAGCGTCATGTGCATGACCTTGTCGGCATTGTCGCCGCCGGGGCCGCAGCCGGGCGACGCTTCATTGGGTTCGGGGTTGTCGCGGAAGCGCAGCAGCGTCTCCACCTTCGCGCCAAGCGCGGACTTGTAGAACTCGGCCGCTTCCTCCGCACGGCCATCGAAGAACAGATACGACTGGACTTTTGCTGACATCGACATCTCCTGGTTGAGGTGGAACCGGCGAGTTGTGTACGCCGTCCACAAAGCCTAGCAAACAAACTGGACATCGTCCACATAGTTTTTCGGCAGGCCGTCACATACGGACACGTTTTGCCGGGTGCTACCGGGCTAGCATAGGCGCTCCGTGCCAGGGCGACCGATTTCCGATCAAGCCGCCGAACTCGACGGCGACGGTTTCGGGAAGGTTTGACCCGGCGTTGTTTGGCGTCGCCGCCCGGGCGTGTCACAATTCAAGGTTACGAGTTCGGGCGCCGCATCGGCTGCCGCGTGGTGGTTGCGCGCGGGAGCGCCCCAAGTGCCGACAAATTCACCTAGATTTCTGGCGATGACTATCATCCTGCAGCACATTCCTTCCGGCCAGCGCGTCGGAATCGCCTTCTCGGGCGGACTCGACACCAGCGCCGCGCTCCTCTGGATGCGCCAGAAGGGCGCCATTCCCTATGCCTACACGGCCAACCTGGGCCAGCCGGACGAGCCGGACTACGACGACATTCCCCGCCGCGCCAAGGCTTATGGCGCCGAGGAGGCCCGTCTGGTGGATTGCCGCACCCAACTGGTGGCGGAAGGTATCGCCGCGTTGCAATGCGGCGCGTTCCACATTTCCACGGCCGGTGTGACCTATTTCAACACCACCCCGATCGGCCGCGCCGTGACCGGCACGATGCTGGTTGCCGCGATGAAGGAAGATGGCGTCAACATCTGGGGCGATGGCAGCACGTTCAAGGGCAACGACATCGAGCGCTTCTACCGCTACGGCCTGCTGACCAACCCCGGCCTGCAGATCTACAAGCCGTGGCTGGACCAGCAGTTCATCGACGAACTGGGCGGCCGTGCCGAAATGTCCGAATTCATGCGCCAGAGCGGCCATGAATACAAGATGTCGGCCGAGAAGGCGTACTCGACGGACTCCAACATGCTTGGCGCCACGCACGAGGCCAAGGATCTGGAGCATCTGGATTCGGGCATCCGCATCGTCCAGCCGATCATGGGCGTGCAGTTCTGGCGCGATGAGGTGGCCGTGAAGCGTGAGGAAGTGACCGTGCGCTTCGAGGAAGGCCAGCCCGTGGCGCTGAACGGCAAGACCTTCGCCAACAGCGTGGACCTGTTCATGGAAGCCAACGCCATCGGCGGCCGTCACGGCCTGGGCATGAGCGACCAGATCGAGAACCGCATCATCGAGGCCAAGAGCCGCGGCATCTACGAGGCCCCGGGCCTGGCGCTGCTGTTCATCGCCTACGAGCGCCTGATCACCGGCATCCACAACGAGGACACCATCGAGCAGTACCGCGACAACGGCCGCCGCCTGGGCCGCCTGCTGTACCAGGGCCGCTGGTTCGATCCGCAGGCCATCATGCTGCGCGAGACCGCCCAGCGCTGGGTGGCCGGCGCCGTGACCGGCGAGGTGACCATCGAACTGCGTCGTGGCAACGACTACTCGATCCTGAACACCACGTCGCCGAACCTGACCTACAAGCCGGAACGCCTGACGATGGAAAAGGGCGAGTCGATGTTCACGCCGCTGGACCGTATCGGCCAGCTGACCATGCGTACGCTCGACATCGTGGATACCCGCGAGAAGCTTCAGGCCTACGTCAAGAGCGGCCTGCTGTCGTCCAAGACCAGCGCCGCGCTGCCGAAGCTGGAAGACTGAGCCGCGGCAAGCACTGGCTGAGAGCCGGCACGGGCAACCGTGCCGGCTTTTTTGTTTGCCGTGCCCCATGATGGGGCGCCGGGCGCGCCGGGTCCATCACACCAGGTGTCATGCAAGCAGCGCGGCAAGGAGGCACAATGCGCGTTGGCGGCCGCCAGGCGCCCGCCCCATCCATCATTGCCAGTGCTGATTGCTTCCACACCGATCATCCGGGAATTCGCCATGCCAGATTTCACCATGCAGTACCGCCGCCTCGGCGCCAGCAACCTGAACGTGTCGGCCCTGTGCCTGGGCACGATGATGTTCGCGGACCAGACCGACGAAGCGGAGGCCGCCCGCATCGTGGCCAGCGCCCGCGACCACGGCGTGAACTTCATCGACACGGCCGACGTGTACAGCAAGGGCGCCTCCGAGCAGATGGTGGGCCGCCTGCTGATCGGCGACCGCCAGGACTGGGTGCTCGCCACCAAGCTCGGCAACCCCATGAGCAGCGGCCCGAACCAGTCGAACTACTCGCGCACGTGGATCCTGCGCGAGGTGGAGGACAGCCTGCGCCGGCTGGCCACCGACTATGTGGATATCCTCTACCTGCACCGCGACTTCGCCGGCGCCAGCCTGGAGGAGCCCGTGCGCGCGATGGGCGACCTGATCCGCGCGGGCAAGATCCGCTACTGGGCCGTCTCCAACTTCCGTGGCTGGCGCATCGCCGAGATCGCCAGCCTGTGCGACCGCCTGGGCGTACCGCGCCCGGTGGCATGCCAGCCGTACTACAACCTGCTGAACCGCATGCCCGAAGTGGAGATCCTGCCCGCATGCCAGCACTTCGGACTGGGTGTGGTGCCCTACAGCCCGATTGCGCGCGGCGTGCTGACCGGCAAGTACCTGCCGGGCCAGCAGCCCGGGGCGGGCACGCGCGCCGGTCGGGCCGACCGCCGCATGATGGAGACCGAGTTCCGCGAGGAATCGCTGGTCATCGCGCAGCAACTCAAGGCGCATGCCGAGGGCCGCGGGCTCACGCCGGGCCAGTTCGCCACAGCCTGGGTGCTGGCCAACCCCATCGTCAGCGCCGTGATTGCCGGCCCGCGCACGCTGGCGCAGTTCGAGGATTATTTTGGTGCGGTGGGTGCCGCCATCTCGGCACAGGAAGAGGCCATGATCGATGGCCTGGTGCCGCCGGGGCATGCCTCGACGCATGGCTACTCCGACCCCAATTACCCTTTCGCCGGGCGTCCTGTCACATCCGCGTAAGACGTACATGTAAGACGTACACGGGCCGGCGTGTGACGCGCGATCGGCCTGCCGCACCCCTGTTGTGCACTTGTTGCGCGCCGCGCACGGTCGCGCGCGGCGCCGGCGTTTGAATCTGTGCGTCAGCCCACTTCGGCACGCCACATCCCGCTTCTTGCTAGTAATATCAATACAGGCCCTGGTTATCGGATGATGGCCGGGTGGCCTGGGATTTGAGCTGGTGGTGCCCGCCGAAACGGCGGGTACAGGCGTAACCGGATACCGAAACGTGTCACGTCGTCGCTGGATTCTCGCTAGCTTGGCGGTCGCCGTGTGTGGCGGCGCTTACATCGTCGTGAGCCTCGTCACGCACGAGGTTCGTACATCGCAGTGGCAGGCTCGCTACATGAGCCGGCTGGGCAAGTCATTGACTTACGAAGTCCTGCCCGGGCCCAGCGACAGCATCCGCTATCCCCATTCCGGACCCTATGACGAGCGCCTGGGCTACGAGCGCCTGGGCGAATTCGGCCAGCGCCTGCAGCGGCACGGCTTTGCCACCCTCGCCCAGGCGCGCATGTCGCCAGACATGGTGCGGCTGATGGACGAGGGCATCTTTCCGCCCTACCGCGAGAAGAACCAGGCCGGCCTGGTGGTGCGCGACTGCAACGCGCTGACCCTGGCGTTCGAGCGCTATCCGCAGCGCCAGTACGATACCTTCGACGCGATTCCCAAGGTGGTGGTCTCGGCGCTGCTGTATGTGGAGAACCAGAACCTGCTGAACCCCGAGTATCCGATGATGAATCCGGCCGTGGACTGGCGCCGCCTGTCGCGCGCGGTGCTCGACCAGGCGGTGAAGCTGGCCGACCGCCATCACGACACGGCGGGCGGCAGCACGCTGGCCACGCAGATCGAGAAGTTCCGGCATTCGCCGCAGGGCAAGACGCCGTCGATCCCGGAGAAGTTCCGGCAGATGACATCGGCTTCGCTGCGCGCCTATGCCAATGGCCCCGATACGCAGCGCGCGCGCGAGAACATCGTGCTGGACTACCTGAACACGGTGCCGCTCTCGGCGCGCGTGGGCTATGGCGAGATCAACGGCATCGGCGACGGGCTCTGGGTCTGGTATGGCGAGGACTTCGCCGAGGCCAACGCGCTGATGCGCAACATGGACCCGTACCACCCCACGCCGCGCGAGGCGCAGACGTTCAAGCGCACGTTGTCGCTGATCGTCTCGCAACGCCGGCCGTCCTATCACCTGCGCCGCGACGATACCAACCTGGATGCACTGACCGGCAGCTACCTGCGCCTGCTGGCGGCGGCCAACACTATTCCCCCGGCGTTGCGCGACGCCGCGCTGGCGGAGTCGCTGGACAAGGCGCCCCCGCCGGAGCGGCCGGAGACCGCGCCGTGGGTGACGCGCAAGGCGGTCAACCAGGTGCGCAACGATGTCTCGCACATGATTGGCATCGACAGCCGCTACGCGCTCGACCGGCTTGACCTGACCGTGGACAGCAGCATCAACCGCGAAGTCCAGCGCATGGTCACCAACACGCTGCTGCGCATCCGCAACAAGGCCGATGCGCACGAGATGGGGCTCTACGGCAAGAACCTGTTGCGCGAGGGCGATGACCCGTCGCGGCTGGTGGCCAGCTTCACGCTGTTCGAGCGCGTGGGCAACGCCAGCCTGGTGCGCGTGCAGGCCGACAACGTGGACCAGCCGTTCGACATCAACAACGGCGCCCGGCTGAACCTCGGGTCCACCGCCAAGCTGCGCACCCTGGTGACCTACCTCGAGGTGATCGACGAGATCCATGCCCGCCACGTGGGCATGAGCCGCGCCGAGCTGATGGCGGTTCAGGTGCCCCGGCAGGACGCGCTGACGCGCTGGGTGATCGACTACCTGCTCAAGGCCAGGACGCCGGCGGAGCGCGGGCGCGCCGCGATCCTGGAAGCGGCGATGGAGCGCAAGTACTCGGGCAACCCGGGCGAGGCGTTCTACACGGGCGGCGGCATGCAGAGCTTCTCCAACTTCGAGAAGTGGGAGGGCGAGCGCCAGATGACGGTGCGCGTGGGCTTCCAGCATTCGGTGAACCTGGTGTTCATCCGCATCATGCGCGACATCGTGAAGTACGAGGTCCACCAGGCGCACCCCGAGGCGGCCTCGCTGATGGAAGATCGCTACGATCCGGGCCGGCGCGTGTACCTGGAGCGCTTTGCCGACGAGGAAGGCAGTGCCTACATGACGGCGTTCTGGCAGCGCTACCGGGGCAAGACGTCCGAGCAGCGGCTCGACACGCTGCTCGGGCGCGTGAAGCAGCCCACGCCGCATCTGGCGGCGGTGCGGCTGTCGGTGACGTTGCTGAGCGCGCGTCCGGACACAGACTATGACACCTACGCCCGCATCGTGCGCGCGCGGCTGCCCAAGCAGAAGCAGCCGTCCGACGAGGACCTGCGCAAGCTCTACGAGAAGTATGGCCACGACAAGTTCAACCTGAACGACCGTGGCTACCTGTCGCGCATCCATCCGCTGGAACTGTGGATGGTGGAATATCTGGATACGCATCCTGACGCCACGCTGGCCGAGATCCTGAAGGCCAGCGCGGGCGAACGCCAGTACGTCTACGTGTGGCTGTTCAAGACGCGCAGCAAGCTGGGGCAGGACGCGCGCATCCGCACGCTGCTGGAGAAAGAGGCGTTCAACAAGGTCGCCCTGCGCTGGCAGCGGCTCGGGTATCCGTTCGATTCGCTGACGCCGTCGTATGCCACGGCGATCGGCGCATCGGGCGACCGGCCGGCGGCGCTGGCGGAACTGGCGGGCATCATCCTCGGCAGCGGCGTGGATGCGCAGCCGTCCACGATCCGCAAGATGGCGTTCGCGGCGGACACCCCCTATGCCACCACCTACGGCCTGCGGCCGGGGCCGGGACGCGCGTTGATCGCGCCGGAGATTGCCGCGCTGGTGCGGCGGTCGATGTTCGATGTGGTGGAGAACGGCACCGCCAGGTCGATCCGTGGCGCGTTCATGCCGGTGGGCCGGCAGGGGCAGCCGGGCGCGCCGCTGATGATTGGCGGCAAGACCGGCACGGGCGACCAGCGCTTCCAGACCTATGGTCCGGGCGGACGGGTGATCTCGTCGCGCTCGGTCAATCGATCTGCCACCTTTGTCTTCCTGCTGAGCGACCGCTACTTTGGCACGGTCACCATCCACGTGGGCGAGCCGTACGCGGCGCGCTACGCATTCACCAGCGCGCTGGCCGTGCGCGTGTTGCGCGCGCTGGCGCCGCAGGTCACGGCCATGGCCGCGCCGGGCAGCGACGCCGCGCTGCTGCGTTGCAGCAGGGAATGACCGGTCAGCCCTTGCGGCGGACCAGGTCGTAGATCGTCAGCAGCACGATGGCGCCGATGACCGAGGCAATCCATCCCACTGGCTGGCCTGGCTGGTAGAACCCGGCCGCGCGGCCGACATAGCCCGCGGCCAGCGCGCCGAGCACGCCGAGAATGATCGTCATGATCCAGCCCATCTTGTCCTCGCCAGGCTTGATGGCGCGGGCGATGAGACCCACGACAAGACCGACCAGCACGGTACCGAGGAATGCCATCATGGTGCGCTCCCGCAGGTGTGGATGAGGCGGCTCGTGGCCGCCGGAGCCATCATGCCATGAATTGACGGGGCGTGGACATGGGGAGGGTCTTCCCCCTCTCCCGCAAGCGGGAGAGGGGAAAAAGCCGTCAGCTGGCCTTGCGCGAGCTGATCACCGCCTCGGCCACGTTGGTCGGGGCCTCGGCGTAGTGCTTGAACTCCATCGTGAACGTGGCGCGGCCCTGCGTGAGCGAGCGCAGCGAGGTGGAGTAGCCGAACATGGTTGCCAGCGGCACCTCGGCGCGCACGATCTTGCCGCCGCCGCCCGCGATGTCTTCCATGCCGTGCACCATGCCGCGCCGCGACGACAGGTCGCCCATCACGTTGCCGGTGAACTCCTCGGGCGTTTCCACCTCCACCGACATCATCGGCTCCAGCAGCACCGGCCTGGCGCGGCGCATGCCATCCTTGAACGCCATCGAGCCGGCCATGCGGAAGGCGTTTTCGTTCGAATCCACGTCGTGGTACGAGCCGAACACCAGCGTGGCCTTGACGTCCACCACCGGATACCCGGCCAGCACGCCCGCCTCCAGGGTCTCGCGGATGCCCTTGTCCACCGCCGGGATGAACTCGCGCGGCACCACGCCGCCCTTGATGGCATCGACGAACGCGTAGCCGCCGCCCTGCGGCATCGGCTCCAGGTTCAGCACCACGTGGCCATACTGGCCGCGTCCGCCGGACTGCTTGATGAACTTGCCTTCCACGTCCTTCGCGGTGCCCTTGATGGTCTCGCGGTAGGCCACCTGCGGCTTGCCGACCGATGCCTCCACGCCGAACTCGCGCTTCATGCGGTCCACCAGGATTTCCAGGTGCAGTTCGCCCATGCCCGAGATGATGGTCTGGCCCGACTCCTCGTCGGTCGCCACGCGGAACGACGGATCTTCCTGGGCCAGCCGGTTCAGCGCGATGCCCATCTTTTCCTGGTCGGCCTTGGTCCTGGGCTCCACGGCCTGCGAGATCACCGGCTCGGGAAAGGTCATGCGCTCCAGGATGATGACCTTGTCGGGGTCGCACAGCGTGTCGCCCGTGGTGGCCTCCTTGAGCCCCACGGCCGCGGCGATGTCGCCCGCGCGCACTTCCTTGATCTCGTTGCGCACGTTGGCGTGCATCTGCAGGATGCGGCCCAGCCGCTCGCGCTTGCCCTTGACCGGGTTGTAGACCGCGTCGCCCGAATTGACCACGCCCGAATACACCCGGAAGAAGATCAGCTGGCCGACGAACGGGTCGGTCATGATCTTGAACGCCAGCGCCGAGAACGGCTCGTCGTCGCTCGGGTGGCGCTCGGCCTCCTTGTCGTCCTCGGTGTGGCCCAGGATGGCGGGCACGTCCGCCGGCGACGGCAGGTAGTCGATCACCGCGTCCAGCATCGCCTGCACGCCCTTGTTCTTGAATGCGCTGCCGCACAGCATGGGCACGATCTCGCCCGCGATGGTGCGCTTTCGCAGCCCGGCCTTGATCTCTTCCTCGGTCAGCGGCTCGCCGCTCAGGTAGCGTTCCAGCAGGTCTTCGCTGGCTTCGGCGGCGGCCTCGACCATCTTGTCGTGCCATTCCTGCGCGGTGGCGCGCAGTGCCTGGGGGATGTCGATGTACTCGAAGCGCACGCCCTGGCTGGCGTCGTCCCAGACGATGGCGCGCATCTTCACCAGGTCCACCACGCCCTGGAAATGGTCCTCGGCGCCCACCGGGATCTGGATGATCACGGCATTGCCCTTCAGCCGGTCGGCAATCTGGGTCTGCACGCGGAAGAAGTCGGCGCCCACGCGGTCCATCTTGTTGACGAACGCGATGCGCGGCACCTTGTACTTGTTGGCCTGGCGCCAGACGGTCTCCGACTGCGGCTGCACGCCGCCCACGGCGTCGTAGACCATGCACGCGCCATCGAGCACGCGCATCGAGCGCTCCACCTCGATGGTGAAGTCCACGTGGCCGGGGGTGTCGATGATGTTGATGCGATGTTCGGGATAGTTGCCGGCCATGCCCTTCCAGAACGCGGTGGTCGCGGCCGACGTGATGGTGATGCCGCGCTCCTGCTCCTGCTCCATCCAGTCCATGGTGGCCGCCCCGTCGTGCACCTCGCCCAGCTTGTGGTTCACGCCGGTATAGAAGAGGATGCGCTCGGTCGTCGTCGTCTTGCCGGCGTCGATATGCGCGCTGATGCCGATGTTGCGATAGCGTTCGATGGGGGTCTTGCGGGCCACGGTGATTCTCCTGGTTAGGGCGCCACGGGCAGATAGCGTAGCACTTCCGCGACATCCACGTATGGCCCCGCACCGGTCAGGGCCAGCTTTCCCGCGCGTAGACGCCAGCCTTGGCACGCACCAGCGCGGCGCGCTCGGCGGCGCGGGTATCCGTGTAGAACGGCGGATCGGCCAGCGGCAGGCCGTTCTCGCGCGCCGCATCGACCAGGATCTGCAGGTACTCGGTCATGTGCGACGCCGTATAGTCGTTGGTGTCGTGAAAGGTCACCACCACCGGCACCACGCCGTTCACGGGCCGCAGCCGCCGCGTGCCGATGGCGTCGCGCACCCGCTCCAGCTCGCTCACCATGTGCGAGCGCCGCCGCAGGCTGATGTGCCAGCCATAGATCTTGCCGTCGCGCGCGTTGGCGTCGGCCATGAGCATGCCCAGGCCCAGGCGCTGGTAGACGCCCTCGGTCTCATCGTTATAGGCCCAGTTTGGCGGCCGCACCAGTTGTGCCACATGCCGGCACTGCGCGGCGATGTCGGCCTCGCCGGCGCGCAGCGACGCCTCCAGCTCGGTCGGCCCCAGCCGGGTGTGCGAGACATGGCCTTCCTCGACCCCGCTGTGCACGGCCAGCAGGTGGCCCGCCGCGCAGGTCTCGTGCATCTGGGCACGGCCGGCCGGCCCGCCGCCACGGCGCGGATGCGCGGTCTGGACGAAGAAGATGGCCTTGATGCCCGGCGCGATCGGGTTATCCGCCAACTGGCGCAGGATCAGCGGGGTGCTGCCGTCCGGGCCGGCATCAGGACCATCATCGAACGTCAGCAGGAAGCGCAGGGGCCGCATCCTGGCCGCGGCGGCCGGCGTGGGGCCCAGCGCCACCGCCTGGATGCCCGCCAGCGGCTCGCCGGACTGGAGCGCGGTCACCGGCCCCTCCGCCATGGCGGGCGCGGACAGGATCAGGGCGGCGGACAACAGGGAACGGACAACGGCAGGGTGCATGCGCAAAACCAGGGAGCGACGAAAGGCGCGGCCGGGCTCGCGCCGCGCGAGGCAGCACCTTACCATCGCGCCGCGTGGCTTCCACGGCGCAGTTGTAAGCAGGTGTGTGATGTGATGTATGCGCTACGGGCGGGCGGTGGCGCCCGGCGGCGGCGTGCGCGCCAGCGCGTCGCGAAGGGCGTTAGATACGCGGCGCGTCAGTGTGGGGTCGTCGCCGATGCCGGCGGCCTCGCTCACGCTGACCACCTTGGCCGGATCGTAGTGCCGGCCGCTGTGGATCGCCGCCTCGAACGCATTGGCGCGCGCGTTGATTTCCACCGGGTCCGCATTCACGAGCAGGATGGCGTGCGCCAGCACCAGATGGCGCTGGCCGTCGGGCGCCTGCGCGGCGGCCGGCGCGCGGCGCCAGTACTGCGCGGTGCCGGCGATCTTGCGCGCGGCGTCGCCCGGCCCCCAGGCCAGGTTGTAGCGGCCGTCGCAGAACGACCCTTCCACGGCCTGCCAGTGCGTCTCCACGCCCAGTTGGCGCAGTCCGTCGGCCAGCACCTCGCACAGGTGAATGTAGACCGGCTCCATCCACGTGGCGGCGCCCTTCGGGACCGCGTACGCCAGGCTGACGTTCAGGATGCCGGGCCCCTGCGGCACCAGTCCGCCCCCCGACATGCGCAGCCAGACCGGACAGCCCCGGGCGGCAAAGTCGGCGCGGGCGGCCTCGATGCCCGGTTGGCGCAGATAGCTGCGCGGCATCACGAGCGACAGCGGCGCCTCCCATAGCTGCGCCACCGGGCCGCGCGTGGCGGCATGGTCAAGCAGCGCCAGCTCGGCTTGCAGCGGATCGGCCTGATCGGGATGAACGTCAGCGGGATCGGGGTCGACGAAGGTGAAGGCGGGCATGGCGATCGGCATCGGTCGTCCAAAAAAATGGCTCGGGATGAATATTAGTGCGCAATGCCTAACTTGGGCCCGGGCGCTAAGGGAATTTGCCGCGCCGGTCGTTAACCCGGGGGAAGTCTACTGCCCGCAGATCATGAACCGACTGACACTGAATACCAAACTCTGGGCGGCGCTTGCCGTCATGTGGCTGCTGCTGCTCGCGCTCGGCACCTGGAATGCGTTTCACGCCAAGTCGGTGATGATGGCCGAGCGGCGCGAGGGCCTGCAGTCGCTGGTGGCCTCCGGCGAGGGCATCGTCAAGCTGTATGCGGCGCGCGCGGCCAAGGGCCAGATGTCGAAGGAAGACGCGCAGACCGCCGCCAAGGACGCGCTGCGCGCGATGCGCTTCGGCCAGAACGGCTACCTGTTCATTGTCGATTCCAAGCCGCAGGTGATCCTGAACCCGGGCCTGCCGCAGACCGAAGGCAACCAGGTCGGCGAATTCAAGGACCCCGATGGCGTGTACGTGTACCGCGCGATCATCGACGGCGTGCGCCGCACGTCGGGGCCCGAGGCCGGGTTTTCGTCCTATCGCGGCCGCCTGCCCGGCACCGAGAATCCGCAGCGCAAGCTGACCTATGGCCGCTA